>Ga0207714_1000035_pt1 | contig 73954 bp, 75 predicted proteins | sample PonA232FremontCA_2_FD_187270 | JGI IMG/M metagenome (GOLD analysis project Ga0207714, IMG submission 187270) | Marine sediment microbial community from Fremont, CA, USA - Pond A23 Sediment 2 (SPAdes) | ecosystem: Environmental > Aquatic > Marine > Unclassified | place: USA: Fremont, California... | reverse complement strand
TCGAGTTCCTGGCTTGCGGCCTCGCGAACGGCTGCCGGGCTTCGCTTCTTGCTTGCCTCGCTCATTGCCCGATCGATCCGAGTCCGGACCACGGCCATAGATTCCCTGGCGGTCCGCAGTTCGGTGGCGATTGCCGCGATGTCCTGCCAGGTTCCGTCGGCCTCATCGAGCAGCGCAGCTTCATCCCGGAGCACTTCCAGGGCGGAGCAGGCGATGGTCGCTGATCCGTGCACGCTGTCCTCCGTGACGGTTTGGACCGTCGGCCGAACCCGGTCCCAGGAGCGCCACAGCTCGGGAACGGTCTCTCGGTCCCGTATCTCCGGGGGGTGAACCCACGCCGTCGCCGCCGTTTCCCAATTGGTCTCGATCGTGCGCGTTGTGGTCTCGAATCTGAACGGGTGTACTGTCCACCGCACTCCGAGATCGGAGTCCGTGACCTCGAAGGGCTCGCCCGTGCTCCTGAGCGACACCTGGTCCATCGATAGGCCCGTTTCCTCCCTGATCTCCTGCCGAGCCGATTCCTCGGGAGCCGTTTCAACGTGGCCAGCGACCCCACCCCAATGTCCCGGGTACGTGGTGGCGTCCTCGCTCCGACGGAACAGCAGGATCTTGCCAGCGTTCGAGCAGAAAACCGTGACGACTGCTCGTTCGTCCATGGTCGACGTACGGCGGTGGCGGATAATAGTGTGACCGTTACTCAGGGCCAGCCGACGGCGAGATTCGAGAGGGCGCCCAGCACCAGGATCCCTGTGACGCCGAACGTGGCCGCGAGAATCGCAACGGCGACGAACAGCAGGGCCGCCGCGACAGGGTCCGTTCCAGCCACCGACCCGAAGGTGTCCAGGGCCGTGGCCAAATCCTCGATGATCCAAACCATACGGGGTCTTCGACGGCGAGGATATTAAGGTTCGAGGGGCGGGTTCAGGGGACTAAAACCGAGGGGCACCGTGAAACCCCTCGCCACCTGCGAGTTCCGAGCCGCCCGGTTTTCCCGTCGACAGTGTTTAATATATCGCTTCCGTATCCCATCGCGTAATGTCGGAAGTCTGCTCGACGTGCGGATTGCCCGAGGAACTCTGCGTCTGTGAGGACGTCGCGAAAGAGTCCCAGGAAATTTCAATCCGCATCGACGAGCGCCGCTACGGAAAGGAAGTCACCGTTATCGAAGGATTCGACCCCAACGACGTCGACCTGGATTCACTGTCTTCGGATCTCAAGTCGAAGATGGCCTGCGGCGGGACCGTCGACGACGGGGAGATCGAACTTCAGGGCAACCACCGCGACCGAGTCGAGGACTTCCTCCTCGATCGGGGCTTCAACGTCGCCTGACCAACGTCGCGGTTTCAGAAGGAATCGTTTTGCGGAAATTTACAACGCCGGTAGCTCAGCAGCCGGCTTGGATTCCCCATTGAGAGCACTGGCAATAAAATTCCATTCCGAAAAAACGAGCGGCACCGGTTCCGGAACTGTTTGAGAGAATAGTTAGAACAGATCCATCGACAGATACCGCTCCCCGGTGTCCGGCAAGAGCGTCACGACCGTCTTATCCGCGTACTCGGGGCGGGTCGCGACCTCGATAGCCCCGTGCAGCGCCGCGCCCGCGGAGATGCCAGTGAGGATGCCCGTCTCTTGTCCCAATTTCCGGGTGGTTTCCCCGGCCTCCTCGGTCGAGACGGTGACGACCTCGTCCAGAAGCGAGACGTCGAGCACCTCCGGTACGAACCCGGCCCCGATACCCTGGATGCCGTGGCTGTCGGCTTCTTCGCCCGAAAGCACGGCTGATTCCTCGGGTTCCACCGCGATCACCTCGAAGTCCTCACGGCCCGCCACTTCCTTGAAGTACTGGGCGACGCCGGTCACGGTCCCGCCCGTGCCCACGCCCGCGACGAAGACGTCTACGTCCCCGTCCGTCGCAGCGTCGATCTCGGGGCCGGTGGTTTCCCGGTGGATGCCCGGATTGGCGGGGTTTTCGAACTGCCGCGGAACGAAACTGGCGTCAAAGTCCGCCGCCAGCTCCTCGGCGCGGTCGATCGCACCGTTCATGCCGTCATCCGCCGGCGTGAGTTCCAGGTCCGCGCCGAGCGCCCGGAGCATTGAGCGGCGTTCCTCGCTCATCGATTCGGGCATCGCGAGCACGATATCGTAGTCTTTCGCTGCCGCGGCGAAGGCCAACCCGATGCCCGTATTGCCGCTGGTTGCTTCGACGATGGTGCTGTCCGCTTCGAGTTCGCCGGCCTCCTCGGCGGCCTCGAGCATCGCGACGGCAATGCGATCTTTCACCGAGGCCATGGGATTGAACGATTCGACTTTCCCGAGGAGGTTCGGCGCGAACGTGTCCAGTCGAACCAACGGCGTGTTTCCGACCAACTCAGTCGCGTCGTCGGCGATACCGACGGATTTGCCAGTCTCCTTCATTCTAGGCACTCCTCAAACTCTACACTCCCTTAATCGCCGACGTGGTTCTCAGGGTTTGAGAAGAGAGAGCGACTACCGACTATCTAATCAGTCAACAGGAGTGTGAGAATTATTGGGTACTTTAGATTATTTCTCTGGCCTCGAAAATAGAACCTGGATACAGCAGAGCGGTAGCGACGAGGCAGTTCCCGCTTTTCTGCAGTCCTCGCCGTTGAACTGCTCTACTTCGAGCGCGACGGTATCGAAGAGGAAGTTGAACCGTTCGATCTCGCGATCGGCGCTATGGAGGGCGATTGATTATGACCATTCGGCCCGTCCTCCAATGAATGGGCCCCACAGGAGTATCCCGCGGCCAATCGGAGTCGAGTTGGGCGCCTATCCCTCCACGAGCGGGAGAAAGATGCCGAAGACGAACGGCGAGAATAAGAAGAAAACTATTCCGAGGACTTCCAAGTCGAAGAAAAGCGTCTCCTCCCACGCAGGGAGCGTGAGGAGGTGAGCGCTGATCGCCAATTCGCCCGCTGCCCCGACGAGCAGCATTGCCACGCCAAGGAGAAAGCCACCCTTAGCGAGTTGTCCATAGCTCGGTTGCGAATACCGGTTCATACTGAGAAGGTAGATTATCTGCAGAAAAAGGATTACGTCTGAGTCCTGGGTGGCTTCGATACACAGCTCCACTTCTGGTCAGCGGAAACTTCTCCAGGCGTTTCATCTCTTGGCAGCAATCTGCTGCAAATACGGAGAACAGGAAGATGGCCTCAGAACGCGGCTATCAAGCGAACAGAAGGTAGCGCAGTACGTGAACGAGTTGCTCCCCGTGCTTCCAGGCGATTCCCCTCGGTCCTTCGATGGGCCGTGTTTCGATCGAAACCTCCCCGATTCTCGCGCCCTTCGAGGCCGCTTCCAAGACGAGGGTTCCACAGGTGCAGGCCGTATCGAGTTCGAGTTGGAGGGCAAGTGAGCGACGGATGGCCCGAAGTCCTGTGCCTGAATCCTGGACTGGAACTTGCAACTGGGTTAGCCTGTTGAGTAACCGTTCGGAGGGACGAGGAATGGTCCCTCTCGCCCCGAGAACGAGGTCAAACGTGTCTTCCTCGATCGGTCGGACGAGATTCTGGATGTCCCCTGGACGATGTTCGCCATCGGCATCAAACGTCACGATGACATTCGAGGAGGCTTCCCGAAACCCTCGTTTCAGAGCGACGATGTAACCGTTGTTGTCGGGTTGCTGAATCACCGTCGCCCCCGCCTTTCTGGCTTCCGTTGCCGTATTGTCAGTGGAACCGTCGTCGACTACCACAACCGAATAGTCCTGAACGAGTTCCCGAACTGTCGCCCCAACCCTGTCAGCTTCGTTGTAGGCTGGAACCACGACAGTGACGTCCGCCATGGTTGGTATCGGACTACCAACTCATTATAGGTGCTGGGTGTGGGCGCTGCATCGATCACACTTCATTCGCAGGAAAATAAGGGCCTGACGGGATTTGAACCACGGTCGGAGCAAAGCTCCTCCCTGATCCAAATCCTACCCGCGTCGCTCCTCACCTCCGTTCGTCGCAGAAGCGGGCCTGACGGGATTTGAACCACGCCAAACGCTCGCTACGCTCGCGTTTCTCTACTTCAAATCCCGTCTGGCCGTTCACAACCACGAATTCACGGCTCACACCACAGCAAAGCTGGGTGCTCGCCGGTGAATGTCTGAGAGAAGCGGGCCTGACGGGATTTGAACCCGCGGCATCTTGGTTCGGAACCAAGCACTCTATCCACTGAGCTACAGGCCCACACCCGGAATTCCGGCACCGACCCGTTTAAGAATTCTGTCTCGGACCAGCCCACCCTGTCACGAACCCACCCCACGAAAACCCAAAGGAGTCTTTGAACCAAACGGGCATTTGACGCTCCGGCGTTTATACCATCCCTCCGCTCCATCGTTCCTGTATGGATCGTGGAACAATCCTCGCCGTTGCGATCGCGGTCGCCGTGATCGCCGGAGCCGGCACCGCCGGCGCCGCAATGGCGCTTACCGACCAGCCCGCATCGCCCGCCCAAACACAACCCGTCGAAACGAACAATCCGAACGGCACAATAACGGTGTCGGCATCCGGATCCCAATCCGCCTCGCCTGACAAGGCCGTCCTCCACCTCGCCGTCGAAAAGAGCGACAAGGATCCCAATACGGCCCGAACAGACGTCGCCGATAACGTCTCCAGCGTCGTCTCGGCGCTGACCGAGATGGGCATCGCCGAAGAAGACATCCGCACCACGGACTACCGCATCTACCAGCGCCACGCCGAACCCGTCCGATCCGGTGAGGAAACCGCTGAAGAGCCGGTTTACTACGCCCGTCAGTCGATGGAAGTCCACCTGACAGACACCGAGAACGTCGGCCAGGTCATCGACGCGGCCGTCGAAGCTGGCGCGACTGACGTGCGAAACGTCCGGTTCACGCTCACCGAGGAGACCCGCAACGAACTGCGAAACGACGCGCTCGAAAGCGCGATGGAGCAGGCCCGCGACCAGGCCGACACCCTCGCGACGGCCGCTGACCTGACCATCGACAAACCGCGGGACATCACGACCGAAACGAGCCGCAGTCCGGTCGTTCACTACCAGACCGAAACCGCTGCTGCCGGTGGCTCTGTCGCGACTGACATCGATGCCGGACCGGTCTCGGTACAGACTCATGTGACTGTCACCTACGAGGCCTCACCGTAGGAGACGACCCGTCCCGTGCTGTAGAGGGTCCCCAAACACACCTGCAACCCCGCTCCATTTTTCGCGACCTCGGTCCCCGACAGTGGCACCTAAACTTCTTCGACACGACACCTTATTCTTCCATATACCGTGGTAATAGGTATGACGTCACTCAGTAACACGGTTGCAATCGTGACGGGCGGCAGTTCGGGAATTGGCAAAGAGACTGCCCTGACATTCGCGGAGCGAGGGGCACGCGTCGTCGTTGCTGACCTCGACAAGGAGGGCGGTCAGGCGGTCGTCGAGGAAATCGAAGCGGCTGGTGGACAGGCAGTCTTCACCGAAACCGACGTTACCGATCCCGACTCGACCGAGGCGATGGTCGAGACGGCCGTCGAGGAGTTCGGCCGGCTCGATTATGCTTTCAACAACGCCGGCATCGGCGGGACCCAGGCACCGATTCACGAGATCGAACCCGAGGACTGGGCAGCGGTGGTCGACGTGAATCTCCAGGGCGTTTTCAACTGCATGCACGCAGAGTTACAACAGATGCAGTCCCAGGAGGACGGCGGGGCGATTGTCAACAACGCCTCGGTGCTCGGGAAAGTCGGGTTCGAAGGGGCCTCGGGGTACGTGGCCGCCAAGCACGGCGTGCTCGGGTTGACCAAGACAGCAGCCCTCGAGAACGGTGAGACCGGCGTCCGGATCAATGCAGTCTGTCCTGGCTTTATCGAGACGCCGCTTCTCGAGGCCGGAGGCATCACCAATGACCCGGACCTCCGGAAGATGATCGAGGAGCGTCATGCATTGAATCGACTGGGAACCTCCGAAGAAGTTGCCGACGCGGTCCTTTGGCTGGTTAGCGACGAAGCCTCGTTCGTCACCGGTGAAGCGTTGGGCGTCGAAGGTGGGTACCTGAGCCAGTAAATCCCCACGCTCAAAGGCGTGGAAAGCCTTCTCCGGATGATGACTGATTGGAAGGCCGTCGGAATCGGCTTCCTCGTCCAGCTGGTGGTAGGGCTTATCGGGCTGCTGGTGCCGGGAATCGGCCAACTGGCCGCCGGGCTGATCGGCGGCTTTGCTGCTGGGTACCTCGCTGCAAGAGGCATCTGGAGCGGTGCCTGGCATGGCATCCTGGCCGGTGCGCTCGGAGGCATCCTGATAGCGCTGGTGTTAGCCGTTTTCGTGACGATTTTCGGCTCGCTCGGCTTCGGCATCCTGGGCCCACTGGCTGGCGGGGGCGTCTTCATCCTCGCGCTAACGGTGGCCCTCCTCATGGCAATCGATAGCGCCATTGGAGGCGCCATCGGCGGGTGGCTGGCCTAAAACTCGGTTCCCTTGCGGCCACGCGTTCCCGCTTCGAACGGGTGGGCCTGCAGTGAGACGTGACTGATCAGGTCGGCGTGATCGGCCAGGAAGTCCGGGGATTCGTGCCCGCCCGTGAGGACGAGTTCGAGGTCAGCCGGTTTCGCTTCGATGAGGCCGATGACTGCTTCAGGTGCAATCAGCCCACGGTGGACAGCGTAGAGAATTTCGTCCAAAATTAGCATGTGGACCCCTGCTTCCGGCGGACCGTCGAGCCGAAACGGCGTCGAGAGATCTGCGTCTTCCGCTGCCACGAGGAGTTCTTCGGCGCGTTCCAGGCCTGCCTGGGCCTGGGCTGTGTGCTCGTCCTCGTCGGGCCCGACACCCTGACGATGCCAGCCGTAATGGCCCAGGTTTTCGTAGGTGTACCCTGGCAGGGCGGCGATGGCGTTGTACTCTCCCCGGACGTCTTCGACGGTCTGGGTCCCGCCTTTCATGAACTGGAGCAGATGGACGCGATATCCATGGCCGACCGCTCGCATCCCCATCCCCATCGCGGCAGTGGTTTTTCCCTTTCCGTCTCCCCACCAGACCTGGACGAGGCCGAACGACTCGGGGCCGGCCGGTTCGATCGGTTGCTCACGCACTGCCTGGTCCCCCCTCTGGCCCTCGGTCTCGTCGCTTCCGCTCCGTGTCATTGATTCCCGAAAGGCAAGGTATCGCTTTGGGCGTTCCGGTCCCCAGTGTCGCCGTCGGTTTACTGTCGTTTTACTTCGTGCCGGCCGAAACCGTACCGCAGCCGGTTTGCCAGCTGCCGGGACAGTCGGGGGCCGGACCGAGAGGCAAAGCGCTCGGAGAGCGCCTGGTAAATGATCGGGAGTGGCACTTCCTGTTCGAGGGCCTCCTGCATGGTCCAGGTGCCGGTCGAACCCCCGGCAACGTAATCCGCCACGTCTCCCAGGTCCGAGCCCTCCTCGCGGAAGGATTCCTCGGCGAGTTCCAGGAGCCAGGAGCGCACGACCGCACCGTTGGTCCACGTGCGGGCGATCGATTCGAGATCGAGGTCGTAGCGGCCCTCGGCCAAGAGTTCGAAGCCCTCGCCGTAGGCCTGCATGAGGGCGTACTCGATGCCGTTGTGGACCATCTTCACGTAGTGACCGGCGCCGGCAGGACCCATCCGCTCGTGGCCTTCGGGCCCCGTCGCGACCGCGTCGAAGACCGGTTCGAGTTCCTGGTAGGCGCCTTCTGGGCCCCCGACCATCAACGAGAAACCGAGTTCCGCCCCCGCCGGACCGCCGCTGGTCCCGCAGTCGAGATAGCGAGCCTCCAGCCGCTCGGCCCGCTCGACCGAGTCTTTAAAGTTCGAGTTGCCACCGTCAACGACCACGTCCTCCTGGTCGATATGTGGGGCCAGTTCGTCCAGGGCGGCGTCGACCGGGTTGCCCGCTGGAACCATCAGCCAGATGTAGCGAGTCGGCTCCAGAGCTTGGGGGACCGCCGGTATCGAGTCGACGGTTTCGGCCCCAGCCTCGGCGGCTGCCTCTCGAGCCCCTTCGTCGATGTCGAAGGCCACGATCTCGTGGCCCGCGTCGAGGACCCGCTCCACGACGATCTGTCCCATGCGGCCGAGTCCGATAACGCCCAGTTGCATGGCTCGATAGTCGGTGGGGGTCCCGTTAGCGATTTCGATCGGGCCAGACGAGAGCAAACTTTTTTAAAGCGAGACACGCGTCCTCTCGTGTATGCGCGTCGTCCCGGTAGTACGTCCGTAGATTTGCCCCAGCACTACCCGGACAACCCGTGCTGTTTCATCCGACGCGAGGACTCCAGACAAACACATGACAGTTGATATCCCGGAGACATACGATCCCGAGCGGATCGAAGAGGACTGGCGCTCGTACTGGCTCGAGGAGTCAGTCTACGCCTACGAGGACACCAGCGCGACCGATTACGTCATCGACACCCCGCCGCCGTATCCGACGGGGAACCTCCACATCGGCAACGCACTTGGCTGGTGTTACATGGACTTTCTGGCCCGCTATCGGCGGATGCAGGGCGACGACGTTCTCTTCCCGCAGGGGTGGGACTGCCACGGGCTCCCGACCGAAGTGAAAGTCGAGGAGAACCAGGACATCCACCGGACGGACGTTCCGCGGGACGAGTTCCGCCAGATGTGCGTGGATCACACGGAGTCCCAGATCGACGCCATGAAGGCCCAGATGCAGAATCTGGGCTTCTCCCAGGACTGGGAGCACGAGTACCGCACGATGGATTCGAGCTACTGGGGGAAGACCCAGCGCTCCTTCGTCGAGATGGCCCAGGAGGATTACGTCTATCGGGACGAGCACCCGGTCAACTGGTGCCCGCGTTGCCAGACCGCGATTGCGGACGCGGAGGTCGAAACCGAGGACCGGGACGGCACCCTGTACTACATCACCTTCCCTGGCGTCGACAACGACGACATCGAAATCGCGACGACCCGGCCCGAACTGCTGGCCGCGACCGGCGCCATCGCCGTGGACCCTGAAGACGAACGCTTCGAGGACCGCGTGGGGGACACCTTCGAGGTTCCCCCGATCGGGCAGGAAGTCGAGCTAATCGAAGACGACGAGGTCGATCCGGACTTCGGAACGGGCGCAGTGATGATCTCTACCTTCGGGGACAAACAGGACGTCGATTGGTGGGCCGAGTACGACCTCGAACTCCGGGCGGTCCTGACCGAAGACGGCCACCTCAACGAGATGGCCGGCGAATACGAGGGGCTGACTATCGAGGAAGCCAAGGAAGCGATTCCGGCGGATCTGGAGGAAGCAGGGCTCCTCGTCGACACCGAACCCGTCGAGCAGTCCGTCGGGGTGTGCTGGCGCTGTGACACGCCAATCGAGATCCTCTCGAAGGACCAGTGGTTCGTCGAAGTCCGGCAGGACGAGATCCTGGAGAAGGCCGAAGAGGTCGACTGGATCCCCGAGCACATGTACGCCCGCCTGGAGGAGTGGACCGAGGGGATGAGCTGGGACTGGGTCATCTCCCGCCAGCGTGTCTTCGCGACCCCGATCCCGGCCTGGCAGTGTGAAGACTGTGGGCACTGGGAGATCGCTGCCCTCGAGGAACTCCCCGTCGAACCCACGGACACCGAACCGTCGGTCGACAGCTGTCCGGAGTGTGGTGGGACCGACTGGACCGGCGAGACGGACGTGATGGACACCTGGATGGACTCCTCCATCTCCGCCATGCACGTGGCCGGCTGGCCCGACAGCGACTTCGAGCCGGTGGCGCTGCGCGAGCAGGGGCACGACATCATCCGCACCTGGGCGTTTTACACCCTCTTGCGGACCGCCGCGCTCGAAGACGAGAAGCCCTGGGACACGGCCCTGATCAACGGCATGGTCTTCGGACCGGACGGGAACAAGATGTCGAAGTCCCGCGGAAACGTCGTCTCACCGGACGAGGTTCTCGAAGAGGAAAGCGCCGACGCCTTCCGGCAGGCCATGGCGGTCGGCGGACAGCCAGGCGCTGACGTGCAGTTCCAGTGGAAAGAAGTCACCGCAGCCTCCCGATTTATCACGAAGGTCTGGAACGTCTTCCGCTTCGCGAGCGAGCACCTGGACGCGGACACCCCGACGGTTTCGGCGCCAGCCTACCGCGATACGGACCGCTGGATTCTCGACCGGCTGGCCACCGTTAGCGAGGACGTCGAGGCGGCCATGGACGAGAACCGATTCGACAAGGCCGTCCGCCTCCTGCGGGAGTTCGTCTGGGAGGACCTCGCGGACGATTACCTCGAACTGGTCAAAGGGCGGCTGTACAACGGACGCCCGGGAGAGCGTGACGCGGCGCGGGCAGCCCTCTACGAGGTGCTTTCCGCGACGGTCAAAATGCTCGCGCCGATCAGTCCCTTCGTCACGGAGGAACTCTGGCATCACCTTCCCGGAACCGAGGGCAGCGTCCACGAGGCGGCCTGGCCCGCGATCGACGTTCCGGACGGCGACACGACCGTCGGCGAAGACATCGCCGAAGCGGCTCGGGAGATCCGGGCGTGGAAGTCCAGCCAGGGTATCGCGCTGAACGAGGAACTAGAGCGGGTCGAACTGTACTTCGACGACGAGCCGGAACACGGCGTCGATACCTACGACCTCAGCGAGACCGTCGGCGCGCCGATCCGAACCTCGCTCGGCCGGCCCGACCTCGAACAGGTCGCGACCGGCGTCGATCCAGACGAAGCGAAAATCGGCCCGACCTTCCGTGACGACGCCGGGGCCGTGATGGCGGCACTCGAAGCCGCCGATCCCGACGAGGTCAAAGCTCAGCTCGATTCGGGCGGTCCCGTCGAAGTGAAAGTCGACGGCGAAGAAATGGAAATCGAATCCGAGATGGTAACGGTCCCGACCGAGTTCCGCACCACGGCCGGTGAGGAAGTCGCGGTCCTCGAAGCTACCTTCGGTACGATCGTCATCGTGCCGTAATTAGCGCAATCCGGCTTTTGCGAGCAACCGATCGCGCTGATCGTGGGTCGTCTGGACCAGGGTCACGCCGCTGAGAATCAGGATCCCACCGAGAACTGTTCTGAGAGCTAACGTTTCGCCCAGGATCGTCACACCCAGTAGCACCGTCGCGAGCGGTTCGGCGGTCCCGAGAATGCTCGCGTGCGTGGCTTCGACCCGTTCCAACCCTTCGTAGAGGAGGATCAATGGTAAGCCAGTTCCAAGGACGCCAATTCCGGCGACGATAGCCCAGTGAGTCGGCGACGACGGTGGGTGAAACCCCGAAAAGCCCCAGGCCACGCCGATAGACGCCGTCGTCATCACGAGCACGTGTGCAGTGAGATGAGTCGGGTCAGTTTCGGCCGTCAAAACCCGGCCGGCAACGTTGTAAACCCCGTAACCCGCAGCTGCAGCGGTGACAAGAACCAGGCCGAGAAGCGACACCTGGCTCGCGTCGACGCCAACCACCATAACGACCCCTGCCAGGGCCAGCCCCAGCGCGGACACGGAGACGACACTTAGCTCCTCGTCCAAAAGCGGAACCGAGAGCCCGAAGACGAATATCGGGTAGGTGTAGAAAACGATCGAGGTGAGGCTGGCGGTCATATAGGAGAGCCCACGGAAGTACGCCAACGTGAGCACCGCGTATATCACGCCGAGAACCAGCGTCGCGTACAGCGGCCGTCCCGAGAGAAGCTTGAGGTCGCCCTTAACCGCGAGGACGCCCCACACGATAGCGGCGCCCAGGGAAAACCTGAAGAAGAGCAACGTCGGTCGACTCAAGCCAGTCGCTTCGGCAAACTTCCCGAAAATGGCCAACGTTCCAAAGCCGGTGGCGGCAATCAGCACCATCAGGCCGCCGACAGTCACCTCACGCATTCATCGACTGTTTTGCCGCCGCCGTCTTAGACGTGGCTATTCCAACGCTACGACGAGTAGTCCACGTAGTTCGCGCCGCGGAGTTCTTCGAGAAGGTGGATGGCAGCGTCGGCCCCTTCGCCGACTGAGGAGGCGACCTGTCGATTGCCGCCGATACAGTCCCCAGCCGCGTAGACCTTCTCCATGCCGGCGTTGAGATCCTCGTCGACGTCGATGTAGTTTCCGTCGGTCGGCAGGCCGAGCATTTCTGCCAGGTCCTGGCCCCCTGCCTGGCCCACGGCGACGAAGAGGCCGTCGAGCGGGATCTTCGAGCCGTCTTCCATCACGGCCCGCTCGAGTTCGCCATCACCGTCCACCCGATCGATCGAATCCTCGACGATTGGAACGTCCTCGCGGTCGAGTCGATCCTGGAGGTCCTCGTCCATCTCCAGGTCGGCCCCGTTGGTGTAGACGGTTACGTCGTCGGTGTAATCCAGCAGCAACAGTGCTTCCTTGGCGGCGTAGTTCGCCGCGCCGACCACGCCGACGGTTTGATCCTGGAAGAAAAAGGCGTCACATTCCACGCAGTACGAGACGCCGTCGTTTTCGTAGTCGTCGACGTTGCCGATTCGGGGTGACTTGTAGGACCCGCCAGCGGCGATGATGAGCCCTTCGGCGGTGTACTCCCCCGCTCCGGTTTCGATGCTGTACCGCATTCCATCCTGTCCGACCCGGATGACCTCCTCTTCGAGGAACTCGGCCCCGAACCGCTCGGCGTGTTCCTGGCCAAGTTCGACGAGTTCCGGCCCGGTCGTTCCCTCGGGAAAGCCCAAGTAGTTCTCAATTGCCTCGACTTCGCGGGTGGTCCCACCGCCGTCGTCGAAGACGATAGTCTCCTGGCCGGCTCTCGCAGTGTAGATCGCCGCGCTCGCACCGGCGGGACCGCCGCCGATGATTGCGATATCTGCCATGTAGGAAGTATTCAATACTGGCTTGGTTTGAATCTGGCGAAAAGCGCCTCGTTTGTGTATTTTACCCGTTAGAATGCCAAATAATCGGATTTTCGCTAGGTGCAGGATTGTTTCTGTCATGCAGTACTGTTCTGATCATGCAACTCCGGTGCCCCGATCGCGGGGCTAACCATCAAAGGCGCGTCGAAGCCTCCACTGTACTTACTATCCAGCCAGTACACCAGTGGTTATGAACAGGCGACAGTTCCTCGCCGGACTGGGAGCAGCCTCGAGTGCCGCACTCGCGGGCTGTTCGGGGTCACTCGGGACGACTGAACTCTCCGACCCGGAAGTGACGACCGAGGCGGGTGAAACCCATCTCACTTATCGCGACGAAGACGGCCGTATCGCGGTGACCTCGGTTCAGTACGGACCGGTTCGAGCCGGGAACCTCGTTCGGATGCGACTCTCGGTCTGGCACCGGCGAGGGACGACGTTGACGGACCTCGAGGCCACCTTCCGTAATCGCGATCCGACTGCTGTGAGACCCGCGGTGTACGTCGGCGGGATGTCAGGCGATTTTCCCCCGATTGCTCGACGAATCGACGACGAAACCGATGGTCGTGTCCTCGCCGTCCCGGACCTCACACCGGTCGGCGAAGGAACGGTCACCTTCGAACTATACGTCCAGGAGTACAGTGGCTTCCCCCTCGAACTGACGATCGACATGGACTATGGCCTCGACGCCGGGACGCTCCAGTCCTACGAGGTCGACGGGACGATGGAGCTCACTATCCCAGGCCCCGAAAACGGGGACGAATAGGTCGCGTTGTCCAGTGGCGCTGCTCAGCAAGTAAAACGGGTTGCGGATCGTAAGCCCCCTTCTGTTTTCCCGACATTCGGCTCAGCGTCCGCGCGACGGCCGGACTACCTTGCAAGCGCGGACTTGCACCGGCGAGGGATGACCGTTCCATCGGTCCGTCGCCGTCAGCCCTCGGTGGGTTAGCTTGTCACCGCTTTGTATCGCGGCGACGTCGCACACCTCATCGGTCGAGCGACGACGTGTCGTTGCTGTTTCAGAGCCCGACGGTCTCCCGCCCCGGGCGTGTGCCCGATCGCCTGTCCGGCGGTGGGGGGACTTTCCTCATGTCCACGAGGGACACGGTGGTCGGGCGTCCGCTACCCGTGAGAATCTACTCGATCCCCACTCCTAAGGAGTTCGGTCGCCCGACGCAAACAGAATTGGTTGTATTTTTCGCGACCGGCAGGCGGAAGTGACCCTCAGGAGTTTCTGAAAAGTCATAAATAAACCACAGAACGTTACATCTGACAATGATTGAGCGAGGGGACACGTCCCTGGACTCCAGGCCAGCGGCTGGGGGTGCCAGCGATAGGGCGTCCCTAACGCGCCGTGGCTTTCTCGCCGCAGCGGGGTCGGCGGCGGTTGGCGCTGTTGCCGGTTGTCTGGGTGGGACGACGGACGTTTCAGTTCTCTCTGCCGGCAGCCTGGCGTCGGTTTTCGAATCGACGGTCGGGCCGGCTTTTGCGGAGGCAACGGAGTACGGATATCGCGGTGAGTTCAACGGCTCGAACGCGGTCATGCGAATGGTCCTCGAGGAGCAGAAACAGCCGGACGTGATCGTCAGTGCCGACGCCGGGCTGCTGCGAACGCGGTTACCGGATGACCTCGCTCCGTGGGACGTCGAGTTCGCGTCGAACTCCCTGGTCATCGCCTACGGTCCCGAAACCGAGACGGGCAAGCGGCTCGCAGATGGAGAACCGTGGTACGAGGTCTTGCAAACGACTGAGGAAACCGTCGCCCGGTCGGACCCCGATCTGGACCCACTTGGATACCGAGCCATCCAGCTGTTCGACCTGGCCGAAGAGTATTACGACGTCGAGGGCCTCCGCTCGACGCTCACCGATAACCTGCTCGTCGACTCCAAGGAATCCCACCTCCTCGCTGGCGTCGAGACCGGCAACCGGGCTGCCGCACTCGTGTACAAGAACATGGCCGTCGATCACGGGCTCCCGTACGTCGAACTACCGGACGAACTGAACTTCTCGAATCCCAACTACGACGACCGGTACGCCAAGGCCACCTACACGACCAAAGAGGGCACGACCATCAAGGGCTCCACGATCCTGTATAACTTCACCGTCCCGACAACGGCGGACCACACAGAGGCCGGGCGGGCCTTCGGTTCGTTCCTCCTCTCGAACCCCGACCTTCTGCGGGAGAACGGCCTCGTGGTCAGTGACGCCTTCCCGAGAGAACGGGGCGAGGTGCCCGCGGAGGTGCTCCCATGAGCTACGCCGATTCGGTCCGGCGGATCTCCCGCGGCGAGTACGGCTTCGGGAGCCGTTTCCTCCACGAGACTGGCGTTCTGGCGCTCCTGGGGGCGGTCCTCTTCGTCTACCTGCTCTTTCCCTTCGTCTCCTTTTTCAGTTGGAGCGAAGGGCTCAGCACTGGGGCCTTCCTCGACCCGGCGGTGCTGTCGGCGGTGAAGTACTCGCTGCTCTCCGCGCCGATTTCGACGGCCATCTCGACTATCTTTGGCGTTCCATTGGCGTACGTGCTGGCCCGCTCGACCTTCCCCGGGAAAGTGATCGTCGACGCGCTAATCGTCCTTCCGCTGGTGATGCCCCCGGTCGTCGGCGGCGTTATGTTGCTTTCGGGATTCGGCCAGTTCACGCCGCTCGGGGGGTTCCTGTCCGCACTCGGGATCCAGCTCACCGATAGCTATCTCGGGATCATCCTGGCCCAGACCTTCGTCGCCTCACCGTTCGTGGTGATCACCTCCCGGTCGGGCTTTGCCGCTGTCGACCAGGAGATCGAACAGGCCGCTCGAAGTCTCGGGAAAGGGCCATTGGAAACGTTCCGGCTGGTGTCGCTGCCGCTGGCCCGAGGCAGTATCCTGGCGGGCGTGGTGCTGACCTTCGCGAGGGCAATGGGCGAGTTCGGCGCCACGATGATGACCGCGTATCACCCGACGACGATGCCGACACAGATCTGGGTCACGTTCATATCGGACGGCATCGCGGCGACCACGCCGCTGGTGTTGATCCTGTTGGCACTCGGATTCCTCGTGGTGCTCGCGCTCCAGTTGGCCGGTAAACGGGTGACCTTCGGTTCGAAATGAGCCTGGAGATCAACGGGCTACAGCAGGAATACGAGGATTTCACGCTCGGACCCCTCGATCTAAGCGTCGAGCCTGGGGTGACGGCAGTCCTGGGACCATCCGGGAGCGGAAAGTCCACCCTGCTGTCCCTCATCGCTGGCTTCGAGGCCCCGGACGCGGGCGGCATTCTCGTCGACGGCCGGCCGCTCGAAAACCTGCCACCCGAGGACCGCTCTGTCGGGATGGTCTTCCAGAACTACGCGCTTTTCCCCCATCTCTCGGTCCGGGAAAACCTCGCCTTCGGCGCGACCGAGGAAGGAGACGTCAAAGGCACTGCGGCGATGCTCGAAATCGAGCCGCTTCTGGACCGCGACCCGGAGACACTCTCGGGCGGGGAAGCCCAGCGGGTCGCACTGGCCCGCGCACTGGTGTCCTCGCCCGACGTACTGCTGCTCGACGAGCCGCTTTCGAGCCTGGACGCGCCGATCCGGCGCCGGCTTCGATTGGAGCTGCGTGACGTGCTATCCAACCTCTCGATTCCGGTCGTCTACGTGACACACGATCAGGAGGAGGCCGCAGTCGTCGGCGATCGATTGGCCGTGCTGCATGAGGGGGACCTAGTCCGGGAAGGTGCCGTCGAGGACGTCTTCCAGCACCCGAAAAGCGCCTTCGTGGCCGAGTTTCTGGGCCTGGAGAACGTCTTCCCGGCCGAGGTGATGAAGAACGGAACGGAGGAGACAGTGGTCGACCTCGGTTCTTCGACACTCGTGGCGGCCGGGTCGCCGCCTGATGGGCCGGTCGCCGTCGCGATCCACCCCGACTCAATCGAGCTACGAGAAACCACAAGCGAGCGGAAAGCAAACGGGAACGCGATTCCCTGCTCGGTCGAGCGGGTGCTCACCCAGCACACCGACGCAACGATCGTGCTCCAGTGTGGCGAGGACCGTCTCACGGCGTCTGTCAGCAGAAAGCGGGCCGCTCTTTTCTCTGTCGGTGATCGCTGTCAGGCCGCGGTCGATCCCGCGGACGTCTACCTTACGCGGCGGGATCGATAGCCGGATCGACCCGTTCGACGTCCCGTTCCGCCCGATCGACCGCCGAGTCGAGTTCGAAGGTCCTGATGGTCGATCCTTCCTCGATTACCGGTTCGAGAAGCGCAGTCCCGCCCGAGGGGCCGACTCTGTCGGCGAGGGCGACGAAATGGCCTCCCTCCGGCGTGCGATAGACCTGCTTGGTCCCGGAGAGTTTGCCTCGCTTGGCCGCCGGCTCGCCGTCGACCTCGACGATGTCGAGCGCGAAGTCCACTGGGTCGGCGTTGCTCACGTAGCCACCGACGCCGAAACCGTCGACGTACTCTCGGAGGGCCTCACAATCCGCAGGGCCCAGGCCACCGCTCACGAAGATGTCCACGTGGTCATAGCCCCTGGCATCTAGTTCCCAGCGTGTCTCCCGGACGATTCGCTGGAAATCCCCGCGGCGTGAGGAAGTCGTGTCCAGGCGAACGCTATCCAGGTCCGCACCCAGGGTCGCCGCGGCTCTAAGCACCTCGTCGACTTCGTCCGAATAGGTGTCACAGAGTGCGACCCGGGGCGCCTCCTCTGGCACTGCCTCGTCATAGGCCCGCCAGGCCGCCTCCTGATTACCGCGGCCATAACAGATCAAAAGCGAGTGCGGCATGGTACCGCTTGCCTCCTGACCCAAGATGTCCCCCGCGGCCACGTGTGAGAAGCCGTCAAGGCCACCGATCAGGGCGGACCGCTCGACGACGGCTGCCATCGAGGGGTGGACGTGTCGGGCGCCGAAGCTCAACACCGGCGTCCCCTTCGCGGCCTGCGAGACGTGCATGGCGTTGGTCGCGATGCCGCTGGCGTGAGAGAGAAAGCCCAAAAGCGAGGTCTCAAAGCGGGCGAAATCGAGGTAGTTCCCTTCGATCCGCATGACCGGCCCACCGTCGAAAAGGGTGCCCTCCGGCAGCGCCCAGACGTCGACGGGCAGCCCCGAGAGAAGCGAGACGGCGTCTTTGACGCCAGCCAGCAACTCGAATTCGCCGTCCGGGAACTGATCGGCCGTGACCTCCGCGACCACTTCTGGGTTTTTGCCAGCTGCTTCGAGGGTTTCGACCGTCCGATCGAAGTACGCGTCCGTCGCCGCCCCCGAAGCGATCTGCTCGGGCGGAACGATGTCGAAGTCGGTCACCGGGACCGCCTCCAAACTGTGTGCATACCCCTGCTACCGGGGCCTGTGCGAAAAACTTGTTCACCCCCGATTTCGGCCGCGCCTGCTTCGAGCCCGCAACCTATAGGAATCGATCACCTACAGCCGGTAAGCAGTTGTTTGTGAATTGTGCCGGCTCGGCAGATCAGTTCAACCCGGCTTCTGATTCACGACAGTCCAACCCATGACAGGTCCTACGCGAGGCATTTCGAGACGAAGAGCCCTCCAACTACTCGGTGGTGGCGGCGTCGCCGCACTTGCCGGCTGTAGTGCGGTTGCAAATCCTCTCGGAACCGGGAATAATGGCGGTTCCGGCGTCGAACCGCGCGAGCCGCCATCCGGTCCACCGGACGAAACCTTCGAACTCACCGCAGCGCCCGATACCACGGCCGACTCGTCGGGTTACACGTACAACGGAAGCGCTCCCGGGCCAGTGCTCCGAGCCAGCGAGGGTGACGTTGTCAGAGTTACGCTCGATAATCAGTTGCCGGCCGAAAGCACGGTCCACTGGCACGGACTCCCGGTCGCTAACTCGATGGACGGCGTTCCGGACCTGACACAGGCCCCGGTAGCGTCGAATGATTCCTTCGAGTACACCTTCCGCGCGGAACCGGCGGGTACCTACTTCTACCACAGCCACGCCGGGCTCCAACTCGATCGGGGGCTTTTCGGCCCGCTCCTGATCGAACCGTCGGAGCCACACGTCGAGTTCGACGCCGAGTACGTCGTCGTACTCGATGACTACCTCACAGAGGAGCCCAATCCGCCCGAACGAGGGTCCACGGTCGATTCAGGGGGGATGATGGGCGGCGGAATGGGCGGCATGATGAGTCAGTATCGGCCCCCGTACGCGGGCATGACCATGAATGGCCGACTCCCGCAGGCGGCTCCGACCTTTCCCGTGCAGGAAGGGCAGCGGGTTCGATTTCGCTTTATCAACGCCAGCAGCGCGACCCCGTTCCGCGTCCGAGCCGCCGGTCATCCCTTCGAAATCACCCACGCCGACGGACAACCGGTCGAGCCGGTCACCGTGGATTCGTTCGCGTTTTCACCGGGAGAGCGCTACGACGCGGTCGTGAGCGCCGATTCTCCGGGCCGGTGGCAGCTCTCGGCGAGAGCCCTCCGGGGCCGAGGCTTGCGGGCGGTGGGGGTGCTCGAATATCCTGGGGCCACAGGATCGCCGGCGGCACCAGATACAAACGGCAACTCCCTTCGCTACGCCGATCTTTCGGCCACTCGGTCACTCGGCGTCGACGGCGAGCCCGATCGCGTGTTCGACCTCACTCTCTCGCCAAGCGGCGACGGATACGGGTGGGCGATCAACGGACAGACGTATCCCGACAGCGATCCGCTCCCGATCGCCCAAGGCGACCACGTCAGGCTTCGGCTCCAGAACCAAAGCCCAGTGAGCCATCCGATGCACCTCCACGGCCACTTCTTCCAGGTGGGCGCGGCGGTCAAGGACACAGTGACTGTCCCCGGGCACATGGGGACGGCGACAGTGGATTTCCGGGCGGACAATCCCGGCAACTGGTTTTTCCACTGTCACAACCTCTACCACCTCGAAGCGGGCATGGCCCGCGTGCTCACCTACCAGTAGCCGTTATCGAATAAGAGTCACGGGGACCGGCGACCGACGGAACACCCGCTCGGCGACGTTGCCAACCAGCAGTCGATCCGAGAACGATCCTCCGTGGGTTCCCATGACGACGATGTCGAAGTCCCCGGCACGGTTCAAAATGGCTCGCGCTGGATGGCCGATCCCGACCGTCGTCTCGATCTCCTGGTCGTATTCGGCGGCGATCTCGCGGGCTTTGTCCAACGTATCGGCTGCGTACTTCTCCGCTTCCGCTTCCAGGTCGTCCGCCAGGGCGAGCCCGGTCGCCTGGCCCATCATCGATGAGGGTTCGCCGACGACGTGGAGAACAGTCACCGAGGCGTCCGGATAACTTTCCAGCGCGTGGCGTAAGGCTCGGCTGGCCATTTCCGACTCGTCCAAGGGAACGAGAACTGATTCGATCATATGGGAATTTTCGGCCCCAGCCCTAATAGCTCCGGGGCATCAAACGAGGCCGGGCAGCACGAGGAAAAAGACGTAGGCAAGCACCAGAGAGACCGTCGGCCCGATGATCCACATTGAGATGTACTTCGCCGTCGCGCGGGCGTTGAACAAGCGCCCCGCCTTCAGAACGGCATCCGGCTCGGTCTCGCCGATCTCCGGCCTTTCCTCCGTTTCCGCGGTGAGCGCCCCCATCGAGATTTCCGCATCAGTCTCCCCCCGGATGAGTTGCCGCGCCGCGATCGGTCGGGTTGCACGCCCCCAGCCAAGCCCCACGATGGTCATGACCGTCGCCATGACCAGGCTGATCGGGATCCCCATCGCAGACAGCGCTGTAGTAATCGTAGAGGCGGTTATCATGACGATGAGCGCCGCGAGCAGTGGAATATCGCTCAACTCGCTTCCGACGGATTCCATCGTCCGCCGCGCGATCGTGAACCCACCGAACCCGATCGCGACCGTGGCGATGATGATGGCCGTGTTGGTCTCGATTGCCCCGCCGCTTACCAACGGCGCCACGGCGTTCGGGACGTTGCTCGCGCCGGCACTGAACGACATGTAAAACCCGATGAGTAAGACGAGGACGGTGCTGAAAAATTCCCGCGAGGTGGTATTCGGACCGAGCCCGAAGGACGGTTTCAGCCCCTCTCTGGACACCGAAACCAGCGGGCCCTCTGACGTTTCGATCGCAAAGCGGCGATTGAGCTCCGGGTACAAATACCGGCCGACGAACGCCCCGATCCAGAAACCGATGATCGGAGTGACCAGCCACCAGCTCACGATCCAGCCGATCGTCCGGAAGTTCAACGTCCCTGTCGCCAGTCCGAGCCCAGCTATCGCCCCCACGGTCGTCATCGAGGTCGGGACGGGAACGCCGAAGATGTTCGCCAGCAGGATGCCCAGCCCGATGAAAAACAGGACCGCTACACCGGCTTCTAACGTGATCGGAATCGTAATTATCTCGCCGCTGAGCGTATCCATGACGTTTCTACCCACCGTCCAGCCACCCAGAAAGACGAAAAACGTCATCACGGCCGCGGCAGTGGTCTTTCGAATCAAACCGGCCCCGACCGCCGGACCCCAGGCGATCCCAGTCGAGGATCCGCCAATATTGAACCCGACGAAAATCGACACGAAGATTCCCAAACCGAGAGCGAGAGAGAGCATTACCGGAGTGTCGGCGTAGCTCACTAAAGTGATGTTGGAATCGGTTATCGAGTCGTCCCGGGAGAAAGCTGTTCCGTGGATCCGTCTGGTGGATGGAGGTCAGTCAGCGGTCGCGTGAACCGCCTCGAGTTCTTCGGCTGTGGGGGCGTTCACGATAGTCACCGTTGTACCGTCCTTTCTAACGGCGAAGGCATCTGCGAAGGGGCCCTCTTGAATGACATATATCCGGTCGGTTTCATCGACTGTCGTCCCGCCGTGGTGGGCGAGCAGTTCCTCGTAGGCCCTGACGAACTCGGTTGCGTCGGCTCGGGACTCCCACTCGATCTTCCAGACGTACCCCGTTTCGCCCGTTTCGTTCGAATCCGCCCGAACGTAGGGCAGTAAGCGATCGCCTTCCCAGCCCGCTGAGGCCGGGTGGGAGTAGTTGTACGCGTCGAGTGAGCCCTCCCCATCGAAGAAGTGGGCGTAGGGAATCACCACGTCCGTTCGGGTGCCAGTTTCGGTCGTTTCCGCGTAGCTCGGGTACCACAACATCGTGTAGATTCCAGCCTCTCCGAACTCGGCGTAATCGATGTGGCCCTCACCCTGGTCGGGAACCGACCACGTCTCGCTGGACCGGTCCTCGATCGTCACGTTCGCCGGCGAATCGGCGAGATACTTCTCCGGGTGAATGGTCTGCTCGCTGCTCTCCGGTAGCGCCTCGTAGGCGTCATTAACGGCGCTCCAGCCGGAATCCTCCCGCAACTCGGCAACGAAGGGTGGACCGTCGCTATACGGCTGGAACCGCAACGCGAACAAGCCAATGTGTCGGTCACCTCCGCCACCGCCAGCGCCCCCGGTGCGGGATGGTAGCACCAGGTCCTCGCTGTACCGTTCTTCGTATACGGCATCGACGTAGTTGCCGTCGCCCTCGATGAGGCCAAGGTTCGCGTTGCGCTGCTCCTCGGTGTTCGAGGTTCGATTGGAGACCGAGAAGTACTCCTCCTGCACGGCGTGGAAAAGCTCCTGGGCCAGCGTCACTTCGTCCATTTGCAGCGGCGGACCGGAGTCAGAGACGATCGTGATACTATGATTCCCCGGGTCGTAATAGCCGAGCACGCCGACAGCACGATTTTCCTCCTGCTGGCTGATGGCGCTTTTTTCCTCCCCGAGGAAGAACAGCGCCTCGAATTTCACGTTCTGGTGGAGGCTCTGGTTGACGGTTGGATCAGACCCGTTTGCCGATTCGTTGCGAAATTCCGCCCGGTCGATGATCCGGACCGGAACCGACCGTTCGAACTCGAGCCCACGGATCGCCTCCACGCGGGCCTTACCCCTCGCGACGACCTTCTCTAACTCCGCCCGGTCGAGCCCGTCGTCCGGATCGACATCGATGGTTTCGTTGTGCCAGTAGCCGTCCTCCCAGCCCAGACGGTCGGTCTCCGGATCCGGCGGCGGGTCGTCCGTCGGGGACGGGTCGAGGTTCGGTGGCTCCTCCGGCGTCCCAGCGGGGCCTGTCGCGGGATCGGTTGGCGCCGGGGCCGACGCACAGCCTGCCCCGACTACCAAGAGCGCGACCACCACGACCGAGAGGAGCCTTCGCATGCCAATCGGTGAGTCCCCGACAGTAAAAATCCTGCCGCCCGGGGCAACTGGCCCGACCAACGATTTTGAAGCCTGGGGCCGAATTCCGAGTATGCAATTCGATCCCGACCGGACTGCGATCGCGGTCATCGACATGCAAAACGACTTCTGTCACCCCGAGGGCGCACTCTATGCGCCGGGCAGCGAGGAGGCGATCGAGCCGATTCAATCGATCATCGAACAAGGCCGGGATGCAGGGGCCCAGATCGTGTTCACCCGGGACATTCACCCGCAAGACCAGTTCGAGGACGCTCATTACATGGACGAGTTCGAACGCTGGGGCGAGCACGTCCTCGAAGGGTCCTGGGGCGCGGAGATCATCGAGGACCTGGCAGTCGCGCCCGACGATCGCGTCGTCGAGAAACGGACCTACGACGCCTTCTACAAGACCGGGTTCGAAACGTTTCTCAGACAGGAGGGAATTGCCGACTTGCTTTTCGTTGGCACACTCGCAAACGTCTGTGTCCTCCACACAGCCGGGAGCGCTGGCCTCCGGGATTTCAAGCCTGTGTTGGTCGAAGACGCTATCGGCTACGTCGAGCCCGACCACCGCGAATACGCAGTTGAGCACGCCGACTGGGTTTTCGGCGAAACCGTCGCCCTGGAGGAGATTGCCTTCAGCTGAGGGCTTCAATTTCGACGGTCACCTGTTCGCCGCGGTCGAAAGTGACGTTGGGGCAGATGAGTTTCGCGCCGAGGCCGTCCCGTTCGAGCAAAAAGGAGAGCCCGGTTATCTCATCGCCGTTTGCAATGATGGCCACGTCGGCCCAGGTTACGGTCCCATTTCCAGATCCCAGCGTCGTCCCCAAGAGGGTCGAATCCGTCGGCGCTGAGTGGGCCCCGTCGATCGGATGGACCCCACCGGTCTCGTAGTGCGGAACGCCACCGTCAAAGACGACCTGTCCAGTGTCGTCGGCGATTCCCACAAAGCGCTCCCCTGGGTCCGGGTGGACAGGCGCGTCAAGAATTGCATAGGTCTCGCCCACTTCCCTGACGGTGCCAGTGCCGTCCCAGGACACCCCGTCGATCGGCACGTCGAGGTCGACTGGGAGCGAGCCGCTGGCCCGGACCGGATCCGTCCCGTGTTCGCGAAATCCGAGGTGAATGTGGTTGTCGACCCAGGGGGCGAAGTATCCTGATCGGACGAGCGAGCCCAGTGAGTCACCCCGCTCGACGGTCTCGTTCGGTTCGACACCGGGGTTGACGTGGAGAATTCTGGCGAGATGACTGCCCACGTCAATGACGATGAGGTGGTCGTTTTCGGCCGCATACGGACGGCTTGGAGCCTTCATCGTCCGGGTCTCGACCACCGTGCCACTCACTGGACTCGGCGCGTGGTCCGTTCCGGGATAGAGATCGATCGCCCGGCCCTCGCGGTGAGCGGTGTACGGGGAGTTGTATCGAGCGATCCGGGGGAAGGGCGCCAGGGCGGCAGCGTCCAACGTGACCATACCCTGGGTTAGACGGGGGCGAGATTCATCCCTTCGGTCCCGACTCGGCAGTTTTAGGCCACTCCGCCCGGAGGAGTTCGTATGTTCGTTTTCAAAGACGCGACGCTCCCGAACGGTACCCAAGGGGACGTCGCGGTCGATGGCGAGCGGATCGCCGCCGTCGACGAGGACCTGACCGGGGAAACGACGGTGGACGCCAGTGGCAAGTGGCTATTCCCGGGCATGATCGACGTTCACGTTCATTTCCGGGAGCCGGGCTTTCCGGAAAAGGAGACCTGGGAGAGTGGCAGTCGCGCCGCGGCCGCGGGCGGAGTCACGACGGCGGTCGATCAGCCCAATACCGACCCGCCGACCGTCGACGGTGCGGGATTCGATCAGAAAGCCGCCCATGCCGAAGACTCGATCGTCGATTGGGGCATCAACGGTGGCGTCACGCCAGAATGGCAACCGACAGAACTCTTCGAACGCCCGCTCTTCGCGCTCGGGGAGGTGTTCCTCGCGGATTCGACCGGCGACATGGGCATCGAGACCGATAGGTTCGAGCGGGCACTCGAACGGGCCAGCGCGGCCGACGTCGTGACCACCGTTCACGCCGAGGACGCCGATTACTTCGACCAGACCGCGCGTGACCGAGACGACGCTGCCGCCTGGAGTGCCTTCCGAACGCCTGAGGCCGAAGCGCAAGCCGTGGATCGGGCGATCGAGGCAGCCCAGGAACTTGACGCAAGCGTTCACATTGCCCACGCAAGCACCCCCGAGGCGATCGACCGGGCCACGAATGCTGGCGCCACAGTCGAAGTGACCCCGCATCACCTCTTCCTCTCGACGGAAGACGCAGAATCGCTTGGGACATTCGGACGGATGAACCCGCCTCTAAGAGACGAGTCTCGGCAGGAGGCAGTCGCAGAACGGGTGAGGGACGGGACAGTCGACGTCATCGCGACCGATCACGCTCCCCACACTCGGGAGCAGAAAGACGCGGACATCTGGTCGGCGCCGAGCGGGGTTCCTGGCGTCGAAACCGCCCTGCCCTTACTGCTGGCCGAAGTCGCAGCCGGACGGCTCAAGCCCTCGCGGGTTCGGGACCTCACGGCTCGGAATCCGGCTCGAATCTTCGACCTGCCACGGAAAGGCACAATCGAGGCGGGGGCCGACGCAGACCTCGTCCTGGTCGACTTCGACGCCACGCGTGAGATTCGTGGCGAGGACCTCCACGGGAAAACGGATTGGACGCCGTTCGAGGGCATGACGGGTGTCTTCCCGGAGCTAACGATGGTGCGGGGACAAATCGTCTGGGAGAGTCCGGACCCACGCACGCCCACCGGAAACTTTGACGAGCAAGCGGGACAAAACGTCAGAAACCCGTCGCCGTAGCTACTCCTCCCCGCCGTGGGTGTGACCGCAGTTGGGACAGGTGTGCTCGTCGTTTCTGAGCGATTCGCTTGCCTCCCGAACCTCACGCATGACCGAAGAAATGCGCTCCTCGCCTTCCAACTCCTCCTCGACGGCGAGGTCCACGCCCTCGACTTCGAGCAAGAACTTGGCGACCTCCGTCGCCTCGTACATGACCTCGTCGAGTTCGTCGGCCGTAAAGAAGCCGCTCATGGCCCCGTAAAGGAAAGTCGCGCCAGCCATCCGCACCTTCTCCTCGAAGGCCGATCGGGCCTGGTTGACCGCTTGGGGGCTGTAGGTGTCGGTCATGAACGGCACCAGTTCGGGGAGGTTCTCCCCGATTTTGGTCATCTCGACGCCGGTTTCGGTGCGGAAATCCGCACAGAGACGGGCGAGGGCCCACTCCCGGGCGGTAATGTAGGTTCGGTCCCTGAGAAACTCGTTGACCCGCTCGTAGGTGGCCCCGTCGACTTTCTTGAAGCGTTCGTATTTCCTGACATCTGCCGGCATCCCTTCCTCGCCGACTGTCGGGGAGACAGAAAGCAGCGAACGGAGGGCGGCGGGGTCGGCCGAGACCCGTCGATTCGGGGGGCTTTCGGCCTCGACGCCGGTTTGGGCCCGGCCCGCCGCGGACCGGACGGTCGCCGGATCCTGTTCCATACCGCCCTTTTCCGGCGGGTCCGCAAAAGCGTGACGGGAGAGGGGAAATCCTTTTGCGAACCTGGAGCGATGCACGGCCATGAAGCTCCTCTTCGGACTCAGCGCCGACTCGGATTCCCTCGACGCGTTACACCGGACCGTCGACCGGGCCCGGTCGGTGGGTGATGACCTCACCGTCGCTATCCTCAAGGGGCCCGACGTAGACGGCTCCCTCGCGGACATGGAGCGGCGAGTCAGCGAGGCCATTGGGGACGTCTCGGACGTGGACCTTCGCACTGTCGAGGGCCACCCCGGGAGCCGGTTGGTCGAGATCGCGGAAGCCGAGGGGTTCGATCGCATCGTTCTGGGCGGGGGCGAACAGAGCCCCATGGGGAAGATCCGGATCGGCTCGATCGCCGAGTTCGTCCTCCTCAACTCACACGTGAGCGTGACCTTGCTCAGATGACCGAACGCCGGTACCCAGAGGTTGCGGCCGGGCCCTTCCCCGAGCCGCCGATCGACTGGACCGACGAGGCAGGCCGTACGATTGAGATCAGGGTCTGTCAGGGCGACCGGGATGGGCTGGTGAGTATGTACGAGGACTTCGACCCGTCCGAGCGGGCCCAGGGCATTCCCCCAGTCCAGGAGTCGGCCATTCGGGAATGGCTGGATCATCTCCTCTGTGAGGACTGTTTCAACGTCGTCGCGAGCCACGAGGACCGAATCGTCGGTCACGCGACCCTCGTGGGTGACGACGCTGGAGCGTACGAACTGGCCATTTTCGTCCATCAGGACTTTCAGGACGCCGGGACCGGGACGAAACTGCTGGAGGCCCTCCTAGGCCATGCCGCAGCGGCGGGGGTAAAGCGAGTCTGGCTGACTGTCGAGCGGTGGAACAAGCCGGCGACCTACCTCTACCAGAAAGTGGGCTTTGAAAGCACCGGCGCCGAGGACTTCGAGCGGGAGATGAGTATTCGTCTGACCGGGAAGTAAAGCGGGTGATTCTTACCCGGCGGCGGTCTCGTAGGACTATGCAAGATTGGGTCATCGACGACGATAACCTCTCGCCGGAGCGGAAATCGCTGCTGCCAGGAAAGGGGTTTTTCGTCCCCGATGACGTCCACCAGGAGGCAAAAGAGGCGGAGATCGAAGACCGGGTCAGCGGCGCCGAGACTGTCGCCGTCGTGGATCCGGATGCGGACGGACTAGCCTGTGTCGCCATCCTGCGTGACGTGCTTGGTGAGGTGGCCTTCGTTCCCGCGAGCCCCCACGACCTGGCGGAGGGCATCGAGCGGGCGGCCGAATTCGGCGCCGACGGCGGGGACGTATACATCTGTGACCTCGCCCCGGACGAACCGGACACGATCGAAGGCCCGCTGGAGCAGTTACTCGATGCCGCCGACTCGGTCACCTGGTACGATCATCACCAGTGGACAAAAGAGGCCATGGAAGCTGTCCGGGCGGCAGGGGTCGACCTCGTCGTCGGGGACTCCGACGAAGAGTGTACGGCCGACGTCGCTGCCCGCTCCCTGGAGGGTGAACTGTCGCCCCACCTCGAAGAACTCGCTGCGGTCACCCGGGACCACGACCTCTGGATCAAAGAGGACGACCGCTCGGACGACCTGGCGGATCTCTCCCAGTGGAAAGACCCGGAGGAGTATCTGGAGGTCATCGAGGACCACGGCGTGGACTTCCCAGAAGCGGTCCAGGAGTTCCTGGCTGAGAAGCGCGTCGAGAAGGAGGATCGCATCGAGCGAGCAGTTTCACGGGCCGAGCTGCGGGAGATTCGGGATTGGACCGTGGGAATCACCTACGGTCGCTGCTCGCAGAACGAAGTGGCCGAAGCCCTCCGAGAGCAGGGGGCGGATGCAGCCGTAATCGTCAAACCGGCCGGAAGCGCCTCGATTCGCGGTAGCGAGGACTTCGAGCGAGCGCACGAAGTCGCACGGCAGGTCGGCGGCGGTGGCCATCCCAAAGCAGCCGGCTGTAAACCCCGCATCTACGAGGACATGCTCGACTACGCGAATCACTGGACGACCCGCGGCGAGCCGGCCAAACAGCTCATCATGAAGGCCTTCTGGAACCTGGACGAGGAACCGGCTGAAGAGTAGTTACCGTTCGCCAGCGACCCACTTGTCCGAATACGCCACTCCGCAAGCACACTGCACGTAGGCGTGAATCACGTCCCCCTCGGCGTAGAGCCCGCCGACCTCCTCGTTTTGTTCCTCGGCGAAGGCAAAGGCGATCCGAACCTCGTGGTCGTCCCCGTCGGTCTCGGGGCACTCCCCGGCTGATAGTGACGATTCGATGGTTCCCTCGGTTCCCATCGCGTTGCCAGCAAAGTCCATCGGATCGACGCTCGTCGCTGATTCGAAGGCGGCTCGCCCCGCCTCACCCGGAACAACGATTCGGACGCCCTCCCCAACACGGGTCGCATAGTCTGTCTCCGCGAGGGAGTCCACGTCCGATAACGCCTCCCCGTGAAAGTAAGCCGCAACGTGGTGGGGGCGGTCCCCAGCCACGAATTCCTCGAAGGTGTCTTCCATACGAGACACTCTTCGAGAACGAGGTTAAGCCCGGCGGAGTCGAGTGCCGCACTCTGGGTCAGAAAACTCCGGATTACTCTTCGTCGACTTCTTCGTCCGCTGCAGCGTCTTCGGCGTCGTCTTCCTCGCCCTCCTCCGCTTCGTCTTCGGCGTTTTCAGTTTCCTCCGCTTCTTCTTCGGGTTCTTCCTCACCAAGCGCAACGGCCACCGAGCCCTCACCTTCTGTTACCTGCACGTTCAGTTGGGCAATCGCCTCGCCAACCTCTCGACCGCGAACGGTGACGCGCCGTCGTTCACCGTCTCGGTCCGGGTTGTACCCCACACCGCCGGTCAGCATTACTTCCGAGAGTTCCCGCCCCTTGACGTCCGGCCGCATCGGCCGGCCGGCGTCGTCCGAGCCGCCCGTGATCTCGACGGTGAAACCGTCGAGGCCCACGGATGAGCCCTCGACAGCATCGCCAACTTCTCGACCGATGAATCGATTTGCGTCCTGCCCGTCGACTTCTCGCGTGAACGATCGCCCCGTCTCCGGATCGGAGACGACGACGTTGAACGTAGCCATGGTAGAGTGGACTGCTCGGGGCGTCAAAAGGGCATCGAAGCGGGGTTATTGCTCGTCGGCGAAGGCCGACTGCACTTTCTTCACCTTGGGTTCCACGTACAGCTGACAGTACTGGTCATCGGGGTTTTTCTCGTAGTACTCCTGATGGGACTCGCTGGCCGCCCAGAAGTCCTCGAGCGGTTCGATTTCGGTGACGATGTCGTCTTCGAAAGCGCCCTCCGCTTCGAGTGTCCGCACGAACTCGCGGGCCGTTTCGAGTTGTTCCTCGTCGTGGCCGAATATCGCGGAGCGGTACTGGGACCCGACGTCCGGGCCCTGCCGATTCAGTTGCGTGGGGTCATGGACCCGGAAAAACACCCCGAGGAGTTCGGCGTAGGCCACCGTCTCGGGGTCGTACTCGATCTGCACGCATTCAGCGTGCCCCGTTTGACCGGACGAGACCTCGTGATAACTCGGCTCATCGACGTCCCCGCCGGCGTATCCAGAGGTGACCGATCGAACGCCCGGTACCTCCTCGAACGCCGCTTCCAGACACCAGAAACACCCACCCGCAAGGGTCGCCGTGGCAGTTGTCATACCGGACGTAGGCCCGGACAGCGCAAAAGAACACCGGCAGGGGAAAACTGAGGCCGGAAAGTGAGGCGAAACCGACGGGCGGAAACAGCCAGCAATAATAGGCTCGCTCGATGGAGATCCAATTCCTCGGCGGGGCCGGCGAAGTTGGCCGGAGCGCGGTCCTGGTCAACGACCGTCTGCTCCTCGATTTCGGTATTAAAGCCGGGGAGCCGCTCCAATTTCCACTCGATCGGCCCCAGGTCGAGGCGGTGGTTGCGAGTCACGGTCACCTGGATCACGTCGGTAACCTGCCGACCCTCTGCGCCGGTGACGAGTGGCCAGAGTTCCACTGGACACCGCCCACTGCAGCGCTGGCGCGAACCCTCGCCCAGGACACCCTCAAACTCCACGGCGTTCCACAGACTGGGGCGCAGAACGGCCGCTTTCAGCCACGAGAGCTCGGTGGGACGTACAACTGCCCGTTCACTGAGACCCACGTGAAACGGCTCACACAGCAGTCTCGACCGCACGGCTACGGAGAGTCCTTCAGGGCGGCCGGGCACGACGTCACTTTTTACGACGCGGGCCACATTCCGGGCAGCGCTCACGTCCTCATTGACGACGGCGAGACCCGACTGCTCTACACCGGGGACTTCCATACGGACGACCAGCGCATCGTTTCCGGAACGACAGCCAGACCTGACGCAGACGTCGTTCTCACCGAAAGTACCTACGCCGAAGTCGAACACGAACCGCGCGAGACGGTCGAAGAACAGTTCGTTCGAAGCGTGGAGCAGACCCTCTGGGAGGGCGGGACGGTCGTCATCCCCGCTTTCGCCATCGGCCGCACCCAAGAGATGCTGCTGATCTGTGCGGAACACGACATCCCCTGCTACGTCGACGGAATGGGCACAGAGGTTGCGGCAATGCTCAAGCAACATCCAGGGTACGTTCGGGACCCGGAGGCGTTGCAGCGGGCGATCTCTCACGCCCGCATCGTGACCGGCCAAGACGGCCAGCGACGACGGATCGCAGAGAAGGCCACGGCCATCGTCACAACCAGCGGGATGCTTACCGGCGGCCCGGCGATGACCTACGTCCCGGAAATCCGGTCCGATCCGAAGAACCTGATTGCGCTCACCGGCTATCAGGTCTCAGACACGCCAGGCCGGGACCTCCTCGAAACAGGGAGCGCGGAAATCGACGGCCGGCGAATGCGGGTCGCGGCGCAGGTCGAGCAGTACGATTTCTCGGCCCACGCGGATCGCGACGGATTGCTCGACTTCCTCGACAGCTATCGCGACGCGACCGTGCTGGTGAACCACGGGGATCGGTGCGACCGATTTGCAACTGACTTGCAAAATGCGGGATACGAAGCCAGCGCCCCCGAGAATGGGGAGCGGGTCGTAATGTAGTCGGCCGTTCCGGAGGGAAAGTGTTTAACCGGACAGCCTCCAGGGTGTAGGTGAGGGCCGGTAGCTCAGGTAGGCAGAGCGTCTGGCTTTTAACCAGACGGACGGGGGTTCAAATCCCTCCCGGCCCGTGTTTTCCTGCGAACGAAGTGAGCAGAAAACCGGCTGCGGTTTTGAACCCAGGAAAGACGAGGTGAACGATCGTCTAGTTGCCGACCCCTGTCAGGGCGACTCTTCGACTCCGATTTTGATGACCGTATGGTCTTCGTATTCCTCGCTTGGCTCGTAAATCATCCTGAGTTCCATTCCGTTTTTCGTCGCGACAATTCCACGTCGACCGTTATCGACAGCCTGCTTGGTGATGTCCCAGCCGTGAGCGGGCAGTTGCTCTTCGTAGAACGTCCCGACCTCGTCCACGCTTGCCTCGGCGAGGTATTTGATTGAGGTGACTATCTGGTCACTCGATTCCATGTGCGCGTATTCGGTTCTGACGGCGTCGGGATACCGTGGCACGTCCGAATGGTCCTCGCCCTCGACGTCGGACTCTGGGGCTGTCGCCTCCTCGGACTCCGTTTCCTCCGGTGTCGTCTCCTCGGTGCTATCATCCATGTCGCCCATTCCAGTCGTGTCCTTTGGAGCCTGTACGACAGTCACGACGACCTCGTTGTCCGACTCCTCCGCATGGATGACCAATACCTCGTCTTCTTTTTCGTAGCCTGCGCCGGACCACTGGCCACCTAAGACGGTGACAGTACCCTTCCCCTCCCAGCCCTCCTCCTGGGCAGCACTCTTGAAGGCCTGGAGGGCCTCCGAGGAAGAGCCATCCCCAGTGTACCTGGCAATCGTGACTTCTTCTTTTGGTGACGGTGGCGCTGTGGCACCCTCAAACCCGGATGGGACTGCGATACCGCCAGGCCCTGTTGACCCCGATCCCCCATTACCTGTGGGGCCCCCGCCCGAACAGCCGGCCAGCACGCTCAATCCGATCGTCAACCCGGTTATGGTGAACTGTCGGCGCTTCATGTGTAAATATGTAAATTTTACAATCGAATTATTTGGGTATGGTTCCCAAATACCAAAAATTATAGAAGAAAGTATATATCATGATTTATTATTATGGTTAGTGCCCAGCAAAATTAGTGTCTGTAAATGAGAAACGGCCCATAATTTCCCACACGGTATGGACGTAAACAGGCGCAAGAATGGTTTTATAGCCGATATTCGAAAGTCTGGAGTCACAATCAACGATGGGCTGGATTCGAGCGTGCGGATCGGTGGGGATTGGGAAACGACAATCTCGGCGTCGATACTAGTTAGTTTGCTTGACAAGTATTTAGTTACCGCCGTGTAATGACAGATATTTTGTTTGACTGCTAAACATTTGAGTTACAAGCCAGAAAGGGAACCTTGATATCTTTTAAAATTTGGTGCAGCCCAGTCATGTTGGTGAGGCACATGGAACATGGCTGACGCCTGACAAACCAATACAACATACCATTGAATAGACCGTTCTGAGATGATAACGACTGGCGGGAATTTGCACCCACGATGTTATTGAAAAAACGGACAGTCGTCAGTCGCCTACGGAACATCCCTAAGATCCTGTCAACCCGAACTGAAAACTTAGTTCGCGAGTTGCAGTTCCACGACGAATCGCGTTCCTCGTGGTTCGTTGTCTTCGACCCGCACGTCCCCGCCGAACTGGGCGACCAGCCCTTCCACGAGGTAGAGACCGATCCCGGTGCCGTCACTCTCGAACCCCTGCGTTCCTTTGCCGAAAATCTGCCATTTCTGGCTGTCGGGAATGCCGGGGCCGTCGTCAGCGATTGCGATTTCGACCCGGTCTTCACTTTGGGACGCGGAGACCGTGACCGTCGGCTCCTCGCCATCGTGGTGATCGATGGCATTGGTCAATAGGTTCCGAAAGACCGAATCGAGGAGCTCCGTCGCCCGAACGTCGACCGCAGGAATGGAGTCCTCAACTACCACTGTCACCGAAGAATGGCCCTCGCGAATGAGTTCGAGTTCCTCTTCGAGGATCGGTTTGAGCGGGATCGCTTTCAGTTCCGGCTGGTTCGATTGGGTGACCACCTGCATCAGGTCCCGGGCTGCGTTGGTGATCGATACAACGTGTTCGCCCGCTTTGTGGGCTCGGTCGAGGTACTCCACCGCGTCGGGCTCTGACACCTCCCCGGCTGCGGTTTCGATGTAACCGAGGATGATCGCCATCTCGTTGCGAATGTCGTGTCGCACCACGCGATTGAGGACCTCGAGCTGGCGAGTCATCATCTCCAACTCCTCCTCGCGTTCGCGTTGCTCGGTGATGTCCTCGAAGGAAAAGACCAGTCGAGACACGTCACCATCATCGACGATTGGCGCCCCGGATATCGAGAGGTCGAGCGGTTCTGCGTGATGCCGCTCCATGCGATATTCCTGGTCGAAAATCGGCCCCTGACCGTCTTGGACCCGGACGAACGGGTGGTCCTCGTCCGAAAGCGGTTCCCCAGACTGATCGGTAAATCTCCACGCCGGGTCACTATAGTTCCGCCCCTCGATCTCGCATCCCTCGAGGGCCAACAACTCCTGTGCCCGGGCGTTACACCTCGTAATAGTCCCCTCGGGAGTGAGAACGACGATGGCAGTCGGACTGGTCTCGAAGATCCGATCGAGAAGCCGACCGTCCGAATCGTCAAGCGAGGGCATTATCCCGGCTAAGAGCCGCTCATAAAAGGGTTTGCCGCTCCAGTTATCGTTCAACGAAATGGCCGAGGTAGATGAGGCCAACACCAATTGCGATCGCTGCGAGTGCGCCCAGTAGCTGGAGAATCATTTGAAGCGAGCCCCCAGCAGCGTACTGCCACGGTTGGCCGAGAAGCGTTCCCACGCCGACGATCAGGACGAAAAGCCCGCCGAGGATACCGACCGCGTCCAGGCGATCCTGCAGTCGATTCATGCTCGCAGGTCTTCGCGGCAGGTATCTAATCCTGACGGTCGATGCATGGTCCCGCTGTGCTCACAGCTCTTTCTCGACCACGGTTCCCGCCCAGGCTTCAGCACCGCAGTGCTCGCAGCCGAACATCGTCCCATCGTCGTAGTGATCGATCGAGACGGCGTCGCTCCCGCAGTCCGGGCACCGCAGAAAGGACTTCCAGGCGTGGTACGTGCCGGAGTTTTGGTGACGGGACATGTCGAGTACTACGGGGTGACAGAACTTTGGTGTTCTGTCCCGACCGGGCGCGGATTACGGCCGGAACTCCTTCTCCTCGGGCACCCCTTCGGTGCCTTCCTCGACGCGCGTGATCATCGCTTCAATCTGTTCCTGATCCGGCTGGTCGACACCGAGTTCGGTCCGGATCTGCTTGAAAATCTCGTCGGTGAGCCGGGCGTAGCGGCGGTGAAACGGGGAGTCTGCTGCGGCCGCCTCGACGAGTTCGCGGAAGGCCGGAAGCCAATCGAAGTGGTCCGCCACGAAAGTTCGGTGCTGCTCGGGGGTGCCCGCTTCGACGAGGAGCGAGGCGTATTCCAGGAGCAACGCCAGGTGATCGGACAGGTACGCGTCCGGCGTCTCGATATCGAGGGTGGCATACCGTTCCTCCATCTCCTCTGCCGGTGGGCCATCGAGAAGTCCCCCGCTCGCCGGTCCCTCGTACCATTCCTTGTACGGCGATTCGACGGCCGGTGCATACGGCGTTTCGAAGGCCTCGAACAGTGCGATGTACTCGTTGTCGAATGCTGCGGCGGTCTCCGGGACGAGCGTTTCGTCGACGCCCTGCTCGATTTCGACCCCCAGGGGTTCGATGGCCGCTGCAAGTTCGCCTTCCAGCTGGCCGTCCGAGACGTCCGCGAGGAACTGTTCGTCCGGGTGCTTGTAACACTCCGAAAGGAGCCCGTAGAGTCGCGCCCAGTTGAGGTCAGGTGCGGTATCAGTCATTGTGTTCTTCCAGTGCCGCCCATCGGTGTTGATTGTTTCTCGTTCGAGACCGTCGGTCGCGGATCGATCGGAATGAGTAGCCCATGAAATGAGGTTAGTCGCTCACGGACCACCGCTCGTAGAACCCGTACAGAAGGGCCCCAATCGAGGCGAAGATAACCACCATTGCGATGTTGAGCCCGAGGGAGTAGATCCCGCCGAGCAGACCGCCCGGCAACGCGTGCGGTGCGACGTCTTGTGCCACGTTGAGGCCACCGGTCGGCACTGGAGAGAGCACGTACTCCAGAATGACACCGGTCCAGACGACCCCAAACAAGATCATCCCGACGATAAGACTGGTGGTGAGCACCGTGCTGTGAGTCTGCTCTTCACAGGCAACGTCCACGTAGCCAACTGAGGTTTCGACCCACCCTTCCCATTCCTCGCAGGCCCGACCGAGGCCGACTTTCCCCGTGAACATCGACCTGTCGAGAGGCCACTCCTTCGCGTGGGTCATGAACAGGTGGAAGGTGACACCGACGAGCATCGTCACCGCGACGATGGCATGGATGTCCCGAGTTATCAGGAACGCCGGGGCTGGTGAGACTTCAGTAAGCGTGCCGGCGTACAACACGAGTCCGGTGAGAATCATGACTGAGGTCTCCGCCACGATGATCCAAATTTCCGCTTTTTGCAGGAACGTGTACTTGCCCGACTCGGGTTGGCCACGCCGGCCGGCGAGGTACTTCAGATGTTCTATCGCTTCGCTAACGTCACTTGGCCGCGGCAGGACGTTTTTGAGACTGTTCTCTCCGACAGACCAGCCCAGGAACCCGTACACGACGTAGAAGACGCCGGTCATGATGAGCACGGCACCCGCAACGACGTGGAGGGTAACGATGTTCCCGTACCCGACGATACCGATGAGCCAGGCAAACGGGCCATGGAACGTGATCGGGAGCCCGGTCACCCAGAGCAGCAAGATGGATGCGGCAAGCAAGCCGTGGACGTACACCTGTGGGGCATTGAACCGCTGCAGCGTGCTTTCACTCGATAACGTCGACATCAGGCTTCACCTCCGGTATCAGCGATGAGACGACGCCAGGTGCCGACTAACTGGAGCGTGACAATGAGCAGCACGACCGTGATGTAGGCCCCCAGGAGCAGGCGAACCCAGAGCCACAGCTCGTTGTACGTCGTATACGCGACTTTCAGTCCACTGAGCCCGACCGCACTCGGAACCCACTCGATGACCGACGGGTGGTATCCGGACACGCCAATGAAGACGCCGTAGGTCACGAGAATCGCGACGATGATCGCGATAGCGACCCGGTACTCGGGGTCGAGGACGGGCGAGCTCGCATCGGTTGTCGCTGTTGTTTCTGCCATGGGGCTCCGGTTAGTCCGACTCGCTTTCGAAGGTAACCTCCGCGCCCGAGGCCTCGACGATGATGTTACCCTTTCGGCCCGCTGCTTTGCCAACCGCGTCGGAGGCGACGTCTTTCATCAGTTCGTCCATCGGCCCGGCTTTGATCGCGTCCCCGACGCAGTTCTCGACACAGGCCGGTTTCGTTCCGCCGTTCTCTTCTTTTGCCTTCGCGGGCTTGCCGTGGCCATCGCCGGCCCCTTCGCCGAGGCAAAGGTGACACTTCTGCATCTTGTTGTCCCCGTCGAATTTCGGCGCCCCGTAGGGACAGGCCCAGGCACAGTAGTGACAACCGATACACTTCTCCTGGTTGACAGTGACGATCCCGTCTTCCTCGCGCTTCTCGATGGCGCCGGTGGGACAGACAGTCCGACACGGCGGATCCTCACAGTGCATGCAGGAGATCGACACCGAGACCTGCTCGTAGTCCGGGAACGTGCCGTTCTCCGCATGGATGATCCGCCGCCACTTGGCGCCGTCCGCGTCCACGTCGTTTCGCACCCGGCAGGCAACCGTACAGGCGTGACAGCCGATGCACTTGTCGGCGTCGAAGTAAAAGCCCCACTGCTCAGTCATTGGGGCTCACCTCCGAGCCGCTCGACCTCGACAGGATGGTTCCTCGCGGTCATCCCGGTCGTCGGCTCGACGTGCCGTTCCTTGTTGAGTATCATGCTGTTTGCTCCTTCTTCGTCGGGATGGTCCGATCCGACGCCGAAGCCGTTTTCAGTTCCGACCCAGCCGGGCCGGACGCCCTCCCACAGGTTGGCCATCAGTTCGATCTCGTCGTCCGCGGACGTGACCCGGATCCAGTCCCCGTCTTCGATACCGCGTTCAGCCGCGTCCTTCGGATTGATGTGGAGGTAGTTTCCACGGTAGTCTTTGTCCTCGTGACCGAAGCGTTCCGCATAGGCTTCCCTGGACTGGGAGATGGCTTGACAGTGGCCACGGGAGAACTGTTCGACGAAGAGGTCAGTGAATAGAAGCGGATACTCCTCGTTCGTGGTCTCCCCGAACAGATCGTCGTCGGGTGGGTGCCACTCCGGAGCCGTGCTCACGCCGATGTCATCGGCCAAAGCCTTGTACTCCGGTTTGACGTCGAGGTCGAAGTTGAACTTCCCGTTGACGGTGTCGAAGCCGCCGTCCTCGTACTGCTTGTACGGGACGTCGCTGACGATCTCGTAACTCTTCTCGGACAGTTCGTCGAAGGACAGCCCGATCGCGTCCAGTTGGCTGTCGTAATACTCCGCGCCGGAGTCCCAGGGGAAGTACTCGCCCCAGCCCATCTCCTCGGCGAGCGCCTTGTAGAGCTTGTAATCCGGTTTGCAGTTGCCGACCGGCTCGACGGCGGCTTTCGAACCCGTAATCCAGCCGTTCTTGCTGTAGGAGCTGTCGCCGCCGGATTTGAGGAACGGTTGTTCGAGCTGTGAGGCCCCGGGGAAGACGACGTCGGCCCGTTTGCTAACCCCGGTCCAGAAGGCATCGACAGTAATCACGAGTTCCATCGATTCGAGAGCCTCGAACCAGCTGCGAGTGTTCCCGCTTTTCGGCGGTTGGGACCAGTTGTTCACGAAGCCCTTGATGTCCCCTTTCTCGACGGCCTGGGGAACGAGGTTGTGCGAGAGGTTCCGGACGTGTCGCTGGAAGGGATAGTCCTCGTACTCCGGCGTCGGTTTGTCCTTGTAATTCGACGGCACGTCGATGCCCTGTTTTTCGTGCGGATCGTCCAGACCGAAGCCGGATGTCCATTGCCGAGTCCCACCGTACGTGTCGATGTTGCCGACCAGCCCGTTCAAGGCGTGAATGTTCTGGGCGTTCTTGAACCCGTTCGACTGATAGGCGATGCCAGTCCAGGGGAAGGCGACTGCTTGTGGCGCCGACGTTGCGAATCCGATGGCGATTTCCCGAATTACGTCGGCGTCGATGTCGGTTATCTCGGCCGCCCACTCCGGTGTCTTGTCGGCGACGGCCTCCTTGTAGGACTGGAACCCGTGGGTCCAGTTCCCGACGAACTCCTCGTCGTAGAGGCCTTCTTCGATGATGACGTGGCCCATCGCCAAGGCTAGGGCCCCGTCGGTCCGTGGCTCGATCGGGAGCCACTTGTCGGCGGCTTCGGCCGTCTTGGTGTACCGTGGGTCGATACAGATCAGAGTCGCGTCGTTTTTCTCCTTGGCATCGAGGACCCCTTTGGGCTCCCATTGGCCGCGGAAACACTCCATGACGTTGCGGCCCCAGGCGATGATGTACTCGGAGTTTTTCCAATCGGGCCATTCCCGCCCGTAGCCGGACATCCAGGCCCAGGAATCCGAGAAGGGGCCGTGGCAGGTCGTCTTCCGGCCAACCTTGATCGGAGCACCGTACAGTTTCTTGAAGACCAGATCGTGCCAGGGATGTTTGGCCAACGGGTAGCCTTGATAGCGGAGGAGTTTTTCGGAGCCGTACTCCTCGCGGAACTCTTTGAGCCGGGTGGCAGCGTACTCGATGGCTTCGTCCCAGCTAGCCGCTCGCAGTTCCCCGTCCTCCCGAATGTGTGGCTCTCGAATGCGGTTGGGATTGTACGTCTTGTTCAGCTGGCCCATCCCTTTCGAACAAAGAGTGCCGTCACGACCCTGTCCGGCACTCGCCTTCGGATGCCCGTCGACACCGGTGAGGTCGATCGCTTTGCCGTCTTCGACGGTAACTTCCTGTCCACACGATGCCCGACAGATCCAACAGTTCCCGTGGACGGTCTCGCGATTCGACGTCTCCTCACTTGCGGCCTCGGCCTCCTCGCCAATGGCAGAGACGCCGATGCCGGTCAATCCAACGGCCGCTGCAGCCCCGCCCGCCTTCAGCAACGTGCGTCGGCGGACACCGCCATCGTTTTGTTTTGATTGTGACATTTATGACTGGTCGCTTGTATCGATCGGTCGGTCGTCTCGTCCGAACTCTTCCAAGACAGCCTCGTGGTATTTCTCGTGAAACTCGACCTCGCTCAGTTCCCCGTCCGATACCCTGCGGGCGTCCTGTGCCATCTGACGACCCAGCTCCTCGTCGAAGTCCCCTCGCTTTTCACCGATCGCTGGCTCGCCCCCATTCGCGTCGGGCATGCGTGGGCCCGCGTCAGCCTCGTCTTTCATGAACGGTATCACTGATACTCAAGAAATAGTAGGGGAGGACCTGGGGTGACGCCTACTCTTGTCCCTTCAAGCGTTTTTTATACTCACGCGAGTCATTGACAACCAACGTGAATGCGAACGAATGTCACTACAGCAGCGGAACGAGACGTGATACCTATTCAAACATACTAGAAAATATACAACTAATCAAGAGGAGAACAATTGGGTGATCAGTTTCTCTTCGACGGTCCCCAATCGCTGGGAGAGCGCTTGTTGTGAGATGCCCAACTCCTCGGCCATTTCCGCAAGCGAGGTTTCTCGCGGCCGGGTGTAATAGCCCATTTCGATGGCCAATTCGGCGGCCTCCCGTTGTTTTTCCGTCAACGAGGAGAGATCGACCCGTTCGACCCGACCCTCGAGGTTGCCGTCGTAATTCCTCGTTATCTCCACGAGTTCGATCTCGGTTCCGACGTTTCCGAGATCGCCGATCAGGTCCTCGATAACCGATCGATCGGAAACGTAGGTAGTGATCGTGATTCCCCCGTCGTCGACGGTCGATATATCCGCGACACACGCGTGATCGTGGAATACCGAGCAGACACAGTCGTTTTCCAGGTCGGTCTCGGTGTGTTCGACGACGGTTTCGCTCCGCTGAACGATCGCCTTACAGAGACAAGTATCGCCGGCTAGTTGCGCCTGAATGTGTTCCGGTGTGCCCTCGAAGTTGACGACCGGACAGTCAGTCTCCGGCTTGATCCGGATGACGACTCGCAAGGCGCGCTCCTCGTCGTTCGGCGGGCAAACGGATTGTGTCATCCGACCACCCGTTTGCGAGTCGTGCCAAGTCCCCCTCCTCCACTCATGTACCCATCCTTTACGGTAATCGGACTATTAAGAATGCCTTCATTCCCAATATGATGGGAAAACCATTCAGTTTTCCTCACCTGCAAGCAGGTTTTCGGCTCGTTCGAGATCCTCGCGAGTGTTCACGTTGAAAAACGTGTGGTCGGACGCGACAGCCTCCAGGTCTGCACCTTCAACCGTCACGTGGTCCAAGGCGAGAGCGGGCTTTATCGGACGAGAGACGTTTTCCTCGAACGCCGCTTCGATCGCTTCGAGCATGGGCTCGACCCGATAGACGGCCTGTAAGGGCTGATACCACTTGCCCTCACCCTGGCGGGGAATCGCGACTTCGTGATCCTGGGCCCGTTCGAATAGCGTGGCAAGGAACTCCGTATCGACGAACGGCATGTCACAGGCCACGACGACGGTGTACTCGGCGTCCGTCGCGGAGAGTCCGCGTTTGATCCCATGAAGCGGGCCAGCGTCCGCCTCGGCGTCGAAGACGTAGGTGACTGGTAGCTCGTAGCCCTCCAGGGCCGCCTCGATGCAATCGACCTGTGGAGCCCGGCAGCTCACGACGAGTTCCTCGACGACGGGGGCGATTCGATCAGCGACGTGGCGAACGAGCGGGCGGCCGTCCAGTTCGGCACAGACCTTGTCTGCATCCCCAAACCGCGTCGATCCGCCTCCACAGACGACCACTCCCGCTGCCATTTGGGCCCTCTACGCCGTCCCGATATAGGAGTCCTTGGATCCCTCGTCGAGTCGGGGGAACGGTAATGGGCGTGTCAGTCCTACAGGTAACCGATGCGAGTTGCAGTGCCGACAACGGAAGATGCGGGACAAGATGCTAGCGTTTCGGCTCACTTCGGGCGAACTACGGGGTTCACCGTCGTGGAGACCGAGACTGGGGCGACCGATTTCGTTGCCCACGAGGGCGGCCACGGACCGGACTCGAATCCGCCGCCGTTCACCGTGTTCGAAACCGACGCCCAGGTCCTGCTGGCGGGCCAGATTGGTCGGGGGGCCGTCACTAAGCTACGGGAGAAGGGGATCACCGTCTTTCGCGGGGCTGAGGGGACCGTTGCCGAGACAATCGATCGGTGGGAAGCAGGGGTGCTTGACGAAGTCGAACCGGGGGACGTCCACGGTCACGGACACCATGACGGCGACCACGAGCATGGGCACGGCTCAGGCAGCCACGACCACGGCGATTGCAAGGGCGATTGCTGATTACCGGAGCGGTCGCTGCGGGGAATTAGTGTGCCATAACCCGTTTCAAGCAAGTCAGAACGGCGTTTCCGGACCCGCCGCTTCCTCGCCGTCGTCGTCGTAGTTCGGGACTCGAATGCCCATTGATTCGAGTTTTGCCTTGCCAGTTTCGGTCGCTTCCTCCGGCGACCACGGTGGTTCCCAAACTAGTTCGACGGTCACGTCCGAGACGCCCTCGACGGCTTCGGCGGCTACCGTGACGTTGCGTTTGATGCTATCCGCGATCGGACAGCCCATACTCGTCAATGTCATTTCGACGTGGGCCGAACCCGTCTCTTCCTCGACCTCGATGTCGTAGACGAGGCCGAGATCGACGATGTTCACCGGGATCTCCGGGTCGTAAACCTCCTGGAGTGCGTCCCGGATGTCGTCGCTAAGTGCCATGTACCCGCTCTTCGCTACTCAGAGTCAAAAGTATTGTTCTACCCGTTCAATTCTCTCATGGTTTTCGTTGACATGATCGAACCAGGTGTAAGACCGGTCTTCCGCGGAAGATGTGGCAGGTATCAGTAACGGTTTGTTGGTGGCTATGAACCTTCCAGCGATGGAAAACTACGTCCAAACGCACCTGGCCGCTTACGAGGAGACCCAGGGGGTATTGCCCGAGCGACTCGCTGCCCTCGGCGAACAGTATCGCGAGCAGGGCCACTTGACTCGGGCCCAACTCCACGAGCTCGCGTACGAAACCTCGACTCGAAGCGCCTTTCATGTGAAACAGAATCCGGCGGATCGTTGCGTCGAGGTGACCAAAAACGTCAGGCAGGTGGAGGGGGACTTCTCGAAAGTGCACCTTCTCGAAGGTCTCAGCGGGTTCAAAGCACCGACGGCTTCCGCGGTCCTCACTGCGCTGGACCCGGAAATCCATGCGGTCGTTGACACACGGGTGTGGGCCAGCCTGGAGCGGTTGGATCGACTAGATGGTCGCAAGGAGCAGTTCGACGCTGCCGACTACGTGACGATGATCGAACCGATCAGGGAAATCGCAGCAGAGACTGGCTATTCGACGGCCGAAGTCGGCTACGCCCTGTTTGCCGCCGACGTCGAATCGCGGGACGGAACCTTACATTAGCGGGTTGGTACCTCGGATACGTTTTTGCCAGACGGGGACGTAGGCCAAACTACATGACGGACAAGACACAGTACCTGGCCGAGAAAGTCGAGGAAATGCGCGAGCGTGGGGAAACCTGGGAACTCAAAACGCTCCAGAGTCCGTCGCAACCGAACGTCACCGTCGAAGGGGAGGAGGCCGTACTGCTGGCTGCGAACAATTATCTCGACCTCGCGAACGACCCCCGAATCAAAGAAGCCGCACAGGAGACGATCGAGGAGTTCGGCATGGGCGCCGGTTCGGACTGGTCGATCGCGGGCTACATGCAGATCCAAGAGGATCTGAACGAGGCCATCGCCGACTTCAAAGACACCGAGGCTGGCGTTTCCTTCCAGACGGGCTTCTCGGTCAACGCTGGTGTCCTCCCACAACTCCTCGAAGATGGGGACGTGTACATCTCCGACGAATTGAATCACGGCAGTATTATCGACGGCGTCAGGCTCTCGCCGGCGGACGTGAAGATCTTCGATCACGCCGATATGGGGAGTCTCGAAGACACCCTCGAATCGGTCTACGAGGAGTACAACCGGATGATCGTCGTTACTGACGGGGTCTTCTCGATGGACGGGGACGTGGCCCCGATGGACGAGATACAGCCACTGGCTGACGAGTACGGCGCGATGACCTGGGTCGACGACGCCCACGGCGAAGGCGTTCTGGGCGGTGGTCACGGGATCGCCGCCGAGTTCGGCCTCGAGAATCAGATCGACTTCCAGATGGGGACGTTCTCGAAGGCCGCCGGCGGGTTCGGTGGGATGCTCGCCGGTGACGAGGAGGTAATCGAGTTCGCCTACAACACCGCCCGAACGTGGCTCTTGAGCGCTGGCTATCCGCCAGCGATCGCCGCAGCGAATAAGAAAGCCCTCGAAATTATCGAGAACGAACCCGAACGGGTCGAGAAGCTCTGGGAGAATCGCGAGTACTTCGCTTCCGAGATGAAGTCGATGGGGTGGGACACGGGGCGGAGCGAGACCCCGATCGTCCCTGCGATGGTCGGTGACAGCAACAAGGCAAAGGAACTCGGTAACCGCCTGTTCGAAAACGGAATTTTCGCCCTGCCGATCGTCTTCCCGATGGTCCCACGAGGAGAGGCCAGGATCAGGAATCAGCTCAGTGCCGGCCACTCGAAGGCGGACATCGACGAAGCCCTGCGAGTTTACGAAGAAGTCGGTCGGGACCTCGATTTGATCTGATTAGGCTCTGGGCGTTTCGCCGAGTTTGTCCTGGAGGTGCTCGATCATGTCCGCGGTCATCGCCTCCAGGTCGTAGGTGTGATCCCAGCCCCAGTCATCGCGGGCCCCAGAATCGTCCACGTCGTCCGGCCAGGAGTCGGCGATTTCTTGGCGTTCGTCCGGTTCGTAATGCGCCTCGAAGTCCGGAAGGTGCTCCTGGATCGCCGCCGTGAGCTCCGTCGGCGTGAAGCTGAGCGCACCGACGTTGTACGAGCAGGGATACTCCAGCGCCTCGCGTGGTGCGTTTCCGATCCCGATGAGCGCCTCGATCGCGTCGGGCATGTACATCATCGGGAGTTCCGTGTCCTCCCGGACGAAGTAGGTGTACTCCCCGTTCTCGATGGCATCGTAGAAGACCTCGACCGCGTAGTCGGTGGTCCCGCCGCCGGGGAGGGTCTCGTGACTGATGATTCCGGGGAGCCGAACCCCTCTGACGTCGAAGTCGTGTTTCCAGCTGTAGTAGTTCCCGAGGTTCTCGCCGAACACCTTCGAAACGCCGTACATGGTCCGAGGCGCGAGCGTGGTCATTTCACCCGGATTCCGCGGCGTTTCCGGGCCGAAGACCGCGATCGAACTTGGGACGACCATCCGGTCGATGTCGGCCTCCCGACTGGCCTCGAAGGCGTTGTGGAGCCCGTTCACGTTGACCTTGTAGGCCATATCCGGATTCTTTTCCCCCGTTGCCGAGAGGATCGCCGCGAGGTGATAGACCGTGTCTACGTCGTATGTCTCGATGGCTGTGGCGATGGCCTCCTGGTCGAGGACGTCGAGTTTCTCTTTTGGTCCCGCCATCCCTTCGGGCTCCTCGACGTCGGTCGCGACGACGCGTTCGACCCCGCTTCGATCCCGCAGGGCCGGGACCAGTTCTGAGCCGATCTGACCAGACGCACCAGTCACGAGCACTGATTCCATGTGAGAGTCTACTATGTGGATGACCATTAATTGACGTGATTTTTGCCTGTTCTTTCCTGAACGATCTGTCTGCGGCCATAGCGAAGTCTCACCATTCAAGTCCGCTCGTCTCATAATCGGTTCCATGCAAGATACAGGCCCCTTTGGGGCGCTCCGCGAGTTCGAACATGACGGGGAGTCGTATCGGATCGCCGACCTCACCGTCCTCGAAGAGGAGGGACTCTGCGACCTGGATTCGCTGCCAGTCAGCATCCGGCTACTGCTTGAATCGGTCCTTCGCCAGGCCGACGGCGACAGTATCACCGAGGAAGACGTGCGCAACGCCGCCGCCTGGGAGCCCGACGTCCCGGAGGCCGAAGTCCCGTTCACCCCCTCACGGGTCGTGCTCCAGGACCTCACGGGCGTTCCGGCGGTCGTGGACCTGGCTGCCCTCCGATCAGCAGCCGATCGTAAGGGTCGTGATCCGTCGATAGTCGAACCGGAAATTCCGGCGGATCTGGTCATCGATCACAGCGTCCAGGTCGACTACTACGGCTCCGCTGACGCCTTCCAGAAGAACGTCGCCATGGAGTACGAGCGAAACGAGGAGCGCTACAGGGCTATCAAGTGGGCCAACCAGGCCTTCGAGGACTTCAGCGTGGTGCCGCCTGGAACGGGGATCGTCCACCAGGTCAACCTCGAATACCTCGGCCAGGTCGTCCACGACCGCGAGGTGGACGGCGAGAACTGGCTCCTGCCGGACACGCTCGTTGGCACCGACAGCCACACCCCAATGATCGGCGGCATCGGCGTCATGGGCTGGGGAGTCGGGGGAATCGAAGCCGAAGCAGCCCTACTCGGACAGCCGGTCACGATGAAACTGCCGGAGGTCGTCGGCGTCGAATTGAAAGGCGAAATGCCCGAAGGCGCCACCGCGACTGACCTCGTCCTTCACGTCACCGAAAAGCTCCGCGACGTGGGCGTCGTCGATCGATTCGTCGAATTCTACGGCTCCGGGGTCTCCGAGCTGACGGTCGCGGATCGCGCTACCATCTCGAACATGGCGCCCGAACAGGGCTCGACGATCAGCATGTTCCCGGTCGACGAGGCCACGCTCGACTACCTCGAACTCACGGGTCGTGATCCGGAGCACGTCGAACTCGTCGAGGCCTACCTGAAGGCACAGGGCCTCTTCGGCGAGCAGAACCCGGAGTACACCGAGTCCGTCGAACTGGACCTCGGGGATATCGAACCCAGCCTGGCCGGACCGAGCGAACCCGACCAGCGCATCCCGATGGGGGACATGCGGACCCACTTCCGAAAGCTCGTCATGGACGAGGTGGACCACGGCGAACCGGACGAAACTGCCCTGGAGCGCTGGCTCGAAAACGGCGGTACGGCCACGTCCCTCGAAGACAGCGAAGAGTTGCCCGTGGGCAATCTCAACGAGAAGTACGAGATCGAGATGCCGAACGGCCGAACGACCGAGTTCGGCCACGGTTCGATCGCGGTTAGCGCCATCACGTCCTGTACGAACACCTCGAACCCGTCGGTAATGATCGCCGCCGGGTTACTGGCCCGGAACGCCGTCGAAGCGGGGATCGACGTCCCGCCGCACGTCAAGACTAGCCTCGCCCCGGGGAGCCAGGTCGTCACCGAGTACCTGGATGAGTCGGGACTGCTCGAGGACCTCGAAGCGCTTGGGTACCACGTCGTGGGCTATGGCTGTACGACCTGCATCGGAAACGCCGGGCCCCTCCCGGACCCCGTCGAGGAGGTCATCGACGATGAGGACCTCTGGGCCGCGAGTGTTCTCTCGGGCAACCGGAACTTCGAGGCGCGAATCCACCCGAAGATCCGGGCGAACTACCTCGCCAGTCCGCCGCTGGTAGTGGCCTTTGGCTTGGCCGGCCGCATCGACGTCGACCTCGAAACAGATCCGTTGGGCTACGATCCAAACGGCGAGCCGGTCTACCTCGAGGACATCTGGCCGGACCCACAGGAGGTCCACGAGGTCATGACCGACAGCGTCCACCGGGAGATGTTCGAGGAGAAGTACGACTCCGTCCACGAGGGCGACGACCACTGGAACAGCCTCGAAGCCCCGACCGGCGAGGTCTACGAGTGGGACGACGAGTCGACCTACATCCGAGAGCCGCCCTTCTTCGAGGACTTCCCACTCGAAAAGCCCGGGGTCGAGAACGTCGATGACGCCCGCTGTCTCATGACACTCGGTGACACGGTTACCACCGACCACATCAGCCCGGCCGGGCCGTTCGGTCCCGACCTGCCAGCGGGCCAGTGGCTCATGGATCACGGCGTGGAACCGGTCGATTTCAACACGTACGGTGCTCGCCGGGGCAATCACGAAGTGATGATGCGGGGGACCTTCGCGAACGTCCGCATCGAAAACGAAATGCTCGATGGAAAAGAGGGCGGGTACACCATCCATCATCCGACCGACGAGGAGACCACCGTCTTCGAGGCCAGCGAGCGGTATCGCGACGACGAGACGCCGCTGGTCGTGATGGCTGGCATCGAGTTCGGCACCGGTTCGAGCCGCGACTGGGCGGCCAAGGGCACGGACCTGCTCGGGATTCGGGCGACCATCGCGGAGAGTTACGAGCGGATCTATCGGGACAACCTCATCGGCATGGGGGTGCTCCCGCTCCAGTTCCAGGACGGCGACTCCTGGGAGTCTCTCGGACTCGACGGCACCGAACAGTACACGATCACGGGACTGGAAGATGGCCTCTCCGTGAACGCCGAACTCACCGTCACCGCGACCGACGAGACTGGCTCGACGACCACCTTCCCGGTCACGGCCCAAGTCGGAACGCCGGCCGGGGTCGAGTACATCGAGCACGGGGGCATTCTGCACTACGTGCTCCGCCAGCTCCTGACTGAGTAGGCAAAAAGGATTTGCAGTAGTGGATTCCCTAGACGATATGGGCGAGAAGGCGGCCATCGAGCGGGTCGAGGAGCCGGTCACGATGGCCGACATCCGGGCGGACCTCCGAGAGTTGGGGGTCGAAGATGGTGACACCCTCCTGGTTCATTCCTCGCTGTCCTCGATCGGCTGGGTCAGCGGCGGGGCCCAGGCAGTTATCGATGCGTTGCTCGAGGTCGTCGGCGAAACAGGGGAGGTGGTCATGCCCGCCCATACGGGCCAATTCACCGATCCGGCGGACTGGGAAAACCCACCAGTCCCGGATGACTGGGAACGGACTGTCAGGAAGACCCGACCGGCCTTTGACCCACGGCGAACGCCCTCGAGAGGCGTCGGCAAAATCGCCGAAACCTTCCGCACCTATCCGGGCGTGAAACGAAGCGACCATCCGATCTATTCCTTCGCAGCGTGGGGCGCGAACAAGGAGGGTGTGGTCGGTGACCACCCCGTCGACTACGGACTGGGGCCGGACTCCCCCCTCGGGTCCATCTACGAGCGCGATGGAAAGGTTCTGCTCCTCGGGACGACCCACGAGACGAACACCTCGATCCACCTGGCGGAATACCTGGCCAACGTGGAGACGGAGGTTCGGACCCGGACGGCTCCGGTGAACCATGACGGGGAGCGCGTGGAAGTCGAGTACGAAGACATCGAACTGGCCGTCGACGACTTTGCTGATCTTGGGGCCGATTTCGAGGTGGCCGTGGGCAGCACAAAGGGCACCGTGGGAGCGGCCGAGACGCGTTTAATGAGTCAGCGAACGCTGATCGAGTACGCTATCGAGTGGCTGGAAGCCAATCGGTAGCGTGGGAGCCGACGCGCTCTCCAACACATATTTTACTTGGACAAGTGAAGTTGTAAACGAATGGGGCTTCGCACCCGAACACTCACCTGGAGCGGATTACTCGCCGTGGTTCTCTTCAGTGTCGTCACAGCGAGTGCGGGCATCGGGCCTGTCACGATCGCCCCCGTGGACGTGCTCAAAGTCCTCCTGAATCAGGTCGCCGTTCCCTCGTCGATAACCCTCTCTTCGACGGCAGCGGTTTCAGTGGGGTCAGTTTCGGTACCGCTCCCACAGCTCGGCTACACTGCCCTCTTTGCCTACCAGGTCCCTGAAACCGTCTCGACGATCGTCTGGACGGTGCGGATGCCCCGCATTCTGCTTGGAGCGCTCGTCGGTTTCGCCCTCGCGGTCGCCGGCTCCGTGATGCAGGGGTTTTTCAGAAATCCGATGGCCGACCCGTCGATCATCGGCGTCTCGACCGGGGCAGCGGTCGGCGCCGTGGCGGCAATCGTCCTGCCGATCCCGGTCGGGTTGCGGGTTGCAGCGTTCATCACGGGCTTGGTCGCCGCGTTCGGGGTCTATCTCATCGCGACAGAAAACGGACGGACACCGGTAGCGACGTTACTACTGGCCGGCGTCGCCGTCCAGACCTTCCTCGGCGCGATAATCTCCTTTATGCTCACTATGGGCGGTCAGAGCCTCGAACAGGCGGTGTATTGGCTCATGGGCCACCTCCACAACGCGACCTGGGACGAGGTCGGGTTTGCCGCGCTCTTCGTTCCCGTGCTATTCGTCGTGTTGGCCTGGTACAGCCGCGATCTCAACGTGTTGCTCCTGGGCGAGGAAGACGCAGCGACCCTCGGGATCGAAGTCGAGCGAACCAAACGGGTGTTGCTCGGTGTTTCCAGTCTCATCACGGCTGCGGCGGTGGCGGTGTCGGGTGTCATCGGCTTCGTCGGCCTGATCGTTCCCCACATGATGCGACTGGTAGTCGGGCCCGATCACCGGATCTTGCTCCCCACGAGTGCGCTGGCCGGTGCCACCTTCCTGGTGCTCACGGATACGGTCGCTCGAACGTGGGCCGGGGAAATTCCCGTCGGCATCGTGACGGCGGCGTTGGGAGCCCCCTTCTTCCTCTTCCTCCTCCGTCGACGGGAGGTGCATGCACTATGACGTTCTTGGAGGAGATCATCGATGGGGTCAACGGAACGTCAGCAGGACCCGTAGAGGCGAGGGACAGGGACGGCCCAATCGTGGAGGTCAGTGACGTTTCGGTCTCGCTTGGTAGCGTCCAGGCCCTCGAAGACGTCTCCGTGGACGTACAGCGCGGGGAATTCATGGGCGTCATCGGTCCGAACGGTGCCGGAAAGACGACCCTACTTCGAACGATCAGCGGCGTGATCGATCCGACGAGCGGCTCGGTCCTGGTAAACGGCCAGGACGTAACCGCCCTCCCGTCTAGGGAAAGCAGCCGGCTCGTAGCGGTCGTCCCCCAAGAGACGAATCTCGCCTTCGATTTCGACGTGCGGGAGATCGTGGAGATGGGCCGAACGCCCTATCAAAAGCGGGTCCGCCTCCAGGGGGAGACTGACTCCGAAATCGTCGATCAGGCCCTCGAACGCACTCAGATCGCCGATCTCGCGGATCGGGATATCGGCGAAGTGAGTGGGGGTGAGCGCCAGCGAGTCCTCCTTGCCAGAGCCCTGGCCCAGGACACGCCGGTGCTCCTTCTCGACGAGCCGACGGCGAGCCTGGACATTAACCACCAGATCCGGACGCTGGAACTGGTCAAGTCCCTGGTCGAAGCGGGCAAGACGGTGATGGCCCCAATCCACGACCTGAACCTCGCTGCCCACTACTGCGATCGACTGTTGTTGCTTTCGGAGGGCCGACGAACGGCCTTGGGCCCACCATCATCGGTCCTGACCGAGGCGCACCTAGAATCGGCCTTCGGCACGGACGCCGTGGTCACGAACAACCCAGTTACCGGTTCGGTCTACGTGATGGCGCTGCCGGAGGGGGCAAGGGAATGTACCGGCCCCAGAATTCACGTGATCGGTGGGGGCGGTTCGGGTGCCAGGCTGCTCTACCTCCTCGCTGCAAGCGGGTACGACGTAACGACGGGGGCCCTCAACGAGGGGGACGCCGACATCGAGACCGCGCGAATGCTCGGGGTGGACCGGATCACCGTCGAACCCTACGCACCGATCGACGAGGCCGCAGCCGAGCGGGTCAAAAACCGGGTGGCGGAGGCCGCAGTGACCGTCGTCGCCGATCTGGCCATCGGCAACGGAAACTTGCCGAACCTCGAAGCTGCAACCCACGCGGATGAACTGGTACTCATCGAGGATCGACCGTTCGAAGAGCGGAATTACGCCGGAGTGCGTGGTCGCGAGCTCTACGAACAGTTGCGAGCGGCCGGAACGGTCGTGGAATCCAGAAACGTTCTGGACGCCGTCGAAACCGCGACCGCGGACGAGGAGTCTGCAGGCCGGTGACGGGTTTATTCAAAATCCGCCGAGGGTGTCTCTCGGTCGAATTGCCCCGCAAGGAATCTGAGGGTGATGCCAGCAAACCCACTGTCAGGGACGTTACGACCGATTGCAGGACTGACCTGGTCTCCCAGTTGGAGACTCGACACGGGTTAAGAGTCGGACTTGTGAGGACATGATACGATCTCGGTCGCCGCTGGGTCGTACTCGATGACGCCCAAATCCGTCATTTTCGGGAGGTGTGTATGATGAAGCGTGAGCGTGACCTCCTTCCGTGTCTCCTCGTCGGCACTGCTCTCAGCAGCCTCCCGCTCGACGATCGCCTTCGTCAAATCTTCGAGAGCTACCGGGGCAGTCCGGTCAGTCAAGACAGCAAGCGCCGCCCGCCGCCGACTCGCTGCAAGTAACTTGTGCTGCTCGCTCGTTGATAGCGAAGTTGACTCCGCCGCCCAAATACTCTCGTTTTGTGACTGCCTCATGGGTGTATTCCCTCAATGTCGCTGGCACCAACCATTGGTACTCACCCGTAGGACACAGTTGCTGGTAAGGCTATACTAAAACTGTTTAGGTTTGCTAGCGAGTTGCCTCGCAGGGTCCCGCTACCAGATTGTTCTTCGGTGAAAATTTTTGGATACCAGTTGATTACCGGGGGTTCCAAGCCTTCAAGCCAATTTGGCCTCCATCGGCGGAGGGTTTACAAATCCGAATCGCGAGACTACCGGGTATGACTTCCCCATCGTTGACCGAGGTACTGCGAGAGACACTCGCACTCTTCGAGCGGGCCGGGGAGCCTCGGACGACGACCGAAGTGGCGGAAGTCCTGAACCTCGGCCGGCGGAGCACCTACGAGCGCCTTCAACGACTCGTCGAACACGGGCGCCTCGAGACCAAGAAAGTGGGCGGCAACGGGCGCGTGTGGTGGCGGCCGGAACCAAATGAAGTCGCGGTTCCGGACTGGTCGGCGACAGCCGAATCCCTGATCGAGGACGTGCTTGCCAGTGCTGAAGTGGGTATCTTCGTTCTCGACGAGGATTTCGAGGTTGTATGGATCAACGACGCCACAGAGCGATATTTCGGACTCGACCGCGAGCGGGTGCTCGGCCGGGACAAGCGAGGGCTCGTCGAAGAGCAGATCGCACCGATCGTCGAGGAAGGGGATGCTTTCACCGAGATTGTTCAGACTACCTACGACCGGAACACGGACACCGAACAGTTCGAGTGTCACGTCCTCCCTGCGGGTGACCGCGAGGAGCGCTGGCTGGAACACCGGAGCAAACCCATCGAGTCGGGCGCGTACGCCGGTGGCCGCGTCGAACTCTACTACGACGTCACCGACCGAAAACAGGTCAAACAAGCCCACGTCCGTGACCGCTCGCAGTTCGAGTCGGTCATCGACGCTGTCGAGGAGTACGCTATCTTCATGCTCGACCCCGACGGGCACGTTCGAACGTGGAATCAAGGGGCCGAACGGATCAAGGGATACACGGCCGAGGAAATCCTCGGCGAGCATTTCTCCCGATTTTATCCCGAGGAAGCACGGGAAGCCGGCGTCCCCCAAGAGTGCCTCGCAACCGCAGCAGAGCAAGGTTCAGTCGACAAAAAGGGATGGCGTCTTCGTGCGGATGGCTCACGCTTTTGGGCCAGCGTGACTATCACGGCGATTCCTGACGAGAACGGCGATATCGACGGGTACGTGAAAGTTACCCACGACCTGACCGAGCGGCGGGAGACCAAACGACAGATCAAACGCGAGCGAAATCTCCTCGAACAGGTTCAGGAGACCAGTCCGGTCGGTATCGGTATTTTCGATACTGCGGGCGATATGCGGCGTGCAAATCAGCGATTTATGGAGCTACTCGGTCGCAGCGACGACGAATCGGTTGAGTATACTCTCGGCGAGCAGCCGCTTCTCGACGCGGATGGGAACGAGCTACCCTATTCGGAACGGCCAGCACCACTGGCGCTCTCGACGGGGGAGCCGATCACCGACCAGCGGATCCGCATTGATGGCCAGGACGGCCGGACGCGGTGGCTCTCGGTAAACGCGAAACCGTTCGAAGGCGAAACCGATGGCGTCATCATCACGATGACCGACATCACACAGCTTAAAGAGCAAGCCCAACGGTTAGAGCGCCAGCGCGACGACCTCAGGAACGAACTGGAGGCGATGTTCAAGCGGATCGACGACGCGTTCGTGTCCCTCGACAGCAACTTCCGGTTCACCTACGTAAACGAACAGGCAAGCGAGCTTTTGGAAACGCCTTCGTCCGCACTTGTTGGCGAACACCTTTGGGACGTACTCGAACCGGGACCGAAAGCCGAGACAGCCTTCGAGGAGGCTCTGGAGACTCAAGAGTCAATCTCCTTCGAGGACTATTACGAACACGTGGATGCCTGGTTCGAAAACCGCGTCTATGCGTCCGAAGACGGGCTGTCAGTCTACTTTCGGGACGTTACTGAACGCAAGCGACGCGAGGCCGAACTTCGAACGAGTAAGGAACGGTACCAAACGCTGTTCGAGTCGATCGATCAGGGCTTTTGCACCGTCGAAGTGTTGTTCGACGAAGACGACGAGCCGGTTGATTATCGGTTCCTGGAGACGAACCCGGCGTTCGAGACACAGACCGGACTCACCGACGTGGAGGGGAAACGAATGCGGGAGCTCGTTCCGGACCACGAAGACCACTGGTTCGAAACGTACGGCCGAGTCGCCAGTACCGGCGAGCCAGAGCGGTCCATGGAGAAGGCCACACACCTCAGCGACCGGTGGTACGAGGTCTATGCCTTCCGTATCGGGCAGCCAGCGGAACGAAAAGTGGCGATCCTCTTCTCCGACATCACCGACCGCAAGCGGTTCGAGGACACGCTTTTAGCCCTCTACGAGTCGGCACAGACACTCCTGGACGCGGAGACGGTCGCTGACGTGGATGCGATGGTCGTCGAGGCAGTCGCAGACGTCATCAATCTCCCTGGCGTCGTGGTGTATCGCTACGACGAGGAGGCTGAAGTGCTATATCCGGCCGCACAGGCGGTCGATGGTGAATTCATGCGAGGTGGAAAACTACCCACCGTGCCACCGGACGACAGTAGCATCACCGGACACGTCTTTGCGAACGGTGCTGTCCGCTCCTTCGCCGACATCACCGAGTCGCCCCATCTGCAGACGAATGCGACGGAAATGCAGAGTGGACTCTTCGTCCCAATGGACGACCACGGGGTCCTGATTGCCGGGACACCCGAAAAGGACGGCATCGACGACAATTCCCGCCGACTCGTCGAGTTACTCGCCACGAACGCCGAGGCGGCCTACAACCGCGTGGAACGGGAGGTAACCCTCCAGAAGCACCGGCGAGAACTCAAACAGCAACGTGAATCCCTCGCTGCGCTCAATAACCTCAACGAAGTCGTCCATGACATAACGGAGGCGGTCATCGAGCAATCGACCCGCGAAGAGATCGAACGGACGGTCTGCAACCGCCTCGCCGATTCGGAATCCTACCTGTTCGCCTGGATCGGTGACGTGGATACGACCTCTCAAACGGTGAATCTAAGAGAAGAAGCCGGCGTCGATGGTTATCTCGATGGGATCACTATCTCCGTCGATCCGGACGACGAGCGGAGTGAGGGGCCGACGGGACGTGCCTTGCGGACCGGAGAAACCCAGGTCACCCAGGACATCCGTGCCGATTCCCGACACGACCCGTGGCGCGAGTACATCGAACAGTACGGATTCCGCTCCTCGGCCGCGATTCCGATCGTTCACGAGGGGACGACCTACGGCGTGATAAACGTCTATGCGGATCGGCCCAACGCGTTCGACAGCCAAGAGCGAGCGGTGATTAGCCAACTCGGAGAAGTGGTCGGTCACGCGATTGCGGCCGCTGAGCGCAAACAGGCGCTGATGAGTGACGAACTCGTGGAACTGGAGTTCCAAATCGAAGACGTGTTTGGGGCGTATGATATTCAGGTAGAAACAGACGACCCAATCACCCTCGATCACGCGGTTCCGGTCGCCGACGAGGAGTTTCTCGTCTACGGGTCAGTAGCCCCTGACGGGATCGACACTGTGAGAAAAATTACCGAGAGCCTCCCCCACTGGCGGGACCTTTCCGTCCGTTCGGAGGGCGTTCCAACGCGGTTCCAGGTCCGGATAGCTGATCTCCCAGTCCTGTCCGACGTGGCCTCACTCGGGGGGTACGTCGAACAGGCCGTCATCGAAGGCGGCGACTACCAGATCACGATTCACATCACCCCGAACGTCGACGTTCGGCGGGTCACTGACGCCATTCAAGGGGCCTATTCGAATGCCAAAATGCTTCGCCGCCGGCAGATCAGTCGGGCCCGCGACGAATCGAAACAACAATTCCAACGTCATCTCATGGCCAACCTCACTGACCGTCAGCAAACGTCACTGGAAGCCGCGTACATGGCGGGTTTTTTCGAGTGGCCACGTGACATCTCCGGGGAGGAAGTCGCCGAGTCGATCGGTGTGGCGCCACCAACCTTCCATCAACACCTTCGCAAGGCCGAGCGGAAGGTCTTCGACGCCGTGTTTTCCGCGCCAATCCAAAACGTGGAGTAGCGGGCGAGAGCCGAACTGGGCTGGTTAGATTGGGTTTAAGCCGGCTTGGGTGGGTTCTCGTGGTTATCACCTCTCCAAAAACGACACGGACCCGACGTGCATCCGGGCCGCACAATCCGGGCAGGTCCACTTGTCAGTCGGTCCGAAGCCCTGCTCCCCCCAGGCGACGGTCTCGTAGCCACAGTTCGGACAGAAAAGCTCCCAGGTGTGAGGGGTCCACTCAGCCTCCGGAACAAGCTCCAACGTAATCATCCGGAGACACCCACCGTAGGCTCCATCGCACTGCGTGTTGCTAAGCCGACGTGGCGGATCAGTCGGGTCGACGCCACGCACCGGCTGGCGGGTCCCGCAGGCCGGACACTCATAGACCGGGACGCTCACTCGAACAACACCTCCTGAACGAGTTGGCGAAGCGCCCGGCGGAGGGTCTCGGTCTCCGGAGGGACGGTCACCTGCCGGTGGAACTCGCTCTCACCGGCGGCCTCCTCCGTCGTGAGATTGACGCCGAGCACCGGCACCGTAAATCGATTGAGCGCCGTCCGGTATCGATCCGGATCGGCCGGCCGCCCGTCGGTCACGACGATCACGAACGGGTTCCCAGAGGTCCGTTTGAGATACTCCCTGGCGACGTGCAACGTGTCAGTGAGCGGGGTTCCGCCACCGACCTCGCCGTGGTAGAGCCGGCCCGCGGCCCGCTCGATCCCGACGTCGACTGGCTTGGCGAGCCGAACTTCCTTGTCCAGCAGCTCCAGCACCGTCACCTCCACGGAAACGGCCTCCAACGCGACGGCAAGCATTCCGATAGCCTGCTCGGCAACTCTGACGTGTTCCCGCATGCTCCCCGAGCGATCCAGAACCAGGAGGCAGTGGTGCTCCGGTTCCTCGGGGCGCTCCAGTCGCTTTTTGACCCGCCGGTCGCCGGTCGCACTGCGATGCAACGCGGTCGAGTCGAGCCGGCCGCGACGCTCTCCGCGGTTGATCGACCGCGCTCGGTCCGCCTGGAACCGGTTCTGGAGCACTCTTGCCAGGCGTTTTCCGTCGGCGGCCGCGGCGGCCGCAGTGGGTTCGTGAGGCGCCGGATCGTCAGTCGGGAGCACCACGCCAGGCTGCTCGATCTCCGTGCCGGTCGCTGCGACCGCTTCCTGGAGGCGCTGTAACGTCTCAGTTCGCTCGGCCGTCGAGGCTACCTGCCGTCGTTGGTCAGCGATTTCTTCGGCGAGGTCTTCGGTGCGCTGGGTTTCGTCGGGTTGCAGTTCTTCGGTCAGGTCCGACCCGCTCTCTTGGTCGGCGTTCGACTCCTGATCTGGCTCGGCCGCCAATACCGTGTGCCCTGTACGGTCCTGCGCTCCCGAAGTCGTGGTTTTCCTCCCACCAGTCCCTTCACGACCACCGATCGACACGTCTGGAAGCGGTTTTGCGTCCCCGACCTCGCCCTCGTGGCGGGAGTCGTCTGGCATCCCCCAAAAATTCCCGGCCCAGGCTGCGGCTTGCGCCCGACCGTCGGCATCGGCTGCTTCGATGGCCGGCCGAATCGCTTCGAAGCACGCGATCGCCGAGTCGTTTCGCATGGCTGGCTCCGGAGCCGTCCGCAATTCCGCTTTCGCGCTCTCGATCGCAGGGAGCGCGGTAGCGATGAAGCGTTCCCGGTCAGCAGCAGTGTAGAATCGGCGACTTCGATCAGCCGGGTCCAAGAGCCCACCGAGCGGCCCCTCGCCGATGACAGTCCCATCCATGATTGCGAGCACGGCCGCCTGGAGCAGCGGATAGACCTGTCCCCCGTCCGGGTGTGGAATTCCGGGGCCCATGGCCGCCAGAAAGTTCCGGCGAACGGTTTCGAACCAGTCGCCGTAATTCGGCCAGCGCCGTCTGATCGCCGCTTCGATCGCCGCGTCCTCGAGGGCGTTCCAGATGGCGCTCGCGACCGGTCGATAGCCGTCCGAGATTGGTTCCAATCGCCGGCTTAAAACGGCGAAGTCGGTGTATTCCAAGTGAGCAGCCTCGTGGACGAGCCAGACGCGTTGCACGAGCAAGTCCCATTCCGGAGCCGGGTAGTTGCTCACCGGTTGGGGCATGCGGTCGCCGGAGAGGACGATGGTCGGGGCATCCGGCCCGTCCTCGATGGTGGCTGGCGGGTGGTCCTGTCGAACGGCAACGGTAAGATCCCAGCGCCCCGTTCGAATGCGGATCGCCCGCTGGAGGCGATCGGCGCGAGTTTCTCCGGCTCTGAGAGCCGGCGTGTCGGCCGCCACGTGGGCCGCGACGGCCTCCGGATCGGTTGTTCCAGTCAGGCGCATCTCAGAGTTCGGCCGTTATCGTGTCCCGTATGGTGGCTTCGTCGAGTTTGAGGGTCGCGTGGCCCACGAGGAGTAATTCCGCGGCCTCGCCGATCGTCATGAATTCCTCGTTCGGACCCGCCATCTCGATCACTTTGAGGAGTTCCCGGTGGCTGATTGGGGTTTCGAGTTCGTCCCGCCGGTGGGCCTCCCGCAGGCGTTCGGCGACGGCTGTGAGCCGCCTGGCGGTCGTCGCGTCCACCCCGGTCTCCTCGATCAGCAATTCGGCTTCCGCCTCGGCTGGGAGGTACTCGATCGGCAAGACGACGAACCGACTTCGGAAGGCGTCGTTCAGTTCCTTCGTGCCGGCATAGGAGAGCGGGTTCGCCGTGGCGACAAAGCGGAACGCCGGATGAATGTACCGCCCGAGGTGACGTTCCGGGTCCCACGTCTCACCCTGTGGCAGATCGGTCAATGTCCGGCCCGTTCCACGGAGTGTCAACCGACGACGCCCGGCCTCCTCGCAGATCGCGTGAAGATGGGAGGTCACGTCCCCCTCAGCCATGTTGATCTCGTCGGCGACGAAGATCCAGCCAAAGAGCGCCGCCTTTGCCAGTTCCCCCAGGACGTAGACGGTATCCCCACCGACGAGGTCTTTCTCCCCGACCAGATCGAAGACGCTCGTGTCCGCACCGAAGTTCATGCGAGTGACCGGCCGATTGGTGTGATCGGCGACCGTCAGTATCGCCGTGTTCTTGCCCGTTCCGGCCTCCCCTTCGAGGAGTACCGGCTTGTCGAGTTCTCCGATCGCCCGGGCGATCACTTCCTCGGAGTCCCGACCCCCGGCCATCGTCGAGGGGTGATAGGCAGTTCGCACCGAGGGAACCTGCTTCGGGCCTGGCTCGCGGACCGGGACCCCCATGTACGTGCGGTCAGTCGGCGGTCCCACCAGTTGGGACGCCGGGTCGATGGTCACGCTGATCCCAGCCAGGTCGTGATAGTCCGTCGCTCCCGAATGCTCGATATCGGTCATGAGCGGTTCTGGACCGCTCGGTCGACGCTACGGGTTCGATCGACTGTTTCTGTCACCCGCTCCATGTCACCGTCCATCACAATCACGATGGGACAGTAACGGTCCCTGATAGAAAGGCTTGGCTTACAGGCGCTTGTTCCAGTCGTCGGTCTGGAACTTCGACTCGGCCAATTCCTCGGCTCGGTCGAGGGTCTCCTGTTCGAAGGTCCCAGTCGTGGTGCCGTATTCCGCATCGAGGGCCTCGATGAGAGAGTCGATGACCGCGTCTCGGGAGTCCGGAACGTAATCGGTGATGCGGGCGACCCGCTTCTCTGCGGATTTGACCGCCTTGTCCGAGACTTTCTCCTTGCCGATCCGGAGAGCCTTGAGCATCCGTGCGATGTCGACGCTGTAACTCATCGTCGTGTGATGCAACACGGCGTCGTCGGCGCGGAGCTGGGCTGAGCCACCGATCTTGCCGTCCTCGTGGGAGATGTCGTTCAGCGGCTCGTGAAAGGCGTCGAAGGAAAGGCGGTGGAGCCCGTCGATGACCCACTCGTCGAGGACCTCGTAGCTCTCCCTGACGTCTCGGGGAACCATGTCCGCCGGAAGGTACATCGAATACGTGATGATGTCACCCGGTTCCGCGAACATCGCCCCGCCACCAGTGATCCGACGGATCACGTCGATGGCCTCGGCCTCGATGTAATCGGTCGCCACCTCGTCCTCGTAGGCCTGGAACCGGCCCAGTGGGACGGCCGGACCGGTGCGATACCAGAACCGGACCGTGGGCTCGATTTCCCCGGCGTCGACTCGGGAGAGAAGCACCTCGTCGAGGGCGTGGTGCATCGCCTCGTCGTACTCCCCCTCAGTTATGAGTCGCACTGTCATTCCACGGCCTCCACGGTGACCTGTGCGAGGTCAAACGCGTCGAAGCCGATCAGTTCGGCCTCGACCTGCTCGATCGCTTCGACCAAGGTTGCCGCTTCGACGTCCGCGCTGTGCCCCTCGATCGCCGCTTCGAGATCCGCAAGCGCTTCGGGCGGTTGAAGGAAAAAGTCCCCCGTGATAGCGACGTCGTCAATCTCGTCGTCGTAGGTCACCGCCACCCGGACCAGTTTGCCGTCCGGGACTTTGACTGACTCAGTGGCCTGCATGCATGGCTCAATGCCCTCGAAACACATTTATTCGCCGGTCGAACTGGCCCGTGCCGGTATCGATGCCGGCACCGGTGGATTCATACCGTCGAATCACGGAGCACGGAACATGCCGGAATCGGAAGTGACGCTGCCGGACCGGGTCACGAGCGACATCGACCGCTTCGTGGAGTCAGGGGAGTTTCTGAACTGGGACCAGGCGGTCGAAGAACTGCTCACCCTCGGGCTGTCCGCCTACCAGTCCGAAGAGGACATGGCCAACGACGACTCGGTGTTCACCGGGGCCGTCGAAGACCAGCAGGACCCCGCCATCGCCGACGACGACCCCGGGTCGGACCGGATGTACTGAGTCAGCCAAAAGAGACGGTTTCGTCGGCCATTTCGACGAGTTCCAGCAACGCGTCCATCCCCGCCGGCGGGCGCAGTTCGTCGCCCTCCATGTCCCGATGGGCCAGACACCGGTCACAGGCAAACAGTTCCCCGCCTTCCAGGTCGAATTTTCGCATGACTCCGTGCGGATTGACGTCGTCCCCGGCGGGTGCATCAGGGGCCTCGACGCCGTCGCCGAGTAGATAGGCCGTGACGTCGTGGCCAGCTTCGAGGGCGGCGTTCCCCAGCCGAAAGCCGTTCCAGACCTCGCCGGGGTCCTTCGTATTGACGATCAGGTTTAGATGCATACTGGCGTTTCGACCGGATCGGTTAAGGGCGGTCCGTTCCCGGACGATGTCACTCCCTCGCCGCCTCGATGGCCCCGTCCAGATCCCGGATGATGTCCTCGGGGTCTTCGAGGCCGACCGAAAGCCGGATCAGGTCCGGTTCGACGCCGGCGTCTTCCAGTTCTTCCTCGGAAAGCTGCTGGTGGGTCGTCGACGCCGGGTGAATGATGAGGGTCTTCGCGTCCCCGACGTTGGCGAGCAGGCTCGCGAGTTCGGTCGACTCGACCACGTTCTGGGCCGCGTCGTAGCCGCCTTCGACCCCGAAGGTGATCATGCCGCCGTAGCCGCCCTCCAAGTATTCGTCCGCGTTCTCCGCCGTTTCGTGGGTGTCAAGCCCCGGATAGCTGACCCACTCGACGGCCTCGTGGTCCTGGAGGTACTCCGCGACGATCGCGGCGTTCTCGCAGTGACGCCGCATTCGCAGCGGGAAGCTCTCTAACTTCTGGAGGGTGACCCAGGCGTCGAAGGGCGACTGGGAGTTCCCGAGGTCCCGAAGCCCGCGAGCGATCGCCGCATAGGTGAAGGCGGCGTCCCCGAAGCGTTCGACGAAGTTCACGCCGTGATAGGCCGGATTCTCGCCCGCGATTTCCGGATATTTCTCGGCGTGTTCCTCCCAGGGGAAGGTGCCGGCGTCGACGATGACCCCGCCGACGGTCGAGCCCGCGCCGTGGAGCCACTTCGTCGTCGAATTCCAGACCAGGTCCGCGCCGTGTTCAATGGGATTGGCCAGGTACGGCGTGGCAAACGTGTTGTCCACGAGCAGTGGCGTGTCGTTCTCGTGCGCGATGTCCGCAATCTGCTGGATGTCGGGGGTGATCAGGGCAGGATTGCCGATCGTTTCGATGAGGACGTAGGCCGTGTCCTCGTCGATCGCTGACCGATACTGGTCGTAATCGAGGGTGTCGACGAACCTGGTGTCGATCCCGCGGCGCGTCGCGGTATGATTCAGGTACGTGTGGGTGCCACCGTAGAGCGAGGAGGCCGCGACGATGTTGTCCCCGGACTGGGCGAGCAGGAACGTCGTGAGGTCAAGGGCGGCCATTCCGGATCCCGTGACGGTCGCAGCGATACCGCCTTCGAGTGCCGCGAGCCGCTCCTGGAGGGTCTCCACGGTCGGATTCATCAAGCGGGAGTAGATGTAGCCGGGTTTCTCCAGTCCGAACTGCGCGGCGGCGTCCTCCGCGTCCTCGAACTCGTAGGAGGTCGTTTGGTAGATCGGCGGTGCGCGAGAGCCGGTGGCCGAGTCAGGGTCCTGGCCCGCGTGTACGGAGCGGGTATGGAGGCCGTAGTCGTCTTCTGTCATCACATCGGTCAAATAGAGTGTGAATGATAAACCCTACGAATATAGTACGTTACAGTTATGCCCTATAGTTATAATATGGTGTGTTTCGACACAGTCCAGCCCCAAACACCGAACACAGACGACTACTACCGAAACGAAATCGGTCGAGGAGCGGTTCAGACCACTTAATCCACTTGAGTGTGAAGAGTCACGTATGACAACGGGGCTGCCGGCGACGGATATTCTCGCCTCCAGGCTCGCGGCGATAGAGACAAACAAGGACACGATTGACTCCGTGGTCGAAGGCGAAGAGCTGGTGATGGTCCGGACGACGGGCAACGAGACTGGTGTCGCGATGAATCCCGATGCCGACCTGCCGGGCGTGATCGGGGAGTCGGCGTACGACATCGCACGGCGTGGGGTGGAGTCGACTTCCGTCGCCGAACGAGCGATCGGCGTCGCAACCCTCAACGCGATCGATGCGGCGACGGACACTATCCAGGATCTGGACCCGTTTCGAGCGCTGGAACCCACTGTCGAGCGGGTGGCCATGGTTGGGTTTTTCGGGCCAGTCTTCAAGCATCTGGAGGCCGCCACTGTCGATGTCTTCGAACTGAATCCGGAGGCAGTCGACCCGCCAGCCGACAAAGTCGAGGGGTTTGACCTGTCCATCTATCCGCCGGAGAAAGCCAGTCGGGAGTTTCCGAAAGCGGACGTGGTTTTCATCACCGGTTCGACGCTGGTGTGGGGCGGACTGGAGAGCTACCTCGAGGCTGCTACTGCCGACCAAACCGTCGTCGTGGTCGGGGCCAGCTGTTCCTTCCAGCCGACGCCGTTTTTCGACGCTGGGGTGTCGGTCGTGGCTGGTGCCCGCCCGGAAGCACCAGAAAAACTGGAAACCGCCATTACGGACGATAAGTCCGAATCAGACCTGCACGAGGTGGGGCTCAAAAAATGGGCCGCCGTCAATCCGGCAGTTGAGGCTCTGCCCGGCCTCGACATCGATATCTCATCCAGCCACGCGGGCCCAGCCCCGTAGGGTTAGCGGGAGAACGACCACGGCCGCCAGGAAGGAATAGACCGTACTTACCCCCGTCAAGAGCCCGAACTCCCCGAGAATGGGATTGACGGCCATCGTCATCACGGTAACACTTCCAGCGGTCGTCAACATGCTTGCAGTGACCCCACCACCGGTGCCGCTCATCGTGACCAACAGTGCCGCTTGCGTGGTCTCCTGGGTTTCGTACTCGTCGATGAATCGATGTGTCACGTGGACGGAGTAGGCGACACCCAAGCCGATCGTAATCGCAAGGATCGTCGCCGTCAACGCGTTGAACGCGATTCCCAGGAGCGGCATCGACCCAACCAACCAGATGATGGCCACAGTGACCGGGACCATGTTCGCAATCCCGAGTGACGGCCGCCCTTCGAGCAACCCGAAGATGAGGATCAGGAAAAGCGCCGTCACCGAAAAGGCGACTGCAAAACTCCGGCGGGCCGAGGTCAGAAGCGCCTCGGTGAGTGCCCTGAAGACGATCGTGTCACCGGTCGCGACAGCGTCGAAGCGGGGGTCTTCAGCAAGACCGCGAGCGTCCTCTGTCACCGCCTTCTGGCTGGCAGTGGCCTCGACCTGATACACCACCTTCGAGGCCTGCTTGTCCTCGGAAATGTATTCCAGGGCGCGGTCGCGGTACTCAGACTGCAGAAGGGCCGCGTAGATGGTTTCGAGATGACGGTCGGGCACCCCGTTTCCGGTGAGGTCGTTGCGCTCGACCATCGCGGCGAATTCGGGGTCCTGTTGGGCGTAGCTGTCGATGACGGTGTTGAGTCCGCGCGAAACCGCTCTCCCGTCCGAGCGAACGAACGATTCCGGCGGGTCGTTGCCGACTCGATGAATGGCTTCGAGGGCATGATCTCGCTCCAACGGCCCTTCGACGAAGAGCGTAACCTGTTCGGTGTTGGTCGTCTCGAAGGTGTCTTTGATGTAGTTCGACGTCGCAGTGATCTCGAACTCGGAGGGCGCAACGGCGTCGGGAACAACTTCGAGCTGCGGTGGATGGTCGGCGTACGGAAGGAAGTCCTCGGTCTCGAACTTCGACTCCACGTTGGTCGCCGAATACCCGGCCATGCCGGTTATCACCAGCAGGATGGCGAGCAGGACGTAGGGATGTTCTTTCGCGAACCTCGCGCTTCCGCGCAACATGTCTCCAAGACGGGAGCCCTCCCCTCCGAGGGGTGTTAGCGAATACTGGGGGATTCCATGTGCCACTCGCCACTCGTCACTCCAGAGTTTGAGGGCGGGGAGAAAGACGCCGAACACGAACAGGGTGAAAATCATGCCGACTGCGACGACGATCCCGAACTCACGAACCGGTTCGAGAGCGCTGCTGACGTTCGCGGAAAACCCGATCACGTTGGTCACGGAGACGATGAAAAACGCCACCAACAGCTGATCGTTCGCCCTGCTCATGCTCGGCTGGGGTTCTAACCCGGTCACTCGCTCCTCCCGATACCGGTTGACGGCGTGGATGCCGAAATCGATGCCCACCCCCAACAGGAGCACCGGTACGGCCACCATCATCAGGTTGAACGGGATCCCGAGATAGCCCATGAACCCAAACGTCCAGACGATCGCAAAGATGAGACAGAGCAACGCGAGGAGGAGATCGATCGGATCCCGGTAGGCGATGACCAGGAAAAAGAGAATGAGGAGCCCGACGAGCGGGATGATGAGCGATAATGATTCGAAAATCGCTCGATCGAAGCCCGCTTGCTGAATCGCGGTCCCGAACACCTGTACGTCGCCGTCGCTAGTTTCGGCGGTCGTTTTGATCCGCTCCTGAATACGCTCCAAGGTCGCCTCCTCGCCTTCGGGCACGTCGTGGGAGACGACGAGCATGGTGGCAGAAGCCCGTGGCTCCTCGAGGTTCTGGTCCTCGCTCAAAAGCTGGGTGGCTTCGGGACGTCGATCGAAGAGTTCGCGCGTCGCCGATTGCACTTCGGCATCTGTCGCCTGTTCGATCGTCCTGCGTTGGTCCTCGGTCGTCGTGGCAAACGGATCGATCAACCGGGCCACGCCGGCGGCGATCCCTTGTACGTTTTCGACCCGGAGCGTTTCGTCTTTCTCGATGGTGTGCTGAATTTCGAGGGTTCGCGTCAACGCCCGCTTGGAGAAGACGTTCTCGTCGGTAACGACGATCTGGGTCGACCCCGCGTCCGGATCGAAGGCGCCGCCGAATTCGTCCTCGACGGCCTGCTGGGTGTGATGCTCCGGCACGCTCTCGAAAAAGCGCTGGGTGCCAGCGTCAATCTGGACGCCGGCGAGGCCACCAGCGAAAAGCGCCGTGAGTACCAGAAATCCGAGAATCACCCGTTTGGGGTGGTTGACGATCTGTTCGTCGACGGCGGCGACCAGTACCTCGTGGTCCAGGGAGGAGGGCCGCATCGTCAGGAGCGGAACCGCTTTCGGTAGGCCTCACGGAGACGATCCAAGCCCTCGACCCGGTAGCCGACTGCGGCGAGGATTCCAACGAGGGCCAGTGCCACTACCAGTAATGGCCCCGTATTCGTGCCGGATTTGCGCACGGTCACTGGCACTCGCTGGGTGTCCGAGAGCTCGCTGTCACCGCGTTCGTTGTCGAAGCGGAAATCAAGCGACGCCGAGTAGATCTTCTCGCTTGCGGTTCCGCCGACGCTAAGGTCGAGCGAGATCCGATCGGATTCGCCTGGAGCGAGGGACTGAATGAACGCCGAATCGTCCTCGCTATCCAGAGGATCGTCCGTGAACAGGCGAGCCTGAATGTTGCGGAGCGTCTCGTTTCGCTGATTCCTGACCTCGACCGTGAAGGTGCCGCTGCCACCAGGAGCGAACGTCGCGTTGCTGACCGACAGTTCGAAGGCGTCCCGATCCGGGCCCACCGCCGTCAGAACGTCTCTTGACTCTGTCTGCCGAATCCCCCCTTGGGGATCGCGATACCGACCGGAGAGCTCGAAGATCTTCGGCCCGGGTTCGGCTTCGGCTGTTACCCCGACCCTGAACCGAGCCTGGGCCGTTTCACCCGCTTCGAGGGTGCCGAGGGCGTAGCGTGCGTTGTAGAAGTTGACGTTTTCCCCCTGTGTTTCGGCCGTGAGGACAACACCCTCGACGGGTCGGTCGGCAGCATTGTTCACGGTAACCAGCAGATCGCCTTCTTCGCCGACGTGCAGGTTGCTCTCGGTCCCCCGCACCTCGAACTGCTGCTCGGGAAGGGGTTCGAGTCCAACCGAGCGGGTCCGCTGGGGCATCTCGTCGCCGGCTTCGTTTTCGTAGCTAATCGCCAGGTTCGTCACGTACTCCCGAACGATCGCGTCCCGGTCGAAGCCGGCCCTGAAGTATACCGTCCGGGCCTCCCCCGCCGACCAGTTGCCCACGTACGTCTGGGCCGTCGGGGTTCCGGTCTGTGGGGGCTCGACTGAGACGCCCTGCACCTCGACCGGTTCGGTGCCACCGGTCCCGAAGAACATCGCGTCGGCCTCGGAACTGGCGGTGACGACCGTCTCGGAGGCGTTTATCGGACCCGCGTTCCGGAGAGTAATCGCCACCTGGCCGGTACTCCCCACTGGGACGTTGTGATCGATCGCTTCGACGACGAACCGCGGTTCCGGACGCGGGCGGAACTCGATCTGTTCGTCCTGCTGGTTGTCATTGTCATTGGCGTCAGTGTACTCGATGGAGAGGGCGAGCGGATAGCTCCGATTGACGGCGTTGGCTGTCGCCCCAACTTCGTAGGTAATGGTCCGTTTTTCTCCCGGGTCGAGTTCCCCGACCGTCCCAGCGCCGGAGCGGGAGGACTCGGAGCCAAGATAGATCTCCGAGTCCGACGACGAGGCTGTCACCATAAGGTCCGAGAGGGTCTTCTCGGCAGTGTTTTTGAGGACGACGCTCACCGGCCCCACACCGTCCTGGGGAACGTTATGACGGACCTCGGCTATCGAGAGTTGGTCGCCCCCGCCGGGCGTGAACTCGACGGTCTTGGTCCGGGTGTTCTCGTTGTTCTCTTCGTCGGTGTAGTCGACCGTGAGTTCAAGCGGATAGGACTGCTGGACAGCGCCCTCGCCGGTGCCGACGCGGAACGTGACCGTTTCGTCATCGTTCTCCTCCCAGTCCCCGACCATTCTCGTCGAGGAGGCCGAGCCTTGCGTCCCGAGATAGACGGCCGAATCAGCGGTCGAGGCCGTGACCTCGACGTCCTCGATGTCTTTGTCTCCCTGTTGTTCGAGTTCGACCGTCAGGGTCCCTTCCCCGTTGCGAGGGACGTCGTGATCGACGGACTCGACGTCGAAGAAGGAGCGTTGCGTGGGCGTGAAATGGACGTATTGGGTCTGGGAGTTCTGATTGTCGTTCGCGTCGGTATACTCGAACTGCAGTTCGATCGGGTACTCGCGGTCGACAGCCGCGTCATTCGTCCCGACCCTGAAACGGAGACGACGAATGTAGTCCCCATCGTACCAGTTCTCGACGTACGTCGTCGCGGTCTGGGACCCTTCCGAGCCCAGATAGACGTCCGTTGCGGTCGTCGAGGCAGTGACAGTAACGTCACTCAGTTCCCGCTTCCAGGTCTGTTCGACCGTAACTTCGAGAATCCCTTCGCCGTTTTCTGGGACCCCGTGGTCGACGCCCGTCACCTCGAAATGGTCGCGTTGCTCCGGTCGAACCCCGATTTGCGTGCCATCGCTCGCCGACCCTCCGTCGCTGTCCGTATAATCGATCGAGACATCGATCGGATACTCCCGGTTCACGGCACTGTCCACTGTGCCGGCCCTGAATTCGAGCGTACGCTCCCCCGTCGCATTCCACGAACCGACATTGGCCTCTGTCGTTGCCGTTCCGGAACCGAAGTAAAAATCAGAATCCTGCGAGGAGAGAGACACTGTCGCCTCAGTCACGTTCTCGTCCCCGGTATTATTGATCGTCACTGAGAGGAGGCCCTCCCCGCCCAGCGGAACGTTCGAGGAGTAGCCAGTGACCTCAAAATCGGCCTGCGGTTCGATAACGACGGTGATTGTGTCGGTTTCGCTCCGGCTGGTCCGATTTTGGGGCGAGTAGACGTAGTCCCCGTCCGCGTCCCGCGTGTAATTGACCGTCTGGTAGTGGTCGTAGGTGGTCGTCACGTTGAGCTTGTACGTCCCGGCCGCTGCGTCCTCGTCGACCACGACGTTGAACGAGTGGGGGCCCGAACTTTCGCCGTCGGCCACCGTGCCCACCGACTGTTCGCCGGTCTCAACTGTCAGCGGAGCCGCTTCCTCGCCGGAGACGTTCGTATCAGTGATATTGACCGTGGCCGATTTGGCCTCTCCAGCACGGTCGATGGCGCCCTCCGGGGGTTGGTCGTCCCCGTACTCGTAGGTCGCGTTGTTCGATATCGTGACGCTGACGGCTCCTGACTGGCCCGGATCGAACCGTGCATTCGGCGCTGAGGCATTGAAATGTGGCGTGCCGTGAACGTTGCCGGATTCGCTCACCGCAACCACACGTGCCGGCCCGAACGCCAGGCCACCTACGAGAGGGCCGGTAGTCACAACCAAAACGAGGGCGAGTACCCGCATCCGCTCCCACAGTTCGGCGTCGCCAGTTTTCATTAATTTCTGATACGTTACACACGGGAAAAACGATTCTCAAATTTTGAACAACCAACAGTAAGTTTATTGATTAGATTATAGAGTGATTATGGAATTGATATTCTGGTTTTCGGCACTTTGAGAGAATATACACGCTCGTTTTGAAACTCGGCGAAGTGTATAAGTGGACTACCCCGCTGTGGTAGTACATGGCAGATCTCAGTGAGTTGGGGTTGACGACCTACGAGGACCAGGCCTATCGATCGTTGCTCACACTGGGAGCCACTACTGCAACTACCCTCGCCGCGGAAAGTGGGGTCCCCGAGGGCCGGATCTACGACGTGCTATCGAACCTAGAAGCCCGCGGGATGGTCCGGTCCCAGGAAGCCAGCCGCCCGAAGCGGTACGTCGCCGTCGAACCGGAGGTGGCTGTAGATCGGCTGGCGGAGGGACAAATCCGGGAACTCGAAGCCCAGATCGACCGATACGAAACGGTCGCTGCGGAGGCCGCAGAGGAACTCGGCTCGGAAACTTCAGTCGAGGACCGCTTCTGGACCACCGCAATCGGGACCGACGACGCCGTGGAACTGCTCTTCGAACGGATCGACGCGGCGGATTCGGAGGTCATCATGGTTGCGGACGCGGTCCCGGAACCGCTCGATCTCGGGGAAGTCGGCTCCGACCTGCTCGACCGCCTCGCCAAATCGATCGATCGGGACGTGGACGTCTCCCTTTTGGTCTCCGAGGACATTCTCACCGAAATCCCGCGAAACCTGTTCGACCGTGCGGCGAGTGGCCCCTTCGACGCCAATCGGTTCACGGTTCGGACGACCGAAACGCTGTATGGCAGCCTCTATCTCATCGACAACGCCGAACTGTGTATTCCCGTCATCAGCCCGATCGAGCGGGAGCGTGTCCTCGGCTTGATTAACCTGAAAGATCCGTCCTTCGCACGAGAACTCGACAAACGGTTCCGAATGGTCTGGGAAGATTCAACGATCGTCGACCCCAAACCGGACTGAGACGGCTACGTTTCCCGCTTCGATTCTTCAATCGACGGCCCGGCCAGTGGCTGATCGGCCGTTTCCCAGCAGCGGCACTCCCAGACCCGTTCGTCGCATCGGCCGATGCAGTCCAGTCCGACGTACGCTCTGGCTTCATCGAGAACGTCGGCTGGAAGCGCAAAGCTCGCCTCGTAACTCGCGGTCGAGGGGACTGAGACGTCGAGAACGTCCTCGAAAAACGTGGCAAACACGCATTGGCGCCACTGGAGATGTCTGGCCATCTCAGCGCCCTCCGGGGTCAGAGAAATCCCGCCGTAGGGTTCGTGGTCGACGTAGCCGGCTTCCTCCAGGTGGTTGGTCATTTCAGTCACGCTTGCCGGACTCACGTCCAATCGGTCGGCCACGCGGCTCGGTCGGACTTCGTCTTTGGGCCCATCGACCGCTCCGAGAATCGTGCGTAAGTACCGGCCGGCGTTCCGGTTCGGGAGTTTCCGGGACGGCTCGGGCTGGTTTTGCAGTGACATCGATTACTCCCCACTCCCAATTTTCCAGTAGACCCGCGTGTTTCCGACTTTCCGCCGGTCCAGGACCCCCTGATCACAGAGGTCATTGAGCTTCCGACGAGCGCCCTCGGTAGTGCTATCGAAGTGCTCGGCCACGTCAGTCGTGGCAATGACCGGGCCCGGCAGTCGCTCGAGAAGCGCGAGAATTTCGGACTCGGACATCTTGTCCACGTATTGGCCCCGCTCGTTACGTTGTCGGGATCGTTCCCGTCCGCGACGGTGATTCCCATCCTCGGAGCCAGATTTGGGGCCCCGAAGACGGTCACCGTCGCCGTGTTTTCGCTCGCGTTCGTGGTTCTGGGACATAGCTTCTAGTTCCGGCGTGGAGCAGTTAACCGTTTTGGTCCTTCCAAGTGGTTGGGGCCAATAGGCAATCGCCAGCCGGATTATATTAGTGAGGAACGTTTTAGTTCGCGGAAATTCAATATGAAGGGTATGAAGGGGAGCTTGGGAGGGCGAACCGAGTGCAACCGGGACAGGAGTTGCTAACATATGGCACAAACCATCAAAGAGATGGTCCACACGAGCGTGACCCCGGCGGAGGTGTTCGAGACCTTTTACAGCCTGAACCATCGGGAGCGACAGACCTACGAAACGATTCTCGACGCCGACGAGCCGTTGTCCGTCGAGGCCATCGCTGAGCGGATGGACTGCTCGCTCTCCACGGCCTATCGGTACATCGACACGCTCGAAGCACACGAGTTGGTCGAAAAACGGGGATTGTACGAGGCCGAGTACCTGAAATCCGGCTACACGGCAAAAGACCCGGAATTGATCGCCCAGGATATGCAGGAATACGTCGAATTCAAGTACGAAAAATGTCAGAAAAACATCGAGTCGATTGCGCAGGGACTCGATGAAATTGATTGTGACGAGGTGGGGTGGGACCGGCCGGGAACCTTCATGTCCCAGTAACCTTACTTCAGATCCCAGCCTGCCTCGGCCGCCGTTTCCTCGAGATCCTGGAACTCCCATCCATCAACAGCTGCCATATCGGCCTGGTCTGCGGTTCCAACGAGGACGAGCCGATCGGAATGAAAGGCTGAGGCGTCAGCCGAGATTCGCTGCAGGCGTTCTTTCGGCGTGCCAGCACCGTTGAAGAAGTCTATGTCGACGGTATTGCGCCGGAGGAACGTGTTCATCGTGGGTGCATCGACCTTCCCGACCACACCGACCCAGTCGGACCAACTGCGAGCCTCCGAAACCACGCCAGCCGGGTTGTCGAGGGACTGCAGCGCGGACAGTGTAAACGCCGTCGTGAGATCGTGAGTCTCCGCCTCGTTTTCGTCCGCATGATCGGGAGTTTCACAGCTTCCCCCACCGCCCGACTCCACAGCGGGTTTCGGGCCCTGACTCTCGGGGACCCCCGGCATTTGTGACCCCGAACTGGTCGTCTTTTCGGGGGTGCTGTCTGTCGTCTGCTTCGGAGGCTCCTCAGCAGCCTCTTCCTCGTCAGGGACCCCCGGCATCGGCGACCCACCGTCCGTTCGAATCGTGCGGTCGCCCCGTCCGTCCCACCGACCTGGATTCGGTTCCATGTACGTGAGGTATTGGAGCTGCGGGTATTACGTTGATGGTCGTGGGAGATATCTCAAAGTCACTTCAGCTCGCCCATCCAACCGATCTCCAGGTTCTCGCGTGCGGGGCCCTTTGGGGCGTAGGGCTTGAGATCGAGGATCGGGGTCCCATCGATCAGGTCCACATTCGAGACGGCGAGTCGATTGTCCGACACCTCGTCCAGTGCCAGAACCGAGTGACCGATCGGATTGGGTCGTGGCGGCCCTGAGGTTGCAAAAATACCCACAGTTTCCTCGCCCATCGGTCTGACCTGCAGTTGGGTTTCCGTCACTTCATGAAGGTGTGAGAGGACGATCACGTGTGAAAACGCTTCCAGCCCGCGAAGTCCGGGTTCCCACTCCTCGTCGATGACGAGCGTGCCGGAGGCTTCGACTTGCGCGGCCCCCGGTCGTGGCACCTCCCGCGGGGCTTTGAACGGTGACTCGACTTCCCCGATGGGATGATAGGTGACAGGTTCCATACCCTCGTTTCCGGGCCCGTGAAAATAACGCTTGGCGGTGCTGAATTTGGGTCCGGGTCATTCGTGTCGGCGGGGTTACTTCATTCGAAAATACCGGAGATGGAGCGCTGAAAGCCCCCTGCAGTGGCTTTTTGAGACGGGACCGCAAGGCACCCATATGGACGGCATCGTCGCTTGCGAGACGCTCTACCCGGAGCTGGAGCGACTCGTTCCGGAGAGACCGATCCGGTATGTCCCGCAGTGGTACCACGAGTTTCCCGTCAACGCGCCCCAGCCCGATCGGGCCCACGAGGCCCTGCAGGAGCAAATCGAGGCCCTGGAAGCTCGAAACGTCGATCGCGTAATCGCGATCTATCACGAACCGGAGGCCCTGGCCGGACTCCAGGCCGAATCGGTTCCACTGCAGGTGTACGTCGGCCGAGATTGTATCGATTTGCAGCTCGACGTCCTCCCCGCCGGCGCGGGCGAAGAATGCAAGCAGCGAGGAACCTATTACCTCACGCGGGGGTGGATCGACGTGGCGGTTGACGCGTATAAATTGTACAGAGCCTACAGCGGTGAGTTGGCGGACCTCGAGGCCTCGTTTTTGGCGGCGAAGCGAGACGACCAGGAAATGCGTGTGTCCTGGACGAAAAGCGAAACGATCCAGGAGGCAGGAGAACGCAGCGAACACATCGGGAGCGACCCGGCGGCTCTTCTCAGGACGGTCATGGACACCTATCAGAGGGTAGTACTGATCGACACTGGACTGCTTCGTCCGTTTCATGAGGACTACGCGGAACAGTTTCGGTCGTTCCTCGCCGAAACCATCCCCCGAGACGGAACCCGGTCGGTCCCACTCGAAGTAAGTGGCGGGGACCTGGAGATTTTAGAGACACTCCTTACGGCCCCCGAATCAACCGAGGGTGTGCTAACCGTCGACCCAGGAGTGCCCGTTCCGGAAGCGATCGACACACGAAACGGCCTCTGAACGATGTTTTGAGGAACGGAAGACTGTCAAAAGCCGGTCGGACTACCAATAGCTTCTTTGCCGAAGGCGACCAGTTCGATATAAAATGGCTCGGAAGCAAACCGCGGCTCCCCAGGCCGAGGTAACCGTCGAAAACGTCGGGGGAATTTCTGAGACGGAAGTAACCCTTTCCCCAGGCGTCACCGTTCTGGAGGGGGAGAACGCGACGAACCGTACCTCTTTTCTGCAGGCAATTATGGCGGGGCTCGGAAGCAATAGGCCGTCGCTCAAAGCGGACGCCGACGTCGGCCGCGTCGAGTTGTCCATCGGCTC
>Ga0207714_1000034_pt1 | contig 75288 bp, 67 predicted proteins | sample PonA232FremontCA_2_FD_187270 | JGI IMG/M metagenome (GOLD analysis project Ga0207714, IMG submission 187270) | Marine sediment microbial community from Fremont, CA, USA - Pond A23 Sediment 2 (SPAdes) | ecosystem: Environmental > Aquatic > Marine > Unclassified | place: USA: Fremont, California... | reverse complement strand
CTCGTCAAATAGTCACCACTATTCTCCTCGGATGATCGAAAATCTGGCCTCGATTCCCACTCGCCTCGCTACGATGCCCTAAGTCCGACAGACTGCTAGTGCTCGTCGGGAGTCACCGGCTGATGGGCCGCGCGCAGTCGTTCGGTCTCCCGCCGCAGGGCCTGACTGACCGCAACCGGGTACGACTCCCCCGTAGGCACGGGCTCGCGCAGGCGCCGCGGCAGCGCGGCGCGCTGATTCCCGGCGCGCTCGCGCATCGTGCTCAGGCTCTCGGGTGGATCCAGCCGTCGCCCGCCCCGCATCACGGGCTGCAGCAGCGGTTCGCCGGCCAATGCCTCGCGGCTCCCCGCAATCGTATCCCCCGCGAACAGGCCGTCGGCCCAGCGGCGGAAGACCTGCTTGGCCCCCGGGAGACTGACTTTGTCTGGGGACACCTTCATGCGCGGCTCACCGGCATAGCTCACCAGCTTGTAGGCGAAGTCCAGCGTGGGTGCGTCGCGCGACACGACCAGGTCCGTGCCGACGCCGAAGCCGTCGATGGGTGCCCCGGAGGCGACCAGTTCGGCTATGCGCTGCTCGCCGAGACCGCCCGATACGATGATCCGGATATCTGTATGACCGGCGGTATCGAGCCGTTCGCGCGCGGCTCGGCTGAGTGCGTCGAGATCGCCGGAGTCGATCCGGATGGCCTGGACCCGGAAGTCGTTGCCGAGTTCGTCCGCCAGACGCAGTACGTTTTCGACTCCGCCGAGCGTGTCGTAGGTGTCGACCAGCAGCGTCGTCTCGGGATAGTGGCCGGCGAATGCCCGGAAAGCGCTCAGCTCGTCAGCGAAGGCCTCGACGTAGCTATGGGCCATGGTGCCGACCACCGGCAGCCCATAGCGCTGTGCGGCGACCATGTTCGAAGTCCCGCCGCAGCCCGCGATCCAGCTGGCCCGCGCCGCCGCCACGGAGGCATCGAAGCCGTGGGCCCGACGGGCGCCGAAGTCGACCACGCCGCGGCCACCGGCAGCATCAACGATCCGGGCCGCCTTGGTCAGGACCAGCGAATCGTAATGGACCGCGTTGAGGACACGTGTCTCCAGGATCTGGGCCACCGGCAGCGGTGCGGTTACCCGCAGCACCGGCTCATTCGGGAACACGGCCGTTCCCTCGGGCATCGCGTCGACCTCACCGTCGAAGCGGACCGCGCGCAGCCACTCGATGAAGGCGTCGCTGAAAAGGCCCGTGTCCGCGAGATATTCGAGTTCATCCGCACGCAGGGCGAAGCCCTCGAGGGCCGACAGGACTGCCTCGAGACCGCCCGCGAGGACATACCCGCGCTGCGGCCCCGGATCGCGATAGAAGATCTCGAACGATGCCGGCTCGTTCTGGCCATCGGCGACATAGGCCTGGGCCATCGAAAGTTCATACAGGTCCGTGAACAGGGCCGAGGGCGCCGTTCCGCTGTGACCGCTCCGCGTGTTCACGCGGTATCTTCGATCCAGGCGCCGGCGGCGCGCATGGCCTCCAGGGCTCGATCACCATCACCGGGCGACACGTCAACGGCACGGGTGGCGTTGCGGATCAGGTGGGTATCGAAGCCCGCCTCGCAGGCATCGAGGACGGTCGCCCTGACGCAGACGTCCTGGGCCAGACCCCCGACGAACAGGCGTTGTACACCCAGTCCATGCAGACGATCGGCCAGTCCTGTGTCATCGAAGGCCGAGTAGTTGTCCCGGTCGCGGTCCCGGCCCTTGCTGACGATGATCGCATCGTCTGCCAGGTCAAGATCCGGGTGGAACGCTGCACCGGGGGTTTCGCGCACGCAGTGGCGCGGCCACGGCCCATCGCGGTCGTCGAAACTGCAGTGATCGGCCGGGTGCCAGTCGCGTGAAGCGATGACCGGTATGCCCGCGGCCTGGGCGGCCTCTATCCAGGCGTTGAGGACCGGCACGACGGTATCCCCGTCCGGCACGGCGAGCGCACCGCCGGGGCAGAAGTCGTTCTGCACGTCGACCACGAGCAGGGCGTCTCCGGTTTTGAGTTTATCCTTCATGCTCAGCAATTTAGGGCACCTGAATGGCGCGGTCAATCGGTGCCGCTCGGGGACGCCTGACCCGGATCGCGGTTACCCGCCTGGAGCTCAAGAATGGTGTCACGCAGGGCCGCCGCCGCCGGTGACAGGCTCTGTCGGCGTGGCGTCAGCAGGCCGATCTCGCGTTCTACGTGGGGCGCGCTAAGCGGCAGGAAACACAGCTCGGGGTCATCGTCCGCCAGTGCCAGTTCGGGCAGGGCCGTGACCCCGATGCCCGCGCGCAGCGTCGCCAGCAGAGAGATGATGTTGGACACCGAGAACTGCGCCCCGGCCATGGCGTGCTGCGCCGGCGTTCCATCGAGCAGGCGCACCGTGCCGTTGGTAATGAGCGTATGCCCGGCCAAGTCCGCCCATGCGAGCGCGCGGTCGATCCGGGCGAGTGGATGGTCGCGCCGACACACCAGCCCCATCTGATCCTGCAGTAACGGCTGAAAATCCAGATTGGGATCGAGCTCCCACTGGCTGGCGACACCGAAATCGACGCGTTGCTGGAGGACTCGCCGCTGCACATTATGGGCTGTGTCGTCTTCCACGCTCAGCTGGACATCCGGATAGCGCGAGGCAAAGGCGTCGAGAATGCGTGGCAGGAGTTGGCTCGCGAACGACGGGACGCAGGCGATCGACGCGCGCCCGATGCGCTTCTCCGCGGCCAGGGCCATCTGATCGACTACCCGGCCGTAATGCTCGAGCAGCGCTTTTGCGTGGGGGTAGCAGTGACGGCCGTAGGGGGTCAGTTCGGTCTTGTTGCCGCGCTCGAACAGGGTCTCACCGAGCCGGTGTTCCAGCTCACGGATCGCGAGCGAGATCGCGGGCTGGGTTCGGGCCGCCCGTTCCGCGGCCGCGTGATAACTCTTGAGCTCCGCCACCAGCACGAAATACCGCAGCTGCTGGAGTTTGACGTCGGGGACCATCTTGCCCACTCTCCGCGCATCATAAGTTTAATTTACCATAGCATTTTTCTTAATAATTGTTCTTTTGGGGTGCAGTGTTCCAGGATGACGGGACCGAGTACAAGGGGGAACCATGGCCGAAGCGCGCTACCGCAACTTTATCAATGGCGAATGGGTCGACGGCGAGTCGACCGTCAGCAATGTCAATCCGTCCGATATATCGGACAGCCTGGGCGAGTTCGCGCAGGCGTCGACGGAGCAGACCCGCGAGGCGATCGCCGCGGCCCGCGCGGCCCAGCCTCAGTGGTACGCCAAGGGCCTCGAGCATCGCTATAACGCACTGCTCGCGATCGGCACGGAACTGATGGAGCGTGCCGCCGAGCTCGGTCGCGAGCTGGCGCGGGAAGAGGGCAAGCCCTTCGCCGAGGGCAAGGGCGAGGTGTATCGGTCCGGTCAGTTTTTCCATTACTACGCGGCCGAGGTTCATCGTCAGATGGGCGATACGGCGGATTCGGTCCGGCCCGGGATCGAGGTCGAGACCTGGCGGGAGCCGATGGGTGTCGTCGGCGTCATCTCGCCCTGGAATTTCCCGATGGCGACGCCGGTGTGGAAGATCGCGCCTGCGCTCGCCTTCGGCAACGCGGTGATCTGGAAGCCGGCGAATCTCGTGCCGTACAGCGCCACGCAGGTCGCCGAGATCATCAGCCGCCAGGATCTGCCGCCGGGGACCTTCAATCTCGTTATGGGCCGCGGCAGCCAGGTCGGCAATACCCTGGTCGAGTCGCCCGACGTCGATGCCCTGACCTTCACCGGATCCGTGGAGACCGGCAAGCAGGTCGGCGCGAAGGCGATGCAGAACCTGACCAAGGTGCAGATGGAGATGGGCTCGAAGAATGCGCTCGTCGTCCTCGACGACGCCGATATCGAGACTGCGGTGCAGTGCGCCTTCGGCGGCGGTTACTCCGGCACCGGTCAGAAATGCACGGCCTCCTCGCGCATCATCGTCACCGAGGGGGTTCACGACCGCTTCGTCGAGGCGCTGGTTGAGCGGCTGTCGAAAGCGAAAGTCGGCCATGCGCTCGAAGAGGGCACGGAGGTCGGCCCGGTCGTCGACGCCAATCAGCTGGAACAGGATCTCGCCTGGATCGAGAAGGCGAAGGAGGAGGGCTGCACGCTCGCCTTCGGTGGCGAGCGGGTCACCCGCGACACCGAGGGGTATTTCCTGCAGCCGACCCTGTTTACCGGCAGCCACAACCGGATGACGGTCAATCAGGAAGAGATGTTTGGGCCGATCGCCTGCGTGATCAAGGTGCGCGATTACGACGAGGCGCTCGCGACCCTGAACGACACGCGCTTCGGGCTGACCGCAGGGATCGTCACCCGCTCCCTCGGCCCCGCGATGCACTTCAAGCGCAACGCGCGCTTCGGCTGCGTGATGATCAATCTCCCGACCGCGGGCACGGATTACCATGTCCCGTTCGGTGGCCGCAACGAGTCCAGCTACGGACCGCGGGAGCAGGGGCAGTACGCCCGCGAGTTCTATACCGAGGTCAAGACCTCCTATATGCGGGCGATGTGAGGCGGATCCATGGCGCATGACACCGCGGTAATCGATGGGCTCCAGTACTGCAACTGGAGCCGCGAGGTATTCGAGCAGATGCGGGCCGGCGGGATCGATGCGGTCCATGTCACCGCCACGTACTGGGAGAATGCACGCGAACTCCTGTCGAATATCGGTGACTGGAACCGGCGGTTCGAGGCCCATAGTGACCTGATCATGCCGGTGGAAACCGCCGACGACATCAGACACGCGCGGGAGAGCGGTAAAACCGGTATCATTGTCGGCCTGCAGAACTGCTCGCCGATTGAGGACGACATCGATATGGTGGCTATCCTCAAGCGGCTCAACGTGCATATCATGCAGCTCTCGTACAATAATCAGTCGCTTATCTGCGCCGGTTGTTTCGAGGACACGGACCCGGGCATCAGCCGCTTCGGACGCCAGGTGATCGCCGAGATGAACCGTGTCGGGATGGTGATCGATATGTCTCACAGCGCGGAATTCTCGACGCTGGAGGCGATCCGGCTGTCCGAGCGCCCGGTGGTCGTGTCGCATGCCAATCCGCAGTTCTATCACGACACCAGCAGGAACAAGTCGGAAAAGGTCATGCTGGCGCTGGCCGAGAGTGGCGGGCTGATGGGGTTCAGCTGCTATCCGTTCCATCTCCGGAATGGATCCGGGACCGGGATCGACGAATTTACGGAAATGATAGCGCGCAGTGCCGATGTGATGGGTGCGGAACACCTGGGGATCGGCACGGATCTGTGTCAGGATCAGCCGGTCGAGGTGCTGCAGTGGATGCGCAACGGCAACTGGTCGAAGGTCATGGATTACGGCGAAGGCTCGGTCGAGCGGCCCAGCTGGCCGGATCCGTTGCCGTGGTTCCGCACGTCCGCGGACTTCCCGAATATCACCCGGGGCCTGCGGGACCGGGGGTTCAGTAACGCCGAGGTCGACGGGATCATGGGTGGTAACTGGCTTCGTTTCCTCGACGACGCCCTGCAACCGGCGGTCTGAAGCGTCGGCTTATACGATAACCCGAAACGGGGGTAGATATGAGTAACGGAAACAGCTCGAATGATCCGCATCGTGCGGGTATGAACGCGGGTCTGGGTGACCCGTGGGTGCTCAGTATCAGCGTTGGGTTCGTCCTTCTTTTTGTCGCATTTTCCGTCTATGACGTGGATCTGCTGTCGGCAGTCGTCAGCAGCGGCTTCACGTGGACGGCGCAGTACCTTGGATCCTTCTTCCAGCTGCTGCTCCTGCTGACCTTCTTCATCGCTCTCGCGGTCTGCATCTCCCCGGCCGGCAGCGCGGTTATGGGGGATCTCGATAAGCCGGAGATGAGCACGTTCAAGTGGATATCCATCATCCTCTGTACGTTGCTGGCCGGTGGTGGCGTGTTCTTCGCTGCTGGTGAGCCGGTTTATCACTTTATCGCCCAGACGCCGCCGGCCTTCGATGCCGAAGTGGGCACTGCCGAAGCGATCAAGGGTGCGTTGGCCCAGTCGTTCATGCACTGGGGATTCCTCGCATGGGCGATTCTTGGCTCGCTGACGAGCCTCGTGCTCGTGAACGCGCACTACGTCAAGGGCCAGCCGCTGCAGCCGCGCACGCTGCTGTATCCGATATTCGGTGACCGGGTCATGAAGGGCGCGTTCGGCGGTATCGTCGATTCGGTCTGCGTGATCGCGGTGGTCGCCGGCACGGTCGGCCCGATCGGCTTCCTCGCGACCCAGGTCGCATATGGTGCCAACGTCCTGTTCGGTCTGCCCGATACCTTCGGGACCCAGCTCGTGGTCCTCATTGCCCTTGGCGCGATCTACGTGACGTCGGCGGTCACCGGTATCCATCGCGGTATCCAGATACTCAGTCGGCTCAATGTGTTTCTCGCGATGGGGATCGCCGCGTTCATCTTCATCTTCGGTCCGACGCTGTTCCTCGTGAACGCGTGGACGCAGGGATTCGGCGAGTACATCTCGTCCTTCTTCGCCATGTCGACGATGACGACCGAGACGGCGCCCGGCTGGTGGATGAAGTGGTGGACTGTGTTCTTCTTCGCATGGTTCCTCGGCTACGGGCCGCTGATGGCCCTGTTCGTGGCGCGTATTTCCCGCGGGCGCACCATCCGGCAGATGATCCTGGCCGTCGCTGTCGCCGCCCCGATCGTGACCACGGTGTGGTTCACGCTGCTGGGCGGCTCCGGGATCTACTACCAGATCAACGGCGCGATCGATCTGCAGGAGGCGTTGACCAACTTCCAGTTCGACGTCGCTACCCTGACGGTCGCGCAGGCGTTGCCGCTCGGTGGCCTGATGGCGTTCCTCATCCTGGTCCTGACCACGATCTTTGTGGCTACCACGGGCGACTCCATGAGCTACACCATTTCGATGGTGGCCTCTGGACATGATGACCCGAACACCGGTGTCCGGGCCTTCTGGGGCATCGCGCTGGCGGTGATGGCCGGTATCCTCCTCTACATGGGGGCTGGCCAGATCAGCGCGCTGCAGCAGTTCATCGTGATCACCGCCATTCCGGTGTCGCTGGTGCTGTTGCCGTCGCTGTGGACGGGGCCGCAGGCGGCCTATGAGATGGCGCGCAATCAGGGGATCGTGCGCTAGACTGGCGGTACCTGCGGGGCCGGCGCCTGCCGGCCCCGCGCTGATCCCGCGCCCATCCGGCCACAGCCGGCGGGCCGGGGCTGAAAGGCCCGCGGTGCGCGTTCCGCGCCCCATCACGCGTGCTGCCGGGTGCCGGACATTCCGTTCCGGTATCCAGGGCACGACATCCAGATCAGCGACCGGGTCGAGCCCCGTGGTGACGCCCGGTCGTGTTTCGAAGGGGCATCGCCATGTTACCGGAATCCCGTGACTTCCAGCCCGCACACCCGGAACCGCATGCCGGTCCGGTCCCGCTGCGCCCGGCCGATGAGGTCATGCAGCTCGACAGGCTGGGCAGTCTCCATGGCAGCCGGATCAGTTTCATCCGCACCGTCGTGCGTAAGATGATGGACGAGGGCTGGCGGGTGGAGAACCGCCGGTTCGATATCGACCGCGATGGCTACGGTACGGCGATCTATCGCATTACCACGCCCGAGCACGTCTACGAATTCGTCCTTTTCTCCCAGTATCTCGATCCCAGCCAACGCTCCGATCGGGTCATCGCCAATGCCTGGGACTGTGCGTTCGCGCTGTGCGTGGGCGAGGTCGACGAGGAGCGTCTCGAGTCGTTGCGCGAAAACATACCGCGTCAGGAGGCCGGACGCTGCGATGCGAGCGTGATCGTACTGTCACGCGCGAACCGCAGCGTGCGCAACTTCGACTCCATGGTCCAGGCCCTGTCCGAGGGGCGGCAGCCGGATCCGCGTCAAATCGCGCGCGTCGGCTATCTCTATCGGACCACGGCGGTGTACGGGAACGGGAAATTCGGTATCGCCGATTATCCCAAGATCCGGGACTGGGAAGATTTCGGTCTGCCGTTCTCCGCCCAGATGTTCACCGTGTACCTGCTGCGCCACTTCAGTATCGCGCAGGTGGAACACATCGCCGCCTGTCGGGCGCCCGAAACGGCCGTGCGCATGGATGATCGGCTCAAACGCTACCTCGGTATCGGCAATTCGACCGGACTCGGGATGGCACCATTCCTGGTCAGTCATCCGAAACTGATCAATCAATGGGTGCTGATGCGGGAGACGGCTCTCGCGCGCTGTCTCGGCGAGACCAGCGATCGGGATCGTCTTGAGCGTTTACTGACGCTGATCGATCGCGGCGAGCAGCATACACGCGAAACCGTATCGGACGATTCCCGACAGACCGAACACAACGAGACGCTTGTCGAGGAACTCGGCATCGCCCGCGACTGGCTGCGGCAACAGGCCCCGGAAGGGCGACGGCTGTGGCAGGAACTGTCGGACCATGCGCGCGCGCACTGGTCGTTCGAGACGCAGGAGCTGCTGCATTCACTGATCATCGAACTCTATCCCGACCTCGTCGACGAACTCGAGCTCTATATGGGGGCCCTCGAGCGCTACGACCTGGTGCCCGATATGACGCTCAATCGCCTGATCGAGGAAATCGAGTCGAATTATGACTGGGCGTTGGCCGTGGACTTCGACGATCCCGAACAGACGCGCCTGTTCTGGTATCGCTCCGCGGAGAAGGAAGAGCCGCGCCTGGGGATCCGCGGGGAAGAGCCCGGCGACGACCGGGAGATGCCTCTGGATATCGCCCGGCAGGTACGGCGGGCCTACGATGCGCTGGTTGCGTACCGGGAGCAGTTCGGTGGTCGGACCACGGTAGTCGAGTTTCTGCTGGAGCGCCCGGGTTTCAAGGGCATTATCCGGCGCGTGCAGTCGATGTCGCAGACGACGTACGGAGAGATACGCAAGAATCTGCTGGCCGGGGATATGCTCCCGATGCACCTGTTGCGCTGCAAACTGTCGTTCTTCGGGGCCACGAAATTCGATCCCCGCTCGAGCCGTTGGGTCCGGATTACATTGTTCCAGGGCGCGCCGCTTGTGGAGGACATCGGCCAGCCGTTCGACGACGACTGGTTCATGCCACTGATGCCCGATCCCGAAGAGGTTCTCGGATGAGGGTCTCGCAGAACGAACTCACCGGGCTCTGCCGGCGTGCCTTTGAGGGCCTGGGATTTCCACCCGGTGATCACGAAGATGCGGCCGATATGGTCGTCTGGCTGGAGCAGCACGGGCTCGGCGGAGTCGATACCCTGCGGTGGGCGTTGACGCGTCTCACGAGTGAGCCGCGCAATGCCATGAAGCGGTCTTTCGAGGATTCCTCACTCGGTGTCATCGATGCGACGGGGAACTCTATCCTGCTGTGCGGCAGCCTGGCCGCTGATCTCGCCTACGCGAAGGCACGGCGCAAGGGCCTGTCGGTGGTCAAGGTCCACGACTGCTACAACCGCAAACTCATGATGGGGTACCTGGCGCGCTGTGCCCGTCGCGGCATGAACCTGATGGCGTTCTGGCGCAACAGCGAGGACCCGGTGGTAGTTGAGCAGGTCGTGTCGATCCGCGCATACGAGGATTATCCGACGCTCCTGCTCTACCAGATCGAGGACGAGGACGACACGCTGACGCGCAATCGCTCCGTCACGCTGATCGCCTCGCCACACTTTTCCATGCTGCAGTCGCTGCATCCCGATCCGGATGCGGCGACGCTACTGCAGGTCGTGCGGCCCGAGGACTTCGAGCGCCAGTCCAACCGCGTGTGGGAGGACGGACTCCAGGTCGAGGATGATGTCTGGTTCCGGCTCAAGGAGCTGTCGGGCCGTACCCTCGTCGAGGCGACTGAGGAGTCGCGCAATCGCGGTGCCGGCGAGGGTGCCGAATAAGCGCGACCGCGCGCAGCTGCAGACCACGTCATACCCGCGACGACACGGGGTTGCCCGCACACGACGATCGCCGCTGTCGCGCGTTGACCGCCATGCCGGCCGGTGGAAAAATCCGACCGCCTTCCGCGCCGTATGCCCGATTGCGGCCGGGGCGTGTCCAGGATTCGACCGGAGGAAATTGCCCGCATGAGCGATCTGGCAAGCAGCGACTGTATCGTGGGACGGCACGGCGGCTCCTCGAGCGTGCTGGATGGCATCGGCAACACGCCGCTCATCGATATCGACGGTATCTGGTGCAAACTCGAGTTTCTGAACCCCTCCGGGTCGATCAAGGCGCGCATCGCGAAATACATGATCGAACGCGCCGAGCGCGAAGGCCGCCTGCAGCCGGGCGATACCATCGTCGAGGCCTCGAGCGGCAACACCGGCAACGCGTTGTCCATGGTCGCTGCTGTCAAGGGCTACCGGATGATGGTGGTGATGCCGAACGGCATGACCTCAGAGCGCCTGGCGATCTCGCGCGCGCTCGGTGCCGAGGTCCTGCTGGTTGGCGACTTCCACGTGAATGCCGCGCTGGAAAAGGCGGAAGAGCTCGGTGGACAGGAAGGCTACTTCTGCCCACAGCAGTTCGCCTCCGAGTGGAACGTCGAGGAAAACCGGACCTGGCTCGGACAGGAACTGCTGCAGCAGTTGCCCGAGGGCACCGTACCCGATGCGATCGTTGTCGGTGTGGGGACCGGCGGCACCCTGATCGGTGTGGGTCAGGCCTTCCGCGAGGTCAATCCACAGTGCCGTCTGGTTGGCATGGAACCTGAAGAATCCTGCACCATCGTTTGCGGCGAGACCGGCAAGCACCTGATCGAGGGTATCGCCGATGGCTTCGTGCCCGAGATCATCTCGCGGCACCGCACCGAGATCGATGATTTCGTGTCCGTCGACAGTGATGAAGCGGTCGCCGAGATGCGCCGCATCGCCCAGAACCACGGCTGCTTCGTCGGCCCCTCATCCGGCGGCCACCTCGTCGCCGCCAAACGCCTGCGCGAACGCAACCCGGAACTCAAAAACATCGTCACGCTGTTCTGCGATGAAGGCGAAAAATACCTCTCCGAACACTTCCGATTCCACGACCCGAACGTGTGACGGGCTGGATCAGGGAAGAACCACGAATGAACACGAATGGACACGAATGGTTCTCCCGAAACGGTGATTTCCCGGGAGCTACGCTGAGAGTCTCCGGGGTCAGTGCAGGCTAGAAGAACCACAGATGAACACAGATGGACACAGATAAAAGTCGAAGGCGACGGTAATCGAACCTCGAGGCAATGATCGGGGGCCAGATATCTATACCTTATCGACTTTCCGATTTTATCTGTGTTTATCTGTGTTTATCTGTGTTTATCTGTGTTCATCTGTGGTTCTACCTACGCGCGATGCACCCGTAAAATATCAGCGAAGCTCCGGAACGCCTTCGACCCCCAGGCGGCAGCATACGTGTTCATTGCTCGGCGCGTCCTTGCGCCTCGCCCCTTCGGGGCTTGCGCGATGATTTGCTCCAGGCAAATCATTCGTGTTCATTCGTGGTTCTTTTCTCGAAGTCGTCCGGACGCCGTAATTGCACCGCCATGATGCCGGCGAGTAGCAGCAGGGTGGGGATGTAGATCCATTCGCGGGCGGGCTGTTCGACCGGAGCGCGAATTTGTTCGATGGTCATGGCGGGCTTGTAGCGGGGATCGTCGAGCGGGCCGTTGAAGGCCGGTTCGGCGGTCCAGTCGTCGCCGTCGCGCTCCAGGAATACGAAGCCCGCCTCACGCATGCGCGTGTTGAAGTCGGCCTTCGGCCCGGCGTCGATGACGGTCACGATCGATTTCGTATCGCCATGGAAGTCCTCGCGTTCGACCACCAGTCGCAGATCGGCGTTCGCCGGCAGTTCCTCCACCCATCCCTGCAGTCTCGCCGCGGAGATGTCCTCGAACGGCGGGACGATCCGGTCGACCCAGAAACCGGGCCGGAACAGCGAGAAAGCGACCAGCAACAGCGCCACGGTTTCCCAAAGCCGGCAGCGGCGCAGGAACCATCCCTGGGTACCGGCCGCGAATACGAGCATGCCGATGATGGCCACGGTCGTCGTCAGGATCAGATGCGGGACGCTGTCGACACCGATCAGCAGCAGTTCCGTGTTGAACAGGAACAGGAACGGCAGAACGACGGTGCGAAGGCTGTATACGAATGCCTGCACACCGGTTCGGATCGGATCGCCGCCGGATACCGCGGCGGCCGCGAACGAGGCCAAACCGACCGGTGGCGTGACGTCGGCCATGATGCCGAAATAGAACACGAACAGATGGACCGCGATGAGCGGGACGATCAGGCCCTGTTCGCCGGCCAGCGTGACCACGACCGGCGCCATCAGCGACGAGACGACAATGTAGTTGGCCGTGGTGGGCAGGCCCATACCGAGTACCAGGCAGATGAAGGCCGTCAGGATCAGCATGGCGAGCAGGTTGCCGCCTGAGATCAGCTCCACGAATTCGGTCATGACCTGGCCGATGCCGGTCAGGGTCACGGTGCCGACGATGATCCCGGCGGTCGCGGTGGCTACCGCGATCCCGGTCATGTTGCGGGCGCCGCCGATGAGGCCATGGACCAGTTCGATCCCGCCCCGATGAATCTCGGGCGCGATCGGGACATCGCCGCGGAACCACGCGAAAAGCGGACGCTGCGTCAGCAGGATGAGGATCAGCGCCACGGTGGCCCAGAAGGCGGACAGGCCCGGTGACAGGCGTTCGACCGTCAGGCACCAGATCAGGAGGATCACCGGCAGCAGGAAGTGCAGCCCGGACTGGATTGTCGGCCCGGGATCCGGGAGCTCGGTCCGGGGAGCCTCAGGGTCGTCCTCGGTAGCGGGCGCGAACCGCGCGGCGTGGCGGATCAGCCCGATATGGATGACCGCGAGCACGGCGGTGACGATCCACACGGCGGCATCGCCCGCGAGCCCCCGAATCCAGCCCATTCCCCAGTAGACCCCTGCACTCAGGATGATCAGGCCGGCGATGGTGAGGCCGAAGGCGATGACCGCGTGCAGGGGATTCCACGGATGGCGCCGCGGGAGCCCCTGCATGTTCCCCTTCAGCGCCTCCAGGTGGACCATGTAGAGCAACGCCGCGTAGGCGATGATGGCTGGCAGGATCGCGTGCCGGATGACCTCGACATAGGAGATGCCGACGTATTCGACCATCAGGAATGCCGCCGCGCCCATGACCGGCGGCATCAACTGCCCGTTGACGGAACTCGCCACCTCGATCGCACCGGCCTTGTCGCGCGTGAATCCGACGCCGCCCATCAGCGGGATGGTGAACGTACCGGTGGTCACCACGTTGGCGATCGAGGAGCCGGAGATGACCCCGGTCATACCCGATGCCAGTACCGCTGCTTTCGCCGGCCCGCCGCGCATGGCGCCCAGCAGTGAGAACGCGACCCGGATGAACCAGCCGCCCGCACCGGCCTGTTCCAGCAGGGAACCGAACAGCACGAACAGGAAGACGAAACTGGTCGAGACGCCGAGCGCAATACCGTAGACGCCCTCCGTCGTCAGCCACTGATGCGACATGGCGCGGCTGATCGACGCACCCTTCCAGCGAAGCATCTCCGGCAGTATGGCGGCATCGCCGAAAAAGACGTAGGCGAGGAACACGAGCGCCACGATCACCAGCGGGAGCCCCAATGTCCGCCGGGCGGCCTCGAGCAGCAGGATCATACCGATCCCCGCGACGATGATATCCCGCATCAATGGCGCGCCCGGCCGCTCCGAGAGCCCGGCGTAGAACCAGAACACGTAGGTGGCGGCGAAGGCGGCCGTCAGCGCCAGCACCCAGTCAAACCAGGGTATGCGCGTGTCGCCGGTGTGCCCCCGGCGCGCAGGCCATGCCAGCCAGGCGAGCAGCAGTGCGAAGCCGAGGTGCAGGGCGCGCGCCTGGGTGCTGTTGAACACCCCGAAATCCAGCATGTAGGGCAGGGGCGATGCATGCCAGAGCTGGAACAGCGACCAGCACAGGGCGACGACCAGCAGCAGGTGTCCGGTCGGGCCGGCCGGATGCCTTGCGCCGCTGTCCGTCTCCAGCAGTCGCTGGATGGAATCCGGGTCACGCCCCGCCGTGTTGTCGGTACCGCCAGTTTGCGTCATCGCGTGCCGACCGGAACAGGCGGGATGATTACCGTGCGGCGCCGGCCGATCATGGGTGATCGGCCGGCGCACGCACATTGGGGACGTGCCCGCCTACCGCAGGCCGATCTCTTCGTAGTATTCGAGCGCTCCGTCGTGCAGCGGTGCCGACAGTCCGTCCGCCACCATCTCCTCCTTCTTGAGTACGCCGAAAGCGGGGTGGAGGGACTTGAACTGCTCGAAGTTCTCGAATACCGCGCGGACCGTCTCGTAGACGACTTCGTCGGAGGTGTTGACCGATGACACCAGGGTCGCCCCGACACCGTACGTCACGGTGTCGTCCGGCGTGCCTTCATACATGCCGCCGGGGATTACGGCGCGGCGATAGAACGGATTGTCATTGATGAGCTTCTCGACCGCCGGGCCGTCCACATCGACCATCACCGCCTCGCAGGTGGTGGTCGCTTCCTTGATCGCCCCCGAGGGGTGGCCGACGACGTAGACGAACGCGTCGATCTTGTTGTCACACAGCGCCTGCGCCATCTCGGCCGGCTTGAGTTCGGACGCGAGCGCGAAGTCATCCATGGTCCAGCCCTTGCGGTCCATGAGTTCTTCCATGTTGGCCCGCTGGCCGGACCCCGGGTTGCCGACGTTCACGCGCTTGCCCTGGAGGTCATCGAAATTCTCGATATCCGCATCGGCGCGGGCGACGACCGTGAACGGTTCCGGGTGCAGCGAGAATACGGCGCGCAGGCCCTCGAACGGGCCCTGATCGGCGAATCGGCTCTCGCCCTTGTGCGCGTAGTACTGCCAGTCCGACTGCACGACGCCGAAATCGAGTTCGCCCTCGCGCATGGTGTTGAGGTTGTAGACGGAGCCGCCGGTGCTCTCGACCGAACAGCGCAGGCCATGATCATCTCGGTTGCGATTGACGAATCGGCAGATCGCGCCGCCGGCCGGGTAGTAGACGCCCGTCACGCCACCGGTACCGATGGTAAAGAATTCCGCGGCCATGGCGGCTGGCGCCGCCGCGATGGCACTGCCGCCGGTCAGGGCGGCGGCGAGGAGCAGACGACCGATCGAATGGAGTTTGTCCATGAGATTCTCCTGTGCTCTGGCGCCCGGGTGGATGCGCCGGACATCCCGAAAGATAGCACGTGCCGCGTTACTGAATGATCCCGATCACACCGACAATGATCAGGTAACCGGCCAGGATCGCCCGCATGCTCCGCGGTGGCGTGACGATGAGTGCGATGCCGGCGGCGATCGAGAGGATCGGGATGAGTTCGAGGTGCAGCGTCATGGGTCGCTCCCCTGGTCGGTTGGCGGGTTGGCGTCGGGGCACGCGCTCGTCACCAGTCGTGCGGCCGGCAGATGACGCAGCCGATCGAGCGCATATTCGAACGCGCCCTCGCCGCAGAGGCCCTGGATGGCGGCCTGTTCATAGCTATGGCGGAGCCGGTCGATGCAGGCGTCGCGCACCAGACCGGCAAGGGCCTCGGGGTCGGGTGGGATCGGATGGTCGCCGGACATCGGTTCAGCCGGCGGCGCAGAACCGTTCGTAGTCGATATACGCCGGTACGTCGCCGTCGGTGGCGCACCATGCACAGGCGGGATCCTGGCGCACGCGGAGTTCGCGGAATTCCCCGCCGAGCCCGTCGAAGCACAGCAGGCGGCCAACCAGCGGCTGCCCTTTATCCAAAAGGATTTTCAGGGCCTCCAGCGCCTGCAGGGTGCCGATCAGGCCGGGGAGTACGCCCATGACGCCGGCCTCGGCGCAGGAGGGAGCCTGATCGGGCGGTGGCGGTTCCGGGTACAGGCAGCGGTAACAAGGGCCGCCGTGCGGTCCGCCGGGCCAGAAAACCGAGGCCTGGCCGTCGAAACGGAACACGGCGCCGTGGACGTTCGGCAGACTGAGGCGCACACAGGCATCGTTGACGAGATAGCGGGTCGGGAAATTGTCCGAGCCATCGACGATCACGTCGTAGCCTTCGAAGATGCGCTCGATATTGTCGGAGGTCAGGTGTTCCTCGATCCCGAGTACCTCGACGCCCGGATTCAGCGCGTTGAGCGTATGGCGTGCCGATTCCACCTTGGGCGTACCCACCGCCGCGTCGGTGTGCAGGATCTGGCGCTGGAGATTGCTGCGGTCTACCGTATCGTGATCGACGATGCCCAGCGTGCCGACACCCGCCGCGGCGAGATACATTGCGGCCGGGGAACCGAGGCCGCCGGCGCCGATCAGCAGGACGCGCGATCCGGCCAGCCTGGCCTGCCCCTCGGCACCGATCTCCGGGAGGCTGATCTGGCGCGCGTAGCGGGCCCGGGCATCGGCATCGAGTACCCGCGGGATCTCGAAGGCGAGGCCTTCGTCCTTCCAGCGGTTGAAACCACCACTGACGGAACGGACGTGGCTGTATCCCAGCCGGCGGAGGCCGTCGGCGGCGAACAGGGAGCGGGTGCCGCCGCTGCACAGCACCAGCAGGGTCCGGTCGGTATCCGGTACCTGCCGTTCGATCTGCAGTTCGAGCCAGCCGCGTGAAATCCGCAGGGCGCTGGTCGGGCTGCCCTCGGCGATCTCTTCCGGCTCACGGACATCGATCAGCAGACCGCCCTGGTCGACAAGCTCGTTGGCCTCCGCCGGGGTGACCTCGCCGATCTCCTCTCGCAGTTCTTTCAGACGCCGTTCACGCGCACTCATTTCAGGGCCTCTCCGTGACGATCGTCTGCTCGTGGCAGCCGCGCTCGTCGATTCGCCAGCAGCGCAGGTCGCGCATGCCCGTGTTTGTAACACCCGCGATCAGGTAACTCCAGCCGGGCCAGGCCTGTTCCCGGTCGGTCGGGGACGGCGTCGGATCGCCATGCGGGTGCGAGTGCCAGACCCCCATAACCGTGTGACCACGCCGGCGGGCCGCGTGTTCCAGCCGCAGCCAGGCCTCCGGGTCGATGGTGTAGCGTCGCCGCGGATCCCGGTGGACATTCGGGAAAGGATGGACGGCGGTGATGACCGTCGGCGCCGGCGCGCAAATGCCCTCGAGCAGACCGCAAGCCTCCAGCGGCCATGCCGCGCCGGACAGCTCCCGGACGCGTTGCCGGTGCCGCAGTGGGAGAATGAAACGCGGTGCCATCAGCCTCCGGCGACGGAGGGCATCACGATAACCTCGTCGCCGTCGTGGAGTTCCGTTTCCAGCCCTTGCAACTCGCGGATATCGGTCCGGCGTACGAAGACATTGACGTAGGGACGCAACTGGCCATCCCGGGTGCGTATGCGCTGGACCAGCGCCTGGTGCTCGGCGCCGATCCGTTCGAGCAGTTCATCGACATACCCGGCCTCGGCGCGGAGTTCCCCGTTGCCGTTGGCATAGGGTTGCAGAGGGGTCGGGATCCGTAGCGTTACTTCAGCCATGAGTCCATTCCATCGGTCAGACGAATACCAACCGTAGCACGCGATTGCGCGTTCTCATTCGCGTTCGACCGCCTCGAGCACCGGGTTTTGGCCATCGCGATGGCAGGTCAGGACGACCCGCGCGATCCGATCGCCGCCGTGCTGCAGTGCCGCACGGGCCGCCTCCCGGGCCAACGCCCGACGGTCCGCGTCATCGACCGCGTTGATGACCGCGATTACGCTTGCCTGGTCCGGAATCCCCTGCAGGCCACCGTTGTTGGCGCTCAGCAGTCGGCCGACAGCGCCCGGCGTGATCGGATCCCCGGCCCGCAGGCCGGTTACCGCCTCGATTCGTTCGGGGCGGTGGGCGATGCGCTCATCCAGTGGTTCGCCGATCGCGGCCGCCGAGACGATACAGAGCACGGTGGTGGCGGATTCGGGGATCACGGGCTCATCCGGCGCGGGCGCCTTGATCGCGCGCATCCGGGCACCGTCGGCCTTGACCAGGGTGAGATCGAAGGCGCCCTGGCGATGGCAGTCGCCGATCACGTCGGGTGGCGCCCCAGCGACGCGCCCGGGCTTCTCGCTCGGGCGGGCGTAGGCGACGCGGCGGTGCTCACCCGTGGCCGCAACCGTGGCCGGCAGGTCGGGTTCTTCGGTGATCAGCCGGTAGGCCCCGAGGCGCCGCGAAAACGCGGTCATGAAGACCGTCGCCGTCACTGCGACCCGCCCGGGATGCGCGTTGGCGAGGGCGTACAGCGTGGTCTTCTTGCCGCCGGCACCGACCGCGCAGACGATGCCGCGGTCGGCACCCAGCAGTTCGAGCAGGCGTTCGCTCATACGGTCTTGATCGTCGCCTTGACGCTCAGGATCGGCGGCAGGAACTCGGCCTGGCAGTGCCAGTGCTCGCCGCGATCAAGGCTCGTGAACAGATGCCCGCTCGACGTGCCGAAGTAGAGACCGAGCGGGTCCAGATGATCGCTGTCCATGCCATCGCGCAGTACCGTGCAGTAGACATGGCTCTGTGGCAAACCCGCCGACAGCGCCTGCCAGTGGTCGCCGGCGTCCTCCGTGCGGTAGACGCGCAGTCGCCCATCCACCGGGTAGCGCATCTGCGTGCTGGCCTCCGGGATGCAGAACAGCGTATCCGGGCTGTCCGCGTCGGTCGCCAGCGCGTAACCGAAATCGCTGGGCAGGCCCGCGGTGATCTCGCGCCAGCTGTCGCCGGCGTCGTCGCTGATCCAGGTACCCGTGTGGCTCTGGCGGAAGAGCCGGCCACCACGGCGCGGGTGCACCAGCAGGCGGTGTTCGTTGTGCCCGGCAACCGGCAGAGGATCCGCAAGGTAGGGGGCGCGCACGCCTTCGTTGATCGGGATCCAACTGGCCCCTGCGTCATCCGAGCGATAACAGCCACCGGCGCAGACCGCGGTGTAGAGCCGCTCGGGGTTGGCCTCCTCGACCTGAATGGAATGCACCGCGAGTCCGCCTTTGGCCGGATGCCATAGCGACGCTGTCGGGTGCTGGTCGAATGCCTCCAGGCGGGACCATGTCTCGGCCGCGTCGTGACTGACGAACAGGCCTGGTGGTTCGATCCCGGCGAACAGGGTGCCTGGCGCCTGAGCCGACCCCGGCGCCAGGCACCAGAGCGTGCGCAGGCTGTGCGGTCCTTCATCGGCGTGGTGCCGTGGAACTTCCGGCAGCGGCTCCCAGTTGCGGCCGCCGTCCTCCGTGCGGTAGACATGCACGCCCCAGACCGGGTGATGTGCCGCGGCATAACCCAAGCGCGGGTCGCGGGGGTCGAGCCAGGCGCTCTGGACCTCGTACCCGGCAATATGCGGGCCGTCCAGCGTCCAGTTCCCGCGGTCCTCGCTGCGGGCGAGGAACAGGCCTTTGCGTGTACCGATTACGAGTGTCACGGGCATATTCGGGGCTTCTCGGTTCGGTTCGGCGTGTATCACTTTCACGCTTTTCTCGAAGACCTCCGTATCGCGCCCTTGCACCTTACTTTCCTTTGCGTCCCATGGCGTTCTTCGCGCCTTGGCGAGAACCAAAAACCCACGTCCAATAATGCCCCCGAGGCTGGCAACGGCCTAAGGCAGCGAGACGGGAGCGGACGGCAACCAGCCTTCGGCACGGTGTTCAGCCACGACCGTGGTGTAGATGCCGCCGCGGACGTTGAAGTGGCCGGTCAGGCGCAGGAAGCGCGGCGCCACCGCCGCCACCAGGTCGTCGCAGATGCGGTTGGTGACATCCTCGTGGAAATGGCCCTCGTCGCGGAACGACCACATGTAGAGCTTGAGCGCCTTCAGCTCCACGCACAGGGCGTCGGGCACGTACTCCAGCTCGAAGGTCGCGAAATCCGGCTGGCCGGTTTTGGGGCACAGGCAGGTGAACTCCGGGATAGACATCCGGATGGTGTAATCACGCCCGGATTTCGGGTTTTCAAAGGTGTCGAGCGTTTTCGTGGGCTGCGTCGTCATGCGTTTCATCCGATGTCGTGAGCGGCGCATTATCGCCGATGCGACGGGTCCTCGCATCCGCTTCGTGTCGTGGTTCGGAGTGGGTTCGGGTTCGCGCCTTGGCGAGAACCAAAAATCGGCATCCACAACCCCGGCGGCCTTGCCGGCCACGGAGGCCGCGGGCAATAATGCCGGGTTTTCGCCCCGGACCCGCGTACGGCGGGTCGGTCCGCGTCGAGGAATCGCTCCCGCATGCGCCTCAGCAAGATCAAGCTCGCCGGTTTCAAATCGTTCGTCGATCCCGCGACGGTCCATTTCCCGACCAACCTCGTGGGGGTGGTCGGTCCGAATGGCTGTGGCAAGTCGAACGTGATCGACGCCGTGCGCTGGGTGATGGGCGAATCGTCCGCGAAGCACCTGCGTGGCGGCTCCATGGAAGACGTGATCTTCAACGGCTCCTCGCAGCGCAAGCCCGTCGGCCAGGCCTCGGTTGAGCTCATGTTCGACAACACCGACGGCACCCTGACCGGTGAGTATGCGCAGTACAATGAGATCTCGGTCAAGCGGCTGGTCAATCGCGAGGGGGCCTCGAACTACTACCTGAACAACACCCGGTGCCGGCGGCGGGATATCACGGATCTGTTCCTGGGGACCGGCCTCGGGCCGCGCAGCTACGCCATCATCGAGCAGGGCATGATCTCGCGCCTGATCGAGGCCCGGCCCGAGGATATGCGGATCTATCTCGAGGAAGCGGCGGGTATTTCCAAATACAAGGAACGCCGGCGCGAGACCGAGAACCGGATCCGGCACACGCGCGAGAACCTCGAGCGCCTGACCGATCTGCGCGACGAGGTCGCGAAGCACCTCGAACACCTCGCGCGTCAGAAGCGCACGGCGGAGAAATACCGAGAGCTGAAGGCCGAGGAACGCGAGGCCCACGCGCAGCTGCTGGCGTTGCGGTGGCGCGATATGGCCGCTGAACTCGAGGAGCGCGAGCGCCGCCTGTCCAGTGAGCGTACGCAGCTGGAGGAGGTCGTCGCCGAGCAGCGCCATGCCGAGGCCGCGCTCGAAACGGCGCGCGAAGAGCACCACGAGGCGACCGAGGCCTTCAACGCAGTACAGGGCCGTTACTACCGCATCGGTGCCGAGATCTCCTCTACCGAGCAGCAGATCCAGCATAGCAAGGACGCCCGCCAGCGCAGCCGCGACGAATTCGCCCAGGTGGAGCGTGAGCGCGCCGAGACCGAGGAACAGGTGCGCGCCGATCGCGAGCGCCTGGAGACGCTGGACAGCGCGCTGGCCGAAGATCGACCGGAACATGAGCGTCTGCAGGCCAGCCGTGACGCCTCCACCCAGGCGCTGCAGGCGGCCGAACAGGCCATGCAGCGTTGGCAGACGGAGTGGGACGATTTCAATCGCCGGGCGACCGAGCCGGCACAGACTGCGCAGGTCCAGCGCTCGCGCATGGAGCAGCTCGAACGCCATATCGAACAGGCGAACCAGCGCCTGCGCAAGGTCGAGGAGGAGTCGGGGCAGCTCGATCCAGAGGGCCTGGAGGTGGAGATCGAGTCCCTCGCCGAGCAGGTGGCGGAGGCCGAACGCGAGACCAGCCGCCTGCAGGAGCGCCTCGCGGAGAACGGCGAGGCCCTGGAGCAGGCCCGGGGTGAGCAGAGCGAAATCCGCCGCACGCTCGAGACCGCCCGCACCGAACAGCAAGACCTGTCCGCCCGTGTGACCTCCCTCGAAGCGCTGCAGCAGGCGGCGCTGGGCCAGTCTGACGAACATGTCGTCGAGTGGCTGGAGCACCAGGGCATCGGTGCGAATCCGCGTCTGGCGCGGTCGCTGTCGGTCGAGTCCGGCTGGGAGCGGGCGGTCGAGGTCGTGCTGGGCCCGTTCCTCGAAGCGGTCTGCATCGATGCACTCGACCCGGTCGCCACGGCGGTCGAACGGCTCGAGGCCGGCGGCATCAGCCTCGTCGACGGCAACGGCGTCGCCGCGGGCGCCGAGCTGGAGGGCGGCGCCAGCCTGCTCGAGCGTGTCAACGGCGATGCGCCGCTCGCGGGCCTGCTGGCCGGCGTGTACACCGCGCCCGATCTTGATACCGCGCTGCGCCAGCGCAACACACTCGAGGCGGGCGCGTCCGTGGTCACCCCGGACGGCGTCTGGATGGGACCGAACTGGCTGCGCTTTGCGCGGCCGTCCGATGACGATGCGGGTGTCCTGCGTCGGGAACAGGAACTCGCGAGCGCGCGTGAGGGACTCGAAGGCGCGCAGGAGACCGTCTCCGCCCACGAGGCCGAGATCGAACGCCTCGGTACGCGGGTGGCCGAACTCGAACGCGAGCGTGAAGACACCCAGCAGACGCTCAACAAGGCCCACCGTGAGCACGCCGATCTCGAGTCCCGGCTCGAGGGCCGGCGCATGCGCCTGGAGCAGATCGGGCAGCGGCGGAACCGGCTTTCGGAGGAGGCGCGCGAGCTGCGCGAACAGATCGAGCGCGAGACCGCCGAGATGCGCGAGGCCGAGACCGCGCGCAACCGCGCGCTCGAACAGAGCGAGGCCTTCGACGCCGAACGGGCCGAACTGCAGCGGCGCCGTGAGCAGCTTGCGAGCGACCTGGAAGAGGCCCGCGAGCAGGCCCGATCCGATCAGGATGCGGGGCATCGGGTCGAGTTGCGGGTGGAATCAACCAAGAGTTCGCGCGACGCCACGGCCCAGAACCTGGAGCGCATGCAGTCGCGCCTGGAGCAACTGCAGCAACGTCGCGACGATCTGCAGCAGACGCTGGAGGGCAGCGATGAGCCGATCCAGGCGCTGGAGGTGGAACTCAATGAGAAGCTCTCTGCGCGGGTCGAGATCGAGCAGGAGATGAACACCGCGCGTCAGCGCGTCGAGGAGATCGAGCAGCGCATGCGTTCGCTGGAGCAGCAGCGCAGCGACTGCGAACGCCGCGCCGGCGAGATCCGCGAGCGCGTGAGCACCGAGCAGATGGCGGTGCAGGAGACCCGGGTCCGGCGCGAGACCGTCCAGGAGCAGCTCGACGAAATCGAGCGCGAGGCCGAGCCGCTGCTGGAAGGGCTACCCGCGGATGCGACCGCCGAGGCCTGGCAGAGCCATGTCGAGCAGCTCGCGCGCAAGGTCGAGCGCCTTGGCCCGGTCAACCTGGCCGCGATCGATGAGTACGACGAGCAGACCCGGCGCAAGGAATACATCGACCAGCAGCATGACGACGTCAATCAGGCGCTGGAGACGCTGGAGAACGCGATCGCGAAGATCGACCGCGAGACCCGTCAGCGGTTCAAACAGACCTTCGATATCGTCAATCAGCAGTTGCAGGCGCTGTTCCCGCGGCTGTTCGGCGGGGGTCAGGCGCACCTGGAGATGACCGGCGACGATCTGCTGTCGACGGGCGTGACGATCATGGCGCGCCCGCCCGGCAAACGGGTGTCGAATATCCACCTGCTGTCCGGCGGCGAGAAGGCCCTGACCGCGGTGGCGCTGGTGTTCGCATTCTTCGAGCTCAACCCGGCGCCGTTTTGTATGCTCGATGAGGTCGATGCCCCGCTGGACGATGCCAACGTCGCCCGCTACTGTGATCTCGTGCGGGAAATGTCCGATCGCGTGCAGTTCATTTTCATCACGCACAACAAGCAGACTATGGAACTGTCGAATCAGCTTACGGGGGTCACGATGCGCGAAGCCGGTGTCTCACGTCTGGTCGCGGTCGATGTCCGTGAAGCCGCCGACCTCGCGGAAGCCTGAGTAACGCGCCATGGACGCGCTGCGCTGGATTCTGCTGCTGATCGGACTGGTCCTGATCGCCGGGATCTATTGGCTGGGACGCCAGGGGCAGGAGGCGCGGCGCGAGGGCCTGTTCGAGCGCGCGCGGCGCGCGGCGCGCGAGGACCGGGGCCGCGACGGACCCGCCGCCGATCCGGCCGAGCCCGATCTCGATATCGGCGATATCGATGTCCATGGTTTCGATGTCGATGATCGCCCCGGCGAGGCCCGGGAGAATCCGGCTGGATCGACGCCGGTTGAAGACCCCGAACCACGCGGTAGTTCCCGGAACGAGCCGGAGCCGGCAGGGGCCGGGCGATACGTTCCGGGGCATCCGCAAACGGCATCCGACGATACCATGACGGGACCGGCAATCGATCCCGGGCCCGCGGAGCCGGTCACTTCGCCCGATCCGGCCCCCCAACCGGAACCCACGGATGAATCGGGCCACGATCCTGGCCCCGGCCCGGATTCGGAGCCCGAGCCGGTTGTGGCTCGGGCCGGAATGCACGGGGAAGCTCCGGAGAATACCGGGACGGTCGCGTCCAACCACACGTCGGCCGACGCCGCGCCGACGACGGCCACCGGCCGACACGCGAATGAGCGGGAGCCACGCGGGCGGCATCCAGCCGGCGAGGCCGAGGAGCGGGTTGTAGTGCTCCACGTCGTCGCGCCGGAAGGCGAGCGGCTCGTCGGCGCCCGACTGCGCGAGGCGCTGGAATCCTGCGGCATGCGCCACGGCGCCTACAGCATCTTCCACGCCAGCGACAGCGAGGGCAGCATCGTCTTCAGCGCCGCCAATGCGATCGAACCGGGTACGTTCGACCGGGCCACCATGGATACCCTCACGACCCCGGGCATCGCGCTGTTCATGCAGGTGCCCGGGGCGCAGTCAGCCGAGACCGTGTTCGACCGCATGCTGAGCACGGCGCGCACGGTGGCCGATGCGCTGGAGGCGCAGGTACTGGACGAGCGCCACAGCACGCTCACCCGCCAGACCGAACAGCACCTGCGTGAAGAGCTGCGCCTGCTTGATCGACGTACGGGTTCGTTACAGCGATGAACACCGATTCCGGGACGGCGGCCGACCGGGCGGCGGCGCTGCGCGAGCGCCTGCAGCACCACAACTACCGCTACTACGTACTGGACGATCCGGAGATCACGGACGCCGAGTACGATCGTATGCTGCGCGAGCTCCAGGACCTGGAGGCCGAGCACCCCGAACTCCAGACCCCGGACTCGCCCACGCAGCGTGTGGGCGCACCCCCGCTGGAGAAATTCGATACCGGCGAGCATCTCGTCCCGATGTTGTCGCTGGAAAACGCCTTCGACGAGGCGGAGATGGCCGAGTTCGACCGGCGGGTGCGCGAGCGCCTGGAGACCGAAGCCGCCGTCGACTACTGTGCCGAGCCCAAGCTCGACGGCCTCGCGGTGAGCCTGCTCTACGAGGACGGGATCTTCACGCGCGGCCTGACCCGCGGGGATGGCACGACCGGCGAGGACGTGACCGTGAACCTGCGGACCGTCGCCTCGCTGCCGCTGGCCCTGCGGGGGGACCGGCCGCCATCGCGGCTGGAAGTGCGCGGCGAGGTCTTCATGCCGCGTGAGGGCTTCGAGCGGATCAACGCCGACCACCGCGAGCGTAACGTCAAGCCGTTCGCGAACCCGCGCAATGCCGCCGCCGGCAGCCTGCGGCAGCTCGACTCGCGGATCACCGCGCAGCGCCCACTGCGGCTTTGCTGTTACTCCGTGGGCGTGATCGAGGGCGCGGCGCTGCCGGCGACCCAGTACGAGACCCTGGAGCGGCTCCAGTCCTGGGGGTTGCCCGTGTCACCGGAGCGGCGGCGGATCAAAGGACTGGACGCGGCGCATGCATGCTATGACGACCTCGCGACGCGGCGGGCGGAACTCGCCTACGAGATCGACGGCGTCGTGTTCAAGGTCGACTCCCTTGCCGCCCAGGCTGAACTCGGCTTCGTCGCCCGCGCGCCGCGCTGGGCGATCGCCTGGAAGTTCCCGGCCGAGGAGCAGATCACCGTGCTGCGCAGGGTCGAGTTCCAGGTCGGCCGCACGGGGGCCATCACGCCCGTGGCCAAGCTGGAACCCGTGACGGTCGCCGGCGCCCGCGTCTCCAATGCGACCCTGCACAATATGGATGAGGTGGCGCGCAAGGACGTCCATATCGGCGACACCGTCGTCATTCGCAGGGCGGGGGACGTGATCCCCGAGGTCGTCCGCGTGCTGGCGGAGAAGCGGCCGGAAGGCGCACGTATGCCGGAAATGCCGGCGCACTGTCCCGTTTGCGGTTCCGACGTGGTGCGCGAGGATGGCGAGGTGGCCCACCGCTGTACGGGCGGACTGTATTGCCGGGCGCAGCGCAAGGAGGCGATCCGGCATTTCGCCTCGCGCCGGGCGCTGGATATCGATGGGCTTGGCGAGAAGATCATCGAGCAGCTCGTCGAGCGTGACCTGGTCGAGCATGTCGATGAGCTGTTCAGCCTGCGTCATGAGGACCTGGTCGGGCTGGACCGCCTGGCCGACAAGAGCGCGCGCAACCTGCTGGATGCCCTGGAGACGTCGAAGAAGACGACGCTGGCGCGGTTCGTCTACGCCCTCGGTATCCGCGAGGTCGGGGAGGCCACCGCGAAGGCGCTGGCGGCCCACTTCGGCTCGCTCGATGCGTTGATGGAGGCGAGCGAGGAGCAGCTCTGCGAGGTACCCGATGTGGGACCGGTCGTGGCGCATTCGATCCGGACCTTCTTCGAGCAACCGCACAACCGCGAAGTCATCGCCGCCCTGCGCGAGGCCGGGGTGGCCTGGACCGAGGGTGAGCCGACCGGTGGCGGCCCGAAACCGTTGGCCGGGTCGACTTACGTGCTTACCGGCAGCCTCGAGGGGATGACCCGCGAGGCCGCCAGCGAGCGCCTGCAGGCCCTCGGCGCGAAGGTCACCGGGAGCGTGTCGAAGAAAACCACGGCCGTTATCGCCGGCGCCGATCCCGGCTCGAAGGTCGACAAGGCGCGTGATCTCGGGGTGCCGGTGCTGGGTGAGGCCGATCTGCGGGGACTGCTGGGCGCGGAGTGAGGCGCCCAATGCAATCGTCCATGTGGATTGCACAATGCCGGTCACCGCATGAACGCGGGATGGATGCGGGATGAATCCCGGTCCAGCAAAGGTCCGGGATGGCATCAGCACTGCTATCATTCCGCGTTCGGCACGGTCGCATGTTCGTCGCGCTCCAGTTTCGTCACCGGGGCACGCCGCGCCTGAACGACCTTCATGCACCAGGATTCCCGTGAGACAGAGCGTATGAGCTGGTGGGGCAAGCTTGTCGGAGGTGCGTTCGGCCTGATGGTCGGCGGGCCATTGGGTGCCGTTCTCGGGGCCGCGCTGGGGCATTCCTTCGACCGCGGCCTCAACGCCATCGAGGGCCCGCTCGGCGGGGCCGGCTCACAGGAGCGGGCACAGGCCGCGTTCTTTACGGCGACATTCTCCTGCATGGGCCATCTGGCCAAGGCGGACGGCAACGTCTCTCCCAGCGAGATCCAGCTCGCCGAGGCCGTCATCCAGAAGATGCAGTTGACACCGGACCAGCGCGAAGCGGCTATCCGGCTTTTCAATCAGGGTAAGCAGTCGGATTTCGATCTCGACGGCACGCTGCAGCAGTTCCGCGACGAGTGCCGGCGGCGCACGAATGTCATCCAGATGTTCATCGAGATCCAACTGCAGGCCGCCTATGCGGATGGCGAGCTCGATCAGGCGGAGGAGCAGCTGCTGCTGCACATGTGCACGATCCTCGGGGTCGCCGAGCAGCGGTTCCGGCTGCTCGAGCGCATGCTGCGCGGTGGCCAGCGCAGCCAGCAGCGCGCGGGCGGTGGTGCGAAGGCTCAGGATGGCATGAGCCTGGCGGATGCGTATGAGATCCTCGGCGTGTCGAAAGATGCCAGCGATGACGAGGTCAAGAAGGCATACCGGCGCCTGATGAGCCAGCACCATCCGGACAAACTCGTGTCGAAGGGCCTGCCCGACGAGATGGTCGAGATGGCGAAGTCCAAGAGCCAGGACATAAGCCTGGCATACGAGCGGATCCGGGAGGCGCGGCGCCACTGAGCCGCGCGGCGGCAACCCGTATCGCGTGGCCACTCTCCGCCAACGGTGCATTACGCCGACCGGCACGGACGTGTACCGTAGGAACCGGGGATCAAGAAGGTGAATACCAATGGCACGCGGTTCAAAGAGCATGCCCCGGGCGATCGGCTCGGCCCTGAGCATCGCCGGTGGGGGGCTGATCGTATGGGGCTATCGGGAGTCGCAATCGCTGGGCGACCAGCTGTCATCGGCGATCTCCGGCGATTCCTCGAATGACGTCCTGCTGTTCTACGGGATTGGTGGTGCCGGCCTCGTCGCCGGACTGGTCCTGCTTTTCCGCAACTGAGCGCCGATGAACCATGGCCGCGGCTGAACGACGCAATCTGCTGGTTGTTGCCCACGATCCCTCGCCGAACACGCAGCGGATGGTCGAAGCCGTGCTGCGCGGTGCCGCGCACGAAGACATCGAGCGCGTCGACACCCGGCACGTGAGACCGCTGGAGGCGGGGCCCGACGACGTGCTCGCCTGCGATGCGGTCATCCTCGGCACCACCGAGAATCTCGGTTACATGAGCGGCGCGCTCAAGGACTTCTTCGATCGCACCTATTACAACGTGATCGAGCACACGGAAGGCCTGCCATACGCGCTGTACGTACGTGCGGGCATGGACGGCACCGGCACGCGCCGGGCGGTCGAGAGCATCTGTACCGGGCTCAGCTGGCGACCCGTGCAGGATCCGCTGATCTGCCGCGGTTCATGGGATGACGCCTTTCTCGAGCAGTGTGAGGAGCTCGGCCTGTATATGGCGGCGAGTCTTGATACGGACATTATCTAGGCGGCAGGCGGCAGGCGGCAGGCGGCAGGCGGCAGGGCCAAGGACTGAGGCGACATTACGTAGGCCCGCTTTGCCCGGCGCCGATTGCGTTTCGGTCATCCATCTTCATCCGCCGCCGGGCAATGCCGGCATTGCGCGATGATATGCCCCGGGCGGTATCCACCGCCGCGGACCGCGCAAAACCGGCCTACGTTCGGTAGCAGTGTTCGGTCGGTCAGGTTTCGTCGGCGCTCGGATCGGGCTCGAACCCGAATCGCTTCGGCACGTCCGCGCGGTTGATGAAGCCGACGTCGATCGCTCGGCCGTTTTGCAGCAGTTGCAGGCCGGCGTCTTTCCCCGCCTGGAGGGTCTCGACCGCAGCCTCCAGTGTTTCGGGCGCCGCGCGCTCACCGTTCGCATCGACCAGCCATTCGGCGATTGCGGCGAGCGAGTCGCTGTCCACGAGTCCGACACCATCCTCGAAATGGAGCAGGAGATTGCCCTCCTCATCGATCCATGCGCCGTCCACTGCCTCGATGTGCTCGCCGGTATGCCGGCACAGCTCGTTGCCACCGTCCACGTACAGCACCCAGGGTGTGTAATCGAGGCTCACGAAGCCGCGTTGGGGCCCGTTCTGGAAGAACCAGCGGCCCTGCTCATCGTGGTCGTAATTGCGGTTGATGAAGCCGACCAGTCCGGCGTGCGTGATCGGTTCGCCCTTCAGACGCCAGTGACCGGATTCATCCAGCGACAGCCAGCCTGCCAGGCCCGGTACATCGGGCCACTTCGCCATTGCGGCGCGGACGGTATCGTCCATTGTCTATCGCTCCAGTCTTGATTCCCTCTGGACTGTAGCAAAGACGGCCTGCAGGCGGCAGGGCGAAGGGCGAAGGGCGAAGGGCCTCGTAGGCGCGGTTTTGCCGAAGGCGAGCGCGCGCGATCGTGTTGTGCCGCGGTTGCCGGCGCACTCGCGTGCGGGCTCGCTTCCACGAACACATACGTAGGCCGGCTTTTCCCGGCGCCGGTTGCGTTTCAGTCATCCAGCATGATCAGCCGCCGGGAAATGCCGGCATTGCGCGGTTATGTGCCCGGGGTGGTATCCACCGCCGGGTGGCGCGCAAGGCCGGCCTACGTCTGCGTTCGCGTGTTTTCCACGAACAGGCGCTGCCAATGGCGGAAGCCCTCGGCGCGGATCGTCAGCGACCCCGCGTGTGCATCGAGTTCGCGGTCGATGTAGACGGTTACGCCGTGGATATCGCGTACGATCCACTCTTGTGCCATTTCAGGCGTGCGCGCCTCGGCGACCGGCAGCATCGCGGTGCCGCCGCAGCACCCGTGCCGGGGAGATTGGCGCAGGGTGACGACGCCGCCGTGGCGCTGGATCCAGTCGATGGCGCCCGAGTCGACGGTGAGCCGGAGTCGGTCGTATGCGCTCATCCGGGCGCGACAGCGGGTTGCGCGGCCGGGAAATGCCCGCGGGTGCGATTGGCGATCCGCACGAGCGCCAGCATCAGCGGGACCTCCACGAGCACGCCCACCACGGCCGCGAGCGCGGCACCGGACTGCAGCCCGAACAGCGAGATGGCCGCGGCCACGGCGAGCTCGAAGAAATTGCTCGCGCCGATCATTGCACCCGGTGCCGCGATGTTGTGCGGTACGCGCCACGCACGGGCCCAGCCGTAGGCGATCGCGAAGATCAGAAAGGTCTGGATAATCAGCGGGACCGCGATCAGCCCGATGTGCAGTGGATTGTTCAGGATCACCTCGCCCTGGAAGGCGAACAGCAGCACCAGCGTCAGGATCAGGCCGATCGGCGTGATCACGCCGATGCGTTTCATGAACACGTTGTCGAACCAGTCGATCCCGTTGCGGCGGATCAGGGTCAGACGCGTGATATAGCCGGCCGTGAGCGGGATCACGATATACAGCAGTACGGAGAGCGCCACCGTCTCCCACGGCACCGCGATATCCGACAGCCCCAGCAGAAAGACCACGATCGGCGCGAAGGCGAACAGCATGATCAGGTCGTTCACGGACACCTGCACAAGCGTATAGGCGGCGTCGCCCCGGGTGAGGTAGCTCCACACGAACACCATTGCCGTGCACGGCGCCGCGCCCAGGAGAATCGCGCCGGCCAGATACTCCCGGGCGAGTGCCGTTGGTATCAGTGGCTCGAACACCACGAACAGGAAAAACCAGGCGACGGCGAACATCGTGAAGGGTTTGATCAGCCAGTTGACGGTGGTCGTGATGATCAGACCCCACGGCTGACGGCGGACGCCGAGGATGGAACCGAAATCGATCTGCACCATCATCGGGAAGATCATGGCCCAGATCAGCACGGCGACCGGAATGGAGACTTGCGCGTATTCGTAGCGCGACAGCGCATCGGGGATCGCAGGCGCCAATTGCCCGAGTGCGATTCCGGCGATGATGGCCAGTGCAACCCAGAGGCTGAGCCAACGTTCGAACAGGCCCATGCCTTCGCGGATATCCGGTTCCTGGTCGCTCGTGGCGGACGTGTCGGTCATGATCGCTCCGTGTGGGTTGGCCAGCCCGTTGTCACGGGCTGACGGTGTTGTTGATTGGTCCTCGGGCGGATCGAGGCGTTCGCCCCGGTCTCCGCACCCGAAGCGGCGGGATCAGGCCGACTTCGGTGTGTCGTCATCTCCGATCGCGCGTACGCGGCTTTGACTGGACAGCCGGTCGAGGCTGGCGAGCGGCAGGTTGAGGAACAGCTTGATGCGCCCCTCGAAGTCCGCCAGCACATTGCGGTAGGCCTGCATGCGCTGCGCCTCGTCACCCTCGACCTGCGCCGGATCGGGCAGCCCCCAGTGGGCCGTGATCGGCTGGCCTGGGAACATCGGGCACTGCTCGGCGGCGTGATCGCAGACCGTGATGACGAAGTCGAAGGGCGGGGCGTCCGGGCCCGTGTATACGTACAGCGATTTCGAACCCAGCTCGTCGGTGGGCAGTCCGTAACGTTCCAGCAACTCCAGGGCGAGGGGCTGGATCATGCCGGAGGGTTCGCTGCCCGCGCTGTGTGCCTCGAACCGATCGCCGCCCCAGTGCCGCAACAGGCTCTCGGCGATGATCGACCGGGCGGAATTGCCCGTGCACAGGAACAGCACGCGCCAGGGTGCTCCGGGGGATGGATCGGTCATGCGGATCTCCGTTGGTTCGCGGGATGGCAGTCGGCGCCACCACAGCAGTTTTCGGTGAGGTAATCGACGAGCGCATGCATGTGCTCAAAGGCGACACGATAGATCCGTTCCCGCCCGGCGGCTTCGCATTCGATCAGGCCGGCGTGGCGCAGCGCTGACAGGTGGAAAGAAAGCGTTGCCGGCGCCAGTCCCAGCGTCGACGCGATCTCGCCCGCGCGCACGCCACCCGGGCCGCGCTGCACCAGCAGCCGAAAAATCTCCAGCCGGTTCGCTTGCGCGAGGCCGGCGAGCGCGTCCACAGCGGTGCTCGTTTCCATATTTCCAGAATAATCGAAATATAATCGCTGGCGCAATCGACACGAATGCGGAGTCCGCGGATCAGGAAGAACGGCGGCGTGACTGCGGGAGCCGGTCGAACACGTGCGTCTCGATGGACCACCCGCCCGGAGAGGCGTTAAGCACGAAACAGCCCGGACCGCCGTAGGCGCGGCTGCGTCCGGCCGCGCCCGGGTTGAGGATCCAGGGTGCAGGCGCGCACTCGATCGCGCGCCGATGGCTGTGCCCGACAACGATCGCGGCGGCCTCCGGCGCCTGCTCGCGCAGGCGCCGGTGGCGGGTGTGTGCCGGCAAACGGTGGCCGTGCGCAACCCAGAGTTGCCCGCCCGGCAGGTCGACGGTCATCGCCTCCGGGAGCCGGTCGAGTACCGCGTGATCCGCGCACGGCCAGTGGCGCTCCGTATCGTTGTTGCCTTTCACGGCGACGACCCGGGCCTGGTCGTCCGCGAGCGTTTCGAGTATGCACGCGGCGCCGATATCGCCCGCATGCACCACGATCTCGCAGGCCCGCGCGATCGTGGCGATACGGGGATCCAGCCAGCCGTGGGTATCGGCGAGGAGGGCGACGTGCATCGTTGCGGCCATCCGGATGGTCGGTTTTCGGTAACGCGACGATTGTGCCACGCATGGCCCGCCGGGATGCCGACGCCATTTGTAACAGCGCCTACGGTGCGTTGCGGGCTGACGGGGAGAAATGTAACGAAGTTGGCGTTGGCGCGGCGCCCGTCAGTATATTGCGTCGCCGGCACGCCGGGGGACAGGGAAATGGATGATCGATCCAGTCCGGGGAATTGCGTCAACGGATCCCGCTTCCGGGGTGAGACGCGTGATTGCCTCCTGATCCCCAGGCCGCGCCTGCCGGTACCTCGAGTGGTCGCGAGCCTGCGCGAGAGCCAGGAATTCCAGTCCGCACTCGTTCGCCTGGCCGCCTGGCTGGTAATGGCCGTGTTCATCGGCATCGGCGCCACCCTGGGCCACTACACGATCTCCTGGCAGCTATACGCGTGGCTATTCGGTGTCCATTTCGTATGGTTCGCGGGCCTGCTGTACGACATCATCCGACGCCCGTGGCTGCGTCCGTGGCGTACGCGCATCGCGATCGTCGCCGATCTGAGTGCGATCACACTGCTGATCTGGCTCTCGGGGGAATTGCTCGCGCCGTTCTATCTGGTGTACATCCTGTCGTTTCTCTCGCAGGGTACACGGTACGGGCGCACAAACCTCACGATCGCGTCGATCGGGAGCGTGATCTCCTACGCGGCAGTGGCCACCACGATGGGTGGATGGCACACGCACGGCTTCGAGGTCGGATTCATCCTGGTCGCGCTCGTGATCCTGCCGCTCTACCAGGATCGTTTGCTGCGTAACCTGCAGGCGGCCCGGCAGCGCGCGGAAGCCGCCAACGCGGCCCGCGGCGACTTTTTGGCCACCGTAAGTCACGAACTGCGTACGCCGCTGGCAGGCATGGTCTGTGCGGCACGGCTGTTGCGCGACTCCGATCTCGGCACGGAGCAGCGACGTTGCGCGGAGTCGATCTGTGCATCGGGTGAGACCGTCCAGGCGTTGATCGGTGACATCCTCGATCTGTCCAAGATCGATTCGGGTTGCCTTGACCTGCACCCGGAACTCTTTGAACTGCGCCGCAGCGTACTCGATGTCAGCCGCAATGTGGGGCAGAAAGCGCTCGATAACGGCGTCGAACTCATCTGCTGTATCGACGGCCAGCTGCCGGTTGTGGCCTGGGGCGACCGGCTCCGTTTCGAGCAGATCCTGTACAACCTCATCGGCAACAGCGTGAAATTCACGCCCGCCGGACGTATCTGCATCGAGGTGGAGCGGTCTCCAGCCGATGCGCGGCTGCCCGAGGAGCATGTAGAGGTCGTGATCGCGGATACCGGCGTCGGTATTCCGCGCGCGCGCCTCGACCGGATTTTCGACAGTTTCTGGCAGGCGGACACGCGCGCGAGCCGACAATGCGGCGGCACGGGACTCGGTACGACCATCGCCCACCGGCTGACGACGGGAATGGGCGGGCATATCTCCGTCGATAGTGAGGAGGGGCGGGGCTCGACCTTCCGGGTCCGTCTGCCGCTGCTGCCCGACGCGGCCCATGACCTGCCTCCCGCGCCGCCGCCGGTTCTGCGGGGGCGCACCGCCCTGGTGTATGAATGTGATCCGGAGGCGCTCAGTGCCCTCGAGGAATCCTGCCACCACGCCGGTATGGAGACCGTTCCGTGTTCAGACGATGAAGAACTTGAGCGCCAGCTCCGGGAGCCGGGCGTGGGCCGGCGGGTCGAGGTAGCCATCATCGCGGACACGCCCCCAGGGCTCGATCTGGCCGCGCTTGCCGGGCGATTACGCGAGCGCCTCGGCCATGCAGTGCCTACCCTGTGTATAGGGTATGGCGCACGCCTGGCGCACGGGGCCGCGACAACCGCGCTCGGCAAGCCCTGGCACCCGGATGAGTTCTGGGCCGCGCTGGTGGCCGTAATCGACCGTGAAACGGACGAACGTGGATCGGCGCCAGGTACTTCCCGCAGCGGCGCGGGCGCCGCGGTTTCGTTGAGTATTCTGGTCGTCGAGGACGACTCGGTGAACGCTGGCCTGGCGGCGACGCTGCTCGGACGTCTCGGCCATACTGTCACCGTGGCCGACAGTGGTTGGGTGGCGCTGGAACGGCTTGTGGCCGGCGGCTTTGATCTGGTGCTCGTCGATCTGCGAATGCCGCGAATGGATGGTGTCGAGTTCACATGGCGGGTGCGTACGCGGGAAAAGCCAGGCGAGCGTCTGCCGATCGTCGCGTTGAGCGCGAATGCGGCCGTCGAGGTGCGCGAGCAGGGCCTGACGGCCGGTATGGATGGTTTCCTCACCAAGCCGCTTGATCCCGCCGCCCTGGAATCATTGATCGATCGGCTGGTGCGCACCTGATCAACCGCGACGGAACTCGTCCTGGGTCAAGGATGTCGGAGCGCCATGCGCGTGCACGGCCTGCCCGGCAATGGCGCGGAGTATTACGGAGAGACTGACCATGAAGCGATTGATCCTTGGCCTGTTGTTGTGCGGGCTGTCGGTAAGCCACGCGGCCACGGCGGCCCCCGAGGCCGATCTCTGGGAGCGCTGGACTGCACACGATGATTCATCGGAGGCGACGATCGACCATGCCGCCTGGACCGAGTTTCTCGGGAAATATCTGCGGGAAGACGATGAAGACGTGACGCGGCTGGATTACGGTGGGGTCGAAGCGGCCGACCGGGAGCGGCTCGATCGCTATATCGCACGCCTTGCCGACGTCCCCATCAGCGAGTACAGCCGGACGGAGCAGTTTGCGTACTGGGTTAATCTCTATAACGCCGTGACCGTCGACATCGTGCTCGAGCACTACCCGGTCGACTCGATCCGCGACATCGATATCTCACCCGGCTGGTTCAGCAGTGGCCCCTGGGGAGCCAAACTGGTGACGGTCGAGGACGAGGAGCTGTCACTCGACGATATCGAGCACCGCATCCTGCGCCCGATCTGGTCCGATCCGCGGATCCACTACGCGGTCAACTGCGCATCCGTGGGCTGCCCCGATCTGCAGGCAGAGGCGTTCACGCCGGAGGACATGGAAGAACAGCTCGACCGGGCCGCGCGCGGTTACATAAACGACAGCCGCGGATTTACGGTCACCGACGACAATGGACTGATCGTTTCAAGTATCTACGACTGGTTCCAGGAAGACTTCGGTGACAGCGAACTGCGCGTGATCAAGCACCTGCAGAAATACGCCGACGAATCCGGCGCGGCGATGATCGAACGCCGCACGGAGTACGACGACCACCGCTATGACTGGTCACTCAACGACGTGCAGTGAGTGGAGACGGTCTCCGGGGCTGGTAGAACCACAGATGGACATAGATAAACACAGATGATGAGGGGTAACTTCCGCGCTCGGGAGCTTCGCTGAGACCACGGACGTATCCGACAGGTAAATTCAGAACCACAAAGTGAACACGAAATGGACACAAAATAAAGCTCAAGTCAGAGCGCACCGGACGACATCCACACGGCGTTATTTTGTGTTCATCTTGTGGTTCCGGAATTGGCCCTAAATTCACGTGCCCGGTTTCAGCGAAGCTCCAGTCCCCTCAAAGGGATCACTGAGTATATCTGTGTTCATCTGTGTCCATCCGTGGTTCCAGACAACGCCTGTTATCTGTCCAGACGCTTATGCTTCGGCCGGTGGGGCTGGGCGGCGTCGGCGCCGAGGCGGCGTTTGCGGTCTTCTTCGTATTCGGAATAGCTGCCCTCGAAGAAGAACACCTCGCCGCTTTCCTCGAACGCCAGCGTGTGGGTCGAGATGCGGTCCAGGAACCAGCGATCGTGCGAGATCACCACGGCGCTGCCGGGGTAGTCCATCAGTGCCTGTTCGAGCGCACGCAGGGTCTCGACGTCCAGATCGTTGGTCGGCTCGTCGAGCAGCAGGAGGTTGCCGCCGCTTTTGAGCAGTTTGGCCAGGTGCACCCGATTGCGCTCACCGCCGGACAGGTCCTTGACCAGTTTCTGCTGGTCCGGGCCCTTGAAATTGAAGCGGCCGCAATAGGCGCGCGAGGCCACCTGCCAGTTGCCTACCTCGATGTAATCGTGGCCGTCGGAGATCTCCTGCCAGACCGTCTTGCTGCCATCGAGGTGATCGCGTGACTGGTCGACGTAGGCCACCTCGACGGTATCGCCGATCTCGATGGTGCCGCCATCGGGCTGCTCCTGACCGGTGATCATCCGCAGCAGCGTGGTCTTGCCCGCGCCGTTGGGGCCGATCACGCCCACCAGCGCGCCCTTCGGCACGCGAAACGACATGCCCTGATAGAGCTCACGGTCGCGGAAGGTCTTGGTCAGGCCCTCGGCCTCGATGACCTTGTCGCCGAGCCGCGGGCCCGGCGGGATATAGATCTCGTTGGTCTCAGCGCGCTTCTGGTATTCGGGCTGCTGCAGCTCCTCGATCCGCTGCAGGCGCGCCTTGTTCTTCGTCTGCCGGCCCTTGGGGTTGCTCTTGGCCCATTCGAGCTCCTGCTCCATCGCCTTGCGCCGTGCGCTCTCGGTCTTTTCTTCCTGCGCGAGCCGCTTCTCCTTGTACTCGAGCCACGCGGAGTAGTTGCCCTGGAAGGGATGGCCGCGGCCGCGGTCAAGTTCGAGGATCCAGCCGGCCACGTTGTCGAGGAAGTAGCGGTCGTGGGTGACCGCGACGACCGTACCGGCGAACTCGCCGAGGTACTGCTCCAGCCACGCGACCGATTCGGCATCGAGGTGGTTGGTGGGCTCGTCCAGGATCAGCATGTCCGGTTCGGACAGCAGGGTGCGGCAGAGCGCCACGCGGCGGCGCTCGCCGCCCGAGAGATTCGCGGTCTCGGCCTCCCAGGGCGGCAGGCGCAGGGCATCGGCCGCGACCTCGAGCTTGCGATCAAGATCCCAGGCGCCTGCGGCGTCGATCTTATCCTGCAGCTTGCCCTGTTCCTCGAGCAGCTTCTCGAAGTCGGCGTCCGGGTCCGCGAAGGCCTCGCCGATCTCGTTGAAGCGGTCGACCATCGCTTTGGTCTCGGCGACCCCTTCCTCGACGTTACCACGCACATCCTTGCCGTCGTCGAGCTGCGGCTCCTGGGGCAGGTAGCCGATCTTCAGGCCCGGCTGCGGCCGCGCCTCGCCCTCGAATTCGGTGTCGACGCCGGCCATGATCCGCAACAGCGTCGATTTGCCGGCGCCGTTGTACCCGAGCACGCCGATCTTCGCGCCGGGGAAGAAGTTCAGGTTGATATTCTCCAGGATCTTCTTTTTGGGCGGTACGACCTTCGTGAGGCCGTCCATCGTGAATACGTACTGCGCCATGAGTGGTCCTGCCGGGGTTGTTCGCGAAGGCGCGTATTATCGGCGCATGCGGCGTTTCGGTCCACCGGCGCTGACGCGGTTCCTTGCCGCAGCCCCCTGTGCCAGGGTATGGCGACTTTTCACACGAGAGGGTTCGTGCCATGGGGCGCACTCGCGCGTTTGTCATCCTGCTACTGGTATCCATCGCCACGGCTGTGGGGGCCGCCGATCCGCCGACGTTCTCGAAGCCGGAGGCGGCCGACGAGGTGCTGGAGGCGAAGGATCTCCCGTTCCGGCTGCATTACGACAGCGCGCAATGGGAGATCCGGCCGCAGCGCTCGCAGTTGGCGCTGCTGGCGCGGGTGATCCACAAGGAGGGCGCGATCTCGGGCGCTTTCGATTACCGCCGTGAGCCCCTCACGCATGAGCAGTTGCGCGAGCGCGAGATCGAGGAACTCGACTCCGCATTTCAGAGCCATGAGGTCGAGGGCTTCGAGCGCCGCCGCGTGAATGGCCACGAGGTGCTGTTCATGCGCGCTCGGGCGACCACGGCCGACGGCCAGGAGGTCGTGGTCCGCAGTTACCTGTGGCGCGGCGAGCAGGGGGTGGCCGATTACGGTCTGGTCGTGGATGCCGAGCGGTTCGAGGACCATGCCCCAGCCATGATCGATCTGCTGAACGGTTTCGACAGGGCGGCGGACCGGGAGGCCGGCACGTGAATGGCGGCGCGGTGTTCGGCGGGATGGATGCCGGTGGCCACGAGCAGGTCATCTATTGCCACAACCCGGACATCGGTCTGCGGGCGATCGTGGCCATCCATGACACGACGCTGGGCCCGGCCCTCGGTGGCCTGCGCATGTGGCCGTATGACGATGAGGGGGCCGCCCTGACCGATGTCCTGCGCCTGTCGCGGGGGATGACCTATAAAAACGCCCTGGCCGGGCTGGAACACGGGGGCGGCAAGGCGGTCATCATCGGTGATCCCGCGGTCGATCGGACCGAGGCGCGCATGCGCTGCTTCGGCCGCTTTTTGGATACCCTGGGCGGGCGCTACATCACGGCCGAGGACGTCGGCATGACGGCGGCGGACATGGAGTACATCCTGCAGGAGACGCCATGGGTCACGGGTACGCACGAATACCGGGGTGGCAGCGGCGATCCGTCGCCGTTCACCGCCCAGGGGGCGGTCGCCGGCATCCGGGCCTGCCTGCGCGAGCGCTTCGGACACGATCGCATCGGCGATGCTGGTTACGCGGTTCAGGGGGCGGGGCATGTCGGCACCGAGTTGATCAAGCGCCTGCGCGATCATGATGCGCGGGTATTTGTCTGCGACGTCGATCCCGCGCGCGTCCAGCACGCCGTCGACGAATACGGCTGTGTGCCCGTCGACTCTGATGGGCTCTTCGATACCGGCGCCGAGGTGTTCGTTCCCTGCGCACTCGGCGGGGTGATCAATCCGACGACGCTGCCGCGTTTGCGTTGCGATATCGTTGCCGGGGCGGCCAACAATCAGCTGTCGACGACCGACGAAGGTGATGAACTGGATCGCCTCGGCATCGTCTATGCGCCCGATTACGCCATCAATGCCGGCGGCGTGATGAACGTATCGCTGGAAATGCAGGGCTACAGCGCCGAACGGGCCCACGCCATGGCCGAACGGATCGAGGACACGATGACGGCGATCTTCGCCCGCGCCCGCCGCGACGGGATCCCGACGTGGCTGGCGGCCGATCGGCTCGCCGAGGCCCGGATCGCGGAACGCGCCACCCTGCGCTCCACGGCGCCCGGTACGCCGGCGGGTGCGATGCAGGTACCGTCAGGTCGTCACTGACGGGCACGCGAGCATGCGTCCGTCAGCGGGTCAGGGAACCGGCTCGCACCACTCTCGAACGCCAGTATTCATGGTCGAGGCTGCTGACATGGACATTCGACCCCGTCTTGGGCGCGTGCACGAACTCATCGTCGCCGATGTAGATCCCGACATGGGATACCCCGATGCCGCCGATACGGAAGAAGACGAGGTCGCCGGGCTCAAGCTGGTGCAGATAGCGTCGGTTGACGGCGTCGTATTGCGCGTCCGTCGTGCGCGGCACCTGCGCGCCGGCACGCCCGTAGGCGTACTGGACGAGACCGCTGCAGTCGAACGCGTCCGGCCCGTTGGCCCCGTAACGATACGGCGTACCCTGCATCGACAGGGCGATCTGCGCAGCGCGCTGGTGCGTGGCGCCATCAGCGTTGGACTCGATGGCGGGCCGCGGGCCGCTGGCGCAGCCGGCGAGCAGGGCGATCGCTGCCAGGCAGAGCGCAAGTCGGGCGGGACGTCCACGGGCGGTTCGTGTGGCTCGCATGGTGTATGCTCCGATGCGTTGCGCCCGATTATCCCCTGTTTCCGGAGGCTTGCAAGTGGAACCTGAAAATCCTTGGAGGAATTGCGCGGCCTGCCGGGCCGGGGGAATGCCTGCGCCGGAGGTCGCATCGGGGCCATGAGCCGGCGGTCCCGGTCACGGAGCCTGCAGCTGGATAACCCACCGGGGCTGCGCGAAGGCCGTCTCGCGCAATGCCCTGCGGGACCGCATTGCGTCTCCAGCCTCGAGGAGCGCCCGGCCCGCCGGGTGGCACCGATCGGCTACGCGATTGCCCGGGCCGAGGTGAGCGCGCTGCTACTGGAGTTGATCGGGTCGTGGCCGCGGATGCAGATCGTCACGGCCGGGACGGACTACATCCATGCCGTGCAGCGCTCGCGCGTATTCCGGTTCCCGGACGATCTCGAGTGCCACCTGCCGGCGGACGAGCGCCTCGTGTATCTGCGCTCGTGCGCCCGTTTCGGCTGGTACGATTTCGGCGTCAATCGCGCCCGTGTCGAGCGCCTGCGCCAGGCGGTCAACCGCCGGTTGGCGCAACGACGATAGCGTAACCACGCGGCACATAGTGCCGGATCAGAACTCCTCCTGATCGATGCCGATCACGGCCAGACAGTCGCCCGGGCGCGCGAGTCCCGGGAAATGGCGGCCGATCAGGGTGCCGGTGCGATTCGCGTAGTAGAGGCCGGGTTCGAGGCCGGTCTTTTCGATCGAGTGGATCCGGCCGATCAGCTGGCCGTCTTCAACATTGTCACCGAGGGTGACCAGGCATTCGAACAGACCGGTCTCGTCGGAGATCGTGTAGGAGTTCATGTCCGGGGTCGCCATCACCCGGGAGGGTTGCTCCCCGCGCCGCTCGCGCGTATTCGGCTCGCCTTCGAGCATGCCGAGGTGGTTCATGACGTTGATGACCCCCTGTTCGGCGATCTGCACCGTCTCCGGCGTGGTGGTCCCCCCGCCGCTGAGTTCGGTGAACATGAACACCTTGCCCGACTCCTCGACCACGCCGTCGATCATGCCCTCGGTGTCGAGCTCCTCAATGATCAGCGAAATCGGTGCATCGAACGCCTGGACGACGCCACGGGTGCGCTCGAATTGCTCGGCATCGTTGAGGTAATGCATGGCCGCAAACGGTATGAAATCGAGTGTCTTGCCGCCCGAATGGATGTCGATAACCGCCTCAACCCGGGGCAGCAGCACATAGCTCACGTAATGGCAGAGCATCTCGGTGATAGACCCCGTGCGCTGGCCGGGAAAGGCCCGGTTCATGTTGACGCCATCGAGCGGCGAGCAGCGCGCGCCGACCTGTACGGCCGGGGGGTTGAGGCACGGGATCATGATCGCCGTCCCCCGGATCGAGGCCGGGTCGATCGAGGCCGCGAGTTTCTTCAGAGCGATCGGCCCCTCGTATTCGTCACCGTGATTGCCACCGGTGAAAAGGACATTTGGCCCGGTGCCATTGCGGATTACGGTGATCGGCACCCGGACCGCGCCCCAGGCGGAGTCGTTGGCCGAATAGGGTGCACTGATATAGCCGTGCTGCTTGCCCTCCGCATTCCAGTCGATGGAGGAGGTGACGCGCGGGGGTTTCTGAAGGAAGCCCGGTGTTTCGCCTTCGTTCGCGATCATGGTTCGAATCCCGTGAGTGGTTCGGACCGGCCCGTGCAGTGCGGCCGGCGGCTGCGCTGTTGATGTGATTCTGTCACAGCACCGCGTTTTGCCAAGTGGTCGAATGGATGCGTCCGTGTTTCCGGGAAATCCATCGCACGCGCGGCCCGCAAGCGCTGGAATTTTCCCCCACGCGGCGGTTGCGTGGGAATATCCGCCGCGCGCCCGACGACAGCACGATATCCGTTGCGCTTCGCGGAGGCTGTAATCCGCGCACGATCGCGTGACTGGCGGGCAACAGGTATCGGGCGTAAAGCCCTCGCTTCGGTCCCTACGCGCGTTTTACTCGCGGGCAGTACAGTCTGGTCCGGCGGCTCCACCGTTGGTGAACCAGACGTAATCGAATGGCAGCGTACCACCCGCGGCCTCGCGCTGTTCGGCAATGGTCGGCCGACCGGCGGTTCCGACAAAGGCGATGGTCACGAAGTCGCGTTCCGGCGCTCCCCTGCGCAGATAGACGGGGACGCCATAATCACCGCGCACATGGCCGTGGCCCGCTATCAGGATCGCGCCATTGTCCGGGGCCGCGTTTATCATCGTAGCGGTCATGGAGGCATCCCGTAGGCGCTGCACGGCAATCATGCGATCGAGCGGGGCGTGTTCGGACAGGCCGCAGTGTGCGCGCTCCAGGGTGGCGAGCAGGCGTCGCTCGGCCGCGGCTTCCAGTGGCGTCGCCAGTCCGGGAAGCGTCTGCCCGCCATGATCCGCGAGGGCGGCGAGGCCTTCGGCGGCCACCCTGCGGGAGAGCGTCGAACCGGGTCCGCCGGCAAGTATGGGCAGATCGTGCGCCAGCGCCGCATCGACGATCGGGCGGTACTCCGGCCACGGTGGCCAGCCGCGGTCACGCCACTCCACGGCGGCGCCGAATGCCTCCGCATCGGGAGTGGAGGCCCGGCGCCATTCGTCGATATCGCCCTGCCGGTCGCGCGCGACCATCTCGAGCACAACGGCCGGTCGGCGCCCGTCGCCGGCGATGGCCCGGATCAGACGAGCCTGGAGGGCATGATGCCGAGCGATCGTATGCGTTTCCCCCAGCAGGACGAAGTGCGCCGCCCGGGCCGCCGCGATGACCTCGTCGGGGTCGGTGAAGCGCGCCTCGCCGGGTTTCCAGATACGCCCGGCGAGCGGTTGCGCCGCCTCGGCGCCGCTCGCGCCCAGAATGAAAGCGAGGAGCACCAGCCAGAGGTGCGGGCATCGCTCGCCGGATGCGGGCTTGCATTCGCTGTGCATGATCTTTACAACCCCCGGTTTGTCCATCGGCTGCGCCCATGATCGAGACGGAACACCTGACCAGACGATTCGACCTGTTTACCGCGGTGGATGATCTCACCCTACGCGTGGAACCGGGCGAAGTGCTGGGATTCCTCGGGCCGAACGGTGCCGGCAAATCGACCGCGATGAAAATGATCAGTGGTTTCCTCGCACCCAGCGAGGGCTGTGCCGCCGTCTGTGGCCACGACGTGGTCGCGGAGCCACACGCGGCCCGGCTGGCGCTCGGCTATCTCCCCGAGGGTGCGCCGGCCTACGCGGAAATGGTGCCCCACGCGTTTCTGCGCTTTATAGCCGACATGCGCGGACTCCGCGGCGAGCATCGCCGACGGCGCATCGATACGGTGGTCGAGCAGCTGCATCTCGGGCCGGTGCTCTATCAGCCGATCGCGACCCTTTCCAAGGGCTTCAAGCGCCGCGTCGGCCTCGCCCAGGCATTACTGCACGATCCGCCGGTGCTGATCCTGGATGAGCCGACCGACGGGCTCGACCCGAACCAGAAGCATGAGGTGCGGCGCCTGATCAATACGATCGCGCCGGAGAAGACGATTGTCGTCTCGACGCACATCCTCGAAGAGGTCGAATCCGTGTGCACCCGGGCCGTCGTGATCCGCAGCGGCCGGGTGGTGGCCGACGACACGCCCGCGGGGCTGCTGGCGCGCTCGCGCTACCGCAACGCGGTCACGGTGGCGATCGCCGAGGAGATCGGTAATGCCATCGATGTCCTGAAAGGACTGCCGGGCGTGACCGGTATCGAACGCGCGGCCGACGGCCATAGCGTAACCGTATTCGGGGAGGATGGACTCGATACCGCCGCCCGGGTACGCGAATGCTGTCAGGTGCAGGGCTGGACCGTGACGGCCCTGCGCGCCGAGGGCGGGCGGCTCGACGACGTGTTCCGCGACATCACCGCATCGGAGACGGCGGCATGAGCGCGATCGGCGCGATTTTCCGGCGCGAGTTGACCGGCTATTTCGTCACCCCGGTGGCGTACGTATTCCTCGTGATTTTCCTTGCCCTGATGGGCGCGCTGACGTTCTACTTCGGCGGCTTCTACGAACGCGGGCAGGCCGACCTCGGGCCGTTTTTCGGGCTGCACCCGTGGCTGTACGCGTTCCTGGTGCCGGCGCTGGCCATGCGGCTCTGGGCCGAGGAGCGCGATACCGGCACCATCGAACTCCTGCTCACGCTGCCGGTCACGACCGCCCAGGCCGTCATTGGCAAATTCCTCGCGGCCTGGGTGTTCGTGCTGTTCGCGCTCGTGCTGACGGCGCCCATGTGGTGGACGGTCAATTATCTCGGCGAGCCGGATAATGGTGTCATCCTGGCGGCCTATATCGGCAGCGCCTTCATGGCCGGCGGCTTCCTGGCCATCGGCAGCTTCGTGTCGGCGTTGACCCGCAGCCAGGTCGTCGCGTTCGTGATCGGGTTCGTGCTCTGTTTCCTGTTCCTGATGGCGGGCTACCCGCTGGTGCTCGATGCCTTCCGCGGATGGGCGCCGCAGGGCGTGGTCGACGCCATATCGGCGCTGTCGTTCCAGGCGCATTTCGAGTCGATACGCCGCGGGGTACTGGAACTGCGCGATCTGATCTATTTCTTCGGACTGATCGTGTTCTTCCTGTTCGCGAACGTCACCGTCATCGAAATGAAAAAGGGCGAATAAACGATGCGTTTCGCGCCGGGTCGCCGAGTCCAGTCCATTACCGGTATCGCGCTGGGCGCGGTCCTTTTCGTCGCCGTGGTGCTGCTGGCTGATGCACTGCTGGTCGGCGCGCGCGTCGACCTGACCGAGGACGGGCTGTACACCCTGTCGGAGGAGACGCGCGGCATCGTCGAGGAGATCGACGAGCCGATCGAGCTGACCCTGTACTTCTCGAATGACGCGGCCGAAGGCGTGCCCTTCGTGCGCCAGTACGCGCAGCGGGTGCGGGAACTGCTGGAGGAATACGCGGCCCTGTCCGGCGGGCGGATCGAGGTGCATACGGTCGACCCGAAGCCCCTGACCGAGGCGCGCGAGCGCGCCGAAGAGCACGGCCTGGAGCCCGTGCCCGCGGGGACCGGCGACAATGCCCGCCTTTTCCTGGGCCTGGTCGCGACCAACAGCACCGATGGCGTCGAGGTCATCGAGTTCTTCGAGCCCGAGCGCGAGCGCTTCCTCGAATACGATATCTCCAGCCTCGTCTGGTCGCTGATGAACCCGGATCCGCCCGTGGTCGGCGTCATGTCGCGGCTCGATATCACGGAGAGCTACAACCCGAGCACGCGTGAACCGATCCCCGCGTGGGCGGTGATCGACCGAATCAAGGAGTTCGCGGAGATCCGCGAGGTGGATACGCCGACCACCGGCATCGACCCGGACATCGACGTGCTCATGCTGGTGCACCCGCGCGATTATCGGGAACGCACGCTGTATGCGGTTGATCAGTACCTGACCCACGGGGGGCGCGCGGCGGTGTTCATCGACCCGGTGGCGGATACCGCGTCCGGGCCGACCCGGGATCACCCGGACGGCCGCGTGAGCGCCTCCGATCCCGGGTCGCTGCTCGAGGCATGGGGGGTCGACGTCACGCTCGACCACGCCGTCGCCGATCCGCGCAATGGCCTGGTCGTCAGTACCGGTGAGGGCCGCCAGACCGTGCATCCCGGATTGCTCGGGATCACCCGTCAGGGGCTGGCGACGGACGACGTCATTACCGCCACGGTCGAGCGTGTGGTCTTCGGCTCGCCGGGCGTCATCACCAATGGCGATGGTGGTCTCGATATCAAGCCGCTGGTGCAGGCTGCCCCGTCGGCGGGTGTGCTGCCGGCGGAGCGCTTCGTCAGTCTCGACGATCCGGCCGAACTCGCGCGCGGACTGAAACCGCTGGAGCGCCCGTTGACCGTGGCGGCGCGGCTGCAGGGCGATCTGCGTTCGGCTTGGCCGGAGGGGCCACCGGCCGATGGCGAGCCCCCCGCGGCCGGGCATCGGGCCGCGGCGGCCGATCCGGCGAACATGGTGCTGTTCGCGGATACGGATGTCCTGTCCGATCGCCTCTGGGTGAGTGAACGGCGCCAGGGGCAGCAGCGGGTACGCGAGGCCTTTGCCGGTAACGGCGATATGGTGGCGAACGCGGTCGAGAATCTGCTCGGCAGCGACGCGCTCATCGGCATCCGCGGCGCGGGGACCTCGGCGCGCCCGTTCACCCGGGTGGAAAAACTCGAGCAGGAAGCGGCCAACCAGTACCGGGAAAAGGAGCGTGAAGTCCGCGAGGCACTGGAGGAGACCGAAGAGCGACTCGAACAACTGCGGAGCGGCCGTGAGGAGGGTGAGGGCGGTGTCATCCTCAGCGAGCAACAGCAGAGCGAACTGGAAGCACAGCGTGAGCGGCGCAACCAGTTGCGGAGCGAACTGCGCGAGGTCCGGCAGCGCCTCGATGCCCGCATCGAAGCGCTGGGCGATCGGCTCCGGCTGCTGAACATCGTCGCGGTCCCCGGTGTGGTCGCGCTTGCCGCTTTGCTCGTATTCGGAATACGCCGGCGCCGGCGGCGACGCCGCGCGGGTGCAGCGGCGTGAGCGGACGCGTACTGGGACTGCTCGCGCTGGTAACGGTGCTCGCGGTCGGCGCGGCCTGGTACGTACGGCAACCCGTGCCCGAACCGGCGCCGGAGTCGGCTGACGATCGATTCCTGCCCGGCCTCGCCGACCGCCTGCCGGCGATCGCCGCCATCGGTGTGCGTACCGCCGGTGATCGTCTGCTCGCGCATGTCGTGCGCGACGGCGACGAGTGGCGTGTCGATAATCGCTATGACTACCCCGCCGACCGCGAGACCCTGCGCGGCATCCTGATCGCCCTTTCGGAGGCGCGGCGCGAGGAAGCGAAGACCGACCGCGCGGAAGGCTGGGCCCGACTTGGACTGCAGCCGATCGAGGATCCGGATGCGGGTGGGGTCGAACTGACGCTGGAAGGGCTCGATCCGGCGCCCCGGATCATTATCGGCGAAACGGCCGGCGGCGATGCCGGCGGCACGTATCTGCGCCGCGCCGATGAGGACGATGGCCGCGCGTGGCTGGTGTCGGAGCGGATCGAGATGCCCGCCGATATCGGTGACTGGCTCGATGACCGTCTCACCGAAATTCCGATCGAACGCATGCGCTCGGTCGAGATCACGGCCCGCGACGGCGAACCGGTCCGGATCGCGCGCGAGGAGCCGCGATCCCGGTATTTCGAGATTGCCAACCGCCCGGAGGGTCGCCAGCCCCTTTCGAACAGCATCGCCCGCTCGATCGCGCGGATCGTCTCCGATCTGCGACTCAAGGACGTGCATCCGGCCGCTACGCTCGATCTGCCCCCGCGACTGGCCGAGGCGCATTTCGAGACGCTGGCTGGGCTGCGGATCGTGATCGATGCGTTCGCCGCTGACCGGGGCGAGGGGCCGCGCTACATCCGCCTCCGGGCGGAGGCGGTGGACGGTGCCGGCGACCGGGTCCGCGAGCAGGTGGAGACGCTCAATACGCGTTTCGACGGCTGGCTGTACGAAATCCCCGAGTACAAATTCGTCAATATGACGCACACGCTCGAAGGCGTACTCGAGGACGTCAGAGAATAAGTCGGCTCCCCCGCCACGCCGGCTTCCCTCGGCGTCGTTATTCCGACGCCGCGGATGGACTTTTCAGGTAGCGATTCAGAAACGCCGTCGTCTCCGACCATGCGCGCGCGGCGGTGGCGGAGTCGTAATTCTCTCCGGAGGGGTTCGCGAAGGCGTGGCCCGCGCCCTCGTAGACGTGGATCTCGTGCGGCTTCTCGAGTTCGGTGAGGGTCTGACCGAATTCCCGCACCGTGTCGGTCGACACGACACCGTCCTCGCTGCCGAAGAGGCCGAGGACGGGGACGTCCAGCGGATTGAGGCGGTCGGGATCGGTCTCGAGTTCGCCGTAATAGATCACGCTGGCGTCGAGTTCCTCCGGGAACATCAGCGCCGTACGCAGGGACCAGCCGCCGCCGAAGCACCAGCCGACACTGCCGATCCGGTCCGTGGAGGGCATCACGTCGAGATAGTAGAACGCCTGCTCGATATTGCGCTCGAGCCGATCGGTCCGTTCCATGGCCTGTTCCATGAGTGAACGGGCCCGTTTGGGCCGTTCGGCCGTTTCCCCTTCATACAGATCGACTGCCAGCGCCACGTAACCGGCGTCCGCGAAGCGGCGGGCCATGGCCCGGATATTGTCGTTCAGCCCCCACCATTCATGGATCAGCACGACCGCCGGGAAGGGGCCCGAGCCGTTGGCCGGACGGGCGAGGTAGCCGCTCACGGGCTCACCGTCCAGCGTCGCGTAATCGCGTGTTTCCGCCCGCACGGTGTCTTCGTCCACTTCGATATTGGCGCTCGGACTGTCGTCCGCGTGCTCTTCCGCCACGCGTTCACCGTAATCGTTATCCTCGGCGTGGGCGGCACCAAACGCGACCAATAGTAAAAGGGCAAGGATGCAGGGCAGGGACTGGCAGGTTCGTTGCATGGGAGTTCCATCATCGGATTTCCCCTGATTGTAGCGGCCGGCGCGCGTTCGCCCAACGCCGCGCTTTCCCCGAGCGCCGCAACCACTCCATCCGGGCGCCTTATCAGGTTTGCATGGTCGCCACGGTGACAGGGCCCTGGAACGCTTTGGCAGGGGATCGCGGGCCTGCTTGAGGATCTGTTCTCCGGAGTCGATATGAGCGCACTGGCGCTTTGGCGATGCGATCGAACAGCGCGCATTCGATGCGGAGCGGCAGCAGGCGGGGATCCCGTATCCGCTCGCGGTCTCCACGGACAGCGAGTGCCTGCTGTTCGACCTGGCGGACTGACGCAGCCTGTTACGACCGGTACCGACCGTCCGGCGCCACGGATTGGCACGGGACTGCATGAGTCGGGCACAATAGACTCATGGCAACGAATGAAACCGGCGGGCGCCGCCTCCTGGCGCTCCTGCGTGAGCACAGGCCCATCGTGGTCGTCTGCATGATCGCCGGGCTCGTTATCGTGTTCGGGGTGGTCGGTTCGCTGATGGTCGCGCCTCCGGACCCGGGTGTGCGCAATGTCGCCGATCTCCCGGAACTCGATTCGGAGTCCGATCGGGAGCCGGAGAAAGAGCGGAAACTCCCGGATAAAAAACAGGCCTTTTTCGAATTCCTGCGCCCCGTGGTACGCGCCGAGAACAGTCGGATCCGCAAACAGCGCGAGCGTCTGCAGGAACTGGTCGAGACACTGGAAGCAGACGCATCGATCTCGACTGGAGACCGCGAATGGCTCGCCCGCAAGGCGAAGAGATACCGCGTCAAGGCGGAGGAGCCGCTGGCGCGGGGGCGTGCGCTGTTGACCCGTATCGATATCGTCCCGGTCCCGCTGGCGCTGGCGCAGGCGGCCCTCGAGTCGGCCTGGGGGCAGTCGCGCTTTGCGCGCGAGGCCAATAATCTCTTCGGGGAGTGGTGCTTCGAACCCGGTTGCGGGGTGGTGCCGAAGCGGCGCCCGGCCGGCAAGACCTACGAGGTCGAGTCCTTCGACGGCGTGGGTGCCTCGGTACGCAGCTATATCCATAATCTCAATTCGCATCCCGCCTATGCGGAACTGCGCGAGATCCGGGCCCGGGCACGGGCGGAGGGTGAATCGCCGGATGGCTATGAGATGGCCGCGGGGCTGGTCAATTACGCGGCGATTGGAGAGAAATATGTCCAGCACATCCGCAGCGTTATCGAGCGCAACGGGCTCCGCCAGCAGCCGGATCGGCAATCGGGGTAGCATCATGGATGCCGTGCGATGGACGATCCTGCTGGCGGCCGCGCTGTGGGCCCCGATCGTGTCCGCCTCGAGCGCCGTGGTTCTCGAATACCACCACGTGGCGGATGACACGCCGCCTTCGACCAGTGTGACGCCGGAGAAGTTCGAGGCGCACATGGATCATCTGGCGGCGAACAACTTCAATGTCTGGCCCCTGCTGAAACTGGTCAAGGCCGCGCGCGAGGGGGATCACATCCCCGAGCGGACCGTCGCGCTCACGTTCGACGATGCCTATGCCTCCGTCTACGACGAGGTGTTCCCGCGTCTGCAGGAGCGGGACTGGCCGTTCACGGTGTTTGTCGCGACCGGGTCCATCGACAAGGGGATCGACGCATTCACGAGCTGGGACGAACTCCGGGAAATGGAGGCCGCGGGCGTCACCATCGCCAACCACAGCGTCGACCATGCCCACATGGTCGCGCGCGGGGATCGCGATCGCGAGCAGTGGCTCGATGACGCCCGGGCCAATATCGTCGATGCCCGGCAGCGTCTGGACGAGGAGCTGGAATCGCCGGCCCGCCTCTTCGCATGGCCATTCGGGGAGTTCTCGCCGCCGCTCCAGAGACTGCTGGCGGAACTCGATTATGTCGGGTTCGGGCAGCAGTCCGGGGCAATCGGCCCCGACAGCGATTTCACCGCTTTACCGCGTTTCCCGCTCGCGAGCGGTTACGATTCCCTGGACAGCTTCGCGCTCAAGGTCCGTTCAAGGCCACTGCCCGTGGCGAAGGTGGCGCCCGCCAGCGGGGTGCTTGGCCCGGATGCGGAGCGCCCGGCGGTAACCCTGACGCTCGAGGAAGGTCCCTATCGGCCCGAGACGGTGCGCTGCTATGTCGGGGGCGGGGCCGCCGAGGCCGAGGTCGCTGACGGCTCACCGGCCAGGCTTCGTGCGCGACCCGCGCAGGCACTCGGCACCGGCCGGACCAAGATCAACTGCACCGCGCCGGCGACGCAGGGCGACCAGTGGTTCTGGTACAGCTTCGTCTGGATGAAACCCAACCCCGACGGCACCTGGTACAGTGACTGATAAGATCGATACGGCCGGTGACGGGCTCTGGCAGCGCCTCTGGCGCACGTTCCTCTCCGGACTGGCGACGGTTCTACCTGTCGGCATCACGCTCTACCTGGTCTGGTGGCTGCTGCAGAAAGCCGAATCGCTGTTCGGCGGGGCGGTCCGTGTCGTGTTGCCGGATGGCTGGTATTTCCCAGGCCTCGGTATCGCACTCGCGATCGGGATCGTGCTCCTGGTAGGGGCCTTTCTGAACGCATGGCTGTTCAGCCGGCTGGTCGATCTGGGCGAGGCGCTGCTGAGCCGGATTCCGCTGGTCAAGACGGTGTATACCGGCTTGCGCGATCTCGTCGGGTTCCTCTCACGCTCGGGGCGGGAGTCCGATCTCAAGCAGGTGGTCTCGGTGGAGATCCAGCCCGAGGTACACCTGATCGGCTTCGTGACCGATAACGACGTCGGACAGGGGCTGCCGGAACTCGCGCGCGGCGCGGATGACCCGCTCGTGTCCGTGTATATGCCGATGGGGTACCAGGTCGGTGGTTACACCCTCTATCTCCCGGCCAGCCGGCTGCGGCCACTCGATCTGACGATCGAGCAGGCCATGCGCGTCGTGCTCACGGCAGGGGTCAATCGCCCGCAATCGGCCGGGGGCAGCGTCAATCAGGGGTAGTCCGCCGCTGCCCGGGCGTGGGCGTGATGATGCTCCATTCCCGAACACGCGCTCAGGACCTCTCCGGGCGCGAGCGTCCGCATGGCCCACTGGATTCAGGTAATGCCCGGCCCGTCCTGTTGCAGCTGGGCGTCCGTCACCGCGATGGCGGTCATGTTGACGATACCGCGCGCGGTAACCGACGGCGTCACGATATGGGCGGGGCGGTCGCAGCCGAGCAGGATCGGGCCGACGGACAGGGCATCGCTGGTCTGCTTGAGCAGGTTGTAGGCGATGTTCGCCGCGTCCAGCGAGGGCATGATCAGCAGGTTCGCTTCACCCTTGAGCTCGGCGTCGGGGAACAGTCGCTCCCGGATGTGTTCGTCGAGCGCCGCATCGCCCTGCATCTCACCCTCGACCTCGAGGTCGGGGTGATCCCGGCGCAGCATGGCGACCGCCTCGCGGACCCGCTGGGCCGACTCCGCGTTCGAGGTGCCGAAGTTGGAGTGCGACAGCATGGCGACCTCCGGTTCGATCCCGAAGCGCCGCATCTGGCGGGCCGCGAGCACGGCCATCTCGGCGAGCGCGTCCGGATCCGGTTCCGGCGAAATGTGCGTGTCCGCCAGAAACAGCGTGCCCTTGGGCATGATCAGCATCGTCAGTCCGGAGAGATGACCGACCCGAGGACGTCGGCCGAGTATATCCTCAACGTCGCGCAGATGGTCCTGGTAGATGCCGGTGTTGCCGCATATCATCCCGTCCGCCTCGCCGCGCTTGACCATCAATGCGGCGATGACCGTGTTGTTGGTGCGCACGACCGTGCGGGCGGTATCCGGTGACACGCCCTTGCGTGCCATGCACTGGTGATAGAGGGTCCAGTACTCGCGGTAGCGCGGATCATCCTCCGGATCGCAGAGTTCGAAATCCGTATCGATGTCGAGGCGAAGGTCCAGCCGGTCAATGCGTCGGCGCACGACCTCCCGCCGGCCGATGACGACCGGCATGGCCAGTTCCTCGTCGACCACCACCTGAATTGCGCGGAGTACGCGTTCCTGTTCGCCATCGGAAAAGACGACGCGCTTCGGTGACTGCCGCGCCTTCTCGAAGACCGGCTTCATGACCATGGTCGAGCGATAGACGAACGCGTGCAGCCGATGGTTGTAGGCCTCGAAATCATGGATCGGCCGGGCAGCGACGCCGGTTTCCATCGCCGCCCGCGCCACCGCCGGCGCGATCTCCAGGATCAGGCGCGGGTCGAACGGCTTCGGGATCAGGAACTCGCGGCCGAATGTCAGGGACTGATCCTCGTAGGCGCTGGCGACCGCCTCGGTCGCCTCTTTCTGCGCGAGGGCGGCTATCGCCTCGGCGCAGGCCACCTTCATCGCGTCGTTGATCTCGGTGGCGCCGCAGTCGAGCGCGCCCCGGAAGATGAAGGGAAAGCACAGTACGTTATTGATCTGGTTCGGGTAATCGGAGCGCCCGGTGCCCATGATCACGTCATCGCGGGCCGCCAGCGCCTCCTCCGGCCAGATCTCCGGTACCGGGTTCGCCAGCGCGAAGATCAGCGGGTCCGAACCCATGCGCTTGACCATTTCGGCGGTCAACACGCCCGGCGCAGACAATCCCAGAAAGAGATCCGCGCCATCGATCACCTCGCCGAGTGTTCCCGCGTCGGTTTCGCGGGCGTAGCGCGCCTTGTACTTATCCATTCCGTCTTCGCGGTCGGTGCGCACCACACCCTTGGCGTCGGTTACCGTGATGTGGTCCTTGCGGGCACCGACGGAGCAGAGCATATCGAGGCAGGCGAGGGCGGCGGCGCCGGCACCCGAGCACACGATCTGCAGGTCCTCGACCTTTTTGCCGACCACCTCCATGGCGTTGAGCGTCGCGGCCGCCACGCAGATGGCGGTGCCGTGCTGGTCGTCATGGAATACCGGTATGTTCATGCGCTCGCCGAGGCGGCGCTCGATCTCAAAGCACTCCGGCGCCTTGATGTCCTCGAGATTGATGCCGCCGAAGGTCGGCTCGAGCGCCGCCACGGCATCGCAGAACCGGTCGACATCGGGCTGGTCCACCTCGATATCGAATACGTCGATATTCGAAAACGCCTTGAACAGGACCGCCTTGCCTTCCATGACCGGTTTCGCGGCGAGCGCGCCGATGTTGCCGAGACCGAGCACCGCCGAACCGTTGGTGATGACCCCCACCAGGTTCGCGCGGGCGGTCACCGTCGATGCCTCGAGCGGATCGTCCACGATCGCCCGGCATGCCGCGGCCACGCCCGGTGAATAGGCCAGGCTGAGGTCCCGCTGGTTGGCCAGCGGCTTGGTCGCGATGACGCCGAGTTTTCCGGGCGGCTCCATCCGGTGATAAATGAGCGCCTGCTTGTCGAATTCTTCTCGGTTTTCTTCGTGGTCGGTCATGGATACGAGGCGAGCCCTTCGGCGGGGTAGAAGTTGTTACGCGCGGTTGAAACGTTAGCACGGATCGGCATCCGGTCCGAGGGACAATCCTGCCGATCCGCCTCAGCCGCTGCCTCGGAGCGATGCAATCGCCTCGTCGGCGCCGCCGACGAATGCGCCGTCGATGAACACCTGGGGCAACAGGGGCCATTCGGTCCAATCGCGCAGGCGGTGGAAGCGATCGCGCTCTGCGCTCGAGCCCATGCCCATCGTGACCTCTCGGTAGCCGACACCTTCCCGATCGAGGTGTGCGATCAGGCCGCGGGTGTCGGTCAGGTTGCTGCGAAAGATTGCGACCCGGGCCGAGCGGATCAGTTCCGCGATGTCCGCAGGTGCCTCGGCGTCGTCGACGGCTACGTGTTTCATGCCTTCCCCTTGATCGTTTCGAAGGCCGCGAGTGCGGCCTGGCGGCTCGCCTTGAGATCGACGATCGGCCGCGGGTAATGGAGGCCGGGCGTGATGCCTGCGGCCTCGAGGACGTTCGCCGGCGCCTGCCATGGCGCATGGATATGCCGGTCCGCCAGCGTGGCGATCTCCGGCACCCAGGTGCGTACATACGAGCCATCCGGATCGAAGCGCTCGCCCTGGCGGACCGGATTGAAGATGCGGAAGTACGGGGCCGCGTCGGCGCCGCAGCCTCCCGCCCACTGCCAGCCGAGCGTATTGCTGGCGAGATCCGCATCGACCAGTGTATTCCAGAACCAGTGGGCACCGTGCAGCCAGTTGATGCGGAGATTCTTGGTCAGAAACGAGGCGACCACCATCCGGATCCGGTTGTGCATCCAGCCGCAGTGCCACAGTTGCCGCATGCCGGCATCGACCAGGGGCACGCCCGTACGCCCGGCCTGCCATGCGGCCAGATCGTCGGCGGCCTCTGCCCGTGGGTCGCGCCACGGAAATGCCTCGAAACGCGGGTTGAGCGGCCGCTCTGGCGTCTCGGGGAAATGGAACAGCAGATGGTGTGCGAAGTCGCGCCAGCCGAGTTCGCTCAGGAACACCCCGGCCGATACGGTCTCCGCCTGTCCGCGCTGGCGCAGTGCCCGGACGATCTGCCTGGGCCCGATCTCGCCGAAGTGCAGATGCGGTGACAGCGCCGATGTCCCGTCCAGCGCGGGGCGCTCGCGGTCCTCGCGATAGTCGCTGAGGATATCGCTGCAGAACCGCTCAAGGCGCGCCTGCGCGCCGGGTTCGCCCGGTTGCCACGCGGCCTCCAGGCCCTGGTCCCACGGGATCTTTGGTTTGAGGTCGAGGGCGGCGATCGGTTCGGATGCCGGCGCGTGTTGCCGACCGGGAATGGTCACGGGGGCCGGTTCGATCGAATCCGACAGCCCATAACCCGATATCCGTTTCCAGAACGGCGTGAACACGCGGTAGGGCTGCCCCTGGCCGGTTTCGACTTGCCACGGTTCGTAGAGCAGGGCGGCGTTGAAGCTCTCGGCGTGCACCTCCCGGTTTTCCCGCAGCCAGGCCTTGATCCGGCGGTCGCGCTCGATCACCCGGGGCTCGTAGAGCCGGTTCCAGTACACCGCCTCCGCGCCGGTCTCATCGAGGAGCTCGCCCAATGCCTGTTCGCACGGACCCCGGCGGATGGTCAGGCGGGCGCCCCCGGCCTCCAGACTGGCGGCCAGCGCCTTCAGCGAATGGTGCAGCCACCAGCGCTGGGCGCCGCCCAGTGCCCATTGGCCTTCTTCTTCCGGTGCATGGATGTACAGCGGGATGATCCGCTCGTGGCGCTCGAGTGCGGCGGCCAGCGCCGGATGATCGGCCAGGCGCAGGTCGCGGCGGAACCAGACGATTGCGGTCGACATGGCGGGCCTTTCGGGGTGTGGCGGATTCGGGATGCGGTAGCTGCCAGCTGACTATCGCTCGTCGAGGCGCGGGCGCAATTCGACGAGGTTGCAGGGGCGGGTGCGGTAATCGATCTGGTCGCGGATAATCCGGTCGAACGCGGTGCGACAGGCCCCGGAAGAACCGGGCAGCGCGAACACGAAGGTCCGGTTCGCCACGCCGGCGAGCGCGCGCGACTGCAAAGCCGAGGTCCCGATCTCCTCGAAGGAGATCGCGCGGAAGATCTCGCCGAACCCTTCGATGGTTTTGTCGAACAGTGGCGTCAGCGCCTCGGGGGTGCCGTCGCGGCCGGTGAGGCCGGTGCCGCCGGTGGCGATCACGGCATCGATATCCGCGCGCGCGATCCACTCGGAGACGACCGCGCGGATCGCGTAGCGGTCGTCGCGTACGATGCGCCGATCGCCGATCGTGTGGCCCGCCGATGTGAGCCGATCCACCAGCAACTGGCCGGATTTGTCATTCGCCTCGGTACGGCTGTCGGAGACGGTCAACACAGCGGTATTGAGGGGCTGAAAAGCGCGTTCTTCGGTGGCCATGGAGTATTGTCCGATTGATAATCGAGTGTATCAGGTCCCGTTGCGCCCGCACGGTGTCGAACCGCTGTCCCGCCGGGAGGAAATCGAGCCCGTGTCTGTCGAGTCCGGCAGGCGGGGAATGGCACCATCGGAACCATGACACATCGAGGGGGAAACTATGAATCCGTTCGACTATATGGCGCACCGCCTGGGTCCTTCGGTCCTCGCCGGCAGTATCGTCGGTTGCATCATGATCGGCCGTCTCGACACGGTGCATTGGCTATTGATCGCCACGGGGCTGGTGCTGTCGGCGCTCGGCTGGTGGCGGATCGGGCGCCACGCCCACTCCTGAGCCGGTTCCCGGGCACCCGCAGTCCGGGGCGCCCGATGCGGTCGTGTCTTCAGGCCTTGGCCTCGGCGCTCTGGAAACCGCGGACCAGGTAGTCGAACAACAGCCCGTACGCGATCCCCAGGGGGATCGCCACGATCGCGGTCGCGGCCATGAGCGAGGGCCAGAAGTAGACGTCACCGCGGATCAGCTCCATGGGCACGCCCGCGCTGAGGTTGCGCGATGCACTCTCGCTGATGAACGTCACCGAATAGATGTAGTTCGCCAGCGACAGCGAGAACGCGAAGACCACGCAGGCGCCGATCCCCGGCAACGCCTGGGGCAGAACCACTTTGCGGAATGCCTGGAAGCGCGAGCAGCCGTCGATCAGTGCCGCCTCGTCCAGTTCCCGCGGTACCGAGCGGAAAAAGCCCAGCAGCAGCCAGGTACAGAAGGGTACCGTCGCCGTTGGCAGGACCAGCACCAGGGACCAGATGGTGTTGGTCAGGTTGAGGTCGACTACGATCCGGAACAGCGGCAGGAACAGCAGCGACGGCGGCACCAGATAGACCAGGAAGATCGCCATGCCCGAACTCTCGCCCCAGCGCCCGGTCAGGCGCGCCAGGGCATACGCCGCGGGCACGGCCAGCAGCACGGTGATCGCGACCACGCAGACGCCGATGACCAGCGAGTTCCACAGGAACAGCGGATACTTCGTGTCGGTGAACAGGAAGAGCAGGTGCTCGATGGTCGGACCGCGCTCATAGATGAACGGATTCGCGCCGGCATCGAACAGCTCGGATTGCTTCTTGAAGACCGTAATGACCGCATAGAGGATCGGCAGGATCGAAAACAGCACCAGGCCAACGACCGCGAAGTAGAACCCCGACTTGCGTACATTTCTGTGCATGGGTCGCTCCGTTCAGTCGTCGTGCAGGCGGGATGCGAAGCGCAGCGCCACGATCGCCGCCGCCAGCAGGACGGGGAACAGGAACAGCGCGATCGCCGCCCCCTGGCCGAGGTCACCGCTTTCGATGCCTTTCTCATAGGCCCACAGCGGCAGGATCTGGGTCGAGTGCCCGGGCCCGCCGCGTGTCAGCAGTTCGATGGTCGAGACCTCGCCGATCACCAGCAGGGCGGTGAACAGGATCGCCACGATCAGCACCGGCGCCAGCGCGGGCAGGACGACGCGGAACAGCGTGCGAAAGAAACCGGCGCCGTCGATCTGCGCCTGCTCCAGTCGTTCACGGGGAATGGAGAGGCGGCCCGCAAGCACGATGATGGTGGCCAGCGGCAGGGTCCGCCAGGCGTCGACAAACACCGCCGAGGCCATGCCCCAGCCCGTGCGGCCGAGGTAATACACATGACGGCTCGGCCCGAAGAGCCCGTCGGGTCCGAGGATCCCGATCTGGACCAGGACCCAGTCGATCGGGCTGAACTGCGAATCCAGCAGCCACAGCCAGGTGATCGCCGCCAGTGACACCGGCATCGCCCACGGCATCATGAACAGGACCTGCACCAGCCGCTTGCCGCGGAACTCGCGTGCCAGGATCTCCACGGCGATGGTGGCCAGTACCACGATGGTCGTAACCGTTGCCGCGGTGATGATCAGGCTGTTCCAGAGGGCCGTCCAGAACGCCTCCTGGCCGGTTACGGCGATGAAATTGTCGAGGCCGACGAAGTTGTCGATCCGCGGATCGCCGGCGGTGGCATCGCTCAGGCTGAGCAGGATCGCCATGAAGAACGGGACGGCCACGAAGAACACGACATAGAGGACCGCCGGGGCGAGCATGACGCAACCGAGTACGCCCGGGCGTTCCAGCGCCTCGCTGATACGCCCCATCAAACCGGTGGGAGCGGCCGATACGGGGTGGTGTCCTCCGGTCACGGTACTCATGCGGCGGCCACCCCGGGGCCATTCGTCCGCTCACCGCTCTGCGGATCGAAGTATCGCGCATTGGACTGGCGGATCACGAAACGCCGGCGCTCGCCGGTGCCGAAACCCGGCGGTTCGGCCTGGCGCAGGCGGCCAATCACCCGCGGGGCGCGGTCGCCCTCCGGGACACCACCACGCACGGCACCATAAATGAGCCATTCGGCGCCCAGGAACTCGAGGTGCTCGATCTCGACATCGAGATCCACAGCGATCTCCTCCTGCGACACGCTATCGGCCTCCAGCAGGTGCTCGGGACGTGCACCCAGGATCGTATCGCCCAGATCGATCAGATTCATCGGCGGATCGCCGATGAAGCCGGCGACGAACAGGTTGCCGGGATTCTCGTAGAGCTCCCGCGGTGTACCCAGCTGGTGGATCCGGCCCTCGTGGATCACGGCCACGCGATCGGCGAGGCCGAGGGCCTCGAGCTGGTCGTGGGTCACGTACAGCGTGGTGATCCGGGTGCGGTCGTGGAGCTCGCGCAGTTCGCCGCGTGCCTGGCTGCGGATCTGCGCGTCGAGTGACGACAGCGGTTCGTCGAATACGAACAGTTCCGGGTCACGGACCAGCGCGCGCGCCAGCGCCACGCGCTGCATCTGGCCACCGGACAGGCGCGTCGGCCGGCGCTCGAGCAGGTTCTCGATCTCGAGGATGCCGGTGACCCAGTCGATCTTCTGTTGCTGTTCCGCCTCCGGGACCTTGCGTGCGACCAGCGGGAAACGGATGTTCTCGCGCACGCTCATGTGTGGATAAAGCGCGAAGTTCTGGAACACCATCGCCACGTTGCGCCGTTTGGGCGGCACCCCGACGATGGACTCGTTATCGACGAGGATGTCGCCGGAAGACGGCTCCTCCAGCCCCGCCACCATGCGCATCAGCGTGCTCTTGCCGGAGCCGGATGGGCCGAGGATCGCGAGCAGTTCGCCGTCCTCGGAAGTGAGGTCGATGCCGTTGACCGCGGGGATGCGGCCGAAGTGTTTTTCCAGTGCCCGCGTTTCGAGTATCGCCATGGATCCATGTCCGGGTTGGGGTGATCTGGGATTTCACGGGATCACGGCGCACCATCTCAACCGTGCCACGGTCGAGTGCCTGCTGCTCCGCGAGGATGTTGCCCGGCCGGTCACGCCTCATCGGGTATGGCCGGCCGGGCGATGGTCAAGTGGTGCGGAACGTCAGTCGCCGCCGACGTAACCGCGTTCACGCCACTTCTCGAAGATATCCCGGATCTCCCCGGCGGTATTCTCGACCGCTTCCTCCGGTGTCTTCGCGCCGCGTGCAACGTCCGCCATCATGCTGGAGACCAGGTTGGTCTGGTATACCTCGCTGATGGCCGGGTTCGCATAGCCCGGGTAGCCGAGCCACGCCGTCCAGTCCTCGGCGGTCTGCAACAGCTTGAGCTTATCCGCCGGTTCGGCGCCCCAGGGGTCGTCGTCCAGCCAGCTGTCGTCCCCGAAAAGCTGCGGCACCTGCGAGGCGTGCGCCGGGAAGTTGTAGAACTTCGAGTAATAGCTGGCGCTGGCGTAGTTGTTCTCCAGATCCAGCATGAACTTCTTCGCCGCCGCGATCTTGTCCTCGTCGGTGACGTAATCCGGCATGGTATGGATGAACCACACGTGGGCCGGCATCCGCTTGTCACCCCTGGGCCCCTCGAGGCCCGGCCGGAACCCGGTGTCCGCGGCGACCTCCGGCGAATCCTCCTGGGCGCTGCGGTAGAAGGAGATTGAATTCTGGATGTAGGACGCCTGGCCGGCGATGAAGGTCTGGTTGTTCGACGCCGCGTTCCAGGCGAAGACCTCGGGCGTCATGGCGTTGTCGAACAGTTTCTTCTGGTACTTGACCGCTTCCAGGACCTCCTCGGAGTCGAACGTGACATTGCCGTCCTCGTCCTGGATCGAACCGCCGTGCGACCAGATCAGGGCGCGGGCGTAGAATTCCGAGTCGATCTCCGGCGACATGCCGAGCGCGACCGGAATGCCCGTTTCCTCGAAGATCTGCTTGCCGCCCTTGAGGAGATCGTTATAGCTCTCCGGGCCTTCCGGGTAGCCTGCGTCCTTCCAGAGGGAGCGGCGGTAGTCGCCCGGGTCCGGCACCCAGCCATGGCAGAAGCCGTACCAGATGTCCTGCGCCGGCAGGTAGCTGGAGCGCTCGCAGGTCCCGGAACGTTCGCCGAACTCCGCTTCGGCCGCCTTGTTGACGTCCTTGAGCGGCTTGAGGCCCTCAATGAACGAGGTCGGCGGCGCGTTCATCTCGAACAGGGTCGCACCCTCACCGGCGGAGATCGAGGCGGACAGGGTCGAGGGTACTTCGGCGATGTTGATGAAGTTGACCGTTACATCGACGTTGTTCGCTTCACCCCAGGCCTCGGCATATTCCTCGAACCACTCGTCGTAGCGGGGGACGAAGTGGCTCCACTGCGTGATGCTGATGCTCGTGCCGTCGGGGAACTCATCCGGGAAACTCATATCCCCGTAGGAGGTTTTATCGAAAACGGGATCCGGCGGTTCGCCGGCGGCATGTGCCCCGGCCACGGAGAGGATCGTGGCAAGGGCGGAGCCGATGAGCGCGCCGCCACGGCGCACCCGCGGGAATGCATGGGTTTCTGTTGACATTGTTGCCTCCTTGTGAAACCCGGAATGTGCACGATCGAGTGTACGGTGGTGCCGGCGTCTGTCAAATCTGTAATGTTTCGCTCACCGAGCATTGTCCGGGGGGCGTGGGCGAACGGGAGGCGCGTCGCCGCGGGCGGTGCTCTGGTAGCATGCGCTCTTCACCAAGGGCCGCGTGGTGTCGCGCGCCCATGATTCGCCCACCCGGAGCCGGACTTGAGCGAACGTATACACAAGGTCCTCGCGCGCGCCGGGCTGGGCTCGCGCCGGGCGGTTGAACGCCTGCTGACCGAGGGCGCGATCCGCGTCAATGGTGAGGTGGCGGCGCTCGGGGCCGCCCTCGATCGAAACGATCGGGTGGAGATCGAGGGCCGGCGCTACCGGGTCGTAATCCGCCCCCGGCAGCGCGCGCGCTGGCTGCGCTATCACAAGCCCGAGGGCCAGGTCAGCACCCGCAGCGATCCCGAGGGCCGGCCGACCGTTTTCGATCCGTTGCCGCGTCTGCGCGAGGCGGGTGGTCGCTGGGTCTCCCTCGGGCGGCTCGACGTGAACACGACCGGACTGATGCTGTTCACCGATGACGGGGCGGTGGCCAACGCGCTCACGCACCCGTCGGCCGGTATCGAGCGTGAATACGCGGTGCGCGTTCGCGGTGCGGTTGCGTCCGAGACGCTCGAACGCCTGACCACGGGTGTCCTGCTGGACGACGGTGAGGCGAAATTCGATCGCATCATTGATGCCGGCGGGCAGGGCAGCAACCACTGGTATCACGTGATCCTGCACGAAGGCCGGCGCAACGAGGTGCGGCGTATCTGGGAGGCGGTCGGGTGCCAGGTCGCGCGCCTGACGCGGGTGCGCTTCGGGCCGATCACGCTGCCGCGGCATATCCGCCCGGGCCGCTTCGAGGATCTGCCGGCCGAGGACATCCGGGCACTGCAGGAACTCGCCGGGGGCGGCGATCACAGCGGGGAGCTCGCACTGGAACCCGAGTCGAGCCGCGGCAAACGCGCGGCCCGGGCGCGGGGCAAGGGCAAGCCGCGCAAGTCGCGCACCCGGGCCGGTACCGGCGCGACCGAGACCGGACCCCGCAAGCGCCGATGACGCGGGCCGGTCGACGCGCCGGCATCGCGGCGATCCTCGCCGGCGGTGTCGTCCTCGCCCTGAACATGGGCCTGCGTCAGACGTACGGCCTGTTCCTCGAACCCATGACGACGGCGCTGGCCGTCAGCCACGGCGCGTTCGGCCTGGCGATCGCCGTCCAGAACCTGCTCTGGGGGGCGCTCACACCGTTCTTCGGTGCCGCTGCGGACCGCTGGGGTACGGCCCGTATGCTGGTCGTCGGTGCCCTGTTCTATAGCGCCGGGCTCGTGGTTATGGCGGCCGCGGAGACTTCCGTCGGCATCCATCTGGGCGCCGGGATCCTCACGGGCATCGCCGTCGCCGCGACGGGCTTCCCCCTGGTCCTGGCGGCGGTGGCCCGCAGCGTACCGGAAGCCCGTCGCAGCACCGCGCTCGGGCTCGCCACGGCCGGCGGATCGATTGGCCAGTTCCTGTTGCTGCCGGGTACCCATGGCCTGATCGCCGGCCTCGGCTGGCCGGTGGCGCTGCTCGGTCTCGCCGTGCTCGCCCTGTTCATTCTTCCGTTCGCCATCCCCCTGCGCGGGCGAGCGGCGCGGGCGGGGGGCAGCGAGCAGCGGCTCGGCGAAGCGCTGGGCGAGGCCGGCACACATCGAGGCTATCTCTTGCTTACAGGCGGATTCTTCGTCTGTGGTTTCCACATCGCCTTTGTCGCCACGCACCTGCCGGCCTACGTCTCCGCCAATGGCCTCGCACCGCTGATTGGCGCGACCGCGCTCGGGATCGTCGGCTTCTTCAATATCATCGGTACCTTCGGATTCGGCTGGGCGGGCGGGCGCTGGCGCAAGAAACATCTGCTGTGCGGAATCTATCTCGCGCGGGCTGCCGCGATCGCCATGCTGCTGTTCGTCCCGCTGACCACCGCCAGCGTGTTCGCCTTCGCCGCGGTGTTCGGAGTCCTCTGGCTGGGGACCGTGCCGCTCACCAGCGGCCTGGTCGGGGATATCTTCGGTGCCCGTTACCTCGCGACGCTGTTTGGCATCGTCATGTTCAGTCACCAGATCGGCGCCTTCTTCGGGGCCTGGCTCGGCGGCGTGAGCTTTGATCTCACCGGCGGTTACGAGGCTGTCTGGTTGCTTGCGATGGCATTGTCACTACTGGCCGCCGCCCTGCATGCACCGATCGCCGATCAGCCGGTCGAGCGGGTCGCGGGAGCGGCGCGATGACCCGCCTGCACGCGAATACGGCACAGAGCATCTACCGGCGCCTGCTCGACACCTATGGCCCTCAGGGGTGGTGGCCCGCCGACAGCGCGTTCGAGATCGTCGTCGGCGCGGTGCTCACCCAGAATGCCGCCTGGACCAACGTCGAGTATGCGCTGACCCATCTGCGCGAAGCCGACGCATTGTCACCGGAGGCGATCCTCGCGTTGCCGGATGAGCGGCTCGGCGCGTTGATACGCCCGAGCGGTTATTTCAACGTCAAGGCGCGGCGCCTCAAGGCGGTTTGCGGCTTTCTCGTGGATGCCGGGGGCATCGAAGCCCTGCGCGAGTGCGGGACCGGGGACCTGCGGGCGGCGCTGCTCGGCGTGCACGGGATCGGGCGTGAGACCGCCGACGATATCGTGCTGTATGCGTTCCACCGCCCGGTGTTCGTCATCGACGCCTACACACGCCGCATCTTCGAACGCCTGGGCCTGTTCGTCGGCGGTGAGACGTACGAAGCGCTGCGGGGCGCCTTCGAAAGCGCCCTCGGCCCGGACGTCCCCGTGTACCAGGAATACCACGGCCTGATCGTGGAACATTGCAAGGCCGTATGCGCGGTCCGCCCGCGCTGCGCCGACTGCAGCCTGCGCTACCGCTGCCCGGTCGGGCGCAACGAACGGGCCTGAGGCGAACGGCACTTGGCGGGCGATCGGCATCAGACTTCGGCATCAACGCGAACACTCACTGTCATTGCGAACGAAGTGAAGCAATCCAGCGACTGCAGGGCGTTTCGCGAACATTGCGGTCTCACGGAGTCCGCAGCGCTGTGCGCCGGGACCTCCGTGAGCCGGTATGGTTACGCGTGATGCCGTGCAGTCACTGGATCGCCGCGCTCCCTGCGGTCGCTCGCGATGACGGTTTCGACGAAATTCAGTTCTCCCGCGCCCTCAGGTAAGTGCCTTTTGGGCCTGAACCGATAAGTCAGCCGAACCGCGTAGCCCGGATGCAGCGAAGCGGAATCCGGGGATGCCGTGCCCGGGAATCACGCAGAGGCGCGGAGCGCGCGGAGAACGCGAAGAGCACCGTTAATCGATTTGCGGTGAATGCGCATCACACCGTCATCTTATCTGCCTTCCTTTGCGCACTTTGCGGCCTCCGCGGCTCTGCGTGATACCGCTTTTTCTGGCGCCAGAATTCCAATGCCCTGTAGACTCAAGCCAGGCGCGCCGGACGCGCGCTGTTCACGAGACCATCCATGGAGGGAACCATGCGCACGTTCGCGATCATCCTGCTGAGCTTTCTCGCCTTACCCTCGCTCGCGGCCGGAGAGCCCGATCCGCCGGACCTCATGCACGCTTCGACCTGGGGCGAGACCGAGGATGTGTCGGCGTACCTCGTCAGCGAGAAGCTCGATGGCGTCCGCGGGCACTGGACCGGCGAGCGCCTGCTCACCCGCGGCGGGCACGGCGTCCATCCTCCGGAATGGTTCACCGTCGACTGGCCATCGATACCGATGGACGGCGAACTGTGGCTCGGCCGTGGCCGTTTCTCCGAGGTGAGCGGCATCGTCCGGACCCGGGAACCGGTGGATGCCGAATGGCGCGACGTGCGTTTCATGGTGTTCGACCTGCCGGCCCATACGGGTCCGTTCCAGGCGCGCGCCCGTCGGATACGGAGGCTGCTCGATGACGCCGGCGTACGATGGCTGCGGCCGGTGCGCCAATTCCCGGTCGCGGATAGCGATGAGCTCGATGAACTGCTGCAGCGGATTGTCGACGCGGGCGGGGAAGGCCTTATGCTGCACCGCCGCGATGCGTATTATCGCGCCGGGCGCAGCGATGCCCTGCTGAAGTACAAGACTTCCGCGGACGCCGAGGCCCGGGTGGTGGCACACACGCCCGGCAAAGGCCGTAACCGTGGCATTCTCGGTGCGCTGGTGGTCGAACGCCCGGACGGTCTTCGATTCCGCCTCGGTACCGGCTTCAGCGATGCGGAGCGCGCCGACCCGCCGCCCATTGGCAGCCGCGTAACCTATCGCTACAACGGCTTTACCGCGAACGGTGTACCCCGGTTCGCGCGATTTCTGCGGATACGACCGCGCATGAGTGACGAGCGCAGCCGGTGATAAGGCGGTGCCGGTGCATTGGGCTCCTGATCCGCTCGCGCTTGACCGCGGATGTCGCCGCGGGCAGATTGTCTGGCAGCCCGCGCCGGGCGATACCCTATAACTGGTCTGGACCGATTCCATGAACGCTCACCGCTCTTCCACGTTTGGCCTGTTCGTATTCGTTCTCGCCACGCTGATGCCCGGGCCGCTGTTCGCGGACGATGCCGGCTCGGCCGCGGATATCCGGATCGAACGCCCGTGGTCGCGGGTGACACCGCCGGGAACGCCCGTGGGGGCGGGGTACATGACGATCGTGAACACGGCGGATGAACCGGATCGCCTGACCGCCGCGGAATCGCCGGCTGCCGGGCGCGTGCAGATCCATCGCAGCGTGAAGAAGGATGGGAACAGTTCGATGGTCCACCAGAAAGACGGTGTCGTCGTGCCTCCCGATGGGCAGCTCGAATTCGCGCCGGGAGGTTACCACCTGATGCTCATGCAGTTGGAAGATCCGCTGGAGGAAGGCGACCGCGTGCCCGTCACCCTGCGTTTCGAGCGGGCTGGTCGTGTAGAAGTGGAATTGACGGTTCGTTCTCTGACGGCCGGACCGCCGAATGATGATTGATGTGGCGTGACCCCATCCTTGCGGACTGCGACGCCGAGGAAAGGGCAGGTCGCGTCGATCACCGCTACCATCGATCCGCAGGCGTGCGGTGGTCACTCCGTGGTCCAGGTGCCCCGGTAGACCTCGATACTGGTAATCGATATGTCAGCCACACGCAGATGGATTATGCCCTCGCGATCAACGGGCGCCGCTGGGCCGGAAACAGCGGCGAGACGGGCCTCTCACTGGCGCCCGAGGGCAGCACTAGCACTGGCGTGCAACTCCCGCTGAAGGTCGACTTCGGTGCGATCGGCACCGGCGCCTACGAACTGCTGCGGGGCGGGGCAAGAGCGGATTACCGCCTGACCGCCGACATCGTCGGCAATGCGGGCCTGGAGGAATTCGGCGCGTTCGACTTTCCGGTCGAGCGCAGCGGCCGGATTGATCTGACGCGCTGAGAACACGGAAATCTTCCAGTGGCGGATGCAACACGGATCATCGATCCGAACCTGCGGAGCGGTGTTGGCGCGTGGTCGGTGGGCATGGCCGCGACCCTTTCGTTTCGGGCGTTCGGGTTACTGACAGCGCGAAGCGCCGCACGCATTGTATACTCGCGCGCATGCGGGTGAGTGCGGGACGATCTGCACGGTGGTCTATTGCCCGGCGATCGGTGCGGATACGTTCAACCCGCCGGGTGAAAGGGAGAACAGTCATTGCTTGTGTTCCGCGTGCGGCAAAATCGGCAATCGTTCGATGCCGGCCCGGGCCATTGAGTCCCGATCCATCCACCATCCAACCCTGCTGACGAAGAAGCCCCGGCTGCGGTCCGGTTGACCGTGGTCCAGGCCTCTGCAACTGAACCAACGGGTATGTCCATGTCCTCGAAGATGGTATTCAAGACGCCGCTGTCCGAACGCGATGCACTGCGGTCCGCACTGGATCAGCACTACCGCGCCGACGAGAGCGCGTGTATCCGCGATCTCCTCGCTGACCTCGAACTCTCGGGTGACAGCCGCAGTCGCATCCACGCCTATGCCCGATCGCTGGTCGAGGCGGTGCGCGAGGAGAGCGCGAGCCAGGGCGGGATCGACGCCTTCCTGCACGAGTATGGGCTGGCGACCCATGAAGGCGTGCTGCTGATGTGCATCGCCGAGGCCCTGCTGCGGATTCCGGATTCCGAGACCCGTGAACGGCTGATCCGCGACAAGCTCGGCAGCGCCGACTGGAAACAGCATCTGGGCCATTCGCGTTCGCTGTTCGTGAACGCCTCGACCTGGGCGCTGATGATGACGGGGCGCGTGGTCGGTATGCACAACGCCGTCGGCCGCTCACCGGACGCCTCTCTGCGTCGCCTGGTCGCGCGCCTTGGTGAGCCGGTTGTGCGCGAGTCGGTGAACCAGGCGATGCGCATCATGGGGCGCCAGTTCGTGATGGGCCGCAGTATCGAGAACGCGATCGAGCGCGCCGAGAAGTGGGAAAAGCGCGGCTACAGCTACTCCTACGACATGCTCGGGGAGGCCGCGCGGACGATGGACGACGCCAGGGGCTACTTCCGCCGTTACAAGCACGCGATCAAGAAGATCGGCGAGAGCGCCGGGGGCCGTGGTCCCATCGAGGGCCCGGGTATCTCGGTCAAGCTCTCCGGCCTGCATCCGCGCTACGAAGTCGCGAATCATGAGCGCGTAATGGACGAACTGTTGCCGCGGCTGCGGGCGCTGTGCGCCGACGCGGCCCAATATGATATCGGCCTCAATATCGATGCGGAGGAAGCGGACCGCCTCGATATATCGCTCGATTGTATCGAGGCGATTTCGGGTGATCCGGAATTCAGTAACTGGCAGGGCTTCGGCGTCGTCGTACAGGCGTATCAGAAACGGGCCCCGTACGTCCTCGATGTCCTCGCGGACATGGGCAGGCGCCACGACCGCCGCTTCATGGTGCGCCTCGTCAAGGGCGCCTACTGGGACATGGAGATCAAGCGCGCGCAGGAGATGGGCGTCGAGGATTACCCCGTGTTCACGCGCAAGGTGAACACCGATGTCTCCTACCTCGGCTGTGCCCGCAAGCTGTTCGCCAATACGGACGTCTTTTATCCGCAGTTGGCCACGCACAATGCCCATTCAATCTCGAGTGTGCTGGAATTCGCCGGCAACAGCCGCGACTTCGAGTTCCAGCGCCTGCACGGGATGGGCGAGGACCTCTACGAGCGCGTGATTGAACACGATCAGGTCGGCGCCGGTTGCCGGATTTACGCCCCGGTCGGTCAGCACGAAGACCTGCTCGCGTATCTGGTCCGGCGACTGCTGGAAAACGGGGCCAACAGCTCCTTCATCAACCGCATCCAGGACGAGTCGCTGGATATCGACGAGCTGGTCGCGGATCCGGTGCCGCAGGTGCGGGCACTCACCCGTGCACAGCATCCGCGGATACCCTTGCCCCCCGATCTGTTCGGCCAGGAGCGCACCAACGCGTTCGGTGTCGACCTCACCGACCGGGTCGAACTGCAGGGCCTCAAGGATGGTATGGAGGCGGCGACCCGTAGCGCCCGGCGCGCGGATCCGATCATCAATGGCGAGGTCGTCGCGGGCCAGGATGGGCGCCAGGTCCTTGCGCCGCACGATCGCGAGCGCGTCCTCGGTGAAACCAGCGACGCGACCGATGAGCAGATCGAACGGGCCATCCAGACGGCTCACAACGCGGCCCGGGAATGGGCGGACACGCCGGTCGCGGAGCGGGCGGCCTGTCTGGAGCGTGCCGCGGACCTCATGGAAGAGCGCATGACGCGACTGCTGGGTCTGATCGTCGCGGAAGTCGGCAAGACCCTAAATGACGCCGTCGCCGAGGTACGCGAAGCGATCGACTTCTGCCGCTATTACGCGCTGCGGGCGAAGAAGGACCTATCGAGCGAGATCCAGCTGCGGGCGCCGATCGGTGTCGATCGCCGGATCGAACTCAAGGGTGCTGGCGTGTTCACCTGCATCAGCCCGTGGAACCTGCCCTTCGCCATCTTCAACGGCCAGGTGACCGCGGCACTGGTCGCCGGCAATTCCGTCCTCGCCAAGCCCGCCGAACAAAGCCCCCTGATCGCCGCCGAGGCCGTGCAGCTGCTCCATGAGGCCGGGATCCCGCCGGCGGTGCTGCACCTGGTGCCGGGTGAAGGCCGGCGTGTGGGCGGCAAGCTCACGGGCGATCCGCGCGTCACCGGGGTGTGTTTCACCGGTTCCACCGAGACCGCGCGCGTAATCAACCGGGCGCTGTCGAAGCGCGAGGGACCGATCCCGCCCCTGATCGCGGAGACCGGTGGTCAGAACGCGATGATCGTCGATTCCACCGCCCTGACCGAACAGGTCGCGCGCGACGTCGTCATCAGCGCATTCCAGAATGCCGGTCAGCGTTGCTCGGCCCTGCGCGTGCTGTTCGTTCAGGAAGACGTGGCCGAGCGCACCCTGGAGATGATCGCCGGTGCGATGGATGAATTGACGGTCAGCGATCCGCAACTGATCTCCACCGATGTTGGTCCGGTGATCGACGACAACGCGCAGAAGATGCTCAAGGATCACATCAAGCGCATGCTGGGCGAGGCGACCGAGATCCGCCGCGCCAGGCTGGGGCCGGCGACCGAGGACGGCAGTTTCGTCACGCCGGCGGCCTTCGAAATCGATGGCATCGAGCAGCTTGAGCGCGAGGTATTCGGGCCGGTGCTGCACGTCGTCCGCTATAAGGCGGATCAGCTGGACAATGTGATCGACTCAATTAATGCCAGCGGCTATGGCCTCACCATGGGCGTGCACAGCCGGATCGATGAGATGTGGAAGCATTGCTATCAGCGTGCCCGTGTCGGCAACAACTACGTCAACCGCAACCAGATCGGTGCGATCGTCGGCGTGCAGCCGTTCGGCGGCCAGGGGCTTTCGGGTACCGGGCCCAAAGCGGGCGGTCCGCTGTATCTCCACCGCTTCGTCTCGGATCGACCGGTCAAAGGCGATGGACAGGCGGGCACGACGGCCGCGACCGGCGATGGTGCGACGGCGCTCGATGAGAAATGCGTCAGCGCATCCGGCCTCAAGCGTGCGCTGGAAACGCTGGCAAAACAGGGGGCCGAATGGCACGAGACGCCCGAGACCCGGTCCAGCGTACTGGAGCAGGCGGCCGATGCCTTCGAGGGCGAGCCGAAGTCGTTGCGCGGTATCGATGCCGCCGGTGATGGTGAGGCCCGCCGCGGTGGCGATTACCTGCGCGTATACGCCGCTCAGGTGGAAGCCGAGTTCGCAACGCCCATACAGATGGCCGGCCCGACGGGTGAGCGCAACGAACTGTCCTTCTGGCCGAAGGGCGCCGTGGCCTGTATCGCCCTGGACGGCCAGAGCGCGATCGGCAATCTGATCGCCCAGGCCGGGGCGGCCCTTGCGGCCGGCAACACCGCCATACTCTGGCATCCGCAGGTGGGGGCCGCCGAGGCGGTGGCCAAGGTGCTGCACAAGGCGGGCGTGCCGCAGTACGCGGTCCAGGCCATCGCGCCGGGCAAGGACGCCACGCTGTCCGACGTCATCAGCGCGGCTGCGATCGATCTGGTCGCTTTCGCGGGCGAGGGCCGGACCGCACGCGAAGCCTCGGCGGTGCTCGCGGGGTTGGACGGACCGCTGCGCCAGCTGGTGCTTTTCCAGGAAACGGCCACCGATTCCGATGACTTCATCGGCCAGGGCCAGCCCGTGGCCAGCAGCCCGCACTATCTGTATCGCTTCGTCCACGAGCGCTCGCTATCCGTCGACACGACTGCATCGGGCGGCAACGCCTCACTGCTGTCGATCGAGGATGGCCCGAGCCTCCCCGGCGAGAGCTGAGGTGGTTACCGGGATGGGGCCGGCGGGAGCAACGGCCGGCCCCATCCCGCCCTGGGACCAGCAGGGCTTCGGCACGAATGGCACTTATTCAGCTGTGCCTGCCCTGGAGGGCACCAGTGAACGGGGCTGACGTAGGCCGGCTTGCGACCGAAGGGAGCCAGCCGGCACCAGGCGGTGATCCGGCGTCTGCGCGGGCTGTTGCCTTCGGCAAAAGCCGGCCTACAAAGTTACTGCCATTCGGGGTTGGGTACGGAATCGCTAAGCGTCACTCGTCCGGCCGAATCCTGCCGACTACATTGACGTTGCCGTCGTCTCCGACCGCGATGACGACCAGTTCGCCTTCACGCGGGAACACGCCCGTCAGGGAGGTGATGTTCACCTGGTGGGTCACGAGCACGGGTGGCGGGGCGAGGTCGGCCTCGCGCAGGAATGCGCGCAGCCGCGGCATGACCTCGTCTTCGCTGAATGCTTCTCCGAAGAAGGAGTTGAGCCCTTCCAGGGGCTCGACCGGCCCGATACCCAGCAGTTCCGCGGTCTCGCTGCTGCGACACCACCGACTGGTATAAACCGTTCTTCGATCGATGCCCCGTTCGCGTAGCCGGACTCCCACGCGTCGTGCCTGCTCGCGGCCCGTTTCGTCGAGATTGCGCTGGGTGCTGCAGTCGCCGAGCGTGAAGTCGCGAGGATCGCCGGTGCCCGGTGCGTTGGCGTGCCTCATGAGGACTGCGTGCCCCGGCTGCGACATCCCATCCCACGCGGCTGCCTCGTCGGCGGCCGCTGGTGGCAGCGTCAGCAGGGTAAGGCATGCGGTCAGACAGCGGGTGATCGTGCGCATCAGAACGGTTCTCCGGCTGGCTGGCAGAGCTTTCGACTGCGTGCGGGCAGCGGATGCCTTCTTTCCTGCGCGCTGCTATCACGGCTTGCGGTCCGACCCCTTGCGTTCGTCACGTGGCGATACGCTGAAGTAACCACGGTACCGTCGACTGAAATGAGCCGGGCTCCGAAAGCCGCTGCGGTGCGCGATCTCCGTTACGCTGGCCGTCGTATGCAACAGCAGCTGCCGCGCGCGGGCCAGACGCACCCCCATGTAGAACGCCGTCGGTGTGGTGGCGAGGTGGGTCTCGAACAGCCTTTCGAGTTGGCGCTCGGAGACACCGATATAGCCGGCGATCTCCGAGAGCTGCATCGGCTCCCCGACGTTCGCCTCCATCAGTGCCACCGCGCCGCTCAAGCGATCCTGACCGGTGCCGATGCGATGGCGCAGCGGTATCCGCTGCCGGTCGTTGCGGTCGCGTACCCGCTCATGGATCAGCAGATCGGTCGCGGCGGGGGCAGTGGTGTCGTCACTGCAGGTCTGTGAGATGAACTGCAGTATCATGTCCATCGCGGCCGTGCCACCACTGCAGGTATAGCGCTGGCGATCGATCTCGAAGATATGCTCGGAGGCGATGATGCGCGGGAAATCGGCCGTGAGTGACGGCAGGTCCTGCCAGTGGATCGTGCAGCGGTAGCCATCCAGCAGGCCGGCACGGGCCAGCAGCCAGCTGCCTGTGTCAATCCCGCCCAGCGCGGTGCCGCGCCCCGCCATGCGCCGCAACCAGTGGATCAACCGCCGCTCTTTCGGGAATTCGATCGGGTTCGGTCCGCAGAGGAACAGCGCCGTCAGTGCCGGCAGATCGTCGATCGCGCAGTCGACCTCCGTACGGACGCCGTTGCTGGCCACCACGGGTTCTCCCTCCGGAGAACAGGTCAGGGCGCCGAACAGGTGCTCGTGCGCGACCATATTGGCCATTCGCAGCGGCTCAATGGCCGAGGCGAAGGCGATGTAGGAAAAGCCGGGCACGAGCAGAAAACCGAGACGCCACTGCGCCTCGGCCCCGTTCAGTGGAGCCGGGGGAGCGACCAGATGGCCGGCCAGTTCGGGATTGCGCTGCGAGTGCGGCATGGTGTGCACTCTGACGTTGCGTTCGCGAGCCACGGCCCGTGCCGCCGGAAGCGCGAACGGTTCAGCGGGGACTGTAACACCGGTCGGGAAGGGGGCGCGTCCCGGCGCTCCGGGAGGCGGGTGATCGCCCGCCTCCCGGGTACATCCTGGAGCTCAATATGTCAGTGGGCGAGCCACGCGTTGAAACGCTCGGCGAGGGAATCGCCCTGATCCGCCCAGAAGCGAGCGCTTTTCGCGATGCCGGTTTCCAGGTTATCCGGGTTGGTCGGCATGTGCGGCGACATATCGACGCCATGCCTAGCGTGCTCGCCAACGTGTTTGGCCGAGGAGCGCCTTGCAGGGCCATACGAGATGTATTTCGCCTGGTCCGCCAATCTTTGGGTATCGGTGGAGAATCGGATGAACCGCTGGACCTCGTCGCTGAGCTGCCCTTCCGGGATTACCCAGCCATCGGACTCGTACACCTGTCCGTCCCAGATGATGCGGAAGGGCTGGTCTTCGGCCACGCGCGCGTTGAATATGCGGCCATTGTACGACGATGCGACACTGACCTCTCCGTCGGCCAGTAACTGCGGCGCCTGCGCGCCCTTGGACCACCAGATCACGTCATCCTTGATGCGGTCGAGGCTGGAGAACGCTCGCCCGACACCATCGGGACTGCTCAGCACATCGTAGACGTCATCGTGGGCGACACCATCGGCCATCAAGGCCCATTCCATATTCGCCGCCGGGATCTTCTCCAGTGCCCGCTTACCCGGGAATGCGTCGGTATCCCAGACGTCCTTCACGGACTCCGGCGCCCCGTCGGGGAACAGTTCCGTGTTGTAGGCCAATACCGTCGAGAAGATGATTTCGGGTATGTAGCAGTCGTGCAGTTCCGGGATGAAGTCGTCTTCCGGTGTGCTGCCATCCGCGCCGTTTTTGAGCAGTGCGCTGTGATCGATGCGCTCGACATAACCCTTGTCGCAGAGCCGGATCGCCGCGGCCTCGACGACGTCGACGATATCCCATTCGACGTTACCGGCATCGACCTGCGAACGGATACCCGCCGGCCCGTTCGAAGACTTGGATACCTGCACGATCTCAGTGCCCGTTCTTTCAGTGTAAGGCATGTAATACGCCTGTTCCTGACTGCGTTCGTAGGCCCCACCCCAGGACACGATGGTCAGGCTCTCCGAAGCCGACAGGGCCATGGGTGTGCCGGCGATGCCCATTGCGGCGAAACCGATCAATAGCCTGCGGTTGCATTCGCGTCGCATGATTGTCCTTCTCCCGCGGCGGCGCTGAACTTCGAATGGTGCAGCCAGGCCGCCGTCAGACCACACCACGGGAGATGCCGGCCTGATAAAGCCGGGCATCGGAAGTCGTGCGTCAGACGACGGCTGCGAGTTCGCTATCGGGGCCGTACGCGAAACCGGTGACGTTCTCGACCCCGTCTTCGGTCAGGACCAGGATGTCGTGCTCGCGGTAACCGCCGGCGCCCGGCATCCCCTCGGGGATCGTGATCATCGGTTCCATCGAGATGACCATTCCCGGTTCGAGTACCGTCTGCACGTCCTCGCGGAGTTCCAGCCCAGCCTCTCGGCCGTAGTAATGCGAGAGCACCCCGAACGAGTGCCCGTAACCGAAACTGCGGTATTCGAGCAGCCCGTGACGGTCGTAGATGGCGTTGAGTTCATGGGCGATGTCGCAGCAGCGCACGCCCGGTTGAATCAACTCGCAGCCCTTCTCGAACACCTCGGTGTTCACCCGCCACAGCCGCTCGGAGGCCTCGTCGCAGGCGCCGGCGAAAGCCGTGCGCTCCAGCGCCGTGTAGTAGCCCGCCGGCATTGGGAAGCAGTTGAGACTCAGGATGTCGCCATGACGGATTTCCCGGGCGGTCACCGGGTTGTGCGCACCGTCCGTATTGATCCCGGACTGGAACCATGTCCACGTGTCCATGAGTTCGCCGTGCGGGAAGGTTCGTGCGATCTCGCGCACCATCGTCTGGGTGGAATGCAGGGCGACCTCATGCTCGGCGACGCCGACGCCGATCGCCTCCAGACAGGCCCGACCGCCAACGTTGGCGATCCGCGCGCTCTCGCGTATCTGCGCGATCTCCTCATCCGACTTGATCATGCGCATACGCATTGCCGGACGTGCGATATCGACGAATCGGCTCG
>Ga0207714_1000033_pt1 | contig 76129 bp, 63 predicted proteins | sample PonA232FremontCA_2_FD_187270 | JGI IMG/M metagenome (GOLD analysis project Ga0207714, IMG submission 187270) | Marine sediment microbial community from Fremont, CA, USA - Pond A23 Sediment 2 (SPAdes) | ecosystem: Environmental > Aquatic > Marine > Unclassified | place: USA: Fremont, California... | reverse complement strand
CGTGTAGGCGTCGCGCACCGAATCGGCATAGGGCCGCGGGTTTTCGTGGGACAAGGGGTGATAAGGATTGCCCGCGATCCGCAGGACACGATTGTTGACCGTATCCACCCGGGCGCGAATCCCGCACTGGGTCCAGCAACCCAGACACTGGGTCAGGCTGACGACCTGCCCGTCCGCCGGGGTCAGCTCGCCGGTATCCGCGTCGATATGAAACTCCGGAGTGAGCGCATTGCCGGTGATCCGATCCGTGGTCGGCTCGCCGGCGCTGCCGCTCAGCAGCCCCTCGGTCGCCTTTTTGACCGGCCCCACATAGCCCGCGCCGAACACGCCGAGGCCGCCGGCGGCGACTCCGCCTTTCAACAGATTGCGACGATTCTTATCCATGGGCCACCTCACGCATTGATTGGGTCGGGTGGACGGCGCCGCGATTGGCGATGATCCCCGGCAAGACCATCAGCACCGCAAGCCACAGGCCGAATACACCCAGAATGCCGAGCAGCCCGTCGCTGCCCAGCGGCAAATGATAGGGATAGAGACCGGCTCCGTATTTCGGCACGCTCTGAACGTCCATCAATACGGCCCAGCGGAATGACCAGGCGGCCAGCAGTGCCAGAGGCGCCAGCCACCACGACCGCGCCACACCCCGAGGCGTGCGCAGCATCCACAGCGCCGCCATCAGCAATCCACCGCCCACGGCCACCGACAGGGCAAACACAATGCGCCAGTAGGCAAACTGCTCGACAAGGCGCAGGAACGCCTGGAATGACACCGAGCCATTGATCCAGCCACTCACCGCCCAGCCGACCGCACCGGCGCCCGTGGCGATCAGCGCCAGCACGAAAAGCCGCAGGGCCAGGCGCTGATCACCCGGCGCCGCCGAAAGGATGCGCGCCTGGGTAAAGACAATGGCGGCCAGACTCGCCATAAAGGCGGTCAGCGCCAGATTCACGATCATCCATTCGGTGTGCCAGAGCGCCCGCGCCTTGACGATCATCACCTCGGAGCCGGTGTAGACCAGAATCCCCAGGGCACCCATCAGCATGACCCCCGCAAGCCACGGCCGCAGCGCCTGGCCCGACCAGTTGCCGGCGGCCCACAGCGACAGCCAGCGCGGTGCGCCTTCGGCCCTGAATACCGCGCGCTGCCAGAGCACCCAGTAGCCGAGCAGACCGGTCATGAACACCGGCAGGATCAGCGCACCCAGCGACATCCACGACCAGGGGGTGATGTCGGTGTAGAAGTGATAGAACCGCCCGGGCTGATGCAGATCCGCCAGCAGAGCGATGGGCGCGATGACACCAGTGGAGACCGCAACGACCAGTGCCGGGGCCTGCAGACGCTGCCAGCGACCGCCCCGGACAAACTCGCCGACACCCACGAGTATCGCCGCGGTTGCGGCCATCCCCACCAGAAAGAAGTACTGCACCGCCCAGGGCAGCCAGGCCACTTCCTGCTGCGGGACGATGATTTCGGCAATGCTCATGACACGGCCCCCATTACGCCGCCGTGTTCGGAATCGAACCACAGGCCGCTCTCGCCCTGGATGCGCTCGATGAAGGCGTCCGTCATGCCGATGTAGAACACATGTGGGCGGGTATTGAGCTCGGGCTTGAGGACCTTGACGTCATCGTAGTTCTCGCTGAGGACGCGATTGATATGACTGTCGGGATCATTGAGATCGCCGATGATGCGCGCACCGCCGACACAGCTCTCGACACAGGCGGGAAGCAGCCCGGCCTCGAGCCGATGCACGCAGAAGTTGCACTTGTCCGCGACCTGCGTTTCGTGATTGATGAAACGCGCGTCATAGGGGCAGGCCTGAACACAATAGCCGCAGCCCACGCATTGATCGCTGTCCACCACGACAATGCCGTCCTTGCGCTGCCAGGTCGCCTGAACCGGGCAGACGGGCACACAGGGCGGGTTGTCACACTGGTTACAAAGGCGCGGCAGCATCACCGCCGCCGTTTCCTCGCTGGCGTTGTCCGTTACCTCGTACTGATGGACGATGGTGCGGAACTGCCCCACCGGCGGCTGATTCTCGATCGAGCAGCTCACGGTACAGGCCTGACAACCAATGCAGCGGCGCAGGTCAATGGCCATGCCGTAGCGCTTGTTGGGATCGCCCCCGCGGCGTGGCGGCTGATCGTTGAGGCCGGCCTCGGCCTCGGAAAGGGGCATCACGGCAACGCCGGCGGTGACTGCCGCGGCTTTGCCCAGAAATTGCCGGCGCGAAACATCCATTGCGGGACTCCGTTGTAACCTTGCTCCCCACTCTCGGCCTTCCTGACGCCCCCGCGAATTGTGGAAAACCACACATGCTGCGCTGAATTGATCTGGAGCAAGTCATCACGACATCCCGCTAATCGACGGACCGCCAGCCGCTATTATCAACGCCGTGACCGGCAAAGGAGTGACGATGAAGGCCTCAGGTGATGGCCCACCCCTGGCATTGCCCGATGCCCTTGAGGCGCGCAACGGCATCATTTGTGCGGTGGGCGCCGGCGGCAAGAAGACCACCTTGCATCGCCTGCTCGAGCAGCTCGGTGGTCGCGTCGGAATGACCGCCACCACGGCGCTCACGCCCGTGCCTCCGGCACTGACCGACGCACAATCCGTGGCGATGCCGGAGCGGCTGATTGACGAGGTGCCTGCGATGTCCCGCAGCGCCCGCCGGGTGGTGTTTGCCGGCCCGGGGGCAAAGCCCGATCGCCACGCGGGGGTCTCCCCCGAGGTCATCGCCGCCATTCATGCCCGCTCGGGATTCGACACGACCCTGGTCAAGGCGGATGGCGCGCGAATGCGGGGTATCAAGGCCCCCGGCGCCCACGAGCCGGCACTGGTACCCGGCTGTTGCACCGTGCTTTTTCTGGTGGGAGCCGGGGTGATCGGCCAGCCCCTGGACGGGGCGCTGGCCCACCGCGTGCCCGAGCTAACGGCACTGCTGGATCTGGCGCCGGGTCAGCCGATTACCCCGGCGCATATCGGTCGACTGCTCAGCGAGCCAGCCGGCGCGCGTCAGAACGTCGGCACGGCTCGCCTGATTGCGGTGATCAACCAGGTGGATAATGCCAGTCGACTCGACCCGGCGCGCCGGGCGGCCGCCGCGGCGCTCGCCGGTCGCTGCCCTCCCGACCGGGTGGTGCTGACCGCCATGACCGCCGCACAACCGGTCATCGAGATTCATGATTCAGCCGATAAACCCGGCGGCAACGGACGATGACGCTGCCTGTAACGGCGATCATCCTTGCCGGCGGCGGTGCCACCCGGATGGGCGGCCGGGACAAGGGACTGATCCCGCTCGCCGGCCGGCCGATGATCGCCTGGGCGATCGCGGCCATCGCCCCATGGGTCGATACCCTCATCATTAATGCCAATCGCAACATCGAAGCCTACGAGTCATTCGGCTATCCGGTGATCGGCGATGGCATCGCCGGGGCGAGCGGACCGCTGGCGGGCCTTGCCGCCGGATTGGCGGCGTGTCGCAATCGCTGGCTTTTGACCGTGCCCTGTGACACCCCCGCGGTGCCCGCCGCACTGCCCCGCCGGCTTGTCGCGGAGATCGACGACCACCCGGCCGCCATCGCCCACAATGGCCTGCGCCTGCAGCCGGCTCATGCCCTGCTGAGTGCCTGTCTCGGGGACCGCCTCGCGGCATTCATGGCGCAGGGTGACCGACGGCTTCACGCCTGGTATGCCACTCTGGATACCCGCATCGTCGACTTCGCGGACCACCGCGATGCCTTCGATAACGTCAACACGCCCGAGCAGCACGTTGCGATGGAGGCAAGACTGCTCGGCCGGCCACAGGAAGACCAATGACCCAACCCGCACACGGCAACGGATCGGATCGCTCGCTGGGCGAGGCCGTCCACGATCTCGTCACCGCCATCGAACCCATCAGCGGCTACCGCCGGGTTGCCCTGCGCGCGGCGCTCGGGCAGATCCTTGCCGAGCCGCTGCGCACGGCGGTCTCAGTGCCGGCTCACGACAACTCGGCCGTCGACGGCTATGCGCTTCGGCATACCGATGCCGACTGCGATCGGCTCCGCCTGGTGGGGACGGCCGCCGCCGGTCATCCCTGCCCGGACACACTCGGCACCGGCGAGTGTGTGCGTATCATGACCGGAGCGGTGGTGCCCGCGGGCGCCGATGCGGTGGTCATGCAGGAGCGGGTCAGCCGCGACGGCGATCACATCACGATCACGGAGTGGCCCGCGGCGGGCAACAACATCCGGCGAGCCGGCGAGGATCTGCGGGCCGGTGATTGTATTCTGGACGCCGGGCGACGGCTCACGGCGGCCGATCTGGGCGTGATCGCCTCCACCGGCCAGGCGGAGCTCAACGTAAAACGCCCGCTGCGGGTGGCATTTTTTTCCACCGGGGACGAGCTGCGCGGGGTCGGCGAGCCCCTCGGGCCGGGCGAGATCCACGACAGCAACCGCTACAGCCTGTACGGCATGCTCAGTCATCTGGGCGTCGAGGTGATGGATCTGGGCACGCTCAAGGATGACCCTGGCGCACTGGAAAGCGCACTGCGTCAGGCCGCCCACGAGGCCGACGCGATCGTGACTTCGGGTGGCGTCTCAGTCGGTGATACCGACCATCTCCCGCCCCTGCTCGAGCAGCATGGCGAACTGCGGTTCCGCAGCATCGCCATGAAGCCCGGGCGACCGGTGACCGTTGGGCGCTTCGGGTCTGCCTGGTACTTCGGCTTGCCGGGTAACCCGGTCTCGGTCATGACAACCTTCACGCAGCTCGTCACACCCGCGCTTCGCCGACTCGCCGGCGAAGCGCCGCGACCCGCCCGTCGCCTGACTGTGACCACCCGCAGCGCCCTGCGCAAGACACCCGGGCGTGAGGATTTTCAGCGCGGGCAACTCGTTGCGACGAGTGACGGCCAACTCGAAGTGGTCGGCGTAGGGCACCAGGGCTCGGGTGTTCTGCGCTCGATGAGCGAGGCCGACTGCTTTATCGTGCTGCCCGCCGAGCGCGCCTCGGTCGAGCCCGGCGAGCTCGTCGAGGTGGAGCCGTTTGCTGCGCCGCTAATCGTCTAGCGAGCCGCCGCCCCTCGGCGTCAGGCAATGCGACTGAACGCACTGTCCACCGTGACGGCCATCAGACCAATCAGCACCGCTCCCTGCAGAGTGAAGGCCATGTTGCCATTGACGATGCCCGAGATGATCGGGTTACCAAGGGTGTTGGCACCAATGGTCGAGCCGATCGCCGCCGTGGCGATATTGATGGTCACCGAAGTGCGTATCCCGCCCATGATGGCCGGCGCCGCGATGGGCAGCTCCACCCACAGGAGCGTCTGCCACGGGCTGAGTCCGATGCCGCGGGCCGACTCGAGCACACCCCGATCCACGGCCTGCAGGCCCGCGAGCGTATTGCGGACGATGGGCAACAGCCCATAAAGCACCAACGCCACGACCACCGCCTCAGCACCGTAGCCGAGCGCCGGGACGGACAGCGCCAGAACGGCCACCGGCGGGAAGGTCTGACCGATGGAGGCAAGCTGACTGACCAGCGGCAGAAATTCTTCCCCGGCCCGACGCGTCACGCCAATGGCGGCACCCACGCCCAGCGCAATCGCCAGTGCTGCCGCCACCGCCACGATCGCCGCATGCTGCAACAGCAACGCCACAAAGCTCTGACGCGGATAGACCACGGTCTGGCGGTCAGGCTCCAGCCAGGCAAACAGCGGTTCGAGCCGCGACAGGTAAACTGCAGTCAGCACCAGCACCAGCAGCCAGATCAGCGGTGGGGCGTAGCGCCGCAGCCCCCTCATTCGCCGAAGTCGTCCACCAGCCGGCGAAGCGGCAGCATGCCAACCGTTTCACCGGTGTCATCCACCACCGCCAGCTGCGAAACCCCGTGCCAGAGCATCAGCGAGACGGCAAGGCGCATGCTGTCGGTTTGTAGGACATGAACCGCGGGCACACGGCCATCGTCCGGGAGCGATTCCATCATCTCGCCCACCGGCGTGAGCGATGCGCGCTTGAGTCCGCGATCGCGGCCACCCACCAGTGTTTCGACAAAGTCGTCCGACGGGTGGGCCAGGATTTCGGAGGGTGTCCCCTGCTGGATGATCCGCCCGGCCTGCATGACCACGATCTGATCGGCCAGGCGCAGTGCCTCATCCATATCATGGGTGACAAACACGATCGTCTTGCGAATCCGCGACTGAATGCGCAGCAGTTCCGCCTGAAGGCTGGAGCGCGTGATCGGATCGAGGGCGCCAAACGGCTCGTCCATCAGCAGAATATCGGGGTCGGCGGCCAGCGCCCGGGCCACGCCCACGCGCTGGGCCTGGCCGCCGGATAGCTGATGCGGATACTTGCCGGCAAACGCCTCGACATCCAGGCCGAGCAGCGCCATCAGCGACTCAACCCGCTCGCGGGTACGTGCCTTGTCCCATTTCAGCAGCCGCGGGACAACGCCGATATTGCGCGCCACGGTCCAGTGCGGGAAAAGCCCGGTGTTCTGGATGGCATAGCCAATACGGCGGCGCAGGGTCACCTCATTGAAACGACGGATCTGGTGACCATCGATGCGGATCTCGCCACCGGTATGCTCGATCAGCCGGTTGATCATGCGCAGCGTCGTCGACTTGCCGCATCCTGATGTTCCCACCAGCACACAGAGGCTGCCCGCCGGCACATTGAGCGAGATGCCATCAACCGCAACGGCGTCGCCGAAGGACTTGCTGACATTATCCAGTTCGATCATCGGCGTCCCCGCGTCGGGCCGCATCGGCCAGCGCCTTGAGCAGCGCATCGACCAGCATGGCCATCAGAACAATCGGCAGCGCCCCCAGCATCACCAGGTTCATGGCGGCCTGCCCCAGTCCCTGAAAGATGAATGTCCCCAGCCCGCCGGCACCGATCAGGGCGGCCACCGCCGCCAGGCCGATGGCCTGCACTGTGGTGATGCGGATGCCCTCGATCAGAAGCGGCAGCGCCAGTGGCAGACGAACCTGAAAAAACACCTGCAGCGGCGCCAGACCCATCCCCCGGGCAGCCTCGATGACATCCGGGTCGACGCCATCGAGGGCGATGAAGGTATTGCGTGTCATGGGCAGCAGACTGTATCCCACCAGAGCGAGCAGCGCGGGCGCCCAGCCAATCCCCTGAATGCCCAGATCCGAGAGGAGCGGAAACCGGCTGGCGAGCCAGGCCAGCGGGGCAAGCAGCAGACCGAAGAGGGCCAGACTGGGGATAGTCTGGATAAAACTGAGCACCCCCAGCACACCCTGACGCACGCCGGCGACCCGCCGCATCCAGAGCGCCAGTCCCAGCGCCAGCACCAGGCTGGCGCCAACGGCGACACCGACCAGGATCAGGTGATTGACGATCGCCTCAGCGAAGGCCGCTCGGCGAACCTCGTACTCCTGCACCAGTGCCAGCGAGTCGAGTGCACCGCGGCCAAACGCCACCCCTAGCGACCCGAGGCTGACCGCGATGAGGACCAGGGTGACAAGCGCGCCGGGCTGCAGGCGCTGGCGCAGATCGATCAGCATAAGGATCAGGGCAAAGCCCACCAGCCAGCTCGCCCCGGATACCGCCGCTCGCGCCGCGCCGCCGGGATCGTCAATGAACTGGCCGATGAACAGGCTCAATGCCCAGGGCATCGCCGCCAGCATCGCCGTGACCAGCATCAGCATCAGCGCCTCACGGCCGCGGGTGGGCCGCCAGGCAAGCGCCATCACCAGTGCAAGCGGCAGCATGACCAGCAGCGCCGGACCTGTTCCCAGGGCCTCGATCAGGCCATGACCGGTGCCCGAGACGATGCGGTTGGGCTGGATGCGGACCGCATCAAGCCCCCACAGCGCCAGCACCGCCAACCCGCCCAGGGCCAGCACCACCCGATTGGGTCGCGCTTGTCCGCGCAAACCGGGCGTCGGCTAGCGGTTCAGCTGCTCGAGAAAGTCGGCCGCCACCTCACGTGCCGGCTGACCCTCCACGGCAACCCGCGCGTTCAGTGACTGCAGCGTCTCGAGATCGAGCGCCGCAAACAGCGGCTCGAGATGATCGGCGATGGACGGATAGGCCTCGAGCACCGAGGCCCGCACCACCGGCGCGGGCTGATAGACCGGCTGGACGCCGCGGTTGTCATCCAGCACCGCCAGCCCCAGCGCACTGACGCCGCCATCGGTGCCATAGGTCATCGCGCCATTGACATCATTGTCGGACTGCGCCGCCGCACGCAGGGTCGCGGCGGTGTCACCGCCCGAGAGCACCAGCAGCTCATCGGCACTCAACTCGAAGCCGTAGGCCTGCTGAAAGGCCGGCAGGGCCGATTCGGAGTCGACAAACTCGGCGCTGGCGGCAAACCGGAACTCGCCCCCGTTATTGAGGTAGTCGGCGAGATCATCCAGCGTCTCAAGCCCCTCGCGGTCGGCCAGATCCTGGCGCACGCTCATCGCCCAGGTGTTGTTGGCCGGTGCCGGCTGCAACCAGACCAGATCGTTGCGCTCGCGATCGAGCTGGCGAACGGTCTCATAGGCGGTCTCGGCATCGTTCCAGCCCGGCTGATCGGCACGATCAAAGAAAAACGCCCCGTTGCCGGTATACTCCGGATACAGATCGATCTCGCCGGCCTTGATCGCCCCACGCACGATGCTGGTGCCGCCCAGCTGTAGACGATTATCCGTGGGCACGTCATGGGCGTTGAGCGTCTGGATGATCAACTGCCCCAGGACCGAACCCTCGGTGTCGATTTTTGACGACACGACCACCGGCTGCTGGGCCTGAGCGCCGGCTGTGCCAAGGGCAACGGCCAGCATCGCCGTCACGATGAAACGCTTGATCGCTCGCATCTTTAGTGTCCTTGTCGAGTGTTGGTGAAGTGTAGCGAAACCCGAATCGACGGGTCGACTGACCCCGGTCGCCCCGGCAGACTAGCCGTTGATCGGCAATTTGCGTGCAACAGGAGCGATTGAGTGGAATACCGCAAACTCGGCCATACCGACATCGAGGTGAGCGCACTGTGTCTGGGGACCATGACCTATGGCAAGCAGAACACCCAGCAGGAGGCTTCGTCACAACTCGACTATGCGCTCGAGCGCGGCATCAACTTCATTGATACCGCAGAGATGTATCCAGTTCCCCCCGAAACCGAAACTCAGGGCGATACCGAAACCATGATCGGTCGCTGGCTGGCTGAGCGGGGCCGGCGCGACGACCTGGTCATCGCCACAAAGATCTCCGGGCCGGGCCTGAGTACTGTGCGCAATGGCACGGGGGATTACAGCGCGGAGCAGCTGCGCACCGCCGTTGACGACTCGCTGCGGCGCCTGCAGACCGACGTCATCGATCTCTACCAGCTGCATTGGCCAGCCCGGAACAGCAACTTCTTTGGCAAGCTGGGTTTTAGCCCCCGCGGCGATGAGCCGGATCCCGTGGACGGGATGCTCGCTGTGCTCGAGACCCTGCAATCGCTGGTCGACGCCGGCAAGATCCGGCATGTCGGACTCTCCAACGAGTCGGCCTGGGGCACCATGAAGTTCCTCGAACTCGCCGAGCGCCACGGCCTGCCACGCATGGTCAGCGTGCAGAACCCCTACAACCTGCTCAACCGCAGCTACGAAGTGGGCCTGGCCGAGGTCTCCCATCGTGAGCAGGTCGGCCTTCTGCCCTACTCGCCGCTGGCCTTCGGGGTGCTGAGTGGCAAATACCTTGCGGGCGGTCAGCCCGAGAATGCCCGACTGACGCTGTTCGACCGGTTTACGCGCTATACCCGGGCGCCCGGCGTGCGGGCCACCCAGGCCTATGTGGAACTCGCCCGCCAACATGGCCTCGACCCCGCGCAGATGGCCCTTGCCTGGGTGACTGGCCGACCGTTTGTGACCAGCAACATCATCGGTGCCACCACGCTTGAGCAGCTCGAGAACAACATCGACAGTGCCGAGGTCAATCTCGGTGATGAGGTACTCGACGCCATCGAAGCCATTCATGCCGAAGCACCCAACCCCTGCCCCTAGGATCAGGCGGGCCGGGCTGCAAGGTGCACTGCTTATCGGCCTGATGGCCCTGCTCGGCCCGGCCGCGGCTGCGGCGGCCCATGCGGCAAGCACTGATGGGGGCCATGCCAGTGTCAACGCCGGCGACGTCACCGTGGGCATCCTCGCGCCGCGCGGCACGGCCCATACGCTCGAGCAATGGCAGGCCACCCTCGACGCCCTGGACGAGTCGATTCCGCGCATCTCCATCCAGGCCCGCGCGATGACCCTCGACGGCATCGCCGCGGCGGTGGCTCAGGGACAGGTGGATTTTGTCCTGACCAATCCCGGGCAGTTCGTGTTGCTGGGCACGCCCTATGCCCTGAGCTGGCTGGCGACGCTGCGCTCCAACCCCGCCAACTCGGCCCGCGCCGCACTTGGCTCGGTCCTGTGGGTGCGGGCGGACTCGTCCTACCGCCGGGTTGAGCAGCTCGCCGAGCGGCGCATCGCAGCCGTTCACGAGCGAGCCTTTGGCGGCTATCTGCTGATGCGGCCCGAACTGCAGGCCGCCGGCATGGATATCGACGCATTCGAGGTGGACTTTGTCGGCTATCCGGTCGATGCACTGATCTATCAGCTGCGCGACGGACAGGCCGAGGCGGCCATCATGCCTGTGTGCATGCTCGAGCAGATGGCAAGCGAGGGACTGGTCAAGCGCAGCGACTTTCGTGCCCTCGCGGTGGACGAGCCGCTCGGCGGCTGCGTGTCGAGCACGCCCGCCTATCCCGACTGGACGTTTGCCGCGCTGCCCCATGTCAGCGAGGCGCTGACCGGGGACATGGCCCGGAGCCTACTGGCGATGGACGGCGAGGATACCGCGCGCTGGGGCGCCCCCGTCTCGGCAGCCCGGGTCGCGACGCTTTTTGATGACCTGGCGGTGCACCCGCTGGGCGAGTCTCTCGCCACCCGGTTGATGGATACCCTGCAGCGCTACTGGCACTACAGTGTGGCGGCCGCGGTGCTACTGGCCCTGGCCCTGCTCTACCATGCCTGGCTGCAGCGCAAGGCCCGCCGTCACGGGCGCGCCCTGGAGGCGACGCAGCTGGCACTGCGCGAGCGCGAACGGGAACTGGCTGATGCCCAGAGCCTGAATGTGTCCGGCGAGCTTGCCACCACCCTGGCCCACGAGCTCAACCAGCCGCTTGCCGCCATTCGTCACTATGCCGAGGGGAGTGTCCTGCGCCTTCAGCGCGAGGCGCCCGACAGCCCGCTGCTCGAGCCGCTGTCACGCATCGGTCACGAGGCCGATCGCGGCGCCGGGATCATCGATCAGGCGCGGCAGTGGGTCCGGCGCGACGCCCCGACGCCCGAGCGCCTTTCCCTGCACGGCCTGTTCGATCACGTCCGGGCGTTGGCCCAGCCGCGGTTGCAACGGCTGGATGTGTCGCTCACCCGCTCCATCGCTCCGGATGATCTGGGCGTGCTCGGCAATCGGCTGGCCATGGAGCAGGTCCTTGGCAATCTCATCGGCAACAGTCTCGACGCCTTCGAGGCCGCGCGCCGGAACGGCTGGATCCAGATCGACGCACGTCGCGCCGCGGATCCCGATCGGGTAACCCTGACGGTTCGCGACAATGCCGGCGGCTTCAGTCCCGAGCGCCTCGCGCGACCGTTCATGCCCCTCGACAGTACCCGCGCGCAAGGCATGGGATTGGGTCTGGTGATCACCCGCCGACTGCTGCAGCGCCAGGGCGGCGAGATTACCGTGGGCAATCATGCCGACGGCGGCGCTGCGATCACGGTTCAGATGCCAGCCGCCGAGTCGCTCGAGGCAGCGCAATGAGCGAGACCCTGGCCGTGCATCTGGTCGATGACGACGCCGGCGTGGCCGAGGCCTGCCGTTACCTGCTGGAGGGCCTGGGCCTGGCGGTCATTGACTGGCGTAGCGGCGAGGACTTTCTGGCTGGCGTCAACCTCGAAGAGCCCGCCGCCGTGCTGCTCGACATGCGATTGCCGGGCATCGATGGAAAGGCCGTCCACGAGCGTCTGCAGGCCGCCGACGCCTGCCTTGGCGTGATCATCCTCACCGGCCATGGCGATGTCGATATGGCGGTCGAGTCCATGAAACGCGGCGCCGTGGACTTTCTGCAAAAGCCCGTCGGTGCCGAGGCCCTGGATCGCGCCCTTGCCTCGGCGTTTGCCCGCGCCCGCCAGTGCGCCGGCGATCGGCGGATCCGGGACTATGCCGCCGCCCTCAGTGAGCGCGAGCGCGAGATTGCCCGTCGGGTCAGCCAGGGCCTGACCAATCGGGAGATTGCCGAAGCACTGCATATTGCGGTGCGCACCGTCGAGGTCCATCGCTCGCGGGTGGTCGAGAAAATGGGCGCGGCAAACAGCGCCGAACTGGCGGCGCTGTGGCAGCGCATCGAGACCTGACAGGCTAGAAGAACCGCACCAGCCGGATCTGCACCGCAGAGTCCAGCGACAGGGCACTCCGATCGCTGGCGACGCGCTTGACGCTGATATTGAGCTGAGTCCGTCGATTCAGCGCAACAAGCCCCCAGAACCCGTAGCGGTCGCGATTGACCGACGCACTCCAATCGCCGCCGTTGATACGGGCCGCGCCGCCGCGATCAAGGTAATAGCTGGCCGCCAGCGTGACCGCCGGGTGCGCACGCCAGGCAAGCGCTGTCTGGTAGCTGCTGTATGGCTTGACCTCGAGGGTCGCCGGGCGCGCCGGCGTCAGACCCCCGGGCCCCACCGTGACGCGATCGCCGATGTAGTCATCATTGTCACCAAACACCATCACATCCGCCGCCAGGCTCCACTCAAAACCGGCCGGCAGACGCTGATGCAAACCCATCTGAAAGATACCCGCGTAGCGATTGCTGCCGGGATTGAGGTTGGCACCCAGGGTGCGACCGGCATCGTATTCGCCGGTGGGAGCGATCAGGTAACCGGCAACGCCCACAAAGCGCCCGCGCACCCGATCCGCCAGCGGCCAGACCGCCAGGGCCAGTGCGGCGTCGCCGACACCGCGCCCGCCGTCAAGATCGAACTGCGAGGCGGCCTGTCCACTCAGGTCATAGTCGATAAAAGGGATTTCGCCATACACATAGGCCGGCTGCCCCGCCAGCGAAAAGCCTCGCCCCAGGCGGAGATTGGCACTGCGTCGCTCGATCGTGGCGTCGACATTCATGCCTGCGCCGACATCCAGACGCCCGGACAGGGACCGCTCCGAGCCCTCCAGACTGAGGCCGGTGACGCCCTCCGGCGGTGCGATGCCGCTCAGCGGCCCCAGATCCAGGGCCGAAACCCGGTCCGCGTAAAAACCCACAAGGACGACGAATGCCACACCGATCACCCAGGTGCGCCACCGCCCGGTAATCCCCCGAGTGTTGCCTACCACCGCTGACCTTCCCGTTCCCGTCACCCCTTTATCAATGACAGGAACGGTCAGAATCAGCAAGGATCTCTCAGTTAGACCGCCGGTGCGGCGGCGTTGGGCATACTCGCAAAGTGATCCATGATGTGCTGTGCCAGCGCTTCCACGGCGGCCCCGCGAGCGGGCATGCGCAGCATCAGCACTTCGTAGTCGCCCAGTGGCGAGAGGCCGGCTTCGTCTTCCTCGATGACACGCAGCGGGGCATGCACCAGCCCTCGCGGCAGCGGGGTGATCGCGATGTCCTGACCCGTCGCCGCCTCCTGGGCCGCGGTATGCTCGCAGGTATAGGCAATGCGATACCGATGCCCGCTGCGGGTGAGTGACTCCAGTGCCATGCGGCGCCAGGGACAGCCACGGTCCGCCACCGCAATGGGCAAGGGTGTGCGCTGCAGGGCAACGCCCCCCTCGCGCCCGGCCCAGACCAGCGGCTCGCGATAGATGGGTTCTGCCAGCCGGTGCGGGCGGTTGCCCGCCTCGGCCACCAGCAGAGCAATATCGAGCTCGCCGATATCCAGCCGCCGCATCAGATCCGGGCTGCGGCCGACGCGCACATTGACCTGCACCGCCGGATAACTGCGGCTGAACAGTGACAGGATGCCCGGCAGCACCCGCGTCCCCAGATCATCCGGCGCTCCCAATCGAACGGTGCCGCCCACCTGCGGCGACAGGAACTGCCCCACTGCCTCATCATTAATCTCCAGCAGCTGGCGGGCATAGCCAAGCATCGTCTCGCCCTCCGGCGTCAAATGGACCTGCCGGGGTTCGCGCACGAACAACGCCCGCCCCAGCATCTCCTCGAGGCGCTTGATCTGCATGCTCACCGCCGACGGCGTACGGTGGATCTGCTGGGCGGCCCGGGAGAAGCTCCCGGTCTCCGAGATGGCCAGAAAGGTCCGAAGGATTTCCATATCCAGAAGCGGCAAGCCCTGGGGTGAATTGGGTGACGTCGGTGTCGACATCCTGGTCTCCCATCCGCTGTTGCACATCAGTTTATTTGAACCCAGAGTTTATTCTTATTCGTTTGTCTGAACAAACATCACGCGAGACACTGTGTCCACTGAGGCGACATCCTTGACCGCTCCGGCGGTCAGCCAACCCAACGGAGGACACCGATGATGTTCAACAGCAACAATCGACACGACCATTCCATCAACCTCCGTGAACAGGTTGAGGGTTCCAACACGGGGATTGTCATGCCGGCCATGCCGCCGATGCGCCTGTCCCGGGCGATCAGTCAGTGGCTGCGGGGCCGTCGGCGCCACGCCGGTGCCGCCGACCCCGCCCGGCTGGACAACCATCTCAAGGCCGACATCGGCATCAGCGCCACCCGCAAGCGCTCGCTCGGCGATGTCGAGCTCACTCGGATCTACTCCCAGCCGCTGGGCCAGATCCGGCTGAGTCGGCAGGGCGGTGCGCCGGCCGAGGCGCATACCGCCCGTCGACGGGCGCAGGAAACGCGCCACTAGAAACGCCGCTATCGTCGGCATAACGACCGTCGGTGTCGCAAGGCATCGGCGGTCGACTTGTGTCCGGCGCCCGGATCTTTGAGCATTGGTGGCATGACACTGAAGCTTCTCGCCGTGGGCGACCTGCATCTCGGCCGCCGCCCCACTCGCCTGCCCGCCGATCGGGTCGCTCGGGCCGATGACTATTCCCCGGCGGAGGCCTGGCGCCGCAGCGTGGACCTGGCGATTCGCGAAGGCGTTGAGGCCGTTCTGCTCGCCGGCGATGTGGTCGAGTCGCGTTATGATTATTTTGAGGCACTGCCGCGTCTGCAGACCGGTGTGGCGGCGCTTGCCCGAGCGGGTATTCAGACATTCGTGGTCAGCGGCAACCACGACGTCAACGTTCTGCCGCCGCTGATCGACCGCGTTCCCAATGCCCACCTGTTGGGCCGCGACGGTCAGTGGGAGGCGGTGCAGCTGGGCGGTAACGAGCGTTCTGGCGGCCAGCAGGCAACCCTTTGGGGCTGGTCTTTCCCCGCCGAACGCGTCCGCCACAGTCCCCTCGCGCAGCTGCCGGCGGATCGGGGCAGCGGCCCGCGACTGGGCCTGCTGCATTGCGATCGCGACCAGGCAGATAGTCCTTACGCGCCGGTCACCAGTGAGGCCCTCCGCGATACCCGCTTCGATGCCTGGCTGCTCGGTCATATACACCAGCCCGACCGCCTCGACGGCCATAACCCCAGCGGCTATCTCGGCAGCGTGGTGGGCCTGGATGCCGGCGAGCCCGGTGCTCGTGGCCCATGGCTCATCGACATTGCCGACGGGCAGATCCAGCGCTTCGAGCACCGCCCACTGGCCCCGCTGCGCTGGGATCGCATCGATGTCGACATCGGCGGGACGACCAGCGAGGGCGAAGTCGTGCAAAGACTGAATACGCGGCTCGAGGCGCTCGCCCGCGTCGTCGACACGACCGACGACCGCCCCGACCTGATGGGGCTGCGACTGCGCTTCGTTGGTGACTGCGACCTCACCGAGACCGATATCGAGCCCGCGGTCCCAAAACCGAACCACAGCATGGGGCTGCCGGGCGTGGACGGGAGCATTCAGTGGTTTGTCGAATCCTGGCGGATCGACACCCGTCCGGTTACTCCCCTCAGCCGCCTCGCCGAACGCGACGACCAGCCCGGCCTGCTGGCAAGACGGCTGCTGGTACTCGAACGCGATGCCGCTGACGCCGAACGGCTCGCCCTGCTCGAGGCAGCCGACCGGCACCTGCAGGGCATGCCGGGGCATGCCGGCTGGAGTCAGCTGCCCGGTCCATGGCCCGACCGCCAGACGCTCGCCGACTGGCTGCGTGAAAGCGGCCAGAACGCGCTGCGCGCCATGCTGGCTCAGGAACGCAACTGATGCGGCTGGTAACGCTTGATATCGAACAGCTTCCGGGCGTCGACCCAATCCGGGTTGCCGACCTGGCCCCTGGCACCAACTTTGTCCTTGGCCCCAACGCCATCGGCAAAAGCAGCCTGATCCGTGCCTTGCATTACCTGCTGGCCGATTCGCGCAAAAGCGATCCGCTTGCGCTGAGATTGCGCGCCGCGTTTGTCGACGGCACGCAACGCTGGGAGGTCGAGCGCGACGGCCCCAACCAGCGCTGGTTATGCGACGGCGAGACCAGCGCCCCGCCAGCGCTGCCCACCGCCGACGCGCTGAACTGCTACTGGTTGCGCGCCGAAACCCTCATTGCGCCGGATGAGGACGACGATCTGGCCCTCGAGCGGCGCTTCCGGGCCGCCCTCGCCGGCGGCATTGACCTGGCACAGGTGCGGCGCGAAGCCAATCTGCAAATCCCGGGCTTTCCTCAGAATCAACGTCGCGACTGGCAGGCGGCCACGAAAAACCGCGAAGCCACGGAAAATCACTACCGACACCTCGAGCAGCAGCGCCACGGCCGGGCCGAGCGGGCCGAGCGCCTCGCCGCCGCCCGCGAAGCGCAGGCAAGTCTCGAGCGCTTCGGCCAGTGCCAGCAGCTCAAGGAGGCGGTGGATCAGCGCCGGGCATTGGAAAGCCATCAGGCGGGATTCCCGACAGTCCTACAGGCACTGACCGGCGACGAGGGGGAAGCGGTCGATGGTCAGGAGCAGGCCATCGCCACCGGGCGCGAGCAGCTGCGGGATGTCGAGCGTCGGCGTCGCGACCAGAAAGCCGACCTGGCGGCGACGGGGCTCGCCGAGTCGCGTCCCGAGCGAGGGCTCATCAGTGATGCGCGCCACCGGCTCGAGGCACTGCGAACGGCCGAACAGGATCGCCGCCATGCGGCGGAAAGCCAGGCGGTAGCGGCCGCCACACTGGCGCATGCCAACGAGGCGCTCGATGCACCAATCAATCCGCCTCCTCCCCTCAAACCCGCGCAGATCGATGCCATTGGCGAGGCATTGCGCGGCTATCATGACGCCCGCAACCGCGAGAGCCATGACGAAGCCCTGGGCCACACCGCCCGGCGATGGACATCGGGGTTGCTTGCGGTGGCCATCTTTAGCGGTCTGGTGGTCAGCATCACCGGGGCAATGGCCGCGGCACCGATTCCGCTGATCGGCGGGTTTCTCGCAGCGCTGACAGCGACAGCGGCCGGGTGGCAGTTACGCCCTGACTCGGCCTCGCGCAACAACGCCCGTGCGGCGGCAACGGCGCAGGCCCGCGAGGCGCTGGAAACCGCCCTCGCCGAAGCAGGGCTTGAGCACCTCGAATATACCGATCTGGGCCTTGCCCGGTTTCTTGACCTGGTCCGCGACTGCCATCGCGCCCGGGTTGAGCATGAGCGCGAATCGGCCCGCGTGGCCGAGCGGGAAGAGACGATCGACACCCAACGCGCCTCGCTCGAGCGCCTTCTGGCACCGTGGGTCGCGGTGGTTGGCGATGACACCGAAGGGTTGCACAGCGCGCTGGATAACCTCGACGCGCGTCTCGATCAGGCACGCGAATGCCAACGCCGTCTCGATGAGTCGGAGCGCGAACGCGAGCGGTTGCAGAGCGAGCTGGATGACCGCCTGGCCGCCCGGGCCGAGATCTATCAGCGCGCGAACCTCGAAGAGGGTGATCGCGCCGGACTGGCGGCGCGGCTCGAGACCCATGAGCGCTATGTGCAGACCACGCGGGAACTGGATCAGGCGCGGCTGCTTGAGCAACAGTTGCGCACGCCGCTCGAGCCCTGGCCCGAGCTAGTCGAGTGGACCCTCAATGCCGAGGCACAAACCATCGCCAGCGCCATTGAACAGCGCCGCACGACAGCGGCTCAACTCGAGCCGCTATCGCGCGAAATCGCCGATCTGGACGCCACCCTGGAGCAGGCCGGCGGTGATAAGGCTCTTACCCGCGCTCTGGCCGATGAACAGGCGCTGGCAGACTCCCTGGAGCATCACCGCAACCATTACCTGCAGACTCAGCTCGGGGACTGGCTGCTGCGCGACATCGAAGCCGAGTACCGCAAGCGCCACGAGCCGGGACTGCTGCGCGATGCCCGCGAGCGATTCGAGGCCTTCACCCATCAGCAGTGGTCCTTCGAGGTCGACAGTCACTATCAGGCGATGGCTCGGGATCTACGGCGCGATCGCCGGCAACCGCTGACCGCATTGTCCTCGGGGACTCGCATGCAGCTACTGCTGGCGGCGCGGGTGGCGTGGGCCCGCGACCAGGAGGGCAATGGCCCCACCCTGCCACTGGTGCTTGACGAGGCGCTGACCAACACTGACGCCCGGCGCTTCGCGGCCGTCGCAAGCAACCTCGAGTTCATGGCCCGACAGGAAGAGCGGCAGATCCTCTATCTGACGGCGCGCGCCGATGACCTGGCCCTGTGGGAGGCGAGCGTTGACAAGGCGCCGTATTGCATCGATCTGGGGGCGCTGCGCCAGGCGACCGACCGGGCCCCGGCGGTGCTGCCGGCAGCCGCAGTACCCCGCGTACCGTCCCCCGAAGGTCGCAGCCCCGAGGCATATGGCACGCTGATCGAGGTCCCGGCGGTGGACCCACTTGCCGATGCCGGCGCGATTCATATCTTTCATCTGCTACGCGACGACCTCGATGGGCTGCACACGCTGATGGATCGCTGGCAGCTCGCCACGCTGGGGCCGCTCGCCACCTGGCTTGCATCACCCGCCGGCGAGCAGGGCAGCCAATCAATGGCGGCGGGGCCCAGCCTGAGTGAGCGGGTCAGCATTGCTCGGGCCTGGCATTCACTGGCTCGAGAAGGTCGGTCATTTCCCGTGGATGCAGCGGTGATCGAGGCGTCAGCGGTTTTCAGCAGCACCATGACGCAGCGGGTCGCCGATCAGGCGAGCACCCACAACGGCGACCCCGTCGCCCTGCTCGAGGCGCTTCGCGGCAAGGCGGTCAGGCGGCTGCAACCGTCGCTGATCGATGACTTTAAGGAATGGCTGCAAGCGAATGGCTATCTCGATCCGCGCCCGTCGCTGGATCGGGCCACGCTGACGCGACGATTGCTCGATCAGCTAGGCCATCAGGCTGACCCCCGCCGCATTCAGACGATCAGCGAATGGCTGGCTGCCGGTACGGACGGGCTCGTATGATACGGGGATGAATCAAGCACCTCGCCATACCCCGATGATGCAACAGTTCCTCCGAATCAAGGCGGAACACCCGGATATCCTGCTGTTCTATCGCATGGGGGACTTCTACGAGCTCTTCTACGAGGACGCCCGGCGCGCCTCGGCACTGCTCGATATCACCCTGACCCAGCGCGGTGAGTCGGCCGGGGAGCCGATTCCCATGGCGGGCGTGCCGGTCCATAGCTACGAGGGTTACCTCGCCCGGCTGCTCGCCCGGGGCGAATCCGTAGCCATCTGCGAGCAGATCGGTGATCCGGCGCTCGCCAAGGGGCCGGTGGAGCGCCAGGTCGTGCGCGTGGTGACCCCGGGCACGGTCACCGACGAGGCGTTGCTCGAGGACCGTCGCAGCAACCTGCTCAGCGCCATCGCCCGCGATGGCGAGGATTGGGGTCTGGCAAGCCTGGAATTGGCGGCGGGACGGTACACGGTCAGCCAGGGCCGTGGTGAGGCCGAGCTGAGCGCCGAGCTCGAGCGTCTGGCGCCCCGTGAGGTCCTGATTGCCGAGTCCGGCGAACCGCCGGTGATTGCCGGCGCGCCCGCCGGCGTCACCCGACGCCCGCCCTGGCATTTCGAGCGCGAGGCCAGCGAACGCGCACTGACCCGCCACTTTGAAACCCGTGACCTGTCCGGCTTCGGCGTGGCTTCGCTGCCGCTGGCGATCGCCGCCGCCGGGGCGATCCTCCAGTATGTCGCCGACACCCAGCGCTCGGCATTGCCGCATATCCGGGAACTGCGCGTGGAGCCCACCGACGCGGCCATCACCATTGATGCGGCCAGCCGCCGCAACCTCGAGCTAGAGACCAACCTGGGCGGGGGCAGCGATCACACCCTGGCCGCTGTGCTCGATACCACCGTCACCGCCATGGGCAGCCGCACCCTGCGGCGCTGGATCAATCGTCCGCTGCGCGATCAGGCGGCCCTGCGGGCTCGCCAATCGGCGATCGCGGCGCTCATCCACCATGACCCGACCAACCTGCGCGAGACGCTGCGGCGCTGCACCGATGTCGAGCGGATCAGTGCCCGAATCGGCATGGGCTCCGCCCGGCCCCGGGATCTGACCGGTCTGCGCGATACGCTGGCCGAACTGCCCGAGCTGGCGGCGGTACTCGATTGCCATGACGAGCCACGCCTGACGGAGCTGGCCCGTAACGCCGCTCCGCAACCGGACCTTGCTGACGCCCTGGATCGCGCCCTCGTCGCCCAGCCACCGGTGGTGATCCGCGATGGCGGCGTCATCGCCGATGGGTATGATGCAACGCTCGATGAACTGCGCGACCTGTCGCGCAATGCCGATGACTACCTCGCCGATCTCGAGGCGCGCGAACGCGACGCCACCGGCCTGAGCTCACTGAAGGTCAGCTTCAACCGGGTGCATGGCTACTACATCGAGATCAGCCGCAGCCAGAGCGATCAGGCGCCCAGCCGTTATACCCGCCGGCAGACGCTCAAAAGCACCGAGCGCTACATCACTGCCGAGCTCAAGGGCTTCGAGGACAAGGTGCTCTCCGCGCGCGAGCGCGCGCTGGCGCGGGAAAAGGCCCTCTATGAATCGCTGGTCGAGTGGCTGGGTACGCATCTGCCGGCACTGCTGGATCTGGCCGCGGCGCTGGCCGAGCTCGACACCCTGGCTGCGCTTGCGGAACGCGCCGACAGCCTCGGCTATGTCCAGCCCCGTCTTGGCCAGACGCCGGGCATCAGACTGCGTGCCAGCCGCCATCCGGTTGTCGAGCGCAGCGCCGAGCAACCCTTCGTCCCCAACGACATCGATCTCGATGACCAGCGGCGGATGCTGGTGATCACCGGCCCCAACATGGGTGGCAAATCCACCTACATGCGCCAGGTCGCGCTGATCACCCTCATGGCGCATATCGGCAGCTTTGTGCCGGCGGCCGAAGCCACGTTCGGGCCCATCGATCGGATCTTTACCCGAATCGGCGCCTCGGACGATCTCGCCGGCGGCCGCTCAACGTTCATGGTTGAGATGACCGAAACCGCCAATATTCTGCGCAATGCCACCCGTCAGAGCCTGGTCCTGCTCGACGAGATCGGCCGCGGCACCAGCACCTTCGATGGACTGGCTCTGGCGTGGGCCACCGCCGAGGCCCTCTGCGAGCGCATCCGGGCCTTCAGCCTGTTCGCCACCCATTATTTCGAGATGACCACCCTGCCCGAGCACTCGCCGGGCGCGACGAATGTGCACCTCGAGGCGGTCGAGCATGGTGAGCGGATCGTGTTTCTGCATAGCGTGCGGGAAGGACCGGCCAATCAGAGCTATGGCCTGCAGGTGGCGGCACTGGCCGGCGTACCCGACACGGTTCTGCAGACCGCGCGGGAAAAACTGACGCGGCTTGAAGCCAGTGAACCGGCGGTGCCGCAGCTCTCGCTGTTCGCCGCGGCGCCTGACTCATCAGCTCCGGCGCCGGACCCCGACCCGTCGGCGAGCGCCGTGCGAGCGCGGCTCGAGGCACTCAACCCGGATGATCTGACACCGCGACAGGCCCATGATCTGCTCTACAGCCTGCGCGAGCAGATCGAGGCGAGCGAGCCTGCGCCCGACAAACCCCGGCGCGCGTAGGTTGATGCCACCCGTCGACAAACCTAGCATTTCGTCGAGCGATTGATTACCGACCGGAGACAACCATGACGTACGTCGTCACCGACAACTGCATCAAGTGCAAATACACCGACTGCGTGGAGGTCTGCCCGGTGGATTGCTTCCACGAGGGGCCCAACTTTCTCGCCATTGATCCTGACGAGTGCATCGATTGCACGCTCTGCGAGCCTGAATGCCCGGCGGAGGCGATCTACTCCGAGGACGATCTGCCCAACGAGATGGTGCATTTTCTGGATCTGAACGCCGATCTGGCCCAGAAATGGCCTGTCATCACCGAAATGAAAGAAGCACCAGCGGACGCTGAGCAGTGGGACGGCGTCCCCAACAAGCTTGAGCACCTCGAGCGCTAGCTATCCGCGCGGATGATGCGCTGCATGCAGGGCCTGCAGCCGGGCCCGGGCCACATGGGTATAAATCTGGGTGGTCGACAGATCACTGTGGCCCAGCAACAGCTGCACCGCTCGCAGATCGGCGCCATGGTTGAGCAGATGGGTGGCAAAAGAATGACGGAGTGTGTGCGGCGATAGCGGTTGGTGAATGCCGGCCGCCCGGGCATGGTCGCGAATCCGATACCAGAACGCCTGACGGGTCATTCCACGGCCGCGCTGGGTGATAAACACCGCCATCGCGGCTGAAGCGCCGTTGATCGTTGGGCGGCCGTCCGAAAGATAGTGCTCGAGGGATTCCAGCGCCGATTCTCCCAGCGGCACCAACCGCTCTTTGCCACCCTTGCCGGTCACCCGGACTACACCCTGTCGGCGATTGACCTGATCGAGTCGAAGCCCCACCAACTCCGAGACCCGCAGGCCGGTGGCGTACAGGAGTTCGAGCATTGCCCGGTCGCGCCGCCCCAGAAAAGACGCCGTATCGGGCGCATCCAGCAGACGTTCCACCTCATCTTCGGACAGCGATGCCGGCAGGGGTCGACCCGCCCGCGGCGCCTCAACCCGGGCAGTGGGATCGTGCTCGATCACCCCCTGGCGAAGCTGGTAGCGATAGAATCGCCGCAGGGTCGATAGCAACCGGGCACTGCTGCGCCGGCTGGCGCCGCCGGCAACCCGCGCCGCCAGATAACGCATGACTTCGGCGCGATCGACTGCCAGCAGTGCGGGGGCATCGCGTTCGTCCAGCCAGCGCGCAAACGCCAGCAGATCGCTTCGATAGGCGGCCAGCGTATTCCCCGCCAGGCCCCGCTCCATCCACAGGCCGTCGAGAAAGGCCTCAATGGTAACGGCCGGTTCCTCGGCCCTGACCGGCTCAGCCATTGGCCCCCGCCGGGCTGCTTTCGCTGCCGGGCGTCACACTGAATGGCGCACCACCGGTCTGCAGTCCACCGGGCCCGAGGGCTTTCAGCATTTCCATGGGCACGGGGAAGACGATGGTCGAGGCGTTGTCCACCGAGATATCGCTGAGCGTCTGCAGATAGCGCAACTGAATGGCCTGCGGATTCTCGGCCAGCACATTGGCGGCATCCAGAAGCTGCTGGGAGGCCTGATATTCACCCTCGGCATGGATCACCTTGGCGCGCCGATTCCGCTCCGCCTCGGCCTGCCGGGCAATCGCGCGGATCATCGATTCATCGAGATCGACGTGCTTGATCTCGACATTCGCGACCTTGATGCCCCAGGCGTTGGTCTGGTCGTCGAGGATCTCCTGAATATCGGCGTTGAGCTTGTCCCGCTCGGAAAGCATCTCGTCGAGGTCGTGCTTGCCGAGCACCGAGCGCAGCGTGGTCTGCGCGAGCTGGCTGGTCGCGGCATTGAAATCCTCCACATGAATCACCGAGCGCTCAGGATCCATCACGCGGTAGTAGAGGACGGCATTGACCTTGACGGTGACGTTGTCCTTGGAAATGACATCCTGAGAGGGGACATCCAGCGTGATCACGCGCAGGTCGACTTTGACGGCCTGCTGGATGATGGGGATGACCAGCCTCAGGCCGGGGCCCTTGACCCGCCAGAAGCGACCGAGCAAAAACACGACCGCGCGTTCGTATTCGCGGAATACGCGAAACGATGCCACGACGATCAGCAGGATCGCCGCAGCGACAATCAAACTTGGAATCAACATGATATCCCCTTATCGGCCCATCTCCATTCTAGGACAGAAAAGGCCGCGAGCGGGTTCGTTCCCGTCGCGGCCAAGCCATCAAGGGGAGGCGATCAGGGATCAGCGCCAGCCGGCTCGATCCATCAGCCGTACCGCGTCGGCATTGTAGTCACCGAGCACGCTCATGCTGACATCGTCGAATTTGACGTCGGTGTAGGGCTCAAGCACCGCCACCGGCTCGACGCCTGCCACCGCGGGAAACTCGTTGTTGCCGGCGGAAAAGAGCTTCTGAGCCTCATCAGAGGCAAGAAATTCGAGAAACTGACGGGCGGCCTCGGGGTTCGGTGCCCCATCAACCATGCCGGCGCCACCAATGTTGCGGTGGGTGCCCCGGCCCGACTGGTTGGGGAAGATCATGCCGGCACGCTCCGCGACTGCCTGATCGGCGTCATTGTCGGACAGCGACAGGCGAACCCAGTAGTAGTGATTGCCCACCGCCAGACCACACTCACCGGCGGCAATCCCCCGGATCTGGTCAGTGTCTCCGCCCTGGGGTGGACGCGCCATGTTGTCGACCAGCCCCTCGGCCCATGCCTCGGTGGCCTCCGGCCCGTTGGCGGCAATCAGCGAAGCCACCAGCGACTGGTTGTAATCGTTGTTCGAGGAGCGGATACAGACCTCACCTGCAAAGCGCGGATCGGCCAGTTCCTCGTAGCGGCTGAGCGGCGGCTCGTCGTACTGCTCCTTGTCATAATAGACAATCCGCACCCGCTCGCTGAATCCAAACCAGAGATTCTGCGGATCGCGCAGCGGCGCGGGGATGCGCTCGGTAAGCACGTCCGATTCGACCGGCGCGAACAGCCCCGCCGCCTCGGCACGCTGGAGCCGGGCGGCGTCGACAGTCATAAAGATGTCGGCCGGGCTCGCCGCCCCTTCGCGACGGATCCGCTCGATAAGCTGATCGGAGTCACCCTCAAGCACATTCACTTCGACGCCGGTCTGCCGCTCGAATGCCTCGTAAAGGGCCTCATCCGAATCGTAATGCCGTGCCGTGTAGAGATTGAGGGTCTGAGCGCTGGCGACGCTGACTCCGGCCGCCATGCCGACGCCGAGCATCCATGCGGTGTTTCGGATCTTTGTAGACATGCAAGTCTCCTGGTCCTCTGGGTTAAATGCGGATGCGAACCATTCGCAACTTGAGAGCGATTTAATCGAACCCGTCGCCCGGCGTCAACCGCCAATGAGAATCGCTTGCAAAAACGCCGGGTGATAACGGAAACTCCCCGGTATGAGCGCAGAGCAGCATGATCTTGTATCCCGTTTTCCGGCCGGTGGGGTTGCCGGCGTCCAGGCACCCTGCCCGACGCCTTCCGGCGAGGCCCTGCAACTCGAGGGGATCAGCCACCGTTTTGACACCGTGACGGCGGCCGACGACGTCACTCTGAGCGTCGAGCCCGAGGAGCTGCTCTGTCTGCTCGGTCCATCGGGTTGCGGCAAGACCACCTTGCTGCGGTTTGCCGCGGGGCTGGAGCGCCCCCAGACTGGACGCGTGCGGATTGGCGACACGCTGATGTCGGACGCCAGTGACAGCACCTGGACCCCGCCTGAACAGCGCCAGGTCGGTCTTGTCTTTCAGGACGCCGTGCTGTTCCCGCATCTGAGCGTGCTGGATAATGTCGGCTTCGGGCTGCCCCGGATGTCAGCGCGCGAGCGCGAGCAGCGCTCCCGCGCCCTGCTTGCCCAGCTGGGGCTGGCACCGTTTGCCGAGAGCTTCCCGCATGTACTCTCGGGCGGCCAGCAGCAGCGCGTTGCACTGGCCCGCGCGCTGGCACCCTCGCCGCGGATCATGCTCCTCGACGAACCGTTCTCGGGTCTGGATGCCCGTCTCCGCGACCGCATCCGCGACGATACGCTGCATCTGCTCAAGCGCAACGGCACCGCGACCCTACTGGTCACCCACGACCCGGAAGAAGCCCTGTTCATGGCCGACCGGATCGCTGTTATGCGCGATGGTCGGATTGTCCAGCAGGGCACCCCCACCGAAATCTATTGCAACCCGCAGGATCCCTTTGTGGTGCGCTTTTTTGGGGATGTCAACGAGGTCCGCGGCGTGGTCGCGGATGGTCAGGTGGTAACCCCGCTGGGGCCGGTGGATGCCAGCCATCTGGCCGACGGCACCAATGCCCAGGTATTGATCCGTCCCGAGGCGCTCAGCGTCGAAAAACGCTCAGGCCCGATGGATCACAGCCATAGCCATGTACTCATGTCGCGGCTGCTGGGTGGCGCCAGCTTCATTCATCTGTGCGTGCATCAGGGCAACGACGAATTCCACATGCATGCCCACATGCCCGGGGTGTTCCTGCCCCAGCGCGATGAGCCCATCGATATCCATCTTGACCCCAGTCAGACGTTCGTCTTTGCGGCCTGATCAGTGATCACCCTCGGCCGATCCCGGCCGGGAATGCCGCATGGCGCGGCTGAGGAGGATCACCGGGATAATCCCCACCAGCACGATCGCCAGTGACGCCGTCGACGACTGGCTGAGCCGTTCATCCGAAGCCAGCTCGTAGGAGCGCACCGCCAGTGTGGTGAAATCGAACGGCCGCAGAATGATGGTTGCCGGCAACTCTTTCATGACGTCGACAAACACCAGGATCCCGGCGCCCAGCAGACTACCCCGCATGATGGGCGCATGCACCCGGCGCAGGGTGCCGCCAGCGGTTTTCCCCAGCGTGCGCGATGCCGCATCCATGGTCGGCGTCACTTTGGTCAGACTGGCCTGGACGGCGTTGTAGGACACCGCCAGAAAGCGCACCAGATAGGCATACACCAGCGCCACGCCGCTGCCCGTGAGCACCAGCCCGACATCCCAGCCGAACTCGCCACGGAACAGCGCATAGATCTGCTGATCCATCCAGCCCAGCGGGATGAGGATACCCACGGCGATGACGGCGCCCGGCACGGCATAGCCCATGGCGGACACCCGCACCGCCGCCTCGGTGAGGGGTGAGGGTGCCAGACGCACCCCGTAGGACAGCAGCACCGCCAGCCCCACCGCCCCCAGCGCCGCCGCGGTCGCCAGGCTCACGCTGTTGAAGATATAGGGCAGAAAGGCCCAGCCAAGCCGCCCGTCACCATTGGTCAGGCTCATCTCGAGCAGCAGCAGCGCGGGCAGGACAAAGCCCAGCACCACGGGCAACCCGCAGCCCGCCACCGCCAGCCAGCGTCGCGCCCCGCTCAGCTCATACTGGGGTAATTCGCGATAGCGACTGGAGGTATGAAAGTACTGCGCCTTGCCACGCGAGATGCGCTCGATCAGCAGCAGTGCCAGCACGAACAGCAACAGCACGCCCGCCAGCTGGGCCGCCGCAGTCCGCTCACCCAGTCCGAACCAGGTCCGGTAGATGCCGGTGGTAAAGGTATCGAGGGCAAAGAACTGCACCGCACCGAATTCGTTGAGCGTTTCCATGAGCGCAAGCGCGGCGCCCCCGGCGATGGCGGGCCGCGCCAGCGGGATGGCGATGGTGCTGAACAGCCGCCATGGCCCGCGCCCCAGCGTGCGGCCCACCTCGAGCACGCACACGGACTGCTCGAGGAATGCCGCACGGGTCAGCAGATAGACATAGGGATAGAGCACCAGGGACAGCAGGGCAATGGCCCCGCCCAGCGAGCGCACCGGCGGAAACCAGTAATCGCCCGCGCCCCAGCCGAAGGTATCCCGCAGCAGGCTCTGCAATGGTCCTGCAAACTGCAAAAAATCAGTATAGGCATAGGCGATGACATAGGTAGGCACCGCCAGCGGCAGGAGCAGCGCCCACTCGAATATCCGCTGACCGGGGAACCGGCACATGACCACCAGCCACGCAGTGCCGACCCCCAGCACCAGCACGCCGACGCCCACGCCCAGCACCAGACCCGCGGTGTTGAGCAGATAGCGGGGCAGCACCGTGGTTGCCAGATGCGCCCATACATCCGGCGCAGGGACAAATACATGGGCCAGCACAGTGAGCACGGGCAGCGCGACCAGTAGCGCGATCGCCAGCATCATGATCGTCCAGATGCTCATGCGCCGCGAGGCGAGAAGCAGGCGGGGGAAAAACGAAAGCGAACGCGCAGACGCTGCCACTGTTTAATACTCCGGGCGCAATCGTGGATCAGGACCTTATTGGTCCAGAATGATACCGATATCCGGCTGGTTTTTCAGCCCATCGCGGCGCGATCGACGCTGACGCCCGTCAGCGCCGGCGGTATGATGCATCCATGACCTATGAACGCGACATTATCCGCCGCATGGCGGGCTACGTGCCCGGCGAACAGCCCTCCAACGCCGACGTCATCAAGCTCAACACCAACGAGAACCCGTGGCCGCCATCGCCCCGGGTCATGCAGGCACTGACAACGATCAGCGCCGAGGCCCTGCGCCGCTATCCCTCGCCCGGCGCGACGGCGGTGATGGAAGAGGCAGCGACGCTGCACGGCGTGGACCATGATCAGCTGGTGGCCACGAATGGCGGCGACGAACTCCTGCGGCTTGCCATTACCACGTTTGTCCCGCCTGGACAGCCCATTGGCATCGCCGAGCCGAGCTATTCGCTGTACCCCGTGCTGGCCGCCATCCATGACAGCCCGGTGCATCGGGTGGCGCTCGACAGCGACTGGTCGCCGCCGGCGGACTTCGCTGCCGCGATGAATGATGCCGGCGTGCCACTGACGCTGCTGGTCAATCCCCATGCCCCCAGTGGCCATCTGCTTGACGCGGACACCATCAGCGCCCTTGCCGGCGATCTGCAGGGCGTGCTGCTGGTTGACGAGGCCTATGTGGATTTTGCCGACCCCGATCACGATGTCACCGCCCTGGTCCATCGGCACGACAACCTGATGATTCTGCGGACCCTGTCGAAGGGCTACTCGCTGGCCGGCCTGCGGCTCGGCTACGGCATTGGCCCCGCGGGACTGATTCAGCCGATTGCCACCAAGACCCGGGACAGCTACAGCGTCGACGCGGTGGCCGACCATCTGGGCGCCGCCGCCCTGGCGGATCAGTCCAGCGCCCGGGCCAGCTGGCGGGCGGTACGCGATGAGCGTGACCGCCTGACTCAGGCCCTGCGTGACGCGGGCTTCACGGTGCCCGACAGTCAGGCCAACTTCTGCCTGGCAAGCGTGCCTGAGGGCGCCGCTGCAAGTGCGGCGCAGCTCTATGCCGCGCTCAAGGACCAGGGCATTCTGGTGCGGCATTTCGACACGCCGCGGCTGCGCGATGACCTGCGTATCAGTATCGGGACGCCGGCGCAGAACGACGCGCTGCTCGCTGCTCTGCTTCCGATGCTCTAAGCGCTAGGCATCCAGGGCCGCGGCAAACCAGGCGCGACGCCGCCAGCTGCGCCAGAAAACTGCCCCCAGCAGCAGCCCGCGCGCCAGAGTAAAACTCACGAACGCCAGCCACAGGCCATGATTGCCCAGTGGCTGCGACAGCCACCAGACCGGCAGATAGCCCGCCAGCACCGCAATGATCATGGTATCGCGCATGGCCCGGGTGCGTGTCGCCCCGATGAAAACGCCATCGAGCAGATAACTGGCCACGGCCAGTAATGGCATCGCCACCATCCAGGGCAGGAAATTCGCGGCGGCAACCCGCACATCCGGCAGATCGGTCAGCAGACGGATCAGCGTCTCGCCTCCCAGAGCAAACCCCAGACTCGCCAGGGCGGCGGTCGCCAGCGACCATTCCAGGGCCGCGCGCACGATCCGTCGGAAGCCGGCCTCGTCGTCGGCGCCGATCTGCTGGCCCACCAACGACTCGGTGGCATGGGCAAACCCGTCGAGCCCATAGGAGGCCAGCAACACGAACTGCAGCAATACAGCGTTCGCCGCCAGCGTGACATCCCCCAGCTGCGCGCCCTGAGCATGAAAAAAGGCAAAAGCGAACAACAGGCACAGCGTGCGGATGAACAGCGCCGCGTTCACTCCCAGCAGGCGCCGATACCCCGCGACGGGGCCGAAGATGCCGGTCACCCGGCGCCAGCCCCAGCCCCGCCAGGCGTGCAGGGCCCACCCGGCGCCGACGCTCAGCGCCAGATAGTCGGCCAGCACGCTGGCAAGGGCAACACCATCGGTGGTCATGCCAAGGCCCACGACAAAGAGCAGATCGAGCAGGATATTGGCCAGATTGTTGACGATCATCAGCACCAGCGTGACCCGGCTGTAGCCGCGCCCCAGAAACCAGCCGATCAACGCATAGTTGGCGAGCACGGCCGGCGCACTCAATATGCGGATGCGCGCGTAGGTATCGGCCTCGGCGGTGACCGCCGCACTGCCGTCGAGCAACGCCAGGCCCGCAGGGATCAGCAACGGATGGAGCGCAATCAGGACCAGACCGATCACCGCCGCCAGCATCAGACTCTGCCCCAGCAACCGGATCAGATCGTCGTGATCCTGCCGCCCGCAGGCCTGGGCTGCCAGACCGGTGGTGCCCATTCGCAGAAAGCCGAACCCCCAGTAGAGAAAGCTGAACAGCGTTGCCCCCAGCGTCACCCCGCCCAGATAGCGGCTGTCGGGCAGATGACCGACCACCGCGGTATCCACCAGCCCCAGTAGCGGGACAGTCAGGTTGGAGACGATCAGCGGCCACGCCAGCGCGATCACCCGCCGGCGTGCCGATGCGGGCGTGCGTGGCGCTGCCGGGCTGCTATACTCCGCACCCATGAAAATGGTCACTCCTGAACAGTATCGCCGCGCCCTGCTGGTGCTCGCCGGGGCGCACATCGCCATCATCGCCGCCAGCAACTATCTGGTGCAGCTACCGGTGACGCTCCTCGGGGTGCAGAGCACCTGGGGGGCGTTCTCGTTTCCTTTCATTTTCCTTGCCACGGACCTGACGGTACGGACCTTCGGTAAATTCGCCGCCCGGCGCATCATATTTTTTGCCATGGGCCCGGCCCTGCTGGTGTCCTACCTGCTGGGCGTGCTCTTTCAGCAGGGCAGTTTTCAGGGCAGCGAGGCGCTGCTCACGCTCAACAGCTTTGTCGGGCGGATCGCCGCCGCCAGTTTTATCGCCTATGCCCTGGGGCAGCTGCTCGACATCCAGCTGTTCGACCGCCTGCGCGGCTCTGCCCGCTGGTGGGTGGCACCGGCGGTTTCCACCGTGTTTGGCAATCTCGCCGACACCGTGGCGTTCTTCGGCATTGCCTTCTACCGCAGCGCGGATCCGTTCATGGCCGCCCACTGGCCCGAGATTGCGGCAGTCGACTATGCCATGAAGCTGGGCATCTCACTGCTGCTGTTCCTGCCTGCCTACGGGCTGTTGCTGGGATGGCTGCAGCGTCGGGTACTGGGTCCGGACGGGCGCATCGCTCTGCAGCCGGCCACGGCGTCGCCGCGTTAGCCGGCCGGCGCTGGGCGGCGCGGGTACCAGACCAGCGGCCCGCCGCGACGACTGGTATCGATTTCAAAGCCGTGCCGTGCATACCAGTCCAGCAACTCGGCCTGGTCCAGTCCACCGGCCTCATCGACGTTAGCCTGGCCCAGCAGGGTCACGCCATGGCGATCGCACAGCGTTTTCAGCCACTCCAACGCATGACTGGCCTCACCACGGCCCCGCGAGGCCGGATCGGTCTCGATGCGCATCAGCACCAGATACTCCGACTCGGCCTCGACCACGGCCCGCACCGAGCCGAACCAGCGGTAATCCAGTAGCGAGTCCGCCTCGCCGGCCGCCGGAATGGTCTGCTCGCGCCAGCCACGGATGGCCGCATCAACATCCCGACTCATGGTGTCAGCCACTCGCGTCCGCCCATATACGGCTGGAGCACGGCGGGAATGCGCACACGGCCATCGGCCTGCTGGTAGTTCTCGAGCACTGCCACCAGACAACGCCCCACTGCCAGGGCCGAGCCATTCAGGGTGTGTAACGGCTCGGGACGGCCGGTCTCGGGGTGGCGCCAGCGCGCCTGCATGCGACGCGCCTGAAAGGCCTCGGTATTGCTGCAGGAGGAAATCTCCCGGTAGCTTGCCTGACCGGGCAGCCAGACCTCGATGTCGTAGGTCTTGGCGGCCGCAAACCCCATATCGCCGCCGCAGAGCGTCACGACGCGATAAGGCAGCGCGAGCTGTTGCAGGATGATCTCGGCGTGCCGGGTCAGCCGCTCGAGCGCGGCATAGGAGTCATCCGGCCGGGTGAGCTGCACCAGTTCGACCTTGTCGAATTGATGCTGGCGGATCATGCCGCGGGTATCACGGCCGTAGGATCCGGCTTCGGACCGAAAGCAGGGGCTGTGGCAGACATAGCCCACCGGCAGCTGATCGGCCTCGATAATCTCACCGGCCGCCAGATTGGCAAGCGGCACCTCGGCGGTGGGAATCAGCCGCAGCGGGGGCTCGAACCCCGCGATGGCGAACAGATCCTCGTCAAACTTGGGCAGCTGACCGGTCCCGATCAATGCCTCTTCGCCTACCAGGTAGGGCACATAGGTTTCGTGATAACCGTGCTGCTCGGTGTGCACGTCCAGCATGTACTGCGCGAGCGCCCGATGCAGCCTTGCAACGCCTCCGCGCATGACCACAAAACGGGCCCCCGAGAGCTTTGCCCCCGCTGCAAAATCCAGCCCACCCCCCAGTGCCTCGCCCAGCTCGACGTGATCGCGGGCGTCAAAATCGAAGGACGGCGGCGTGCCCCAGGTCCGGACCTCGATGTTGTCCGCCTCATCGTGGCCCGGCGGTACCGAATCATGGGGCAGATTGGGCAGCCCCAGCTGGATGGTGCGCAGCGCCGTCTGCACGGTCTCGAGCTCGGATTGCGCGGCCTTGAGCGCCTCACCCAGATCGGCGACTGCATCCAGCAGCGGCTGCACCGGCTCGCCAGCCTGCTTGGCCTGACCGATCGCCCGCGACTGGGCATTGCGCTCGTGCTGCAGGGACTCGGTGCGCGACTGCAGCTCGCGGCGTTGCGCCTCAAGCCGGGCATAGTGCTCGGCATCAAAGACATGGCCCCGCCGTGCCAGCTGCTCGGCGACCGCGTCGGGATTCTGCCGGAGGGTTTTTTGATCAAGCATCGATTGGCTCGTGTCCTAGAAACTTCGGGTGATGAGAATGCCCGTGAGCGTTGCCAACAGGCAGGTCGTCACGCTTGCAAGCCCATAGGCCGCCGCCTGCAGACCGGCGCCGGCTTCGTACAGAGTGATTGTGTCCAGCGAAAACGTTGAAAACGTGGTGAATGCTCCCAGCAACCCAACGCTGAAGAAAAGCCGCAGATTCGAGCCGGGCAGGCTCCGCTCCACGAGCAGGACAAAAGCCACCCCGATCAGGAGGCTGCCCACCACGTTCACCGCCAGCGTTCCCCAGGGAAACGCCCGGGGCAACAGGCCGTGGACGGCGGCGGTGGCCCCATAACGCAGTGCCGCGCCAATCGCCCCGCCACTGGCCACCGCCAGGTATTCACCGACAAACGCCATCGCCTGACTCTCGCTCGAAAAGCTCGCCGAAGTGTACGCGAAACCCGATGACGATCGTAGCCGGTCAGCGTTGCCCCGACTCCTCATCCAGCGCGGCCAGCCATGCCAGTCGGTCGGCGATACGGCGCTCGAGGCCGCGTTCGGTGGGCCGGTAGTAACGCCGCCCGGACAATGCCTCGGGCAGATAGTGCTCGCCGGCGGCATAGCCATGGGGCTCGTCGTGGGCATATCGATAGGCATGCCCGTAGCCGAGGGATTTCATCAGCTTGGTCGGCGCATTGCGCAGATGCACTGGCACCTCGAGCGAGCCGTGGCTGCGGGCATCGGCCATGGCCTGGTTGAAGGCGTTGTACACGGCGTTGCTCTTGGGGACTGAGGCCATGTAGGTGATGGCGTGGGCGATCGCCAGCTCCCCCTCCGGTGATCCCAGCCGCTCCTGCGCCTGCCACGCATCCAGACCCACCTGCAGGGCGCGCGGGTCGGCATTGCCGATATCCTCCGAGGCCATACGCACCACCCGACGGGCGATATACAACGGATCACAGCCGCCCTCGAGCATCCGCGCATACCAGTACAACGCGGCGTCAGGTGCCGAGCCACGAACCGACTTGTGAAGTGCCGAGATCAGGTCGTAGAAGGCATCCCCGCCCTTGTCAAAGCGCGCCCGGCCGCCGGCCGCCGCCTCGCGAATACGCGCCACCCCGATGACCCTGTCGTCACCCACCAGATCCGCCGCCACCTCCAGCAGGCTCAGGGCCGTGCGGGCGTCGCCATCGGCCAGCTGGGTCAGTGCCTCACGGGCCGCGGGTTCGAGCTGCAGACGGGCATCCCCCAGACCGCGCTCGGCATCCGCCATGGCAGAATCGACCAGCCGACCGATCGCTTCCGCCTCGAGGGTGCGCAACACATAAACCCGCACCCGCGAGAGCAGTGCGTTGTTCAGCTCGAAAGAGGGGTTTTCGGTGGTCGCACCGATGAACAGCAACGTGCCGTCCTCGATATAGGGCAGAAAGGCATCCTGCTGCCCCTTATTAAATCGATGCACTTCGTCGACAAACAGCAGGGTCTGACGACCGGCCTCGCGGTTGGCCCGACCGCGCGCGGCCGACTCGCGGATATCCTTGACCCCCGCCATCACCGCCGACAGGGTCAGAAACTCGGCATCCGCCGCCGCCGCGACCATGCGCGCCAGCGTCGTCTTGCCCGTACCCGGTGGCCCCCACAGGACCATGGAATGCGGCCGGCCGACCGCCAGCGCCTCTCCCAGCGGCCGCCCGGGTGCCAGCAGATGCGACTGGCCAACAAACTCGTCCAGATGGCGTGGCCGCATGCGATCCGCCAGCGGACGCGTCCGGTCGATCATGCGCCCTGCATCACATCCACACCCTCGGGCGGTTCAAAATCGAATCGCTCAAAATCGATGCTCGGATTGCGCTCGATGCCGATCAGTTCAACGGTCACCCGCTGGCCCATGCCGTCCTGCACCTCGATGGTGACGGGCACCCCGTCCTCGAGGGTGAGATGAACGCGCTGAAAATTCCAGGCCGGATCGGTGGGTTGCATGCGAATGCGTCCATCATCGGTCACCGACAGGTCGAAATCGGCCTGCAGATTGGCGAAATCGCCACTCAGCAGCTGCGCGGCGCCTACCCCCAGGGCATCATCCAGCGGCCGGACCACCACCTGCTCGAGGGCAACGTCGTGCACCCAGAGCTTCTCGCCATCGGCCACGATGACTTGCTCCCAGGGGGTGTCGTAGTCCCAGACAAAGCGCTGGGGGCGGGCCATGACGAACGAACCAGCGGCCTGTTCAATCACCGTATCGGTTTCATCCCGGGTGGTCTGGCGGAACTCGCCCTCGAGGGTTTCCACCGACTCGAAGTACGCTGCCAGCCGGTCCAGCGACGCCGGGGTCTCCGGCTGGGCCATGGCCGTACCCGCCAGCATTGTCGCGGCGGCCAGTCCTGCCAGCAGACGGGCCCGGATCGCGTTGTTGATTCTTCGGCGCATCAATCCCCCGGCGGTGGTGGCGCGATCACTTCGCGCGAGCCATTGGCCTGAAGCGGTCCGACAATACCGGCCGCCTCCATTTCCTCGACCAGACGGGCGGCGCGGTTGTAGCCCACCTTGAGTCGGCGCTGAACGCCCGAGATCGAGGCCTTGCGGGTTTCGGTGACGACTCGCACCGCCTGATCGTAGAGCGGATCCGACTCGCCGCCACCCGCGCTCACCTCGCCGGGCAAGGCGCCGGCGCCGGCCGCGTCGCCGCCGCCCTCATCCAGAATCCCGTCAACGTAATCCGGCGAGCCGCTCTGCTTGAGATGCTCCGCTACGCGGTGGACCTCAGCATCCGATACGAACGCGCCGTGCACGCGCTCGGGCAGGCCGCGACTGCTGGGCCCCATGTAGAGCATATCGCCATGTCCGAGCAGGGACTCCGCCCCCATCTGATCGAGAATGGTGCGCGAGTCGACCCGCGAGGACACCTGGAAGGCCATTCGCGTGGGGATATTCGCCTTGATCAATCCGGTAATCACGTCCACTGACGGTCGCTGGGTGGCAAGAATCAAGTGGATGCCGGCGGCACGGGCCTTCTGCGCAAGGCGCGCGATCAATTCCTCGACCTTCTTGCCGACCATCATCATCATGTCGGCAAACTCGTCGACCACCACCACGGTATAGGGCATCGGCTCGAGCACCGGCGGTTGCGGTGCTTCGCCATCCAGCGTCGGCTCGACCCGATCGCCGGCCAGGTTCCAGAGCGGATCGGTCAGGGGTTCGCCGCGGTCCTGCGCCTCGCGGATCCGGCGATTGGCTCCGGCGATATTGCGCACGCCCAGCGCCGACATCACGCGATAACGCCGCTCCATCTCGCCGACACACCAGCGCAGCGCATTGGCCGCCTCTTTCATGTCCGTGACCACGGGTGCCAGCAGGTGCGGAATGCCGTCATAGACCGAGAGTTCGAGCATTTTCGGGTCAATCATGATCATCCGCACCTGCTCAGGGGCATTTTTATAGAGCATGCTGATGATCATGGCGTTAATGCCCACCGACTTGCCCGAGCCGGTGGTGCCGGCCACCAGCAGATGCGGCATCTTGGCCAGATCCACCACTTGCGTGTACCCGCCGATATCCTTACCGATCGCCAGGGTCAGCGGCGAGTCCGCCTTCTCGAAGGCATCCGCCCGAATGATCTCGGACAGCGCGATCACCTGACGATGCTCGTTGGGGATCTCGAGGCCCACCACCGATTTGCCGGGAATCACTTCCACCACCCGCACGGCCGTCACCGACAGCGCGCGGGCCAGATCCTTGGACAGGTTGCTGATCTGACTGACCTTCACACCCGCTGCGGGCTTGAGCTCAAAGCGGGTGATCACCGGACCGGGCTGAACCGCGACCACCTCCACCTCGACGCCGAAATCGCCCAGCTTGGTCTCGACCAATCGGGACATGGACTCGAGCGCCTCGTGGCTGTAACCGGGCTGCTCGGCCTGGGGCGAATCGAGCAGTGACACCGGCGGCTGTCCACCATTGGGCGGCGGTGTCTCGAACAGTTGACGCTGTTCAGCCCGATTGCTGGTCGTCGCCCGGGCGGGCGCAGGCTTGGGTGCCGGCGCGGCGGGCGCCGATGGCGCAGGGGCCGGTGCCGCAATGGCGGGCTTCTGGCGCTGGCGCTGGCGGCGCCGCTCGGCGTAGCGCGCAGCCTGTCGAGAGCCGGCCGACCGCAGCGCATTGATCCCGCCCTGCAGATACCCCTGCAGGGTCAGCAGGTATTTGCCCTGGGCCAGCACCAGCTGCCCAAGCCGGTCCATGAGCGAAATCCACGACAGCCCGGTAAACAGCGTCACTCCAGCCAGAAACACCGCCAGCGCCAGCAGCGTGGCGCCGATAAAGCTGAAGGCCTCGCGCCCCCAGTCGCCCACAAGATTGCCCAGTACACCCCCCGAGCTGAGGGGCACGGTGCCGGCCACCGGCTGGATGTGCAGCCGCGCCACGGCCGCCCCGGCCAGCAGCGTGATCACAAAGCCGATCAACCGCACCCCGATAATGCCCCAGTGCACGGCCCCGTCACGCCGCTGCCAGCGATAGACGAGCGTGGCCAGAAGGCCGATCAGCACAGGGAACAGGTAGGCCAGATAACCAAACAGATAGAGACTGAGATCGGCCCAGTAAGCGCCCACCACTCCGCCGGCGTTGCCGACGCCGCGAGTGGGACCGGACTGGCTCCAGCCCGGGTCGGCCGGTGTGTAGGTCAGCAGCGCAAGCATCAAAAAGCCGGCCACCGCCATCAGCAACAGCAGGGCCGCCTCGCGGAGGACCCGACTGATGTGCTGACTGCCGGGCGCGGTCAGTCGCCGTGCGGTTGTCTTGCCTGCCATGAGGTTGAGTGTACAGTAGGCGGTCGACCTTTCGCAGCGGGTGGTAGCAGGCACTTCCGGGGGTCTGCCGTGGTCTGTCCAGACATGCAAATCAGAGCTCTATCGGCCATCAACGAAATCGCGGCGGCGCGCTGGAATGCGCTGATCGGCGCCGACAATCCGTTCCTGCGGCACGAATTTCTTGCGGCCCTGGAGCGCCACGGCGCGGTGTCGCCGGACAATGGCTGGATTCCCTATCATCTTGTCCTCGAGGACGGCGACACGCTGGTCGCCGCTGCGCCGGCCTATCTCAAAGGCAATTCATGGGGCGAATTCGTCTTCGACTTCGCCTGGGCGCATGCCTATGAGCGCAATGGCCTCGACTACTACCCCAAGCTGATCATCGCGGTGCCCTACAGCCCGGTGAACGGGCCGCGCATGCTGATCCATGCCGACTATCCGACCCAGGGCGCGCGCCGTGCGCTCGCCGATGGGGCCCGGCAGATCGCCGATGCCCTTGAGATCAGCTCCGTCCACTGGCTGTTCGCCGGCGACGAGGACATGGCCGAGCTGGAGGCGACGGGCTATTCGCGCCGGGATGGCTGTCAGTACCACTGGCGCAATGCTGGCTATGACGACTTCGAGGACTTTCTCGGCGGCCTGAATGCCAAAAAGCGCAAGAACATCCGCCGCGAGCGCCGACGCGTCGACGAACAGGGCCTGAGCCTGCGCACGCTGCATGGCGACGAGATGACTCCCGAGCTCTGGACCGCTCTGCACGGCTTTTACGTCGACACCTTCCATGCCCACGGCAACCGACCGGTCATTACCCGCGACTGCTTTATCGAGCTGGGCGATCGGCTGGGTGACCGGCTGGTGGCCTTCGTGGCCGAGGCCGGAGATGAGCCTGTGGCCGCCGCCATCTGCCTGCGCAGCAACGACACGCTCTACGGGCGTTACTGGGGAGCTGCCGCGGACTATGACGACCTGCACTTCGAGGCCTGCTACTACCAGGGCATCGATTACTGCATTCGTGAAGGCATGGACCGGTTCGAGCCCGGCGCCCAGGGTGAGCACAAGGTGGCCCGGGGATTTCTGCCGGTGCTGACCCATTCCGCGCATCATCTGCGCGACGCCCGGTTTCAGGCGGCCGTGGACGACTTTCTTGCCCGCGAGCGACCGGCAGTTGCCGAATACGCCGACACCCTGACCGCCGAAGGCCCGTACCGCGCCGACGTGCTGGAAAACCTGCCGCGTGACTGAGCCGAGGCTGCCCATCCCCTGGCTTGCGCCGGATGACGAGACCACGCCCCTGCCCGACCCGGACAGCGCCATGGCCGAACCGGAAGGGCTGCTGGCGATCGGTGCATCGCTATCGCCGCAACGCCTGGAGTCGGCCTATCGCAGCGGGATTTTCCCCTGGTATTCACCGGGTGAGCCCATCCTGTGGTGGAGCCCCGACCCGCGGGCGATCATCGTACCGTCGCGTTTTCACGTCAGCCGGTCCCTGCAGCGTCAACTGCGCCGCAGCGACTATCGTGTCTCACTGGATACCGCCTTTGAGGCGGTAGTGGCCGCCTGCGCCGCGCCGCGGCTTGACCAGCCGGGCACATGGATAACGCCGGAAATGGCGGATGCGTATTGCGAGCTCCATGGGCGCGGGCTGGCCCACTCCATCGAGGTCTGGCGCGACGATCGCCTCATCGGTGGCCTCTATGGGGTGTCCACCGGTCGCGCCTTCTTTGGCGAGTCAATGTTCAGCCACGCCACCAACGGCAGCAAGATCGCACTGGCCTGGCTGCTTTGCCAGCTGGATACCTGGCAATTCGATTTCCTCGACTGCCAGATGCCCACCGACCACCTCCTGAGCCTGGGGGCCGAGACGGTTCCGCGGCGCCGGTTTCTGCTGCAACTGGCCGCCAGTCAGCGCAGCGCCACGCAGCCGGGCCCCTGGACGCTGTCCATCGAGCGCGACGACGTCACGCGTCATTGGCGGGGGCGATGACCGACTCTGCAGCACCGACGCAATCGATCCGCCTGTTCGGCACGGGCTATCGGCCCTGCCCCTACCTCCACGACCGGCCGTCACAGTTCGACTTTGTCGATCCACGACTGACCCCCACCGCCGAGCTCTACGACGCCCTGCTCGAGCAGGGGTTTCGGCGCGGCGGTGAGCACCTCTATCGCAATGCCTGCCCCGGCTGCCAGCTGTGTCAGAGCATTCGCATACCCGTGGCGCGTTTCCAGCCGCGACGCCGGCACCGCCGTTGTCGGCGTGATAATGCGGATGTCTATCTGCGTGACGTCGGCTTTCGCTATTCGGCCGAGCACTTCGCACTCTACAGCCGCTATGTCTCGGCCCGTCATCCCGGCGGCGGCATGGATGAGGCCGATCCCGACCTGTATTGGCAGTACCTGACCTCGGAATGGTGCCCCACGAAGTTTCTGGAGATGCGCCAGACCGGCAACGACCAATTGCTTGGAGTCGCCGTCACCGACGATACCGGCGCGGCTTATTCGGCGGTCTACACCTTCTACGAGCCCGAGGCCACTCATCGCGGTCTGGGTACGCTGGCGATCCTGCTGCAGATCGAGCAAGCCCGGCGCCGCCGGCGCGACTGGCTGTACCTGGGCTACTGGATTGCCGGCTGCCCGGGAATGGACTACAAAACCGGCTTCCATCCCCACGAGCGGCTGTCACCCGGGGGCTGGATCGCTGAAGGCTGAGGGCGGCGGCGATTGGTGAACGACAGCGCCTCGGGTAGAATCAGGCGTTTTATCAGCAAGAGTAAAGGCTGAATGGCGAAGGAAGAGAACATCCGCATGCAGGGCACCATCACCGAGGTGATGCCCAACACCATGTTTCGTGTCGAGCTCGAGAACGGCCACGTTGTCACCGCCCATATCTCCGGAAAGATGCGCAAGCACTACATCCGGATTCTGCGCGGCGACAAGGTGACCGTCGAACTGACCCCCTATGACCTCAACAAGGGGCGCATCGTCTTTCGGGCCCGCTGAGCCGGCCTACTCGACCGGCTCGGGCGTGTCGATCTGAAACGCGAGCGACTCGCCGGTCTCATCCAGATCGACCCGGACATGCCCACCATTTGTCAGCTTGCCGAATAACAGCTCGTCCGCCAGGGCTCGCTTCAGCTTGTCCTGAATGAGGCGGGCCATCGGCCGCGCGCCCATCTTGGGATCATAGCCCTGCTCCGCCAGCCAGTTGCGGGCGGGATCGCTGACGTCCAGCGTGACCCGCTTCTGGGCCAGCTGATGGCGCAGGTCGCGGATGAACTTGTCCGCCACCCGCTGAATCACCTCCGGCGCCAGCCCGTTGAACTGGATGATGGCATCCAGCCGGTTACGGAACTCAGGCGTGAACTGCTTGCGGATCACCTCGATGGCGTCACTGCTCTGATCCTGCGGCGTAAAGCCGATTGTGCGGCGGCTCTGCTCCTCGGCACCGGCATTGGTGGTCATCACCAGAATCACGTTGCGGAAATCCGCATGGCGGCCATTGTTGTCGGTCAACGAGCCGTGATCCATCACCTGCAACAGCAGGTTGAACACATCCGGATGGGCCTTTTCGATCTCGTCGAGCAGCACCACCGAGTGCGGATGCTTGAGCACTTCTTCGGTGAGCAGACCACCCTGATCAAAGCCGACATAACCGGGCGGCGCCCCGATCAGGCGCGACACCGTGTGCCGCTCCATGTACTCGGACATGTCGAAGCGGATCAGGTTGATCCCCATGGTCTCGGCCAGCTGCCGGGTGACCTCGGTCTTGCCGACGCCCGTGGGGCCGGCAAACAGGAAACTGCCCACCGGCTTGCCGGTGTCGCGCAGCCCCGCCCGTGACATCTTGATGGTCGTGCCCAGGGTGTCGATGGCCTCGTCCTGGCCGAAGATGGTCCGTTTGAGATCCTTCTCGATGGTCTCGAGCAGACGCATGTCCGATGTGGACACCCGCTTGGGAGGGATCCGCGCAATCTTGGCGATGATCGTCTCCACATCCGAGACGCTGACCGTCTTTTTCTTTTTCGACGGCGGCAGCAGCCGCAGGTTGGCACCTGCCTCGTCGATCACGTCGATGGCCTTGTCCGGCAGGAACCGGTCGCTGATGTACTTCGCCGCCAGCTCTGCTGCCGACTCGAGCGCCGGATTCGTGAAGCGCACACCGTGGTGCTTTTCGAACCGGTCCTTGAGCCCGCGAAGGATCTGGACGGTCTCATCCACCGTGGGCTCGGCCACATCGATCTTCTGGAATCGCCGGGCCAGCGCCCGATCCTTTTCAAAGACCCCCCGGAATTCCTGATAGGTGGTCGAGCCGATGCACTTGAGCTCGCCACTCGCCAGCATGGGCTTGAGCAGATTGGACGCATCCATCACACCGCCCGAGGCCGATCCGGCGCCGATGATGGTATGGATCTCGTCGATGAAGAGTATCGCGTGCTTCTGCTTTTTGAGCTGCGCCAGCAGACCCTTGAGGCGCTTTTCAAAGTCGCCGCGATACTTGGTGCCGGCCACCAGCGCCCCCATGTCGAGCGAGTAGATCGTCGCATCGGCGAGCACCTCGGGGACTTCGCCGTCCTCGATCAGCTTGGCCAGCCCTTCGGCAATCGCGGTCTTGCCCACACCGGCCTCGCCAACATACAGCGGATTGTTCTTGCGCCGCCGGCACAGGATCTGAATCGTGCGCTCCACCTCGAACTTGCGGCCGATCAGCGGATCGGTCTTGCCCTGCCGCGCCCGGGTGTTGAGGTTGGTGGCAAAGCTCTCGAGCGGATTGCTGCTTTCGCCATCCTCGGTCGCCTCGCTCTCCTCACGGGACGGCTCGGACTCGTCACCGCCTTCCTCGCTGCCGTTTTTCGAGATCCCGTGGGACAGGAAATTCACTGCATCCAGCCGCGAAATGTTCTGCTTGTGCAGGAAGTACACCGCCTGCGATTCCTGCTCGCTGAAGATCGCGACAACCACGTTGGCGCCGCTCACTTCCTTTTTACCTGACGACTGGACGTGCAGGATCGCGCGCTGCAGGACCCGCTGGAAACCCAGGGTCGGCTGCGTTTCGCGATTGTCATTGGCCGGCAGCAGGGGCGTTGTTTCATCGAGGAACGCCTCGAGATCCTGTCGCAGGCTCTCGAGATCGGCCTCGCAGGCACGCAGCACCTCGAGCGCCGCCGGGTTGTCGGTCAGCGCGAGCAGAAGATGCTCCACGGTAAGGAACTCATGACGCTTGTCACGCGCTTCCTTGAAGGCGAGGTTCAACGTGAATTCCAGCTCTTTGCTCAGCATCGCTATCTCACTTGCAATCTTGTTGGGAAAACCCGGTCACCCCAGGTCCGGTCGGTGCCTCAGGCGGGCTCGAGCGTGCACATCAACGGATGGTCATTGTCGCGCGCATAGTCATTGACCTGATCCACCTTGGTTTCGGCCACGTCGCGGCTGAACTCCCCGCAGACGCCCTTGCCCCGGGTGTGGACATGGAGCATGACCTGCGTGGCCTGCTCGCGGTCCATGCGGAAAAACGTCTGGAGTACCTCTACCACGAACTCCATGGGTGTGTAGTCATCGTTGAGCAACACGACGCGGTAGAGCGGCGGTTGCTTGACGGCCGGTTCAGCTTCTTCGACCGATAAATCGTCGTCGCGTTTCGGATCGTTTTCTTCACTCATCAACCGATCATCCCAAGGCTACCTGTATGGATATGAGGACACCGACCCGCGAGTAAAAGGTCCATCCCGCATCGCCGGTGTTATTATTTCAGCATGCAGCACACATCACACGTCATTGTTGGTCTGTCGGGCGGTGTCGACTCGGCGGTCAGTGCCTGGCTTTTGAAGGCGCAGGGCTACCGGGTCGAGGGCCTGTTCATGAAGAACTGGGAAGACGACGATACCGACACCCACTGCACGGCCGAGACTGATTTCGCCGATGCCCGCCAGGTGGCCGATACCCTGGGTATCCCGCTGCACCGGGCAAACTTTGCCGCCCAGTATCGCACTGAGGTGTTCGACCACTGCCTGCGCGAGTTTCAGGCCGGTCGAACCCCTAACCCCGACATCCTGTGCAACCAGCGTATCAAGTTCCGGGCGTTTCTTGACCATGCCCGCCGACTGGGTGCCGATGTCGTGGCAACCGGCCACTACGCCGCAGTGGGCGGACAGCCGGGTGCGCGCACGCTCGAGCGCGCCGCCGACGCCGACAAGGATCAGACCTACTTTCTGTATACGCTGGGCCAGGCCCAGCTCGAAGCCACGCTGTTTCCACTCGCCGGGCGAACCAAGCCCGAGGTCCGGAGGCTCGCCGACCAGGCCGGCTTCGAGAACTTCAACAAGCCCGACAGCACCGGCATCTGCTTTATCGGCGAGCGCGACTTCCAGAGATTCCTCGGTCGCTATATCGATCGTCGCCCGGGGCCGATCGTGTCACTGGATGGCGAAACCCTGGGCGAGCATAACGGCCTTGCCTTCTACACCCTCGGCCAGCGCCGTGGCCTCAATCTCGGCGGCAGTGCCGCGCGCCCCGGCCTGCCCTGGTACGTGGCCGACAAGGACATGGCCGGCAACCGACTGATTGTGGTGCAGGGCCATGACCATCCGGCGCTGCAGAATGATGGCCTGATTGCCGATCAGTGGCAGTGGGTGGACGGTCACGGCCCGGCGGAGCCCATTCGCTGCACCGCCCGGCTGCGTCATCGCCAGGTGGATCAGCCCGGCTGGCTGACACCGCTGGGCGACGGTCGCCGGCGCCTCGACTTTGATCAGCCTCAACGCGCAGTCGCCCCCGGCCAGTCGGTAGTGATCTATGACGGGGCGGCGTGCCTGGGCGGCGGTATTATCCAGACGCGGCTGCCGGCCGCGGGGAGCCCCATCCTTGGCGTCGCCTGAGCAGGAACGCGCCGCGGCGATGGCCGCGGTGTTCCAGGCCCTGGACGGCGTGCGTGACATCGCCGATCGCGGTCAGCATGACGGCGCGGCCGCCCGCACCTGTCTGCGCGGGCTGCTGGGCGATTACTCCGGCTCAGTGGTCAACCTCTACGGCGGCGAGGCGTCACTCCAGCACGGACTGAAACTGATGGTGGGGCATCTGGCGCAGCCGCAATCCATGCACCTGACCCGCTATCTCGTGGCCGTACTGCAGCTCGAGCGGCGGCTACGGCGCGACCGGGCACGCCTGAGCGCCCTTGCTGCCGGGCTTGAGCGCACGCGCCGTCAAGCGGAGTATTTCGACCAGATTGACCATGACAGCGTTATCCATCATCTCGGCGACCTCTACAGCGAGCACATCAGCTCGCTGCGGCCGCGGATCATGGTCCAGGGACATGCCCACTACCTGCAGGACAGCCGCAACGCGGCGCTGATCCGCGCCCTGCTGCTGGCGGCGATTCGCGCGGCGGGGCTGTGGCAGATGAACGGCGGCGGTCGCCTGCGCCTGGTGCTCGGGCGTCGCGCCCTCATCGAGACGGCACAGGCCATGCAGACGGCGTCGTGATTACCATGGCCCGCGGTTCAAAGTGCATGCCCATGGCCGCCGCGTCATGTAAAATAGGGGTTTCACACGGGTCGATGGACCCCACACAAAGGACGTGCAAGCTGCGCACGCCGATTCCGGGAGGAAGTCATGAGCAATAGCTACAATGCCCGCGGGACACTGGACGTCAAGGGCAAGCACTACGAGATCTACCGCCTCGACGCGCTCAAGGATCAGTACGACATCGACCGGTTGCCATTCTCTCTGAAGGTGCTGCTCGAGAATCAGCTGCGCAAGGAAGATGGCAAAAACATCGGTCCCGAGCAGATCAAGGCCATCGCCGAGTGGGACCCCAATGGCGGCCCCGGCGATCAGATCTCGTTCATGCCGGCAAGGGTGGTGCTTCAGGACTTTACCGGCGTTCCGGCCGTCGTCGACCTGGCCGCGATGCGTGATGCAATGAAACGCCTGGGTGGCGATCCCGATCTGATCAACCCCCTCGAACCGGCGGATCTGGTCATCGACCACTCGGTCATGGTGGACCACTTCGGCACGGCCAATGCGCTGGATCTCAACAGCAAGATCGAGTTCAAGCGCAATGAAGAGCGCTACAAGTTCCTGCGCTGGGGCCAGAAGGCTTTCTCCAACTTCCGGGTGGTCCCACCCGGCACCGGGATTGTCCATCAGGTCAATCTCGAATACCTGTCCAAGGGCGTCTTCACCAAAGAGACCGAAAACGGCACCGTCGCCTACCCCGACACGCTGGTCGGCACCGACTCCCACACCACAATGGTGAACGGGCTCGGCGTGCTGGGCTGGGGTGTGGGCGGCATTGAGGCCGAAGCGGCCATGCTCGGCCAGCCCATCACGATGCTGGTTCCCGAGGTGGTTGGATTCCGTCTCAGCGGCGAGCTGCGCGAAGGCGCCACCGCCACCGACCTGGTCCTGACCGTGACCGAACAGCTCCGCAAAAAGGGCGTCGTCGGCAAGTTCGTCGAGTTCTTCGGCGACGGCCTCGATAACCTGCCCCTGGCGGACCGGGCCACCATCGGCAACATGGCGCCCGAGTATGGCGCCACCTGCGGCATTTTCCCGATCGACAAGGAGACCATCGAGTATCTCCGCGTCTCGGGCCGCGACGAGGAAACCATCGACCTGGTCGAGGCCTATGCCCGCGAGCAGGGCATGTGGCGCGAAACCGGCTCGCGCGAGGCCGACTACACCGACGTGGTTGAGCTCGACCTTGGCGACGTCGTGCCCAGCATTGCCGGCCCGCGCCGGCCGCAGGACCGGATCCCGCTGACCAATGCCAAGTCGGCCTTCCTGGAGTATCTCGAAGAAGAGCTCACGGCCCGTGGCACCATGCCCGACGCCGAGCAGGCCCGGTTCGAGGGCGAAGGTGGCTCCACGGCGCCGGGTCAGGCGCTTTGGCACGAGAAGGGCGCCATCAAGGTCAACAACGAGGGGGAGGAGTTCATGCTCAAGCACGGCGATGTCGTCATCGCCGCGATCACCTCCTGCACCAACACCTCCAACCCGGCCGTACTGGTGGCCGCGGGGCTGGTCGCCAAAAAGGCCCGCGAGCGCGGCCTGACCAGCAAGCCCTGGGTGAAGACCTCGTTTGCGCCCGGTTCACAGGTGGTTCCGGCCTATCTGGGTGAGGCCGGGCTGATGGAGCCGCTCCAGGCACTCGGCTTTGACGTGGTCGGATTTGGCTGCACCACCTGCATCGGCAACTCCGGGCCACTGCCCGAGGCGATCAGCGAGGCAATCCGCGAGGGTGATCTGAACGTTGCCGGCGTGCTGTCGGGCAACCGCAACTTCGAGGGTCGTATTCATCCGGACGTTCCGGCCAACTACCTGGCCTCGCCGCCGCTGGTGGTGGCCTATGCCCTTGCCGGCAGCGTCGCCAGGGACATCGCCCACGATCCCCTCGAGTACGACGCCGACGGCAACCCGGTGTATCTCAAGGACATCTGGCCCAGTCAGAAAGAGATCTCGGACATCATCGAGGAGACCATCAACTACAAGATGTACCGCGAGCAGTACGCCAACGTGTTCGAGGGATCGAAGAGCTGGCGCGAGCTGCCGGCACCGGAAGGTCAGACCTACGAGTGGCCGGATTCGAGCTATGTCCGCAACCCACCCTACTTTGAGGGGATGGACATGGAGCCGGGCGATATCTCGGAGATCAAGCAGGCGCGTTGCCTGGTGAAGGTGGGTGACTCGATCACCACCGATCACATCTCCCCGGCCGGTGCCATCAAGGCGGACAGCCCCGCCGGTGAATATCTGCGCTCGCTTGGCATTCTGCCGCAGGACTTCAACAGCTACGGCTCCCGGCGTGGCAACCACGAAGTCATGATGCGCGGCACCTTCGCCAACGTGAGGCTGAAAAACCAGCTGGCGCCCGGAACGCAGGGCAGCTGGACCACGTTCTTCCCCACGGGCGAGCAGACCTCGATCTTTGATGCGGCGATGCGCTACAAGGATCAGGGGACCCCACTGGTCGTGCTGGCCGGGAAAGAGTACGGCACCGGCTCGAGCCGTGACTGGGCGGCCAAGGGCACAGCGTTGCTGGGTGTTCGCTTCGTTATCGCCGAGAGCTACGAGCGCATCCATCGCTCCAACCTGGTCGGCTTCGGGGTGGTTCCGCTGCAGTTCGCCGAAGGCGAAAATGCCGAGAGCCTGGGACTGACCGGTGAGGAGACATTCAGCGTCGGCAGCCTGGATTCAGAGCCGGATTCGGTCACCGTTCGTGCGGTCACACCGGACGGCGAGGTGAAGAGCTTTGAGGCTCGGGTGCGGATCGACACGCCCACCGAGTGGGGCTACTTCCGCAACGGCGGGATCCTGCACTACGTGCTGCGTGATCTGGCCCAGCGTAGCCATCAGGCCGCCTGACCCACGCTCCGGCAGCCACAAAAAACCCGGCCTTTCGGCCGGGTTTTTTTTGGGGTCGATCCTCCGGTCTTACCCGCGCTGCTTGAGGGCCCGACGATGGGCATGCAGCAACGGTTCGGTGTAGCCGCTGGGCTGCTCGCGGCCCTTGAAGACCAGATCGCAGGCCGCCCGGAAGGCTGCTCCCTCAAAGCCGGGCCCCATCGGCGTATAGGTCGGATCGTCGGCGTTCTGCCGATCCACCACCGCGGCCATGCGCTTCATGGTAGTCAGCACCTGATCCTCGCTGACAATACCGTGATAGAGCCAGTTGGCGATGTGCTGGCTTGAAATGCGCAGCGTTGCCCGATCTTCCATCAACCCGATGTCATTGATGTCAGGCACCTTGGAACAGCCGATGCCCTGATCAATCCAGCGCACCACATAGCCGAGGATGCCCTGACAGTTATTATCGAGCTCGGCGCCGATCTCATCATCACTCCACTGCGTATCAGTGGCCACGGGAATGGTCAGCAAATCATCGATGGATGCCCGCGACTGCCCCGCCAGCTCGGCCTGCCGGGCACGGACGTCCACCTGATGATAGTGGGTCGCATGCAGCGTGGCTGCCGTGGGTGACGGCACCCAGGCGCAATTGGCGCCAGCCCGCGGATGGCCGATCTTGGCCTCGAGCATGTCGGCCATGCGATCCGGCATCGGCCACATGCCCTTGCCGATCTGGGCGTGATCGGGCAGCCCGCAGGCCAGTCCGGTATCAACGTTCCAGTCCTCGTAGGCATTCAGCCAGCGCGACTGCTTCATGGCCGCCTTCCGGATCATCGGCCCGGCCTCCATGCTGGTGTGAATCTCGTCGCCGGTGCGATCAAGGAACCCGGTGTTGATAAAGATCAGCCGCTCGCGGGCCGCCTCGATGCAGCGCTGGAGGTTGAGAGTGGTCCGCCGCTCTTCATCCATGACGCCGATCTTGAGGGTGTTCTCGGCCAGGCCCAGGATCTGCTCGACCCGAGCGAACAGGGCCACGGTCAGTGCCACCTCGTCGGGCCCGTGCATTTTCGGCTTGACGATATAAACGCTGCCCGTACGACTGTTACCCCCGTCGCGCTGCAGGTCGTGCATGGCGATCATGGCGGTGCACAGGGCGTCGAGGATGCCTTCCGGAATCTCGTTGCCCTCACCGTCCAGCACTGCCGGCGTGGTCATCAGATGCCCCACGTTGCGAACCAGCATGAGACTGCGTCCCGGCAGGGTCAGCGCCTGGCCATCGGCCCCCGTGTAGGCGCGGTCGGGATTGAGGGTTCGCACCACCTCGCGGCCCTGCTTGTAGAAACGTTCTTCGAGATCGCCCCGCATCAGCCCCAGCCAGTTGGCATAGACCGCGGCCTTGTCCTCGCCGTCCACCGCGGCAACGGAGTCCTCGCAGTCCTGGATGGAGGTAACCGCCGATTCCATGACCAGGTCGCGCACGCCGGCGGGATGGGTGCGGCCAATGGGATCCTCGGCATCGATGCTGATTTCGACATGCAGACCGTGACGCACCAGCAGCACGGCGTTGGGTGCCGACGCTGTGCCGGCAAAGCCGGCCCACTGCGCAGGATCCGCCAGGCCGGTCTCACCGCCCCCGGTCAGCGTCACGCGCAGCGCCTGGCCGCCGTCACTGGCGCTCACTTGATAGGCCGTCACGTCGCCATGACTGCCCGCCGCCAGCGGGAAATTGGCATCCAGAAAAGCCGTTGCCCAGGCCACCACGTGGCGGGCGCGCTCGGGGTTGAAGGCCGTGCCACGGGCCAGCCCATTGCTATCGGGAATGGCATCGGTGCCGTAGAGCGCATCATAGAGACTGCCCCAGCGGGCGTTGGCCGCGTTCAGGGCGTAGCGGGCATTATTCAGCGGTACCACCAGCTGCGGCCCGGCAATCCGCGCGATCTCATCGTCCACATTGGTCGTGCTGACCTCGACGTCACCCGCGGGCGGCTGCAGATAACCGATCTGCTCGAGGAACTGGCGATAGGCTCCTGACGCATGCTCGCCCGGGTGAGCACGATGCCAGTCGTCGATCTGACGTTGCAGGGTCTCGCGGTGCGCGACCAGGGCATGATTGCGGGGGCCAAGTTCGTTGACCAGTTCCGCGAGTCCTTCCCAGAACCGGGTTTCATCGACACCGGTCCCGACGATCGCCGCCTGGCCGATCAAATCATCCAGGGATTTGGCTACCTGTAATCCCGCCCGCTCGACACGCTCAGTCATTGACTCTTCCCCGTCACCGTCGCTGTGAATTTTGTTCTCTAATGCCGTCCAGCTAAAATAAAGCACAACGCGAGGAGGATGAACCCCATGAGTGATCAGCACTACGACACGCTCGTCCTCGGCAGCGGGCCGGCCGGCGAAGGCGCGGCGATGAAGCTTGCCAAGGGTGGACAGCGTGTGGCGATGATCGAACGGCTGAGCGAGGTGGGTGGCGGCTGCACACACTGGGGGACGATCCCGTCCAAGGCATTGCGCCACAATGTCCGCCGGCTCATGGAGTACAACAGCTCCGCGCTGTTTCGCGAAGCGGGTGAACCCCGGCATGTGTCGTTCCAGACCATGCTGCGGCACGCCCGCTCGGTGATTGATCAGCAGGTCGGCCTGCGCAGCGGATTCTATCTGCGCAACAGCGTCCCCGTGCTCACCGGCGAGGGCCGTTTCGAGGACGAACACACCCTGGCGCTGACCGGGGCCGACGGCGATACCCAACGCCTGACGGCCCGACATTTTCTGATTGCCACCGGCTCGCGCCCTTATCGCCCCGCCGACGTCGATTTCAGTCACCCGCGCATCTGCGACAGTGACCAGATCCTATCGCTGGCACACACGCCGCGCAGCCTGATCATCTATGGCGCGGGCGTCATCGGCAGCGAATACGCCTCGATCTTTCGTGGACTCGGCGTCAAGGTGGACCTGATCAATACGCGCGAGCGCATGCTCGCATTCCTGGATGACGAGATCTCCGATGCCATCTCCTACCATCTGCGCGAGCACGGCGTTGTCATCCGTCACCGCGAGCAATACCAGTCGATCGAGGCCGACGACGACGGCGTGACCCTGTATCTGCAGTCGGGCAAGCGCGTGCGCGGCGATCTGCTGTTGTGGGCCAACGGGCGCAGCGGCAACACCGACGGCATGGGGCTCGAGCCGATTGGTATCCAGCCCAATGGTCGCGGTCAGGTGGAGGTCAACGACGACTTCCAGACCGCTCAGCCATCGATCTATGCGATCGGTGATGTGGTGGGCTATCCGAGCCTGGCCAGCGCAGCCTACGATCAGGGCCGGTACGCCGCGACCCACATGCTCGAGGGGCAATGCGAGTACCGGCTGGCGCACGATGTCCCCACCGGCATCTACACCATCCCTGAAATCAGCTCCGTCGGCCGCACCGAGCGCGAGCTCACCGACGCTCAGGTCCCTTACGAAATCGGCCATGCCTTTTTCAAGGATCTGGCGCGGGCGCAGATCTCGGGGCAGACCGTGGGCATGCTCAAGCTGCTCTTTCATGCCGATACGCTGGAGCTACTGGGCATCCACTGCTTTGGCGATCAGGCTGCCGAGATTGTCCACATCGGTCAGGCGATCATGGCGCAGCCGGCCCCCAACAACACCCTGCGCTACTTCATGAACACCACGTTCAACTACCCGACCATGGCCGAGGGCTATCGGGTCGCCGCCCTCAACGGGTACAACCGGGTCGCCTGAGCGCGGGCCGCCGCGGCCGTCACCTGATCGCAACCCAATGGGGCTATGCTGGGGGATCGAGCCAAAGGACAGCAACGCAATGCAATCGGACAACCTCCATCACCCCGGTCTCTTTCTGAATCGGCAACTGAGCCTGCTGGCGTTCAATGAGCGCGTGCTGGCGCAGGCCGCCGACGAGTCCAACCCGCTGCTCGAGCGGTTGAAGTTTCTGTGCATCGCCAGCTCAAACCTGGACGAATTCTTCGAGATTCGGGTGGCCGGCCTGCGCCAGGCCCGGGAGCTGGGCGTGGGCCAGAGCGGCCCCGACAATCGCACTCCGCAGCAGGTCCTGCGCGAGATCAGCGAGCGGGCGCATGCGCTGGTGGACGAGCAGTACCGGCTGCTCAATGACGAGGTCACTCCGGCGCTGGCCGCGGCGGATATCCGCTTTCTGCGCCGCAACGAGTGGACGCAGGCTCAGCAGGACTGGATTCGCAGCTACTTCGAGACCGAGCTTCTGCCCATCCTCAGCCCGCTGGGACTGGATCCCGCCCATCCGTTTCCGCAGGTGCTCAACAAGAGCCTCAACTTCATCATCTCGCTGGAGGGCAAGGACGCTTTCGGGCGCAGCAGCGGTATGGCCGTGGTCCAGGCGCCGCGCGCCCTGCCCCGCATCATTCAACTGCCCCCGGAGCTGGACGGCGGCGGCCCATACGATTTTGTGTTCCTGTCATCGGTCATCCATGCCCATGTCACCGACCTGTTCCCGGGCATGAACACCACGGGTTGCTATCAGTTTCGGGTGACTCGCAATTCCGATCTGTACGTCGACGAGGAAGAGGTGGACGACCTACTTCGGGCCATGGAGGGCGAACTCCCGTCACGGCGCTACGGCGATGCGGTGCGCCTGGAGGTGGCGGCCAACTGCCCCGAGCATATGGCGCATTTCCTGCTCGAGGAGTTCGAACTCGAGCCCGAGGCGCTCTATCAGGTCAACGGGCCGGTCAATCTCAACCGGCTGTTCGCGGTCTGTGACCTCGTCGATCGGCCCGATCTCAAGTACCCGGCCTTCAAGCCGGGATTGCCGGCGGAGCTCAGCCACACCGGCGATATCTTCAAGGTCATGCGGCGGCGCGACGTCCTGTTGCATCACCCCTTCGAGTCGTTCGCGCCCGTAATCGAGCTGCTACGCCAGTCGGCCCAGGACCCTGATGTGCTGGCGATCAAACAGACCCTCTACCGGACCGGTCCCGACTCGGCGGTGGTCGATCACCTGGTCACCGCGGCGCGCAGCGGCAAGGAAGTGACCGTGGTGGTGGAGTTGCGCGCCCGGTTTGATGAGGCGGCCAACATCGGCCTTGCCAACCGGCTGCAGGAGGCCGGGGCGCATGTGGTCTACGGGGTGGTGGGTCACAAGACCCACGCCAAACTGATGCTCATCGTCCGTCGGGAGAGCGGGCGGCTGCGCCACTATGTCCACCTTGGCACCGGCAATTACCACTCGCGCACGGCCCGGCTCTACACCGACTATGGCCTGATGACAACGCGCCCGGCCATTGGCGAGGACGTCCATCGAGTGTTTCTGCAACTGACCAGTCTCGGCAAGGTCTCGGCGCTCAGTCATCTGCTCGAATCACCGTTCACACTCCACCCCGGCATTCTCGAGAAGATTGCCCGTGAGCAGCGCCACGCCGAGGCCGGCCGACCGGGCCGCATCATTATCAAGGTCAACTCGCTGGTCGAACCCAAGGTCATTCGAGCCCTTTATGCAGCGTCACAGGCCGGCGTCGAGATCGACCTGATCGTGCGTGGCATGTGCTGCCTGCGCCCCGGCGTCGCGGGCGTGAGCGAAACCATTCGCGTGCGCTCGGTCATCGGCCGGTTCCTCGAGCACACACGGGTGTTCTACTTTGCCAACAATAACGACCCCGAGCTCTACTGCAGCTCAGCGGACTGGATGGAGCGCAACTTCTTCCGGCGCGTCGAGGCGGCCTTCCCGCTACTGGACGCCGAACTCCGCGATCGGGTGCTTGCCGATCTGCAGACTTATCTTGCCGACAACACTCAGGCCTGGGTGCTGGATGCCGAGGGTGAATACCGTCGCCTGACCCCCGGGGCGGAGGAGACCCGCGTCAGTGCACAGACCGCCCTGCTCGAGGGCTACGGCGAGGACGGCTGATCAGTCGCGATTGATCTTGAGACGAAAACCCGCTGCCTCGAGAAAGCCGGCCTCTTCGCTCAGATCGGCTTCGACCAGCGGGTTGTCATCCAGCCAACCGGCGGGAAAACGCACCGTCAACTTCCGATCCGCGGCCTTGAGCGTGAGTGCCGGCAGGGGCTCGTCACTGCGCGCGCGGTGTAGCGCCACCGCCAGACGCAGCAGTATCGCCATTCGAATCGAGGGTTTCTGCCAGTCCTCAGGCAGCTCGCGAAAAGCATTGGCCGGAAATTTGCGCCGATGGGCACGAATCAGCGTCGCCAGCAGTTGCTGTTCCTCGCGGGCAAAGCCGGCCAGGTCGCTGTGCCGCACGATATACTCGCCGTGCTTGTGGTACTGACTATGCGAAATATCCAGACCAATCTCGTGGACCCAGGCCGCCCACTGCAGGGTATCTCCGGCGGCTGGCGTCGTTAGCCCCCAGGCCGTTGCCACCTCGCCGCGCAGGTAATCGACAAGCGTTGCCACGCGACGCGCCTGATCCTGATCGACATGATAGCGCTCGGCCATCGCGCGAACGCTGGCCGTGCGCACATCGGCGTGCTGGATCCGCCCGATCAGATCAAATAACAGGCCTTCCCGCAGCGCTCCGTCCGCGGCCTCCATCTGCTCGAGCCCAAGCTGCTGGAAAGCGCCCAGAAGCACCGCCAGGCCACCCGGCAATACCTCGGCCCGCGACGCATTGACGCCATCGAGTTTGAGCCGCTTGATATCGCCGGCCTTGACCAGCGCGCGACGCAATTTCTGCAGTCCCTTTTGATCGATCCCGCCGGGCGTCCAGCCATTTTCGCGCAGGCATCGCTCAATGGCGCGAATGGTCCCCGAGGCACCGATGGCCCGTTCCCATCCCAGTCGCCGGTAGCGATCGGCAATTGGCTCGAGTTCGCGACGGGCGGCAATTTCGGCCTGCTGCAGGCGCTTATCGGTGATCGCGCCATCGGCAAAGAACCGCTGCGTGGTGCTGACACACCCCATGTGCAGGCTTTCCATTTCGCGCGGGACGAAATGCTCACCAATAATGAACTCGGTGCTGCCGCCGCCGATGTCCATCACCAACCGGCGATCCTCGTCATCGGCGATGCTGTGTGCGACCCCCAGATAGATCAGGCGCGCCTCCTCGTAGCCGGAGACGATCTGAATGGGGTGGCCGAGGGCCTGCTCAGCTTCGCGCAGAAACGCCCGGCTGTCGCGCGACTGTCGCAGGGTATTGGTGCCCACCGCCCGGACGGCGCCCTGAGGGAGTTCGCGAACCCGCTGACCGAAGCGCTCGAGGCAGGCAAGCGCCCGCGCCCGGGCGTCGGCGGACAATCGCTTCTTGGCATCGAGCCCGGCCGCCAACCGCACCGACTCACGCAGCCGGTCATGGGTGCGCAGCCCCGACTCGTCGGGCCGGGCGATGATCATGTGAAAACTGTTGGAGCCGAGATCAACCGCCGCAATCTCACCGGCCTCATTGAAAGACTCATTGGTGTGTACTGTGTCGACGGCCATCGCTCACCACTCCCGAACGTCTACGGCGACTCGGACTCGATACGGGCCCGCTCGATGGCCTGCCAGATATCCGGGTCGGATGAATGGAACAGGCTGGTGCCGAGCGCACAGTGCACACGCTGACGGACCGGGAGGGCGGCAAAGCGCTGGCTTTCGATACAGCTGCGCAGCTTTTTCGCCACCCGCAGCGCCTCGTCCTCGTCGGCGTCGGGCAACGCCACCAGAAACTCCTCGCCCCCATAACGCCCCAGACCGTCGATGTCGCGCACGCAGCCGCGCAACCGACGGGCGACCTCGCGCAGGACTTCGTCGCCGGTGGCGTGGCTGTATTCGCGGTTGATGCGCTTGAAGTGCACCAGATCGATAAAGATGACCGCCAGCGGCTGGTCAAGGCGCTCGGCCCGCTGCCGCTCCTGGTCAATGAACGCGATGATGGCGCTGCGGTTGCTGATGCCGGTCAGCGGATCCAGCACCCGCAGGTCGTGCGCCTCTTCCCGGGCGCGCTGCAGGTCGATCTGGCGGTCCCGCAGCAAGCGCCGCAGACGACTGATGTGACTCGCAAAGAATCCGCCGCAGGGCACCAGCGTGCTGAGCGCCACCAGATGCAGTAGCTCCACCTGGGCATTAAAGGCCTCCGGCCGCTGCTGCCAGACAGCCCCCACCGCCACGGCATAGCAGAGCAGCGCGAACCCACCCAGAGCCGTAAACTGCCGGGCATTGAGGCGCAACACGCCAAACATCAGCAGCACCAGGAACAGCAGCAGAAGCCCGCCTCGACCGCCATCAAGCAAGTACATGGTCAGTCCCATCAGCAGGCAGACCATGAACATCTGCAGCCCGGTGAGACTGGGATCGACAAAACGCTCGTTGCGGCCGCTGCGCAGCAGCGCGTAGAGCCCGGCATTCACCAGCACGATGGCCAGACTCAGGAATTGCCATTCGGGGACGGCCAGCAGCCCCTGACGGACGTACAATCCCATCAGGGCAACGGCCAGGCCATAGACGGTAGCCGCCAGCAGGAAGCGTCGCACCCGCAGGGACTGCCGCGGATCATTGCCCGGCAGAATCACCCCTGGCAGCGCGTTCATCGCTCCGACTCCATATCGGCCAGCTGGATATTGATGGCGTTCACCGAAATCCAGATCTCGCGCACCGACAAGGCCAGCGATACCATCATCAGGATCAGGCTGAGGCCGAACAGCCAGCGCGCGACCAACACGAAGCCACCAAACAGCAGGAACATACTGGCCACACAGGCCATCAGGCTGCCGACGCCGGCCGCCTGCATATACTGAATCAGCTTGACGCGCCGACGCAGGTTATCGATCTGCGCCAGCAGGCTGCGCCGCTGGGTGCTCGAGTAGCGGGCCTGCAGATCCCGGATCAGCGAGGCCAGCGCCAGAAACCGGTTGGTGTAAGCCAGCAGCAGCAGAGAGACCGCTGGAAACAGCAATGACGGTGTTCCCAGCGTCAGATCCATGCCCTGCTCCCCGCTGACGAGCGCTTACTGGGCGCCGCTGCCGTTACCGACGCCGCCGCCCGACTGTCGCTGCGACTGGACGTTGCTGCGAAGCGTTTCGAAGCGATCGATCATCTGCGGAACACTGCCATCGATATCGGACATGGCACTGACGATGTCTTCCTGCAGCTGCATCTGGTCTTCCTGGATACCGCTGTCCTGCATGGCGGTACGACGTGCCTGGAGAAGCTCCTGACGCGTGCTCTGATACTCCTCCATCATGGCGGTCCGCTCTTCCTCCGCCACTTCGCCACCGCGCAGCTCACTGGCGATATCCTGCAGGCGCTTGACGTCCTCACGCGGGTTGACGCCCTCGTCGCGCATCCGCGACATCATCCGGTCTTCCAGCGACTGCTGTCGGTCTGCCAGATTGGGGTTCTGGGTGATCGCCTCTTCGCGAATCGATGCCAGCGACTGCTGCAGGGACTGCAGCTCCTGACGACTCGACGATGGGCCATCCGAGTTCTGGGCCTGAGCAAGCCCCGTCGCGCCGACTGCGGCAATCGCAAGCGTGAAGACGAGGCGCCGCGTCCAGTGGCGAATAGGTAAATGCGACATTGATGACTCCATCCAGTGTGTTCTGTACAAGTACAAGCCGGCAAAGTACCAGCCGGCTGCGCTGTCGTGTCAACAATCGCTATCCAATAACGACCCGTTATGAGTGTGTCATACCATGAATGAGCCGCTAGAACCCTTCCAGCGCCACTATCAGCCCGATCAATTCGGCTACAGCTCGCGGGTGGTATTTCTCGAGCAACCCGTTGACTCGACAACCCATTGGGCTGGCGGGGCCCGGCGCTGGTTCCCCGATGTCGAGGCTTATCTTCACGCGTATCACCGGGTCGGCAATCCGTGGCTCTGGTCGGATCGACTGGCGCGGGGCCAGAGCGCCATCGCCTGTGATCTGGACAACCCCGATCATTGCTGTTGGCGCATCGACCAGCAGGACGGGCTGGCCGGATTCTGTGAACTGATTGTGCGCAGCGGTGGCCAGGCGGAAGTACTGCATTGCGGGCTCGTGCCCGGCGCCCGCGGGCGCGGGCTGGGTCAGCGGCTGATCGGCAGTGCTCTGGCCGGCGCGCGCGCCCTCGGAGCCCGCCGCATCTGGCTGCATACCTGCAGTGAGGATTCGGCGGCGGCGCTGGGTTTTTACCAGCGTGCCGGGTTTCGGCCGGTTGCCACGCGCCTGGAGTGGGTCATTGACCCCCGGCGCCGCGGCCTTCTGCCCGCCGCAGCCGGCGATCAGGTCGACCTGCCGTGGACCGGCACTCAGGCGGTACGGGCCTTCAACGCGGCTGCAGATGCCGGTTCAGCCGCTTCTCGAGCAGCCGAAACCCACCCAGAATCAGGAATGTAAGCAGCACATAGAGCAGTCCGGCGGCCAGAAACAGCTCCATGGGGGTGTAAGTCCGGGCGATGATGGTTCGCGCCACGCCGGTCAGATCCATCAAGGTAATGGTGCTCGCCAGCGCGCTGCCCTTGAGCATCAGGATGACTTCGTTGCTATAGGCGGGCAGCGCGATCCGGAACGCCCGGGGCAGGCGGATACGCCGCCAGATCAGCGCGGGGGTCATACCCACGGCCTCTGCCGCCTCGACCTCGCCGCGGGGCACCGCCTGCAGGGCGCCACGCAGAATCTCTGCGGTGTATGCCGAGGTGTTCAGGGTAAAGGCGATAATGGCGCACCAGTACGCCTCGCTCAGATAGGGCCACAGAAACGACGACCGGATCGCCTCGAACTGCCCACTGCCGTAGTAGACCAGATAGATCTGCACCAGCAGCGGTGTGCCCCGAAAGAAATAGATATGCGCCATGGGCAAGGCCTTGACCCACCCACGCGGAGAAACACGCGCCATCGCCATGGGGACGGCCAGCATCAGCCCGAACACCCCTGAGACGGCGACCAGCTCCAGCGTCAGCAGTGCCCCCTCGGCAAGCGCCGGCAGGCTCTCGATCATCACCTGCCAGTTCATCCGCTGAGCGTCCTCATGCCGTGCGTGGTGCGGCGTTCAAGCCCGTGGATCGCCAGCGTGGTCAACGCCGTCAGCCCCAGATAGATGAAGGCCGCGGCGACGTAAAAGGTGAATGGCTCTTTGCTGTACCCCACCGCGACCGATGTCTCGCGCATCAGATCCTCAAGGCCAATCACCGACACCAGTGCGGTGTCCTTGATGAGCGAGAGAAAGATATTGCCACTCGCCGGCAGGGCAACCCGCCAGACCTGGGGCAGGACAATACGCCGAAAAATCCGGGCCCGGCCCATACCCAGGGCCTGTCCCGCTTCGCGGTGCCCCGCCGGAATCGTCGCCAGGGCCCCGCGAAAAACCTCGGTCATGTAGGCGCCGTAGTTGAACGCCAGTGCAATCACACCTGCCATAAACGGCGACAGCGCGATGTATTCGGTATAGCCCAGTGTTGAAGCGACCGCGTTGATCGCGTTTGCCGCGCCGAAGTACACCAGCAGGATGACCAGCAGCTCGGGCAGACCCCGAACAGTGCCGGTGTAGAGCGTACCCAGTGCCCGCAACGGCGCCGGCCCGGCGGCCTTCGCACTGGCACCCAGCAAACCCAGGATGACGGCACAGGCCATGCTGACGATGGCAAGCTGTACCGTCACCCAGGTGCCGGCGGCGAGCTGCGCGCCAAATCCCTGAAGATCCATGCGCAGTCGCCCGGCGGATCAGTAGATATCGAAGGGGAAGTACTCGGCGTTAATCGCCTGATACGTCCCGTCGGCACGAATTGCCTCGATGGCCTCACTGAAACGCTCGGCCAGTGCCTCGTCACCCTTGCGCACGGCAATGGCGATCTTGTCATCGTCGTAGACCGGGTCGCCCTTGAACTCGTAGGCGGCACCCTCGTCACTCTCGAGCCATTCGTAACTCACATAGACATCGGCGAGCACCGCGTCCAGACGGCCACTCTCAAGGTCGAGGTAGGCATTTTCCTGGGTGTCGTAGACCCGGATATCCGCTTCGGGGACATTGTCCTGAAGCCACTGGGCGGCGATCGTCGCGCGCTGGGCACCGATCACTGCCTCCGAGGCATCGCCCGGACCGAAGTCACTCGCGTTGGGCGCGATGAACTGCAGCTTGTTCGAATAGTAGGGCTCGCTGAAGCTCACGGCCTCCTGGCGCTCGGGGGTGATCGACATCGAGGCGATGATGGCGTCGTAGCGCCCTGCAATCAGGCCGGGAATAATGCCATCCCACGACTGGGTGACCAGCTCGCAGTCCGCGCCCATTTCGGCACACAGGGCTTCGGCGATGTCGACATCGAAGCCTTTGACCTCACCCGAGGCGTCGATGAAATTGAAGGGCGGGTAGGCACCTTCGGTGGCGATGCGCAGCGTGTCCTGGGCAAAAACGGGCACGGCGATGAGGCTGCCAAGCAGCAAGGCAAGCATGGAACGGATCATGACAGTGTCACTCCTTCGTCTTCTGAGAGATGGGTTGCGAGAAATGCGCGACAGCGCTCTGATCGGGGCCGCCCGAAGACCTCGGAGGGGGGCCCCTGCTCTTCGATCCGGCCGGCATCGAGAAACACAACGCGATGAGCCACATCGCGGGCAAAGCGCATCTCGTGGGTCACGATCAGTAGGGTCCGCCCCTCCTCGGCAAGCTGCCGGATCACACCGAGCACCTCACCGACGAGTTCGGGATCGAGGGCCGAGGTCGGCTCGTCAAACAGGATGACGGCGGGCTTCATGGCCAGGGTCCGGGCAATGGCGGCCCGTTGCTGCTGGCCGCCGGAGAGGAAAGCCGGATAGGCGTTTTTCTTGTCGCCCAGTCCGACCTTCTCGAGCAGATGCTCGGCCTCGGCAACGGCCTGACGTCGGGACAGGCCGGAGACATGAATCGGGGCCTCGATGACGTTCTCGAGAACATTCATGTGAGGCCAGAGATTGAAGTTCTGGAATACAAATCCGATGCCCGCCCGCACCCGAGTGATCTGGTCGTGGTGGGCGGGGCGCAGTGTGCCGTCGCGACCGGCGCGCAGATCGATCGACTCGCCATTGAACAGGATCTGACCGGCATCCGGACGCTCGAGCAGATTGACGCAGCGCAGCAGGGTGCTCTTGCCCGAGCCACTGGCCCCGATCAGCGCCACCACTTCTCCGCGCCGGGCGGTCAGATCGATACCCTTGATGACTTCCAGGTCACCGAAGCGCTTGTGTATACCGCGCAGCTCGATCGCGGTCTCTTCCATGGGATTCCCCGACGGATGACAATGCGATGACTAGATTAGCAGCGCAACATGGCGATGTCGCCCAATCCGCTCATCGCGTCGGTGGGTGCAGATCAATAATGATCGGATCGTGATCCGACAGCCGCCAGACGCCGGTGCCCTCGCGGGCCAGATACGCGGGCTCGTCGGCATTGATAGGCCAGACGCTGACCGCAGCAATCCGCGCGAGCATCGCCCGGTTGGCCAATGCGTGATCGAGGTAGCCGGCGCGACCCCGGTAGTTATAGGTATACCGATTCATGGGCGCTATGTGGCGCGCCAGCAGATCCTGGTACCCGGCGGATGTCCACTCAGCAATCGCCCGCTCCGCCGGATAGGCATTGAAGTCCGATAACACCAATAGCGGGGTATCCGGGACGGGACGCCCCTCCAGCCAGTCGATCATTGCCCGGCTCTGGGCCTCGCGGCGGTCCGCCCAGCACCCCTCGCCACGATCGACATCGCCATGCTGCGGGCAGCCGCCCCGCGACTTGAAATGCGCCGTTGCCACGCGGAATTCGCGTCCGTCCGGCGTCCGGAACCGGGCGGCAATCGGCTGGCGCGGATGAGCGGGATGCGACTGGCGGTCGCCCGTGCGCCGACTCAGCCGATCGGGACGATACAAAAGAACGCTGCGAATCACTGCGTCACCCCGGTCATCCACCGCTGCCCGATAATCATCCGCCGACGGCGTCGACGCGTTCAGCAGGCTGATCAGGTTGTCGACGGTCGCCGGATTGTTCTCGACCTCATGCAGCGCCAGCAGGTCGGGATCCAGCGCCTGCACAAGGCCTTGCAAGCGCTCGCGCTGACGCTGGAAGGCGCGCTCGGTTTGTGCGCCGCGGCCGCTTCGGTCGGTAAAATAATTCTGCAGGTTGAGCTGCACCAGGCGCAGGCCCGGGCCACGATCCGGCACCGCCGGGCGTGGGTTGCCGGTCTGGAAGGACGGCGCCCGGGTGGGATGGATGCGCCAGCGCCCGAATGCACGCGTCAGGATCCCGGTCACCCGCTCCACCCGATCGCCGGCCCGCCGGGTGCCGTCCCGGGTGTGCGGGACCGGTCGCGGATCGCGCCGATAGCTGCCGTCATCGAGGAGCAGATCCAGCCGCTCGCCGCCCGTGACGCCGTTGTTGGGGTGAAACGGTCGCCCGCCGCGGGCCAGACGCAGGCTACCGTAGCGCCCCAGGTTGTAGACCTCGGCAATGCCGAGCGGCCCGTCGAGGCGCACCAGACGGTCGCGCAGGCGTGCATAGGCCGCTGAATCCCCCGGCTCCAGCCGGGTCGGCCGAACGCTGCCGACCCCGCATCGGGTCATCGCCACAATCCGCTCGAGCTGGATCTGCCCCCGGTAACGCCCGGTGTGAGCCCGGATCCGCAGGCGCGTCTGACGATCCGGAGTGGCCGCGGGTGCCAGATCGGGGGCATAGACAAAAATCCCGAGCGGCGATGATTCCGAGACCAGATAGAAGCCGTTGAGCCCGGAATCGCCGGGAAAACGCCCGCTGATCAGAGCCTGGACCTCGACCTCACGACCCGCCGGCACTGCCTCGCCATCCGTGCCGAGGATGGCCGCGAGCGGGGTCGCACCCGCCGCCCCACACGCCGGACGGGCCTGAACGCCGGCGCTGGATAACGCCAGAACCAGACCGATCAACAGGGTGATGCGTCTCACGACTCAGACCGCCCGATGGACATCACGGATATTGCGCAGACCCACCATTCGCTGCATGACCCCGCTCAGCTGATCGACGTCGGCCACCTCAACGGTCATGACCATGCGCGCCACCTGATCATCGGGATCAGTGCGGGTATTGACCGCCGTCACATTGATCCCCTCGTTGTTGAGCAACGACGAGATGTCGCGGATCAGACCCGGGCGATCATAGGCCTCGACAACAATATCCACCGGATAGGCACGCCCCGACCCGCGACTCCAGCTGACCTCGATCAGGCGTTCCGGCGTGGTCTCCTGCAATCGACGGATGTTGGCGCAGTCGCTGCGATGGACCGTGACCCCCTCGTTGCGGGTGATAAAGCCGAGGATGGCGTCACCCGGGGTGGGCTGACAGCAGCGCGCCATCCGCGTCATCAGGTTGCCGACGCCGTAGATACTGATGTCGTCCTCGGGATCGGTGGGGGTCGAGGCACTGCCGCTGCGGCGGCGCAGCAGCTGCTCGCGGCTTTGGGGCTCGGTAGGCAGCAGCCGGTCACGCAGCAGATGAGCAACCTGCCCGCCGGTCATATCCCCCCGCCCGAGGGCAGCCAGAAAATCGGGCAGCCGCGCGTAGCGTGATCGCGCGGCCAGTGACTCGAGATTGACGTCGGCGAGCCCCAGCCGGTGGAGCTCGCGCTCGAGCAGCTCACGCCCCAACTGAATGGTCTTGTCCTGATCCTGCTGCCGGAACCAGGCCCGTACCTTGGCGCGGGAGCGTGGCGAGTTGAGATACCCCAGCGCCGGGTTCAGCCAGTCGCGGCTGGGCCGGGCATGACGGGCGGTGAGGATCTCGACCTGATCGCCATTCTGCAGGGACTGGGTCAGGGTGACCATTCGGCCGTTGACCCGCGCACCACGGCAGTGATGCCCGATCTCGCTATGGATGGTGTAGGCAAAATCCAGCGGCGTGCTGCCCCGGGGAAGGTCGATCACATCGCCTCCGGGCGTGATCACATAGACCCGATCCTCAAAGATTTCGGCACGGAAACGGTCGATGAGATCGCCATCGGTCTCACTGTCGGGAGTCGACTCGAGCAGCTGACGCAGCCAGGCAACCCGGGCATCGAAGTCGGGGTCGGCACTGCGACCTTCCTTGTAGCGCCAGTGGGCGGCGATGCCCAGTTCGGCCTGGTCGTGCATCTCGCGGGTGCGGATCTGGACCTCGACGGGGCGTCCGCCCTCGCCCATCACGGCGGTATGCAGCGAGCGGTAGTCGTTCTCCTTGGGGCTGGCAATATAGTCGTCGAATTCGCGGGGAATCGGCTGCCAGAGGCTGTGAATAATCCCCAGTGCGGTGTAGCAGGCCGGCACGGTGTCCACCAGAACACGCACCGCACGCAGGTCGAAAAGCTCGTCAAAGCCCAGTCCCTTGCGCTGCATCTTCCGCCAGATGCTGTAGATGTGCTTGGGCCGGCCGGTGACCTCGGCGTTCAGCCCCGCCTCGGCCAGATGCGTGCCCATGCGCGCTTTCATGGCCTCGATGAAACGCTCGCGATCGACCCGGCGTTCGGCCAGCAGCCGGGCGATGCGCTTGTAGCTGTCCGGCTCGAGATAGCGGAACGACAGATCCTCGAGTTCCCACTTGATCTGCCATATACCCAGCCGGTTCGCCAGCGGCGCGTGCAGATCGAGGGTTTCACGGGCGATCTGCTGGCGATCGGTCTCGGGCAGACCGCCCAGAACGCGCAGATCATGCAGGCGCTCGGCCAGCACCAGAAACACCACCCGAATATCCCGGGCCATCGCCAGCAGCATCTTGCGCAGCGCCTCGGCACGCTTGCCCTGCTGGGCACTGTCCGCCCCCGTGTGCAGACGACTGACCTGCCCCATGCGCAGGCAGCCTTCCACCAGACTGGCCACTGTATCGCCGGCCTGCTCGGCAATGGCCGCAAGGTCCGGTCCGCCCGCGTCCGGCAGGTCGTGCAAAAGCCCGGCAATCACGGAATCGGCGTCAAGCTCGAGGCCGCTCAGAATATCCGCCACCGCGACGGCATGATCAAAGCGGCGGTCCCCGGCAGCACGCTGACCATCGCCGTAATGGTCGGCGGCATACTCCCACGCTCCGATCAGACGGGCCCGCTCTTCCGCCCCCGGGGACCGGGGCATGGTGGCGATCCATTCCGCCGCGGACTGGTCACCGGGCCGATCGACGGCCGGATTGTCGTTCACTTTCACCATGATTCGGATTCTAGCGTCTATGGGTATTGAATATCCATACAGTACTGTATAGATTAACAGTCACATTGTAGCCACATCGGTCGCCAACCATGAGCACGCTGACGCCTCGTCAGGACCAGATCCTCCAGCTTATCCAGCGCTTTCTGGCGCGTACCGGCTACCCGCCCACACGCAGCGAAATCGCCGCGGAGCTCGGGTTCCGATCGGCCAACGCCGCCGAGCAGCATCTGCGGGCCATCGCGCGCAAGGGCTTCATTGCCCTTCAACCCGGGGCGTCACGCGGCATTCGTCTCTGCGACCGGACCGCCGTCGCCAGCGACGATGTCGACAGCACCGAGGCGGATGGACTGCCGGTGGTCGGCCGCGTGGCGGCGGGCAGTCCATTGCTGGCAGAAGCGCATATCGATCATCACTACCGGGTCAGCGACGGTCTGTTCTCGCCGGATGCGGATTATCTGCTGCGGGTGCGCGGCATGAGCATGCGGGATGCCGGCATCCTCGACGGCGATCTGCTCGCCGTGCATTCCACCACCGACGTCCGCGACGGCCAGATCGTCGTCGCCCGCATTCAGGACGAGGTCACCGTCAAGCGTTTCTCCCGAACCGGTCACCGGGTCCAGTTGCTCCCGGAAAACCCCGAATTCAAGCCCATCGAACTCGACCTGCGACACGAGGAACTCGTCATTGAGGGAATCGGCGTCGGTGTCATCCGTTCCGGGCTCTAACGCTGAATCGACAGGAGGTTCACCATGAAAGAAGCCATCCACGAGCTGCTTGACCAGCCCGGCATCTGGCGTGCCAACGACCCCCAGCGTGGAGGCTCGGATGCCGCCCTCGACCACATACCCAGCGGCTTCGCGGCACTGGACCGGGTCTTGCCCGGTGGCGGCTTTCCCGGCAACTCCCTCACCGAGATCCTCCATGAGGGCCACGGCGTGGGTGAACTGCGTCTGGTGATGCCGGCCCTGGCGCGGCTGTCGCGCAGTGGCCGGTGGATTGCCATGATTGCTCCCCCTTTCGTGCCCTACGCGCCGGCACTCGCCGCCCAGGGGATCGACTTGTCGCGGCTGCTGATCGTCCACCCCGGGGATCAGCCCCAGGCGTTATGGTCTATCGAACAGGCCCTCAGAAGCGGGACCTGTGCGGCCGTGCTGGCCTGGCCCAGCCGCTGTGATGATCGCAGCCTGCGACGTCTCCAGCTGGCGGCGGAATCCGGCGATAGCGTGGCCCTGCTGTTCCGTGACGCCGCCGCCGCTCAGGAGCGCTCACCAGCGGCACTACGGCTGGCACTCGGAGAGAGCAGCGGTCAACAGCTCAACCTTCGTGTGCTCAAGTGCCGGGGCACACCGCCGGGGTCAGTGGCACTCGACAGCTGGTCGACGGCACCCGTGCGCACGCAGCAGCCCCTGCCGCTGGAGGGCTGAGGGGCGCTGTCCTTTCATGGGTGAATGAACGGCAATGCTCTGGTTGTGCCTGCATTTCCGCGACTTGCCGGTGGAATGCTTCAGCAGCGGCGAGGAGAACGCTCAACCGCTTTTTGTCTCCGAGGCGGGCCGTGTCATTGGTGCCAACCGACCGGCGCGGCACCTGGGCATTCGACCGGGTATGCTGCCAACCGCCGCCCGCGCACTCAGCGAAGCGGGCCTGCACCGAGTTCGCGATCCCCATCGAGAACGCCAGACGCTGGAGCATCTGGCGACCTGGGCCCTGCAATTCACGCCGCGGGTAAGCCTCCAGCCGCCCGACACGCTGCTGCTGGAAGTGGCCGGGAGCCTGCACTACTTTCAGGGCCTCGAGCCCCTCCGCCAGCGGATCTCGGCGGGCCTTGACCGGCGCGGGCATCGGGCAGGGACCGGGATCGCACCAACACCCACCGCGGCGTGGATGCTGGCCCGGGCCGGTGACAGCACCCCGGTCACGACCCGCGCTGCAGTGGCTGAACGCCTGGCTCCCCTGCCAGTCCATGCGCTGCCGCTGGAAAAACGGGTTCGCGACGCCCTGGAAGGCCTGGGGTGCGAGTGCGTGGGAGCTGTCCGGGCGCTGCCCAGTGATGGAGCCACCCGGCGACTCGGTCGCCCCCTGCTCGAAACGCTCCAGCGGGCCCATGGAGAACGTCCCGATCCGCGCCGCAACTGGCAGCCTCCCGGCCAGTTCGAGCAGCACATCGACTGCCCCGAGGCAGTCGCGAACGTGGCTGGTCTCCACCCCCTGACCCAGCAGCTTCTGGACACACTCTGCGGCCATCTGCGCGAGCGCGACACTGCCATCATGCGGCTCTGGTTCATGCTCCGGCACCGTGATCGCGACCCGACATGCCTGCCCGTGGGGGTCATGTCACCAACCCGCGATGCCAGTCACCTGAAATGGCTGGTCGAGCGGCGTTTCGAGCGTCTCGAGCTGACGGCCGACGTCACCGCGGTTACTCTGCGCGCTGGCCGCTTCCATGCCATGCAGGCGGCAAGCGGGGCATTCGACCTGCTCGACCGCGATGACCAGCCGGCGCGGGACGCGAACTGGGAAACACTCATCGAAACCTTCGACAGCCGACTGGGCGAGGAACGAGTCTGCATGATCACTCCCATGGCCGAACACCGACCGGAGCGAGCCTGGGCCTATCGGCGGCCTGAAAAGGCCGACTCGTCAGCCCCACCCCCCTGCACCGTCGCACGACCTGCCTGGTTGCTCGAGCGTCCGTTACCGCTGCGCAGCCGCCAGGGACGCCCGCAATACGACAACGCCCCACTGGTGCTCGAGACGGGCCCCGAACGCATCGAGACCGGCTGGTGGGACGGGCTCGATGTCACGCGCGACTACTACCATGCCTGTACCGCCGAGGGACGCCGCGTCTGGATATTCCGTAACCGGCGGGGACAGCGCGACTGGTATCTTCACGGGATCTTTGCCTGACATGCACGATCGTCATTCCGGATTCGGGCCGGGTCGCGGCATGGTGCTCGTGGCTTTGGCAGCCCTGCTCTGGAGCACCACCGGGGTGGTCTCGCGGGTGCTGTTCGAGCAGACCGAGATCTCGCCCCTGATGGTGGCCTTCATCCGACTGGCGGTGGCCGCACCGCTGTTCACGGCAATGGGTCTGCTCCACCAGGGGCGCGACTTTCTGCGCCTGCCCCCCGCCACCGGCCGCTGGCTGCTGCTGCTCGGGCTTGCCCAGGCCGGTTTCCAGGTGGGGTACCTCAGTTCGGTGGAAAAGATCGGTGCCGGACTGGCCACGTTGATCACTCTCTGTCTGGCGCCGGTTCTTGTTGCCCTTCTGGGTACGGTCTTGCTGGGTGAAGCGCTGACCCGCCGCATACTCACGGCCCTGGCCATCGCGATTGCCGGCACCGCCCTGCTGGTCATCTCGCCCCAGGCCATGGACATCGGTGAAGGCCTCTGGGCCGGCGTTGGCTTTGGACTTTTTGCCGCCGGCGTCTACGCCGCCTTTACCCTGGTCAGTCGCTATGCCGCCGATCATGTCCACCCCATGCAAAGCGCGGCGCTGGGGTTCGGAGTGGGCGCGTTGGTGATGGTGCCGGCACTATCGATGGAGGGTCTGGCACCGGTCATCGAGACCGCGGAGCTGACCGTCCCCGCCCTCGCCTATCTGGCGCTGATCCCCACCACGCTGGGTTACGTCTGCTTTTTCAGCGGGCTGCGACATACCACGGCCACCATTTCGAGCATTCTCGTGCTGCTGGAGCCACTGGGTGCAGCACTGCTGGCCTGGGCCCTGCTGGGCGAGGCCCTGGGCTCGTTCGGACTGCTCGGTGCGGTCATGTTGACCGTGGCCGTCACGCTGCTCACCGTGCCGGGCTGCGCTCGACGATTCCTCGGCTGATCCACCATGGCAGACGTCGACGCGACCTATGCCGAGCTTCACTGCATCAGCAACTTCAGCTTTCTGCGCGGGGCCTCGCACCCCGAAGAGCTGGTGCGCCGGGCGGCCGACCTGGGCTATCGGGCACTTGCGCTGACCGACGAATGCTCCCTCGCCGGCGTGGTTCGGGCCCATGCCGCCGCCCGCGACTGCAATCTGTCGCTCATCATCGGCAGCGAATTCCGGCTGGAGGATGGCCTGCATCTGATATTGCTGGCACCGGACCGGGCGGCCTATGCACGTCTGTCGGCGCTGATCGCCCTGGGCCGCAGCCAGGCCGACAAGGGTCACTACCGGCTCGAGCGCAGCGATCTTCAGGATGGCGTGCCCGGCTGTCTGGCCCTGCTGGTCACCCAACCGGACAGCCCCGCGGGAGACGCCGCCTGGGTCCGGCGCACATTCCCCGACCGGGCCTGGCTTACCACTGCCATCCGGCGCGATGGTCGCGACGCCGACAGAATCCGGCAGTGCCAGGACCTCGCCCATCGCCATGGTCTGCCGGCAGTGGCAACGGGTGACATCGTCATGCACCGGCGCGGGCGACGGGCCCTGCAGGACACCCTGACCGCCATCCGTCACGGTCGACGGCTCAGCGAGCTGGGCCAGGCCGCGATGGCCAATGGCGAACGGCATTTGCGCCCGGCGCGGCATATCGCCCGCGATTATCCCCGGGCGATGATCAACGAAAGCCTGCGGATCGCCGAGCGCTGCCATTTCAGCCTCGACGAACTGCGCTACGAATATCCCGAAGAACTGGTCCCCGCCGGTCACACCCCCGCCAGCTGGCTACGCGACCGGGTAGAGGCCGGCGCCCGCGCACGCTGGCCGGACGGTGCTCCGGCCTCGGTGCGTACCTCGATTGAGCATGAACTCGCACTGATCCGCGAGCTGGCCTATGAGCCGTTCTTCCTGACCGTTCACGACATGGTCGAATTCGCCCGCCGCCAGGGCATTCTCTGCCAGGGACGCGGCTCGGCGGCCAACTCCACCGTCTGCTACTGCCTGGGGATCACCGCGGTGGATCCAGCCCGCTCCAGTCTGCTGTTCGAGCGTTTCATCTCGCGCGAGCGCAATGAACCACCCGATATTGATGTTGACTTCGAGCATGACCGGCGCGAAGAGGTCATCCAGTACATTTACCGCAAATACGGCCGTCATCGCGCCGCCCTGGCCGCCACGGTGATCTGCTACCGACCCCGAAGCGCGGTGCGCGACGTCGGCAAGGCGCTGGGGCTGGATGGCGATCAGATCGAACGCCTCACCGGCACCCTGCAATGGTGGGATGGCCAGACCGTCGAGGCCGACCGACTCACCGAGGCAGGCTTCGAGCCCGACAACCCGATGATCCATCGCCTCCTGACACTGGTCCATGCACTGGTGGGATTCCCGCGTCACCTCTCCCAGCATGTCGGCGGTTTCGTGATCAGTCAGGGTCCGCTCAGCGAGTTGGTGCCCACCGAGAATGCCGCCATGGCCGGACGCAGCATCATCCAGTGGGACAAGGATGACCTCGAGACACTGGGACTGCTCAAGGTCGACTGCCTGGCCCTGGGCATGCTCAGCGCCATCCGGCGCAGTCTGGCACTGATCGAGCAGCATCACGGACAGCGCCTGACGCTGGCGGACGTCCCCGCCGAAGATCCAGCGGTCTACGACATGCTGGGTCGAGCCGATACTGTGGGGGTTTTCCAGGTGGAGTCGAGGGCTCAGATGGCCATGTTGCCGCGGCTTCGGCCGCGCTGCTTCTACGATCTGGTCATCGAGATTTCCATTGTCCGTCCGGGGCCGATCCAGGGCGACATGGTGCATCCGTATCTGCGCCGGCGGGCCAATGAAGAGGCGGTCGATTACCCCAGCGAGGCCGTTCGCGGCGTCCTTGAGCGCACCCTGGGGGTCCCCATTTTCCAGGAGCAGGTCATGCAGCTCGCCATTGTCGCGGCGGGCTTCAGCCCGGGCGAAGCCGATTCCCTGCGTCGCGCCATGGCCGCCTGGAAGAAGCGCGGTGGGCTGGGGCCGTTCCGGGAGCGCTTGCTCGAGGGCATGCACGCGCGTGGCTATGCGCCCGAGTTCGCGGAGCGGGTGTTCGAGCAGATCTGCGGCTTTGGCGACTATGGTTTCCCCGAGTCCCATGCCGCCAGTTTTGCTCTACTGGTGTATGTATCGGCCTGGCTCAAGTGCCATTACCCGGGCGTGTTCACCTGCGCGCTGCTCAACAGCCAGCCCATGGGCTTTTACGCCCCCGCGCAGCTGGTTCGCGACGCCCGCGCCCATGGCGTCGAGGTGACCGGCGTTGATGTGCGCTTCAGCGAATGGGACTCGACCCTCGAGCGGGATCATGACTCGGCTAACCCGCCCAGTCTGCGGCTGGGCCTGCGCCTGATCCGGGGACTGAGCGCGCAGGCCGCCCAGCACCTGTGCCAGACCCGCGAGCAGGATGGGCCTTTTCGCGATGTCGCCGACCTTGCCCGGCGCGCCCACCTTGACCGGGGCAGTCTGCGGGCACTGGCTGACGCCGGAGCGCTGGCGGGCATCGGCGGGCATCGCCGTCGGGCCTGGTGGCAGGTCCTGGGCATCGAGGCGCGGGGCCCGCTGCTTGCATCAACGCCGGCCCGGGAACCCACCCCGGATCTGCCCCCGCCTTCCGAGGCCGAAGACCTGCTCGGCGACTATCGTGGTCTGGGGCTCAGCCTGGGCCGGCATCCACTGGCACTGCTTCGGCCACGACTGCGGCAGCGGGGTTTTCGGCCGGCTACGGAACTGGCCGGCAGCGGTCACCGCCGCATTGCCCGGGCGGCGGGCCTGGTCATCAATCGCCAGCGCCCGGGCGCGGCGGGTGGCGTGGTTTTTCTGACCCTCGAAGACGAGACCGGCAGTGTCAACGTGGTGATCTGGAAAGACCTTGCCGAGCGCCAGCGCCCGCAGGTGGTTGGGGCGCGCCTGCTCGGCGTCATCGGTATCTGGGAACAACGCGACGATGTCTGTCACCTCGTGGCCGGGCGACTCGAGGATCACAGCCACCTTCTGGGCGAATTGCAGACCCGGTCACGGGATTTCCACTGACGGCGCTCGCCCGGTGGCGATAGGATAGGGGGCATCAACCCAACCGGACGCCCACTGATCCAGCCCATGCCCAACGCGATATCGAGCCCCCCGGCGGTCACCGAAGCCGGCCAGATCCTGGAATCGGTCTTTGGCTATTCGCAATTCCGTGGCCGTCAGGCCGAAATTATCGAGCATGTCATCAATGGCGGCGACGCCCTGGTGCTCATGCCCACGGGGGGCGGCAAGTCCCTGTGCTACCAGATCCCGGCACTGGTGCGCCGCGGGGTGGCGGTGGTCATTTCGCCGTTGATTGCACTCATGACCGATCAGGTCAGTGCCCTGCGACAGCAGGGGGTGCGGGCCGCCGCGCTCAACTCGAGCCTGCCCGCCGAGGAGCGTGCCGAGACCGAACGCGCCCTGCAGGCCGGCACCATCGATCTGCTGTACGTGGCCCCGGAGCGGCTGCTGAACAGCGATCTGATGCACCGGCTGAGCGCCATCGAGGTTGCCCTTTTTGCCATCGACGAGGCGCACTGCGTGTCGCAGTGGGGTCATGATTTTCGGCCCGAGTACCAGCAGCTGGGCGCCATCGGCGAGCGCTTCCCCCACGTCCCGCGGCTGGCCCTGACCGCCACGGCGGATCAGCGTACCCGCGAGGAGATCCGCAACGGACTGCTGCCCGATGACGCCGCTTCGTTCGTGTCGAGTTTTGATCGGCCCAACATCCGCTACGAGGTGGGCCTCAAGGAACGCCCCCGGGAGCAGCTGCTGGCCTTTATCCGCAGCCGCCATGCCGATGAATCGGGGATTGTCTATTGCATGTCGCGGCGCGCCACCGAACAGATCGCCGATTGGCTGAACACCCGCGGCGTCCCGGCACTGGCGTATCACGCCGGACTTGAGCAGACCCTGCGCGCCCACCATCAGGCCCGCTTTCTGCGTGAGGAAGGTCTGGTGATGGTGGCAACGGTGGCCTTTGGCATGGGGATCGACAAACCCGACGTGCGCTTTGTCGCGCATCTCGACCTGCCCAAGACCCTCGAGGCCTACTATCAGGAGACGGGTCGGGCGGGCCGCGACGGCCTGCCCGCCGATGCCTGGCTGGTCTATGGTCTGCAGGACATCTACCGCATCCGCCAGATGGGCGCCGAATCCACCGCCGGCGAAGGGCACAAACGGCGCGAAAAACAGCGCCTGGAAGCCCTGCTCAGTTTTTGCGAGACCCACGAATGCCGGCGCCCGACGCTGCTGGGGCATTTTGGCGAAAGCTACGCGGGGCGTTGCGAGTACTGCGACAACTGCCAGTCACCGCCGCGCACCTGGGACGCGGCTGATCCGGCCCGCCGCCTGCTCTCGTGCGTCTATCGGACCGGGCAGCGGTTCGGGGCGGCTCATGTCATCGATGTGCTGCGGGGCCAGGACAACGATCGGATCCGGCAGCGCGGCCACGACCAGCTGAGCACCTTCGGCATCGGCACCGACCTGTCGCGCAGCACCTGGCAGTCGGTGATCCGTCAGCTGCTGGCGCACGGGTATCTCGAACCTGATCCCGAGGGCCATGGAGGGCTGCGCCTGAACCCCGCCTGTCGGCCCCTGCTGCGCGGCGAACAGGGGCTCGAGCTGCGCGAGGATCTGCCGGCCCAGCGGCCTCCGTCGCGGGCCAGGGTGGCCGCGGCGGATGTGGCCATGGCGCCGGACACCTGGGCGGCGTTGCGCGCCCGGCGCCGACATCTGGCCGAATCCGAAGGGGTACCGCCCTACGTCATCTTTCACGATGCCACGCTGCTGGCGATGGTCGAGCAGCACCCGCGCAGTCTCGAGGAATTCGCGGCACTGCCCGGCGTCGGTGCCCGCAAGCTCGAGCGCTACGGCGAAGCCTTTCTGGAGACACTGGCCAATCTGGCCGATCCCACCCCTCGCTGAGACGTTAGACTGGGCGGATGGCAATTTCACAGTACCTGGGCGTATTCCGCTACAGCCGCCGCGCCATCGAGCTGGTATGGCAGACCAGTCGGCTGCTGACGCTGGTGCTGGCCACCGGCACACTCGTCGCCGGGCTTTTGCCGGCCGCCGCCGCCTGGGTCGGACAGCTGATTGTCGATGGGGTGGTCGCGGCCATCGATGCCAATCAAGGCATCCCCCGGGATCTGCTCTGGCTGGTGGGCCTTGAGGGGGCGATCATGATGGGGATCGCCGGAGCCCAGCGCGCGATCCAGATTGCTCAGTCGCTGCTGCGCGCCCAGCTTGGCCAGCGTGTCAACGTCATGATTCTCGAGAAGGCGCAGTCCCTGCAGCTCGCCGATTTCGAGGACTCGGAGTTCTATGACAAGTTGACCCGGGCCCGCCGCGAGGCCTCGAGCCGACCGCTCAGCCTGGTCAATCGCACCTTCGGTCTGATCCAGAACGGCATCTCGCTGGCGAGCTTTGCCGGTCTGCTGCTCGGCTTCTCGCCATGGGCGGTGTTGATCCTGGTGCTAGCCGGGCTGCCGCAGTTCTTCTCCGAAGCGAAATTCTCGGGCGATGCGTTTCGGCTGTTCCGCTGGCGCAGTCCCGACACCCGCCGGCAGATGTATCTGGAAACCGTTCTGGCGCGCGAGGACAGCGCCAAAGAGGTCAAACTCTTCCAGCTCGGCCCACTGCTGTTGCAACGCTACCGCGATATCTTCCGACGGCTCTATCGCGAAGACCGGCGCCTGACGCTGCGCCGGGACCTGTGGGGCTTTGGTCTGGGGCTGATCGCCACGCTGGCATTCTATGGCACCTATGCCTGGATCGTGGTGACGACCGTCGCGGGCCGCATCACGCTGGGCCAGATGACCATGTATCTGAGTGTTTTTCGCCAGGGTCAGAGTGCGGTCAGCGCAAGCCTGACCGCCATCAGCGGCATGTACGAGGACAACCTCTATCTGTCCAACCTCTACGAGTATCTCGAACAGCCGGTGAGTGTCGGTCAGGGCGAGGCCACCGCCGGCGAGACTCCCGGTGACGGGCTGCGTTTCGAGTCAGTCAGCTTTCGCTATCCCGGTAGCGAGGATGAGGCGCTCAGCGATGTATCGCTGCATCTGACACCCGGACGCAGCATTGCGCTGGTGGGCAGCAACGGATCCGGCAAGACCACGATGATCAAGCTGCTGGCGGGGCTGTACGCCCCCACCGCGGGGCGCATCCTGCTCGATGGCACTGATCTGCGTGATTGGGACAGCACGGCCCTGCGCGAGCGGATCGGCATCATTTTCCAGGATTTCATGCGCTATCAGCTGCCGGTCGGCGAGAACATCGGCGCCGGCGACGTGGCGCACTTCCAGGACGAGGAGCGCTGGCAGCGCGCGGCCCGCAAGGGGCTCGCGGAGACCTTCATCGAGGATATCCCCGGCGGCTATCACGCTCAGCTGGGTCGCTGGTTCCGCGACGGCCGCGAGCTCTCGGGTGGTCAATGGCAAAAAATCGCGGTCGCCCGCGCCTTCATGCGCGAGGGCGCCGATGTGCTGGTGCTCGACGAGCCGACCGCGGCAATGGATGCCGCCGCCGAGGCGGAAATCTTCGAGCACTTCCGCACCCTGACCGAAGACCGCATGGCGATCCTCATTTCGCACCGTTTCTCCACCGTGCGCATGGCCGACGAGATCCTCGTGGTCGACGCCGGCCGTATCATTGAGCGCGGCAATCACGAATCCCTGCTGGCGGCGGACGGCCACTACGCCCGGCTGTTCAGGCTGCAGGCGGCGGGCTATCAGTAATGCCGGGCGGCCGGCGGTCACTGATCTGGCTCGAGGGTGATCGCGAGGCAACCCGTGGTCAGGCGCTGACACTGCTCACCCACTGGCCGGCGGCGCGGATCGGCTGGATTGGTGCCGGGCTC
>Ga0207714_1000032_pt1 | contig 78148 bp, 70 predicted proteins | sample PonA232FremontCA_2_FD_187270 | JGI IMG/M metagenome (GOLD analysis project Ga0207714, IMG submission 187270) | Marine sediment microbial community from Fremont, CA, USA - Pond A23 Sediment 2 (SPAdes) | ecosystem: Environmental > Aquatic > Marine > Unclassified | place: USA: Fremont, California... | reverse complement strand
CAGCGGCGTCTTTCCGCGATCGCTCAACTCACATGGCACCCACCATGCTCGTTTCACGATCGCGAAAATACACTCGCTGTGCCACGCGCTCGCTACGGCACAGATTTCCCGGACAGGCTCCTAGCCTGACCTGCTTTGCGCCCTGGCGAGAGGTCTTTCCCGTGGGAGCCTGTGTGCGCGCGTAGACGTTTCAGGGAGGTGCGCGCGTTCGCCTTCGGCGAAAACGCGCCGACGTCCCTCCATCAGGGATTTACGGAGGCGCGGGGGGTGCGCTGCCACCCGCATATCTTCGGCTGGCAGGCGCTGAGGGGGTGCGGATACACCGCTCAATAAAAAAGCCGCCACGGCGGACCGCGGCGGCTTCGGTACGGCGCAGAGACCGGGGTGTTACCAGCCCGTCGCCTCGGCCACGCCCTTGCCGATATCGGCGGGGCTCTTCACGGTGACGACGCCCGCCTTCTCCAGTGCGGCGTATTTCTCGGCCGCCGTGCCCTTGCCGCCGGCGATGATCGCGCCGGCGTGGCCCATGCGCTTGCCCTTGGGCGCCGAGACGCCGGCGATGTAAGCGACCACCGGTTTGCTCACGCGCTGCTGGATGAACTCGGCCGCCTCTTCCTCGGCCGTGCCGCCGATCTCGCCGACCATGACGATCGCCTCGGTCTCCGGATCCGCCTCGAACAGCTCCAGCGCATCGATGAAGTTGGTGCCCGGGATCGGGTCGCCGCCGATGCCGATGCAGGTGCTCTGGCCGTACCCCGGATCGGTGGTCTGCTTGACGCACTCGTAGGTGAGCGTGCCCGAGCGCGAGACGATGCCGACCTTGCCCGGCTTGTGGATCTCGCCCGGCATGATCCCGATCTTGCATTCGCCCGGCGTGATGATGCCGGGGCAGTTCGGGCCGATCAGGCGCGAATCGGTCTGGTCGATGTAGGCCTTGGCCTGGAGCATGTCCAGGGTCGGGATACCCTCGGTGATGCAGACGATCAGTTTCACGCCGGCCTCGGCCGCCTCCACGATGGAGTCCTTGCAGAACGGCGCGGGGACGTAGATCACGCTGGCATCAGCGCCGGTGGCCTCGACCCCTTCCGCGACCGTGTTGAACACGGGCAGGTCGAGATGCGTGGTACCGCCCTTGCCGGGCGTGATGCCGCCGACCATCTGCGTGCCATAGGCGATCGACTGTTCACTGTGGAAGGTGCCCTGTTTGCCGGTGAAACCCTGGCAGAGGACCTTGGTGTTGCTGTTGACGAGCACTGACATGATTATTTGCCCTCCGCGGCGGCGATGACGCGCTTCGCGGCGTCGGTGAGGCTGTCGGCGGCGATGACGTTGAACGAGGACTGGTTCAGCAGTTCCGCGCCCTTCTCGGCCTGGTTGCCCTCCAGGCGGACCACGACCGGGAGTTCGAGGCCGACTTCTTCCACCGCGGTAATAATGCCCTCGGCGATCAGATCGCAGCGGACGATGCCGCCGAAGATATTCACGAGGATTGCCTGTACGTTCTCGTCAGAGACGATGATCTTGAAGGCCTCGGCGACGCGTTCGGCCGTGGCGCCGCCGCCGACGTCGAGGAAGTTGGCCGGGTCGCCGCCGTGGAGCTTCACGAGGTCCATGGTCGCCATGGCCAGGCCGGCGCCGTTGACCATACAGCCGATGTTGCCGTCCAGCGCGATGTAGTTGAGGTCCCATTCCTTGGCGCGGTTTTCGCGCTCGTCTTCCTGGGTCTGGTCGCGCAGTTCACCGATGTCGCTGTGGCGGTACACCGCGTTGTCGTCGACGTTGATCTTGCCGTCGAGGCAGATCAGGTCACCCTTGCCGGTGATCACCAGCGGGTTGACCTCAATCAGGCTCAGGTCCTTGTCGAGGAACAGTTTCCCGAGGCCGGTCAGCAGTTTCGAGAACTGCTTGATCTGGTCGGCGTTGAGTCCGAGCGCGAAGGCGAGCTGGCGGCATTGATAGGGCATGACCCCGAGCATCGGATGGACGATTGCCTGGTGTATCTTCTCGGGCGTCTCGCTGGCCACCTTCTCGATCTCGACGCCGCCTTCCGTGGAGGCCATGAACACGACCCGCTGCGTGCCGCGATCGACCACCGCCCCGAGATAGAGCTCGGTCGCGATGTCGCTGGTCTCCTCGATGAGCACGCGCCGAACCGGTTGGCCGCTTTCGTCCGTCTGATAGGTGACCAGGTTGCGCCCGAGCATCCGCCCGGCGGCCTCGGTCGCGGCAGCGGCATCGTCGACCAGTTCCACACCGCCGGCTTTGCCGCGACCGCCCGCGTGGACCTGCGCCTTGACGACCCATTTCTTGCCTGCGAGCTCGCGCACGGCATTGGCCGCTTCGGACTTGTCGTGGATGACGATGCCGTTGGGCACCGGGATGTTGTACTGGCGGAACAGCTGTTTCGCCTGGTATTCATGCAGATTCATTGCGGGTACTCCCTGCGGGTTATTCGGTTACCGGCGGATTCGCTCCTACAGGCCTACAGGGGCGCGTCCGAACCGTTCGGATACCGGTTCGCGGGCAAGCCCGCTCCTACAATCCTCTTTTCTCTTCGCGCTCTCTGCGACTCTGCGAGAAACCGCCTTCGACTTATTTCTTCCTCTTGCGCGGCGGCGGGATATGGATTGGGCGGCCATCGACCGCCAGCGCCGCCTCGTGCAAGGCCTCTGACAGCGTCGGATGCGCGAACACGGTGCGCATGATGTCCTCGGCCGAGCCCTCGAATTCCATCGCCATAACCGCCTGACCGATCAGCTCGGAGGTCTGCGGGCCGACCATATGCACGCCCAGCACCCGGTCGGTATCGGCGTCGGCGATCACCTTCACGAGGCCGTCGGTCTCGTGCATCGCCTTGGCCCGGCCGCTGGCCATGAACGGGAAGGTGCCGACGCGGTATTCGTGCCCGGCGTGCTTCAGGTCCTGTTCGGTATGGCCGACCCAGGCGATCTCGGGGTGGGTATAGATCACCCACGGGATCGCGTCATAGTTCACTTCGCCCTGCTCGCCGGCGAGGCGTTCGGCCACCACGATGCCTTCCTCGGAACCCTTATGCGCGAGCATCGGGCCGCGAACGGCATCGCCGATCGCGTAGACGCCGGGCATGCTCGTCTCCAGGTTCTCGTCGACATGAATGGAACCGCGCTCGTCCATCGCCAACTCGACGTCCTCGGCGGCGATGCCATCGGTGTTCGGTGTGCGCCCGACGGCGACGATCAGGGCATCGACGGTGAGCTGCTGCTTGCCGTCACTGTCCTGGTACTCGATCTCGACGGTCTTGTCATTTTTGACCTCGGTTCCGGTCACCCGTGTCCCCAGACGGATGCCGAGGCCCTGCTTGTCGAACGTCTTCTGTGCAGATTGCGCGACTTCCTCATCCACCGCCGGGAGGAACGTGTCCAGCGCTTCGAGGACCGTCACCTCGGCACCAAGACGGCGCCACACGCTGCCCATCTCCAGGCCGATGACGCCGGCGCCGATCACGCCCACGCGCTTCGGCGGTTTCTCCCAGTCGAGGGCACCGGTGGAGGTTACGATGATGTCCTCGTGCAGCGGCGCCGCCCCGATCTCGATCGGTGAAGATCCGGGCGCCAGCACGACATGCTCAGCATCGACGGTGTATGCCTCACCCTTCTGCGGCGTGACCTCGACGCGGTTGTCGGTATGCAGCTGCCCGAAGCCCTGCAGCCACTCCACCTTGTTCGCCTTGAACAGCCCCTCGATACCCTGGGTGAGTTCGGCGACGGTCTTGTCCTTGTTCGCGATCATCGCCGGGACGTCCATCTCGGCGTCCTTCACGCGCACGCCATACTGGTCAGCGTGATCACGGATGGTGGCGAAATGGTGCGAACTCTCGAGCAGTTCCTTCGACGGTATGCAGCCGACGTTCAGGCAGGTACCGCCGAGAGCGGGCTTGCCCTTTTTGTTGATCCAGTTGTCGACGCACGCGGTCGAAAACCCGAGCTGCGCGCACCGGATCGCACAAACATACCCGGCCGGCCCGGCGCCCACTACCACTACGTCATACGACTTGGCCATTATATTGCTCCATCAGTTCCCGCTGCTGCAGGGGAGAACCACAGATGGACACAGATGAACACGTGAACACGGATATGTTTCAGCTCCGGGACCAACTGCCTCTCGAACAGTGCTTTGCAATTCGGCTTCGCTCGGCACCGCAACTGCGATAAACCGCTTGCGAAGAAAAGAATCCGTGCCGCATCCCTTGGCTCTCAGAGCCTCAGGGATCCAATCATCCGTGAAGCGGTGAGGCGTCCTCTGACCAATCTGTGTTCATCTGTGTCCATCTGTGGTTTTTGTCTTCAGATACGTCGGCGTCGCCTAGGGGCGGATCACACGTCCAGGATCAGCCGCGCCGGGTCTTCGAGGAGTTCCTTGATCGCGACGAGGAACTGGACCGAGTCCTTGCCGTCGACGATGCGGTGATCGTAGGACAGCGCGAGGTACATCATCGGGCGGATGACGACCTCGCCGTTCTCGGCGACCGGGCGTTCCTGGATCTTGTGCATGCCGAGGATCGCGCTTTGCGGCATGTTGATGATCGGCGTCGAGACCAGCGAGCCGAATATGCCGCCGTTGGTGATCGTGAAGGTGCCGCCGGTCATCTCCTCGATGCCGATCTTGCCCGCCTGGGCGCGGCCGCCGAAGTCGCGGATCTGTTTCTCGATATCGGCCATCGACATGTTCTCGGCGTCGCGCAGGACCGGCACGACCAGGCCGCGATCGCTGGACACGGCGATGCCGACATCGCAGTAACCGTGATAGACGACATCGCTGCCGTCGATGGAGGCGTTGATATCCGGGAAGCGCTTGAGCGCCTCGGTGGCGGCGGTGACGAAGAAGCTCATGAAGCCGAGTTTGGTGTCATGCGCCTTCTCGAACTGGTCCTTGTACTTCGCCCGCAGGTCCATGACCGGCTTCATGTTGACCTCGTTGAACGTGGTCAACATGGCGGTCTGCTGGGTCGCCTGTACCAGGCGTTCGGCGATCCGGGCGCGCAGACGGGTCATCGGCACGCGCTTCTCGGGGCGGTCGCCCTGGCTGTAGCTGACGCCCGCCTGCTGCGCGGTTTCACCGGCCGACGGTGCCTGCGCGGGCTGCGCGCCCTCAGTCGGTGGCTCCGGCGCTTTTTCCTTCGCCGCTTCGGGCTGCTTCGCCGCGCTGGCGGATTCGACGTGGCGCTGCACGTCTTCCTTGAGGATGCGGCCATCCTTGCCGGTGCCCTCGATCGTGGCGGGATCGAGGCCATGTTCCGCGATCAGCTTGCGCGCGGCCGGGCCGGCCTTGGCATCGGCCGAGCCGCCTTCCGTTTCCGCCGTGGTGTCTTCAGCGCTCTCTGTGGACGCGGCCTCCGTCTGGTCGCCGCCCGCATCGCCCGTGTCGCCGCCGCCTCCGCCCGCGGCGCCCTCGCTTACGCGGCCGAGGACGGTGTCCGCCGTGACCGTGGCGCCCTCGTCGTGGAGTATCTCCTCGAGGACGCCATCGGCCGGCGCCGGTACCTCGAGGACGACCTTGTCGGTCTCGAGTTCGACCAGGACCTCGTCGCGCTTGACGCTGTCCCCCTTGTTCCTCGTCCAGCTCGCGACGGTCGCGTCGGAGACGGATTCGGGTAATTGCGGGACGGTGATGTCTGTGCTCATGAGCGGGTTCCTTCACTCCGGGCGCATTCGGGTACGGCCCCATTGGCCGTACCACGGCGGGCGGTCGGGGTAATGACGGGCGGCGCCGTCACTCCTTGATGTCCAGGGCGTCGACGACGAGCGCGTGCTGCTGCTTGGCGTGCCGGCTATGGTAGCCGACAGCTGGTGAGGGCGACGCGGCACGGCCGGCGTAGTGCAGGTCGCTGTCCTCGCCGAGCACACGTTCGAGCCGGTGCTTGAGGTGGTACCACGCCCCCTGGTTGCGCGGTTCCTCCTGGCACCAGACGTATTCCGTGGCATTCGGGAAGCCTGCCACGACTTCGCCGAGCTCCGTGTACGGGAAGGGGTACAGCTGCTCGACCCGCACGATGGCAATGTCGTCGATCCCTTCTTCCTGCCGGCGGGTAATAAGGTCGTAGTACACCTTGCCGGTGCAGATCACCACCCGGCGGACGTTCTTCGGGTTCAGCTCGGCGGTGTCGCCGATGACGCTGTGGAAATGCCCCCCGGCGAGGTCGTCGATCGAAGAGGTCGCGAGCTTGTGGCGCAGCAGGCTCTTGGGCGTCATCACCACCAGCGGTTTGCGATAAGGTCGCAGCATCTGACGGCGGATCATGTGGAACGCCTGGGCGGGCGTCGTCGGCACGCAGACCTGCATGTTGTAGTCGCCCGGCTGCTGTTCGGCGCAGAGTTGCAGGAAGCGTTCGAGGCGGGCCGAGGAGTGCTCCGGGCCCTGGCCCTCCTGACCATGCGGCAGGAACATGGTCAGGCCGCAGAGGCGCCCCCACTTGGCCTCGCCGGAACTGATGAACTGGTCGATGACCACCTGGGCGCCGTTGACGAAGTCGCCGAACTGGGCCTCCCAGATCACCATCGTTCGCGGGTCCGCGGTGGAGTAGCCGTACTCGAAGGCGAGCACCGCTTCCTCGGACAGTAGCGAATCGATGATCAGGAAGTTTGACTGGTCGTCGCCGAGCTTGCGCAGCGGGACGTAGCTGCTGCCATCGACCTGGTTGTGCAGCACGGCGTGGCGGTGGAAGAAAGTGCCGCGCCCCGAGTCCTGGCCGGACAGGCGCACCCCGTAACCCTCGGTGACGAGGCTGGCGTAGGCCATGATCTCGGCGAAGCCCCAGTCGATCGGCAGGGCACCAGCCGCCATCTTGCCGCGGTCCGCCTGGATCTTGGCGACGCGTTTATGCAGCTCGAAGCCCTCGGGGAGTTCCTCCTGTCGCGACCACAGCTCGCGCAGGCGCTCGGCCGGCACGCTCGTGTCGCAGGGATCGTTCCACTGGTTGCCGATGAAAGGGCTCCAGTCGACGGTCAGTTCGTTGACGAAATCCTCATCGGTGATGATCTTCGGCGTAACCGTGTCGCCCGCGTCCATGTGGTCGCGGTACTCCTGCGCCATCCGGTCGCTCTGCTCCGCGTTGACCTCGCCAGCGTCGTTCAGGCGCTGGGCGTAGACTTCCCGGGTTGTCGGCAACGCCTTGATCTTGCGGTACATCATCGGTTGTGTCGCCGACGGCTCATCGGCCTCGTTGTGGCCGTGGCGCCGATAGCAGACCATGTCGATGACGACGTCCTTGTGGAACTGGTTGCGGTAATCGAGCGCGATCTGCGTGACCAGCAGTACCGCCTCCGGATCGTCGCCGTTCACGTGGAAGATGGGGGTATTGATCATCTTCGCGACGTCGGTGCAGTACAGCGATGAGCGCGTATCCAGCTTGTTCGAGGTGGTGAAACCGATCTGATTGTTGATCACCACGTGCACGGTGCCGCGGGTGGAGTAGCCGCGCGACTGCGACAGGTTCAGGGTTTCCTGCATCACGCCCTGGCCGGCCATGGCGGCGTCGCCGTGGACGAGGATCGGGAGCACGACCTTGCCGCCGCGGTCGTCGTGGCGGTCCTGGCGCGAGCGTGCAGAGCCCTCGATCACCGGATTGACGATCTCCAGGTGCGAGGGATTGAACCCGAGCGCCAGATGCACCGGGCCCTGGCTGGTCAGGTAATCGGACGAGAAGCCCTGGTGGTACTTGACGTCGCCGGCGGCGAGCGTGTCGTCCTCGTGGCCCTCGAATTCCTGGAACAGGTCGGCGGGTTGCTTGCCGAAGATGTTCACCAGCACGTTCAGGCGGCCGCGGTGGGCCATGCCGAGTACGATCTCCTTCGCTCCCTGATCGCCGGCGCGCTCGACCATTTCGTTGAGCATCGGGATCAGGGACTCGGCGCCCTCCAGAGAGAAGCGCTTCTGGCCGACGTACTTCGAGTGCATGTAGCGCTCAATGCCCTCGGCCGCGGTCAGGCGCTCCAGCAACCAGCGGCGGCGCCCGGCCGACAGATTCGGTTCGGCCTGCGGGGTCTCCATCCGGTTCTGCAGCCAGCGCTTCTCGGCCGTGTCCGCGATGTGCATGTACTCGGCGCCGATCGAGCCGCAGTAGGTCTTCTGCAGCGCGTCGAGGATCTCGCGCAGGGTCGCGTCGCCAAGGCCATGGAGTGATCCTGTATGGAAGACGGTGTCGACGTCGGCCTCGGACAGGTCATGCGCGTCTAGGCGCAGCTCATCGATCTCCGGAGCCTCCCAGCGGTCCAGTGGATCGACCTTCGCGTGGCGATGCCCGCGGAAGCGGTAGGCATTGATGAGCTGCAGAACGCGGATCTGCTTGCGTTCATGGTCCGCCTGCCTGGCATCGGTGGATCCGGTCCGCGCGACGCCCCTGCCGGACTCGAACCGGTAGAACTGGGCGCGGACTTCCGAAGGCGGCATATCGGGCTGGGTGGCGCCGTCGACCTGGGGCAGGCTATCGAAATAGCGCCGCCATTCATCGGGTACGGAGGCCGGGTCGCGGAGCCAGGCTTCGTAGAGGGCCTCCAGATAGGGGCCGTTGCCGCCGTCGAGCAGCGATGTGCTCCACAGGGCCTGCATCGGGGACTGTTCGGTCATGGCCGGTGGCTGCCGATTGGTTGACGGAATCGTGCGCGGTAACGCGGCCCGCTCTCCGGCATGCCGGTCCTCGCGCGCGCGACACCGAGCGCACCCGGGAGTCTGTGGGCAGGAATGATCAAGACCTGATCGTGGCTAACCGGTTGCAAAGCGCATGCCACGCGTCGCATTTTCGATTGACAGCGACGCCCGCGCCGGGGCTTCTGCCCCGTAGCCGTTATTGAATCGTGTCGGGCGCCCGAATGCAAGGCGGGGAACGCTCGTTCGCCGTGGTCATTGGATGGAACTGCGGCGGTGAACGATAAGCGTAGCAAATTATTCTGCGAGGACCGTTTTCCGGCGCGCCTGTCCTTGCCCTGGGCGACCTCAGCCAGAAATCGGCGAGGCGTTCGCGAACTCCTGCTCCATTCGTTTGAGAACGGCATCGGTGAAACCGCTGGTCCCCAGCCGGCCACCGAGGTCGGCGGTGGTCTCGCCCGCCTCGATCGCACCAAGGACCGCCAGGCGCAGGGCATGTCCCAGATCGTAGCGGTCGATATGGTCGAGCAGCATGCCGAAGGAGAGGAAGATGGCGCTCGGATTGCACTTGTCCTGCCCGGCGATGTCGGGGGCCGTGCCGCCGGCCGGATCGAACATGGCGACGTCGACGTTGTGATCGGCGTCAAACGAGAAATTGCCGGAGGCCCCCGTGCCGAGGCTGCCGACCAGGCCCGAGGCCATGTCGGACAGGAAATCCCCGTACTCGTTGAGCACCAGAACGACCTCGAAGTCCTGGGGTTTCAGGATGATCTTCGCAAGCATCGCATCGAACAGTTCGACATGATGTGCGACATCCGTATAACCCGCCTGGCGCACGTCTGCCACCACGGATTCGAACAGGCCATCGGTGACCCGCTGGATCGTGTGCTTTGAGGACGAGGTCATCGACAGACCCTTTTTGCGGGCGAGATCGAACGCGAATTTCGCCGCCTGCGCGCAGGGCTCGCGCTCGACCATGCGCAGGGAGACCGCCGCGTTGTGTCCGATCAGCTGCCCGGGGTCGTCGTAGGTCCCGCCGGTCGCGATCCGCACGATATGCAGATTGACGTTCTCCTTGAAGTTCGACGAGATCCCCTTGATCGATATGGCCGGGCGATAGATCACCGAGAAACCGACCCGGCGACGGATTAGCGCGTTGGGGCTGCTGGTGCGGGTGACGGTCGGGTACTTGAGCGCCAGCCGGTTGCGGCGCATCGCTTCCTCGGCCTCGTCGATCGCCGCGTCGCCGTCGCGCTCGCGGCGCTCCAGCGACCAGTCGACGCCCTCGAAATCGAGGTCGATGGGCAGCGCGTCGGCGATTCGATGGACTGCAGTCGCGAGCTCCGGGCCGATGCCGTCGCCGTGGAGTTCGGTGATCGTGGTGCTCATGACTGCGTGCCCGTCGTGTCCGGTTGCCGTTCGTTCTGGTAGCGCGCCTTCCACTCGGCGTAGGGCATGCCGTAGACGATCTCGCGCGCCGCCTCGTAGTCCATCTCCACCCCGCGCTCCTCGGCGGCGGCGCGATACCATTTGGAGAGGCAGTTGCGGCAGAAGCCGGCGAGCTCCATCAGATCCAGGTTCTGGACGTCGGTGCGTTCACGCAGGTGGGCGACGAGCGTGCGAAAGGCCTGGGCCTCGATCTCGGTGCGGGTCTGTTCATCCATCGCGACCTCCTGCAGGCTAGCGGATTATCAGCGTGCGACGATTGTACTGCCGCGACGCGGGGCGAAGCCACGCCGATGCGCCGGCCTACGGTTTGATGAGGGGAGTCGACTGCATGTCTCCATGGCTGGCGCTCGCCGTGATTGCCGCCGCGCTCGGCTGGTGGTGGCTGTCGATGCGTGCCCGTGAGCAGGCCGTGCGCGCCGCGCGCGGCGCCTGCCGGCGATTCTCGGTGCAACTGCTCGACGAGACCGTCGCGCTGCGCCGCCTGGGCCTCGCCCGCGGCAACGATGGCCGCCTCCACCTCTGGCGGCTGTACCGCTTCGAATTCAGCCAGACCGGCGGCGAACGCTACGGCGGCCACGTGGCCCTGTTGGGCCAGCGGCTCATGGATGCCCACCTCGAGGCCGTCAACGAAGACGACCCGCCGGCCCGTAACCGGCTCGGGTGATGCGTTTTGGTCGCCTGAGACGAAACGCGATTTTCTCGCACAGGCGCGCAGATCGTGGAGAGGGCGGTTCTTTGTCGGGAGCGTTTCTGGCCTCGCCGCCTTGTGCATATTGGTATCGATTTTTCTTTTTCTTTTTCTTTTTTCCTCCGCGCACTCCGCGCCTCCGCGAGAGAATGATTTTGACCTTGTCGGAATAGCATGGGCCTTGCCGGAGGCCGCAGCCGCGGGTAGCGTGCCGTCTGCCTCATAACCGGGAGTGTGAACCCATGTGCGATTGTCCCTGCGGCTCCGGCCGTGACTTCGATGCCTGCTGCGGGCCGTACCTCGCCGGCGAGGCGCAGCCGCCGACTGCCGAGGCGTTGATGCGTGCGCGCTACACCGCGCACACGCGCGCGGACATTGACTACATCCAGGCGACGCACGATGATGCCACGAGTGAGGACATCGACCGCGATGCCACCGACCGCTGGGCGCGGCGCTCCGAGTGGCTGGGCCTGGAGATCCGCGCTATCGAGGCCGGCGGCGAGGGGGACGATGTCGGCGCCGTCGAGTTCGTCGCCCATTTCCGCGAGCGTGACGAGCGCCGGCGCCATCATGAGCTCGCGCGCTTCAAGCGCGACGGGCACGGCAGCTGGGTCTATGTCGACGGCGAGGCGCCGGAGCAGGCAACCATCCGGCATGGGGGCCCGCGCGTGGGCCGCAATGATCCCTGCCCCTGTGGCAGCGGTCGCAAATACAAGAAGTGCTGCGGCGCGCCGGCCTGAGACCGCTGATTGATCGGCGTTTGATTCGGATCAATATCCGGCGGCTACAAAGCGGCGATCATAACGGCGATGTTTCCGATTCCGAGGAGGAACGCACATGATCCAATCCATACTGGTGCCGGTGGACGGCTCCGCGAATTCCGACAAGGCGGTCGCGATCGGGGCCGATATTGCTTCGAAATACAATGCCAAGCTGCATCTGCTCAACGTGCTGCTTTACGGCCATGTCCCCGACTCGATCCGTAACCTGTCGGACAAGAAGGGGAAGGAGGAGCCCCCGATCGCCGTTGGCGCGGGGTATGTAGAGGCATCCCTGCCGCACGAGGTGCTGGAGGATATCGCCGCAAAACTGCTCGAGCGCGCGAAGAAGACCGCTGAAGAACACGGCGCCTCGGATATCTCGACCAACTGGCGGGGCGGCTCGACGACCGAGGGCATCCTCGAGCAGGCGAAAGAGGTTGAGACCGATACCATCGTGATGGGGTCGCGCGGTCTGAGCAACCTCAAGGGGCTCGTGATCGGCAGCGTTTCGCACAAGGTCCAGCACCTGTTCGAAGGGACCGTCATTACCGTCAAGTGACCCGCACGGCGGGGCGGGTCTCAGGTGGACTCCGCCCCGCCGGCATAGATGTCGAACCGGGTCGAGCGGCCATCAATCGAACCGCTCGGCGCGGGACCGGGGAGTGCAACAGCGCCGCGCGGGCGCTTGACCACCACCCGTCGACGGGCCGCGGCGATGGCGGTCGGCAGCAGCGCGTCGCTGTCGCCATCCGCGCCGACCAGTGCCCGGAACACCTGCATCTCCTTGCGGACCGCCGCGGACTTGCGCCGCGGCGGGTGCATCGGGTCGACGATGATGGTATCGGCGGCCCGCCCGGCGAGTACGGCGATCGCCTCGGCCTCGATCAGTTCTATGCCCGCCGCGATCGGCGCCGCCTCTTCATCCGCACGGGCCCGCTCCAGTGCATCCGCCAGCAAAGCGGACACCGCGGGATGGCGCTCGACCAGCGTGACCCGGCAGCCCACCGCAGCCAGCAGCCACGCGTCGCGGCCGAGACCGGCGGTGGTATCGATCACTTCCGGCGTCTGGCCCTGGCGTGCACCCGCGGCGCGCAGCAGGCCCTCGTCGGCCCGGGCCGCTTCACGTCCACGGCGCGCCGTCGCGCCCGTGACGAAGTCCGCGTAGACGGCGCCTGGCGCGGCCGCTCCAGTGAGCTGCACCTGCAGGCGCTCGGCCGTCAGCACGAGCGCGAGCCGTCCGGCCTCCTGCGGCGGTTCCACGGTCACCGGGAGGCCGAGGCGCTGCGCCAACGCATCGGCCTCGCCCCGGCGACCGTCGGCCGCGCAGACGATCACGGCCTGTTGCGGGTACAGTGCGTCCGTTGGCGCCTGTTCCTCCGATGGACTGCCCATGACCGATCTCCGGGAATCGCCGCGGCGCCTGCGCCTGCGGGTCACGCTCAAGCTCATGATGGCATTGGCCGGTATCGCCGTGCTGGCGATCGCCGTGCGCTATCTGGCCGGTGGCGACAGCGCGGCGACGCTCGAGCGGGTGCGCGTCGACGTATCCGGTGTGGCGCCCGATACGGTCCGCACCGTCGGCTGGCAGGGCCGCCCCGTGATCGTCCTGCGGCGCAGCCGGGTGACCATCGATCGCCTCGGCGCGCGGTCAGGCGATGATACGAGTCCGGGCTGGTTCGTCGCCTTTGCCAATGGCACCGCGCGCGGCTGCAGTGTGGTGTGGGAACCGGGCGCCCGGCGTTTCCGCGAGAGCTGCAGTCAGGCTGCCTGGGATGCCGCCGGCGAGCCATTGTCGGGGACGGACGCCGCGCCACTGAAGGTTCCGCCGCACCGGTTCAGCGGGGACGGGCAACTGCTGCTGGGTGCGGATTAGTCGCAATCACCCTCCGGCTCAAGCGATGTAGGTTGGGCTTCCAGCCGGACAGATCAGGGGCTTACGTAAGCCCGACTTACTGTACTCCCGATAATCAGCGGTTCCTTAGTCCGAATCGCCCTCCGGCTCCAGCTTGGCGAGGCGCCGCTCGAGCCGCTCACAGCGCTGTACCAGGCGATCCTGGGCGGCGGCCTGGCCCTGGAGGGTGGCGTCGAGCTGCTCGAAATCGTGCTGCAGGCGCATCAGTCGCTCCTCGATCGCGTCCAGGCGCTCTTCGGTCTTCATGCCCCCTCCGGGCCAGCGACGACATTGTCCGGCCTGCCGGCGCCGAAATCGGCGATGTGGTCCGCCACCTGCTCGACCAGGCGTTGCCGGGCGGCCTGTGAGCCCCATGCGGCGTGCGGGGTGACGATGAGGTTCGGGATATCGTCGGCGAGCAGCGGGTTGCCGTCGCGCGGCGGCTCCTGCGTCAGCACGTCCATGCCCGCACCGCCGATCAATCCGGCGCGCAGCGCCTCGGCCAGCGCCGCCTCGTCCACGATGCCGCCCCGGGCGGTATTGATCAGCAGCGCGTGCGGCTTCATGCGTTCGAGTTCGGCCCGGCCGATGAGGCCGCGCGTCGCGTCGGTGAGCGGGCAGTGCAGGGTGAGCACGTCGGCGCGTTGTAGCAGATCCTCGACCGCTACCCGGTCTGCGGGGATGTCGCTCGCACCCGGGCGGGCGGCGACCTGCACGTCCATATCGAAGGCACGGGCGATGCCGGCGACCCCCTGCCCGAGCGTCCCGTAGCCGATGACGCCGAGGGTCTTGCCGGCCAGCTCGGTGATCGGGAAGTCGAGCAGACAGAAAAACGGTGACCGTGACCACTCACCGGCACGTACGGCGGCCTGATAATCCGGCAATCGCGTCGCCAGGGCGAGGATCAGTGCGAACGTATGCTGGACCACGGAAGGGGTACCGTAGCCGGTAGCGTTGCACACCGTCACCCCATGCGCGCGGGCCGCTTCGAGGTCGATGTTGTTGACCCCGGTGGCCGCCACACACACGAGCTGCAGGCGCTTGGCGGCGGCGAAGGCATCGGCATCGAGGACCACCTTGTTGGTGATGACGACATCCGCGTCGCGGATCCGCCCGGCGGTCTCCCCGGAGGCGGTGTGGCCGTGCCAGTCCCAGCTGTCCAGTTGCCCGCGCAGGCGCGTCAGGTCGAGACCGGGGCCGAGGGTGTCCGCGTCGAGGACGACACCGTGCATACGACACTCCATGGGGAACTGGTTATCAGGTTGCCTGGTAGCGCCGCCGCAGATCGCGCAGGACGACGAACAGCAGCGGCCAGAATATCAGCGCCGTCGGCGGCGCCGCGAAATACAGCCAGGGGGCCTCGGGCGCCCGCCCCGCGAGGCCACTGGTCCACAGGACCAGCGCCTGCTTGATCAGCAGAAGGACGGTCACGATCAGGGCCTGCTGCGCGATTGGCTGGACCCGCAATCGCTGATGGTAATGCAGCGCGAAGGCCACGACGATCACGGCCCCGAGCGCATTCTGGCCGAGCAGCGCGCCCTGGGAGACATCCAGGAGGATGCCCGCGATCCACGCGAAAGTCAGTCCGAAGCGTCGGGGCAGCGCCATCGCCCAGTAGAGTGCTACCAGCGTAACCCAGTCGGGCCGGAAGGGCGCCGCGGCGTCGGGCAGCGGCATCATGGCCAGCATCAGGGCCACGGCCAGCGTCAACGGGATCAGCCACCAGCGCGGATTCATCGCCCACTCCGCGCGGGCGCATCGGGCGCATCCGTGTCCTGTGCGGGCACACCGTCCCCGTCCCGAGCGCCCTCACGCCCAGCGTCCGGTGGAGGTACATACCCGTCGCCCTCGACGCCATCCTTGCCGGTCCCGTCGGGCCATACGAGCAGGACCTCGCGCGAGCGGTCGAGCTGCGCCCGCGGCGCGGCGATCACGCGCGCGAAGGGTGCCCCCGGGCGGCGCTCGACCTCGACCACGGTGGCGACCGGATAGTTCGCAGGGAATCGCCCGCCGAGGCCGGAACTCACGATGAGATCACCGACGCGTACATCGGCATTGTTGGGGATATAGCGCAGTTCCAGTCGATCAGGCTCGCCGGTGCCCTCGGCGATCGTGCGCAGGCCGTTGCGATTGATCTGGACCGGCAGGGCGTGGTTCGGGTCGGAGATCAACAGGGCGGTGGCCGTGAACGGCCCCGTGCGGATGACCTGCCCCATGACGCCGTAGGCGTCGATCAGGGGCTGGCCGGCATAGACGCCATCGCGTTCGCCCTGGTTGACCACGACCTGTTGGCGAAAGGGGTCCAGCGAGACCGACAGGAGTTCCGCGACGAGCACGCGGTCATCCCGGTCCGCGGACGCCTCCAGGAGCATGTGGAGACGCTCGTTCTCGCTGCGCAGCGTTTCGAATTTGAGCTGACGCGCACGCAGGCGGAGGTTTTCCCGTTCCAGCGCGTTGACGCGCTCGACCAGCTCCTCGTGCGACCGGACCTGGTCGGAACTCCACCCGAGGAAACGGGAGGGGAGGTCGACCGCATAGCGCAGCGGCGCGATCGCGCCGGAGAGGAATCCGCGCACCTGTTCAAGCTGATTGAAGCGGTGATCGGCCACCATCAGCGTCGCCGACAGCAACACGAAGAACAGCGTCCGCACCAGCGGACCGGTTCCCTGCTGGAACAGCGGCTGCATCAGGCCATCCCCCGCTGGACGGGGTGGCGTCGGGCGCCCGTACGATTACTCGACGGAAACGAAACCGGTGCCGTGCTCATCGATCAGCTCGAGGATGCGACCGCCACCCCGACACACGCAGGTCAGCGGATCCTCGGCCACGACGACGGGCAGGCCGGTCTCTTCCATCAGCAGGCGGTCGAGGTCGCCGAGCAGCGCGCCGCCACCGGTCAACACGATCCCGCGTTCGGCGACGTCGGCGCCGAGTTCAGGCGGTGTCTGCTCCAGCGCCGTCTTGACGGCGCTGACGATGCCGTACAGGGGTTCCTGCAGGGCCTCGAGGATCTCGTTGCTGTTCAGTGTCAGCGCGCGCGGCACGCCCTCGGAGAGATTGCGGCCCTTGACCTCGATTTCGAGCAGTTCTTTGCCCGGGTAGGCCGATCCGACCTCATGCTTGATCCGTTCCGCCGTGGCCTCGCCGATCAGGGCGCCGTAATTGCGGCGGACATAATTCACGATCGCCTCGTCGAACTTGTCACCGCCGATGCGCACGGAGGCCGAATAGACGATGCCGTTGAGCGACATCACGGCCACCTCGGAAGTACCACCGCCGACGTCCAGCACCATCGAACCCTGCGGCTCCGACACCGGCATGCCGGCCCCGATCGCGGCCGCCATCGGTTCCTCGACCAGGTAGACCGTGCGCGCGCCCGCCCCGGCGGCCGATTCGCGGATCGCGCGGCGCTCGACCTGGGTCGCACCGCAGGGGACACAGACCAGCACGCGCGGGCTCGGGCGGAAGAAGCGCGACTCGTGCACCTTCTTGATGAAGTGCTGGAGCATCTTCTCGGTGATGTTGAAGTCGGCGATCACGCCATCGCGCATCGGCCGGATCGCGGTGATCGACTGCGGCGTGCGGCCGACCATGCGTTTGGCCTCTTCGCCGTACGCCTCGATGGCCTTGGCGCCGCCGCCGCGTTCCTGACGCAGCGCGACCACGGATGGCTCGTTGAGTACGATGCCCTTGCCGCGGACATAGATCAGGGTATTGGCGGTGCCAAGGTCGATCGAAAGATCGGTGGAGAAAAGTCCACGTAGGGCGCTGAACATGCTGGGATCGGTCTCTTGCGCGGGGTGGCAGGGGACAAAACGAAGCCGCTACTGTAGCAATGGGCTTCGTCCGGTACAAGCAATCGGACCGCGGAAAGTCGGCGATCGCATGCCGATTCGGGCGATATCGGTTATGGGGTGACGGAATCCACACGGTAAGGGGTCCACCAGGCACGATCATGGAACGTTTTCGGCGTCTTTTCCGTGTGCAATGGTCGCGGAAGCGGGCAAGCGGGCGCGCGCGTACCGCCTTGAACTGGCCCGCGGCGCGAGTGGTTTCGGGTTCCTGGACGGCTTCGAGAACCATTTCGACGTGTCGCTGGATGAGCGTGGGCGCAGCGGTTGGGACCTGTCCGCCGGCATCGCGTTATCCGACCGCGACGATCGCGCGACCACCGACGATTTCTTCAGCTTCTCGTACGATGAATCCCGCGCCGCCGCGGATTACACGTTCCGCCTCGACGCCAGCCACCATCTCGAGCTGTCGGGGGACTGGCGCCGACGCGACTTCGACGGCCAGGAGATCCGCGGTTGCCAGGCCCGCGGCACACGCGAAGATGACCTGATCGGCCTCGGGATTGCACTCGACCGCCGTCTGGGGAGCGACTGGAGCGCGCACGCCAGCCTGCGCCTTGAGGAGCGCGATTCCACGCTGCAGCAGTTCGATTACGACCGCGAGGTGATCCGCCTGCGGCTCGAACGGATCTTCTGAATGTGACGCATGTTACGATTCCCCGCTTGCGCGCACGGTTCCGGCGGATCCGATGGAACGTTTTCGCCGGGCGCTTCGTGTCTGCGGGCGGGGCGATGGATCAATCGCCAATCCCACAACGAAGGCAAGGGAATCGATCATGCAACAGCAATATCCGATCAAGCGTATGCGCCGCGCGCTCGGCGCCGGCGTCATGCTGGCCGGGACCGTCGCTCTGGCGGCCTGTGGCGGCGGCAGCTCCGGGGATGGCTCGGGCTCGCTCAGCCTCGGGGTGACCGATGCCCCGGTCGACAGCGCGCAGCACGTGTTCGTCGAGTTCTCGTCGGTCACGCTGAAACCGTCGGAGGGAGAGCCCTTCACGGTCGATTTCGATGACCCCAAACGGATCGATCTGCTGGCGCAGCAGAACGGCGACAGCGAACTCCTGTTGGAAAACGAGCCGGTGACCGCCGGCGCCTACGATTGGGTCCGTCTCGGTGTGAACCTCGATGGTGAGATGGACACTTATCTCGTAAAAAACGGGAGTGAGCATGAGCTCAAAATCCGCAGTGGCCGCCAGACCGGCCTCAAGCTGGTAAGCGGCTTCGTCGTCGCACAGGGGGCCAATCTTGACCTGACGATCGACTTCGATCTGCGCAAATCCATAGTCGAATCGGCGGGTGAATACAAACTCAAGCCCGCGCTTCGCTTGGTGAACAACGATGAGACCGGTGAGATCGCGGTTACGGCGACGGATACCTACGTGTCCGACAACCAGTGCGGTACTGACGATAGCAAGCAGGCGGTCTATGTCTTCGAGGGCGCCGGCGTCACGCCGGACGACGTCGACGGTACGGAACCGGACCCCCTCACGACGGTCCAGCTGCGCGACGAGGATACCGACGGCACCTACACCGCCACCGCCGCTTTCCTCGAGACCGGTACGTACACGGTGGCCTACACCTGCGACCCCGAGGACGATGAGCCGGAAGCCGGGAACAGCCTGACCTTCATGGATGCGATCGACGTCGAGGTGACGGCCGGCGAGACGGCCGAGTACGCACTGCCGCTGTCGCCGTAACGCGGCGAAGTGGGCCCGCGGCCGCCCCCATCACGAGCGGCGCGGTTTACGGGTGCTGCATGGCGAAAACCCGGGAACCCCCGTGCCTGGCCACGATCCCGTGGCCGGGCTTTTCTGATCCGCCCCGCCGAGCGCACCAGGCGTTACGATGGGGATTCGGCGCGCCGCGCGGTGTGGCAATCCTGGCTGGAGCAATACATGACGAACGATCGGACTTACAACTGGAATCGGATTGGAGTAGCCGTATCCGCGGCCGCACTCGCGTTCGCGACTTCCTTCCCGCTGACAGCGATGGCCGATCAGTCCGGTAATGCGGGCGGAAACGCTGGCGGTAACGCGGCCGAGGTCGCCGGGGACAAGGGCGGCGACCGGGGCCAGAAGGGGCTCGACAAGGCCCGCGAAGCGGGCGCGGACCCGCAGGCGAACGAGCGCGCCACCGGCAACAAGGGCAACAAAGGGAAGCAGAAACGGGACCGCGGAGAGCGCGAGTCCGAACGTGGCCGGCAGGAACGCGACCGCGACCGCAATGAGGACGAACGCGATCGGGCCGAGGATGAGCGCGACCGCGCGGAGGACGAGCGCGAGCGGGCGGAAGAGGAGCGCGAGCGTGAAGCCGAGCGGGCCGAAGAGGCGCGTGACCGGGCTGAGGAAGACGGCGAGCCCGAAGAACGGGAATCAGACGACTGAGGCGCCCTCGGCGCGACATCGTCGGCCCCACGGATAGGGCCACTTTGCCGGCCTGGATCTCGGGTGGCAACGGTAGGTCGCTGGCCGCTGTCAGATCGGCCACCCCGGTATTGATGCCGGCATCGCGATACGGGTGGACCGTCGGGCCCCCGCGACGGTGACAACAAGCGTAGCAGGCGCCAGCGAAATAGCTTGTCGCTGTCGCGGTGATTCGATCCCGCGGATGCCAGGAGGTCCGGCTACACCGCCCGCGTACCCCGCAATGGTCAAATGTGATACCTTCGCGCGCCTGCAAAGTCCCCGGCCCGGAGGTACGCGACGTGTCCCTGTCGCCCGACGAAGTCCGCCGAATCGCCCATCTCGCCCGGCTGTCCGTGGCCGATGACGAGGTCGCGGCGAACGCGAACGATCTCTCGAATATCCTCGACCTGGTCGATCGGATGAACGCGGTCGACACCAGTGGTGTCACGCCGATGGCGCATCCGCAGAACGCCACGCAGCGCCTGCGCCCGGACGTGGTGACCGAGCCCGATCAGCGCGAGCGCTACCAGCGGCTCGCGCCGGCCGTCGAGCGCGGCCTCTACCTCGTCCCGCGCGTGGTCGAGTAAAGCCCTTACGTGGCGGTGGCATGACCGTCGCCAACCATGATTTCCGGCCGCACCGGGCCGACCAACGACGGATCGAATCCCGTGATGCATGACCGTACCATCGCCGAACTGGCGCGGGCCCTTGCCGACGGCGAGGTCTCCAGCGTCGAATTGACCCGCGGCTTCCTCGACCGGATCGAGGCCCGCAACCCGGACAGCAACAGCTTCATCACCATCACGCGCGAGCAGGCGCTGGCCGAGGCCGAAGTGGCTGATGCGGGCCGCGCGGCCGGTCGGGCCGGCGCGCTCACCGGCGTGCCGATCGCGCACAAGGACATCTTCTGCACCGATGGTGTCCGCACCAGCTGCGGCTCGCGCATGCTCGACAATTTCGAGGCGCCCTACGACGCCACGGTCGTGCGCAACATGCGCGAGGCCGGGCTGGTCATGCTCGGCAAGACCAACATGGACGAGTTCGCGATGGGCTCGTCCAACGAGACCTCTTACTACGGCCCCGTCAACAACCCCTGGGATCCCCGGCGTGTTCCGGGCGGCTCCTCCGGCGGGTCCGCGGCCGCGGTCGCCGCGCGCCTGGCGCCCGGCGCGACCGGCACCGACACCGGCGGCTCGATCCGCCAGCCGGCGGCCATGTGCGGGCTGACCGGGCTCAAACCGACCTACGGGCGCGTGTCGCGCTTCGGCATGGTCGCCTTCGCCTCCAGCCTCGACCAGGGCGGGCCGCTGGCCCGGACGGCCGAGGACTGCGCGCTCATGCTGGGCGCGATGGCGGGCTTCGACCCGAACGACTCCACCAGCATCGATCGCCCGGTCGACGACTACGCCGGCGCCCTCGACGGCGTCAGCCTGCAGGGCCTGAAGGTGGGCCTGCCGAAGGAATACTTCGGTGAGGGCATGAGCGAGGGGGTGCGCGGTGTGGTCGATGGCGTCGCCGAGCGGCTGCGCGAGCTCGGCGCGGAACCGGTCGAGATCTCGCTGGCGCACACGGATCTGTCGGTGCCGGCGTACTACGTGGTCGCGCCGGCCGAGGCGTCGTCGAACCTCTCGCGTTTCGACGGCGTGCGCTACGGCTACCGCTGCGAGGAGGCGAAGAACATCCTCGATCTCTACGAGCGCTCGCGCGGCGAGGGCTTCGGCGCCGAGGTCAAGCGCCGCATCATGGTCGGGACCTATGCGCTGTCGGCCGGCTACTTCGATGCCTATTACCTCAAGGCGCAGAAGATCCGCCAGCTCATCAGCGAGGATTTCCGCAAGGCGTTCGAGCAGGTCGACGTGATCCTCGGCCCGACCTCACCGACGACCGCCTTCCCGATCGGCGAGCGCAGCGACGATCCGGTCGCCATGTACATGTCGGACGTCTACACCATCGCCGTCAACCTGGCCGGGCTCCCGGCGCTGTCGATGCCCGCCGGTTTTGCCGACGGGCTGCCGGTAGGCGTCCAGCTCATCGGCAACCACTTCGACGAGGGCCGCCTGCTCGGGGTCGCTCACCAGTATCAGCAGGCCACCGATCACCACCGCCAGGTTCCGGCGGGCGTGAACGACTGAACGGGGTGAGGGCAATCATGCAGTGGGAAACCGTCATCGGGCTGGAGATCCACGCCCAGCTCGCGACCAACAGCAAGATCTTCTCGGGCGCCTCGACGCGGTTCGGCAATGAGCCGAACCGCCAGGCCTGCCCGGTCGACCTCGGCCTGCCCGGCGTGCTGCCGGTGCTCAACGAAGGCGCCGTCGCCATGGCCGTGCGCCTCGGGCTCGGCATCGGTGCCGACATCGCCGGGCGCTCGGTGTTCGCGCGCAAGAACTACTTCTACCCGGACCTGCCCAAGGGCTACCAGATTTCGCAGTATGAGATCCCGGTGGTCGGCACCGGGCAGCTCGAGATCGCCCTCGACGATGGCACGGTCAAGACCATCGGCGTCACGCGCGCGCACCTGGAGGAGGACGCCGGCAAGTCCCTGCACGAGGACTTCCACGGCATGACCGGGATCGACCTCAATCGCGCCGGCACCCCGCTGCTGGAGATCGTCTCCGAGCCGGATATGCGCTCGCCGGCGGAGGCCGTCGCCTACGCCAAGAAGATCCGCACGCTGGTACGCTATCTCGGCATCTGCGACGGCAACATGCAGGAGGGCTCGCTGCGCGTCGACGCCAACGTCTCCATCCGGCCCGCCGGCTCGCAGGAGTTCGGCACGCGCGCGGAGATCAAGAACGTCAACTCGTTCCGTTTCCTCGAGAAGGCGCTCAACTTCGAGATCGAGCGCCAGCGCGAGATCCTGGAGGACGGCGGTACCGTCCAGCAGGAAACGCGCCTCTACGACGCCAACGCCGACGAGACGCGCTCGATGCGCACCAAGGAAGAGGCGAACGACTACCGCTACTTCCCTGATCCGGATCTGCTGCCACTGGAAGTGGACCAGGCCTTCATCGAAAGCGTGCGCGTCGAGCTCCCGGAACTGCCGGATGAAAAGCGCGATCGCTTCATCAGCGAATATGGCCTGCCGGTCTACGACGCCAACGTCCTGACCGCCTCGCGCGAGCTGGCCGATTACTACGAGGCGACGGTCGCGGCGGCCGGCGGCGCGCCCAAGGTCGGGGCCAACTGGGTCATGTCCGAGCTCGGCGGCGTACTGAACGCGCAGGGGCTCGATATCAGCGACAGCCCCGTCTCGGCCCAGGCGCTCGGCGGCCTGATCCAGCGCATCCAGGACCAGACCATCTCCGGCAAGATCGCCAAGCAGGTGTTCGAGGCCATGGTCGCCGGCGAGGGCGATGCCGACGGCGTTATCGAGGCCAAGGGGCTGAAGCAGATCACCGATACCGGCGAGATCGAGCGCATGATCGACGAGGTCGTCGATGCCAACCCCGGCCAGGTCGAGCAGTACCGCGCCGGCAAGGACAAGGTGCTCGGCTGGTTCGTCGGCCAGGTCATGAAGGCCTCGCGCGGCAAGGCAAACCCGGAGCAGGTGAACCAGCTGCTGCGCCAGAAGCTCGACGCCTGAGGCGCGCGCGTCAGGCGCGCGGGCACGTGGGCCGGCTTGCGACCAACGGGAGCCAGCCGGCGGGCCACGTTTCGGTTTTGTCGAATGGGTGCCGGCTGTTGCCTGACGGCAAAAGCCGGCCTACGCCTTTGGGCAGAACCGGCGTGACAGTCAGCGATCCGACTCCGGCGTCCGTGCGATGGCGATCAGACCGCGCCTCTTGCCGTAACCCGAGCTGCGCGGACATTGACAGGACTGTGCCTGCCGCAGATTCTGTCCCCCGGTCCGGCAGCCGCTGGCCCGTGACTTTTCCTGTCCCCATACCCCTGAGGATTTCCCGCTCCCGATGAACGTCAGCCTCACACAGCGCGAATACCGGCTCCTGCTCGACCTGCTGCTCGCGGCCGATTGGGTGATCCACGGACACCGCCCGGAAGAGACCGCGGAAGGCGAGCCCTACCGCATGGTGATCCAGAAGCTCCTCTCGGTAGCCCCCGATTTCGATCTCGGGGACCTCGTGGAGATCGACAGCGAGCACAACCAGTACCGGCCGACGCGCAAGCTCGAGGACGAGACCGGCGCCTGGAAGCTGCTGGACGAATACGACGACCGGGCATTCTGGGAGGAACTCATCGTGCGCATGGCCGAACGCGATGTCGCCGCCATGCCCGGCAAGGGCGACGTCTCGTCCATGTCGCAGGATGAGTACGAGCGGCTGGTCGGCCCGCTGGAGGAGAAATACGCCGGGGAGTTCCATGCCAACGGGATTGAGCGGTTGACCTTGCGGAACAGTTGATCCTTCCCGGGCTTGGTCCGATGCCCGCCCGCAAGGTTTTCGTCAAGGCGACTCCTGCGCAGCGGCTGGCATAGCCCTGTAGGAGCGAGCTTGCTCGCGAACCGGCGTCGGTTCGCAGTCCGCTATCTCCCTGCGCCGATGTTCTCCTGTCCGGGGACGTGGCGTGGGTTTCGCCCGCGGACAGCGGGCGAAACCCGCCACGACTCCAAAAGAGAAAACACCGACACCGAACCACGCAGGCTGAAAGGAGACGTTAACGACGCCGACACGCAGATGTCGGGTTAAAACACGACCTACAGCGGACGCCGAAGTTGTCCGTTGAATCCCGCCCGCGAGGCTGGGCCACCGCGTTCCTATCGCGACGCCTTCCCGGAAGTGAACCGTGGCAACCCCGCTTCGTCGAGATGGGTCTCGACAGCGGTAAGCCCCTCGCCGGCGAACAACGCCGCGACCGCCTCCCCCTGATCCATCCCGTGCTCGACCACCACGAGCCCACCCGGGGCGAGATGATGCGGCGCCCCGGCGGCGATCTCGCGCAGGGCGTCGAGGCCGTCGGCGCCGCCATCGAGCGCGCCGACGGGTTCGAAACGGACGTCGCCGGCGGCGAGATGCGGGTCACCGGTGCGGACATAGGGCGGGTTGGAGACGATCACGTCGAAACGCCGGGGCCCAAGCGGTCCGAACCAGCTGCCTGCCTGGAATTCAATATTGACGACGCCGTGGCGGGCGGCATTCGCCCGGGCGAGGTCCAGCGCGGGGCCTGCGGCCTCGACGGCCGTGACGCGGGCATCGGGGCGTTCATGCGCGAGCGCCACGGCGATGCAGCCGCTGCCGGTGCCGAGATCGAGCACGCGTGGTTCGGTCACCGCACTCGCCCGCAGATGATCGAGCGCCGCGCGCACCAGGCCCTCGGTCTCCGGTCGCGGGATGAGTACGTCCGGCGAGACCATGAACGCCAGCGACCAGAATTCGCGCTCGCCCAGCAGGTAGGCGATGGGCTCGCCCGCCGCCCGCCTTGCGATCCGCTGGTCGTAGCGCTCGGCAACGCCGGGGTCGAGTTCCGCCTCCGGCCAGGCGTGCAGCCAAGTGCGCGCTCGCTCGAGCGTGGCCGCGAGCAGCAGTTCGGCGTCGAGCCGCGCGGTCGGCGAAGCGGTCAGGCGGGCGCGGGCGGCGGCCAGGGCCGCGTCCACGCGGGTCATCCGTCGCCCATGCTGGCCAGCTGATCGGCCTGGTGTTCCGCCCACAGCGGCTCGACCACGAGATCCAGATCGCCCGCCAGCACGTCCTCGATCCGGTAGAGCGTCAGGTTGACCCGGTGATCGGTGATGCGCCCCTGCGGGAAATTGTAGGTGCGGATGCGCTCGGAGCGGTCGCCGGAGCCGACCTGCAGGCGGCGCTCGGTCTCCTGCTCGGCGGCCTGCTCGGCCTCCTTGTCGGCCGTCAGGCGCGCCTGCAGGAAGGCGAGCGCCTTGGCCCGGTTCTTGTGCTGCGAACGCTCGTCCTGGCATTCGACGACGATGCCGGTCGGCAGATGCGTCATGCGCACCGCCGAGTCCGTCTTGTTGACGTGCTGCCCGCCGGCACCGGCCGCGCGGAAGGTGTCGACGCGCAGCTCCTTCGGGTCGATCTCGACCTCCTCGATCGCTTCCGGGACAGGCAGCACGGCCACCGTTGCCGCCGAGGTGTGGATGCGCCCCTGCGATTCCGTCTCGGGGACGCGCTGGACCCGGTGGGCCCCGGATTCGAACTTGAGGTGCGAGAACACCGCGCGCCCGGAGAGTTTCGCGATCAGTTCCTTGTAACCGCCGTGCTCGCCCTCGTGTGCCGAGAGGATCTCCACCGTCCAGCCCTTGCGCTCGGCATAGCGCAGGTACATGCGGTACAGGTCGCCCGCGAACAGCGCGGCCTCGTCGCCGCCGGTGCCGGCGCGGATCTCGAGATAGACGTCGGCGCGGTCGCGCGGGTCCTTCGGCACTAGCAGGCGCTGGAGCCCGTTCTCCAGTTCCTCGATCCGCTGCTCGGCGGTCTCGATCTCCTCGGTGGCCATCGCGCGCATGTCGCTGTCGCTCTCGGCGGCGAGCATTTCCCGGGTGGACGCCAGCTCATCCTGGGCCGAGCGCCAGGCCTCGAACTGCGTAACCAGGTCCGTCGTCCAGGCGTACTCCTGCGACAGTTCGCGGAAGCGCTGGTTGTCCTCGATCACCGACGGGTCGGCGAGCAGGCGCTCGATCTCCTCGTGGCGCTCGCACACCTGCTGCAGGCGATTGCGGATCGATTCCCTCATTGCGAATCCCCGTCCAGGCCCAGCAGTTCGCGGGCCGCATCGATGACGTCGGTACGTTCCTCGCGCCCGGCGCGGCGCAGACCGACCGTCGGGTCATGGATCAGGCGCCGGGTGAGGGTGCGCGCGAGGAACGCCAGCGCCTCCTCGGGGTCCTCGCCGCGTTCCAGCATGCGCCGGGCCTGCTCGAGGGTGCGTTCACGGACCTGGTCGGCCTGTTCGCGGTAACTGCGTATGGTGCCCACGGCATCGAGTGAACGTTGCCACGCCAGAAAGGTCTCAACCTGACGCTCGATGATGTCCTCGGCCTCGGAGGCGGCCTCCCGGCGCGCGGCCATGTTCTCCTCGATGACACCGCGCAGATCGTCGACGGTGTACAGGAAGACGTCGTTCAGGCGCCCGATCTCGGGTTCGATGTCACGCGGCACGGCGATATCGACCATGAATATGGGCCGGTGGCGCCGGCGTTTGAGGGCCTGCTCGACTGCCCCCTTGCCGAGAATCGGCAGGGTGCTCGCGGTCGACGAGATCACGATGTCGGCGTCATGCAGGACATCGGGGATCTGGGCCAGGCCGATGCCGTCGCCGCCGAAGGACTCGGCGAGGTGGATCGCGCGCTGGGCGTCGCGATTGGCGACCGTCAGGCGCCGCAGGCCGGCGCCATGGAGGTGGCGGCCGGCCAGTTCGATGGTCTCGCCGGCCCCGATCAGCAGCGCCCGCAGCGACGACAGATCGCCGAAGATCTGGCGCGCCAGGGTGGTGGCCGCAAACGCAACGGAGACCGGACTGGCTCCGATCGCCGTCTCCGTGCGAACCTCCTTGGAGACCGCGAACGCATGCTGGAACAGTTTCCCGAGTTCGGTGCCCACGGCGTCATGGGTGGCGGCGGCGCGCCAGGCGTCCTTGAGCTGGCCGGCGATCTGGGGCTCGCCCAGGATCAGCGAGTCGAGGCCGGAGGCGACGCGCAGCAGGTGGCGGACCGCGTCGGCGTCGCGGCGCTCGTACAGGCATGGGGTCACCGCGGACGGGTCCGCGCCATGCCAGCCGTGGAACCACTCGATGATCGCGCCGCTATCGGTGTCCGGGCTGTCCAGCGCACAATAGAGTTCTGTACGATTGCAGGTCGAGACGATCGCCGCCTCCTCGACGCCGGCAAGCGCCATGAGCCCGCCCAGCGCCTGCTCCAGCCCACTCGGCTCGAACACGACGTGCTCGCGGATCTCGACCGGCGCGGTCGTATGATTCAGGCCAACGACAAGAAGGGGCATCTAGTATGGGGAGCGCCACAAACACGCGATTCTCGTCCATTGGCCCCGCAGTGACAACCAGACGTCGCATTTCGCGGCGTGGCAATGACATCGGATGAATCCCATGGTGCGAATCCCGTCCATCCTGCGAGCGGTCTCGCTGCTCCCGTTTCTGCTGCTCGCGGCCTGTGCGACGGCGCCGGACGGGGGCAAGCCGGCGGAGGACGCGCAGCCCGAGGAGCAGTCCACGACCGAACCGGAGCGCGACGACGAACCGGGCACCGGGGAGGAAGATACCGCCGAGACCGCGGCGGCCGAGGACGAGCAGCGCCGCGAGCCGCAGCGGCGGGGGCTGCACGGCGAGAGCCTGTACCGCCTGCTGGTGGCGGATTTCGCGGGCCGGCGCGGGGACGTCGGTCTGGCGCTGCAGGGCTATCTGGAGACCGCGCGGGAAGAAAATGACCCGCGCATCGCGGAGCGGGCCGCGCGCCTCGCCGTGTATGCGGGGCGCATGGACGCGGCGCTCGAGGCCGGGCGCCGCTGGGCCGAACTCGCGCCGGACAGCCGCGAGGCGCATTCGACGCTCGCCAGGCTCCATCTGCGTGAGGGCCATACCGACGATGCCCTCGTGCACCTGCGCCGCGTGATTACGCTCACCGATGGCGGCGTCGAAGACGGGCTGCGCGAGGTCGCGGCGCTGCTCGACGGCGCCGAGCGCCCGGAGGCGGCCCTGCCGGTGGCGTCCCGACTCGCGGATGAATACGCCGACCGGGCGATCGCCCAGGTGATGGTCGCCGATCTCGCTCATCGCGCCGGCGATGGGGCCGAGGCGCTCGCCGCCGTCGAGCGCGCGCTGGAACGGGACTCGTCTCTCACGCGGGCGCTGGTGCTGCGGGCCCGGATCCTGCTCGAGCGTGGTCGCACCGAGGAGGCGTTCGCCGGGCTCGAGGCGGCCGTCGAAGAGGCACCGGATGATCGCCGCCTCGCACTCGGCTACGTCCGCCTGCTGGTGGAGGCCGAACGCCACGAGGCGGCGGTGCCGGCCATGCAGCGGACCTTTGAGCGCTTCGGCGACAATGCCTCGGCCGTCTACACGCTCGGGCTGCAGGCCATGCAGATCGAGGCATGGGACGACGCCAGAATCTACCTGCAGCGCCTGGTGGCCATGGATGCCCGCACCGGCTCCGCCCATTACTACCTCGGCCGCATCGCCGAGCAGGAGGGTGACTGCACCGGGGCGCTGCGCCACTACATCAAGGTCGGCCGGGGCGATCACCGCTTCGATGCCGAGTTGCGTGCGGCGGTGTGCATGGCCGAGGTCGACCGCATCGATGAGGCCAGGCTCCACCTGGAGCGCCTCGCCTCGCGCTACCGCGACGAGCAGCCGAGCGCGCAGATCACCCTGACACGTGCGCGCGTCGAGCGGATCGCCGAGAACCCGGATCGCGCCCTGGATGTCATGGGGAATGCTGTCGAGCGCCGCCCGGACTCGGTCGAGCTGCGCTATAACCGCGCGCTGATGGCGGCCGAGATGGACCGGTTCGAGTTGGCCCGTTCTGATCTCCGGCACATCCTCGACCAGGAGCCCGACAACGCCCGCGCCCTGAACGCGCTCGGGTACATGCTCGCCGATCGCGATATGCAGCTGCAGGAGGCGCGCTCCATGATCGAGCGGGCGCTGGAGCAGAACCCCGAGGATGCCGCCACGCTCGACAGCATGGGCTGGGTGCTCTACCGCCTGGGGCAGCCGGAGGCGGCACTGGAATACCTGCGCTCGGCCTGGGAGCGCAGCCGCGATGCCGAGATCGCCGCCCACCTGGGCGAGGTCCTGTGGGCGACCGGGGCCCGCGACGAGGCGCGCGCCATCTGGGATGAGGGCCGCGAGCTCGGCAACGGCGGTTCTGTGCTCAAGGAGACCGTCGAGCGGCTTGATCCATGATGGCGGGGCGCTGCAGGATCGCCGTACTGTGCGTGTGCACCACGCTGCTCGCCGCCTGTGCGACCGGGCCGCGGTCGGTACCCGGGGACCGGGAAGTGGCGTGGTCTGAGCAGCGCGAGCGGCTGGAGGCGCTGTCCGGCTGGCGGGCAAAAGGGCGTCTCGCCGTGCGCACCCCGGACGATGCCGGCAATGCGAACTTCGTCTGGGTCGAGGCGGGGGATGAGCATTTCCGCCTCCGCCTCGAGGGCCCGCTCGGCCAAGGCGGCGGCCGCCTGGTCGTGGATGGCGAGCAGGCCGTTTTGACCACCGGCAACGGCCAGCGCTTCGCCGGTGCGGATGCCGGCCGCCTGCTCGACGAACTCTACGGCTGGGATATCCCGGTTACAGGCCTGCGCCATTGGCTGCTCGGCCTGCCGGGGGCCGATGCGGATTACGAACTGGACCGGTTTGGCCGCATCACCAACCTGGACTGGCGGGGCTGGCGCATCGAATACCGCCGTTACCGCCAGGTGGGCGATCTCGACCTGCCCGCGACACTGGTCGCGAGCAACGCCGATTCCGCCACCGAGATCCGGGTCGCGATCGATCAGTGGGAGCCGCAGAGTAATGAACAGGCGCCATCGGAGGAGGGTTCGACCGTACCGCTGATGGGAGGCTGAGCGCATGTCGTCGGCGGATACGCGTCGGGATCGCGGGCACTGGAGCTGCGGCTGGCCCGCGCCGGCGAAGCTGAATCTGTTCCTGCACATCACTGGCCAGCGCGCCGACGGCTATCATGCGCTGCAGACGCTGTTCCAGTTCCTCGATCACGGCGATTCGCTCGCCTTCCGGCTGCGCGCCGACGCGGGCATACGCCGGCTTGGCGGTATGGCGGCGGTCGCCCCGGAAGACGACCTCGCCATCCGGGCCGCGCGCGCCCTGCAGGCGGCCGCCGGCATCGATGCCGGCGCCGATATTGCCATCACCAAGCAGATCCCGGCCGGCGGCGGCCTCGGCGGCGGCAGTTCCGACGCCGCGACGACGCTGGTTGCGCTGAATCGGCTTTGGGGCGCCGGGCTGTCGCCGGCCAGGCTCGCGCAGATCGGGCTCGGCCTCGGCTCCGACGTGCCGGTCTTCGTCCACGGCCGGGCCGCCTGGGCGGAAGGGGTCGGCGAGGAGCTGGAGCCGGTGGAGCCGCGTGAGCCCTGGTATCTGGTGATCGTACCGCCGGTCGAGGTCTCGACCGGGGCGTTGTTCGGGGCGCCCGAATTGACACGCGATTGTCCTCCGATGACAATGCGCGACTTTCTCGCGGGCGGCGGCGGCAATGTGTTCCAGTTGCCGGTGCGCCACCGCTACCCGGAGGTGGCCGAAGCGCTAGACTGGTTGTCGGCGCAGGGCATGAAGCCGCGGCTGACGGGGACCGGCGCCAGCGTGTTCGGCGCCTGCGGCAGCGAGCCGGAAGCCCGCGCCGCCCGCGCGCGCATGCCGGCGGGCTGGTACGGTTTTACCGCCCGCGGCAGCAACCGCTCGCGACTGGCGACCCGAATGACGGCGCTGGCCGAACGCGAAAGCTGAAAACCGGACAACTGGGCCGTAGCCAAGCGGTAAGGCAACGGGTTTTGATCCCGTGATGCGCAGGTTCGAATCCTGCCGGCCCAGCCAAAATATTGAAGGGCGGCGGGTTTTGATCCCGTGATGCGCAGGTTCGACGGATTCGCCGGGAGCGAGTCCGCGCGAGCGAAGCGAGTCCCGAAGGGATGCGGCCTATGGATGGGCCGCGCCATCCTGCCGGCCCAGCCAAATCATGAAGGGCGGCGCCGACAGGATTGGCGCGGCCCGTAACAGACAGTCGTACGACAGTCGCGTGAGATCCGGTCGAACCGGAGTGCGGCGGTCAGCACCCAGATTCTTCGCAAGCCGGAAGGCCCGCCCGTGTCCGAATCGTCCATGATGGTGTTTGCCGGGAACGCTAACCCGGATCTCGCCCAGGCTGTCTGTAACCACCTGAACCTCCCGCTCGGCAAGGCCAATGTCGGGTCTTTCAGTGATGGTGAAACGACGGTCGAGGTGCTGGAGAACGTACGCGGACGGGATGCCTTCATCGTCCAGTCCACCTGCCAGCCCACCAACGACAACATGATGGAGATCCTGCTCCTGTGCGACGCGCTGCGGCGCGCCTCGGTCGAGCGGATCACCGCGGTGGTGCCGTATTTCGGCTACTCGCGCCAGGACCGGCGCATCCGCCACCAGCGCGTGCCCGTCAGCGCGAAGGTCGTCGCCAATATACTCTGCACGGCCGGCATCGACCGCCTGCTCACGGTCGACCTGCACGCGGACCAGATCCAGGGGTTTTTCGATATCCCGGTGGACAACGTCTACGCGTCGCCACTGCTGCTGGGCGATATCTGGCGCCAGAAGCACCCGAACATCGTGGTCGTCTCACCGGACGTCGGCGGCGTGGTCCGGGCGCGGGCGGTGGCCAAGCGCCTCGATGACTCGGATCTGGCGATCATCGACAAACGGCGCCCGCGCGCGAACGAGTCCGAGGTCATGCACATCATCGGTGACGTGCGCGACCGCACCTGCATCATCATCGATGACCTGGTCGATACCGCCGGCACGCTGTGCCAGGCGGCGAAAGCGCTCAAGGAGCACGGCGCCCGTGCCGTCGTCGCGTACGCGACCCATCCGGTCCTGTCGGGGCCGGCGGTCGAGCGCATCGACAACTCGACGATCGATGAACTGGTCGTCACGGACACCATCCCCCTGAGTGAGGCCGCGGCCGCGAGCCCGCGGATCCGGCAGCTCGGCGTGGCCGAGCTGCTTGCGGAGACCCTCCGGCGCGTACATCGCGAGGAGTCGGTGTCCTCGCTGTACGTCGACTGACGTAAACAGCGGACGGGTTGGTTTGCCGGCGTCCGTAGGCCGGGTTGCGACCGAAGGGAGACAGCCGGCAGCCGGCCCCGAACGGTTGAAACAGGATTTTCCAACAGTCGTCACTGGTCGCGGTGGCGGCGACCGCCTCTTCCATGGGGGAAGGGCGCGGTTTTTCACGTAACGTAGAGAGAGTACTGCCATGAGTGGTGACATCGAGTTCACGCTGGAAGCGCAGTCTCGCGAGGACGTGGGGAAGGGTGCGAGCCGCCGCCTGCGTCGCGAGAAGAAAGTCCCGGCTGTGGTTTATGGTGGCGGCAAGGACGCGCAGTCCCTGACGCTCAACCACAACGAGGTCTGGCGCAAGCTCCAGTTCGAAGCCTTCTTCTCCCATATCATCACGCTCCAGATCGACGGCAAGCACAAGCAGCAGGCCATCGTGCGTGATCTCCAGCGGCATCCGTTCAAGCCGCTGATCGGGCATATGGACTTCCAGCGCATCGTCGCCGACCAGGAACTCCAGGTCCGTGTGCCGCTGCACTACATGAACGAGGAAGAGTCCGTCGGCGTGCGCATGAACGGCGGCGAAATCAGCCACCTCGAGTCCGAGGTGCTGGTGGCCTGTCTGCCGAAGCATCTGCCCGAGTACATCGAGGTGGATCTCGCCAACCTGGACGTGGGCGACACCCTCCACATGTCCGATATCCAGCTGCCCGAGGGCGTGCGCCTGGTCGATCTGGATCATGGCGAGGAATACGATCGCGGTATCGTCTCCTGCCATATGCCGCGCGTGACGACCGATCAAGACCTCGAGGAAGAGGTGCCGGAAGGCGAAGAAGCGGCCGAGGGCGAGGAGGCATCCGGCGAGGACTCCGGCGGCGACGCCGGCGAGAAGTCGGACGACTCCGAAGCGGACAAGGGCTGATCCGGGGCCGGCCCGGCCGTCCCCGGAGCGCATACCGTGGCGGGCGCGCGTGCGACGTTCCGGCTCGTGGCCGGGCTCGGCAACGTCGGCGCGCGCTATGCCGGGACCCGGCACAACGCCGGGTTCTGGTATGCGGATGCCCTCGCGCATCGTCTGCGGGCCGACTTCCGGTCCGACCGCAAGGCCCAGGGCGAACTCGCGAAGGCCGCCGTCGACGGTGGTGATCTGCGCCTGCTCAAGCCCGCTACCCTGATGAACCACAGCGGTCGCTCGGTCGCCGCCGTGGCCCGATTCCACAAGCTCGCGGTGGCCGATGTACTGGTCGCCCACGACGACATGGATCTGCCCGCCGGCACGGTGCGCCTGAAGTATGGCGGCGGCCATGGCGGCCACAACGGCCTGCGCGATATCGACGCGCATCTCGGCTCGCGCGATTACTGGCGCCTGCGTATCGGCGTGGGTCATCCGGGCGACCGCGGCGGCGTCATCGATTACGTGCTGACGCGGCCATCGCCGGACGAACGGCGTGCCATCGAGGACGCCCTTGAGCGCGTGGTGGACGAGACTGATCGCCTGTTCGTCGATGGCGACGTCGAAGCGGCCATGAATGCCCTGCACACGCGCGGCTGATCCTTCCTGACGGAGTAACCACATGGGTTTCAAGTGCGGCATCGTCGGCCTGCCGAACGTCGGCAAGTCGACGCTGTTCAATGCGCTCACGGCGAACGGTATCGCCGCGGAGAATTATCCCTTCTGCACGATCGATCCGAACGTCGGGATCGTGGCGGTGCCCGATCCGCGCCTCGACCAGCTCGCGGCGATCGCGAAACCGCAGGAGGTCATCCCCACGACGATCGAATTCGTCGATATCGCCGGCCTCGTCGCGGGCGCTTCGAAGGGCGAGGGGCTCGGCAACCAGTTCCTCGCCAACATCCGCGAGACGGACGCGGTGGTCCAGGTCGTGCGCTGTTTCGAAGACGATGACGTCATCCACGTCAGCGGCCGGGTGGATCCGGTGAGCGATATCGAGACCATCGCCACGGAGCTTCTGCTCGCCGACATGGATACCCTGGCCCGCGCGGTCGAGCGCGCCGCCAAGGCCGCGCGCTCGCAGGACAAATCGGCCATCGCGCGGCATCGGTTCCTGGAGGACCTCAAGGCCCACGTGGACGCCGGCGAACCCGCACGGACGTTCGAGGTGCCGGACGATCAGCAGGGCAACTTCCGCGAACTGCACCTGATCACCGCCAAGCCGGTGATGTATATCGCCAACGTCGACGAGGACGGTTTCGACGACAACCCGAAGCTCGAGGCGGTACGGGAGACGGCCGCGCACGAGGGGGCGATCGTCGTGCCGGTGTGCGCGAAGATCGAGGCGGAGCTCGCGCAGCTCGAGTCCGAAGAACAGGCCGAGTTCCTCGGCGAGCTGGGCCTGGATGAGCCCGGCCTCAACCGCGTGATCCGTGGCGGCTACGACCTGCTGGGGCTGCAGACCTTCTTCACCTGCGGGCCGAAAGAGGTACGGGCCTGGACGGTCGCGAAGGGTGCAACGGCGCCGCAGGCCGCCGGCGAGATCCACTCCGACATGCAGCGCGGCTTCATCCGCGCCGAGGTGACCGCGTTCGACGACTTCGTCGCCCACGGCGGCGAGCAGGGCGCGAAGGATGCCGGGCGCTGGCGCCTGGAGGGCAAGCAGTACGTCATGCACGAGGGCGACGTCTGCCACTTCCGCTTCAACGTCTGACGCGGCCGGCCGGCTAAAAACCATCTCTCGCAGAGGCGCGGAGCCCGCAGAGGGTAGGCCGGCTTGCGACCAGCGGGAGCCAGTCGGCACCTCGGGGGGAAGTCTTGACACTCCGACGACCTGACGCCAGAATCTCGCGCCTGTCGTGGCGATGTAGCTCAGTCGGTTAGAGCACAGCATTCATAATGCTGGTGTCGCTGGTTCAAGTCCAGCCATCGCCACCACCTATTCCCGCCGCCGATTTCGCCCGATCCCGGCACCGAAGAGAGGGAAACGGTCCGGCTGAGTAGCCCGGATCACACGGCGCCCGTAGCCCGGATGCAGCCGAAGGCGGAATCCGGGAGACCCTCCAATCGCGTGTGGCCGCTCAGCGCGGCGTGGCGCGGTACGCGGTCGGCTCCAGCCGGAAGCGTTCATGCAGCGAGCCATTGATCGCGTACAGCCGCGGGAAGTCCCGGAACGCGAACACGCGGTAGAGCCAGAAGTGCTCATGGTGGGTCGCCGCCATGGCGATCTCATTCGCGCTGACAAAAAACGGGGTTTCCCGCCGGTAGCGCGTGGTCTTGACCTTGATGTATCGGTCGCGCCCATCGGCGTCGTACGAATGGATGTCGAAACCTCCACCCGCACCCTGTTCCGCGGAAACGTGCTCGATGGCGTCCGCGTACACGGCGGCACCGGCCTCGCGCAGGCGCTCGATCTCATACTGGATCACGAACAGCTCGCCCGCCCACGCGAGCGAGTGATTGCGCTGCTCGCGTGCAAGGAAATCGATGCCCGAGATCGCGGTGCCGGCCGAGCTGTCGGCACCGATCTCGGGGATGTCGCCGGGTTCGGGCGCGCGGCTCGCGATCTCCTCGAGCCCGCGGCCGCCGAGATCCGGCACGATCCCCGAGGGGGCGTCGACATCCGCCTCCATCAGGCGCAGCAGTTCCGGGTGATTGCGCAGATAGAAGGCCACCGCCTCGCGCATGCGGGACGGGAAATACGATACCGGCCGGTAAGCGCTCAGGAACGGCAGCCCCTGTTCGACCAAGACCGCGGCGATCTGGCGACAGGCCGTTTCCGTGCCGCCTTTGTCACCGCTACCGTTGTCTCGCGCAAACACGCGGCGCCGATGGCTGCGGCCGCGCAGTTCGCCCTCGAGCATGGAGAAATACGCCCGTACGAGCGCGCGGATCTGGTTGTCGCTCCGTGGCGAGTCGCCGACTGACATCGTGGGACGGTCCTGAACCGAGGCCATCCGTTTCCTCCCCCATGGCTGGCCGAATGCGGTGTCGGGTCTCTAACAGCCGCTGTGGGCGCGGCGCTCGCGCGCTCCCGTCCGATATTCCCGGGTGGTGAAGAGGATCCTGTCGACCGGGCGCCGAAATCTCAGGGGACCATACTACTGCAATGGCCAGGGCTACGGGAAATGACGGCATTTCGGGCGCCGTGCCCGGTCCATGGATGTCGCACGCGCGGTGGGCCGTAACCAGCGGCCCCGCGCTCAGTGCTGGCGGCGACGCATGATATAGCGCCCGTCTTCGAAGCGGTCGAAGAACTCCCCGAGGGCGGGGTGTTCGACCTGGCCGCCCACGGGGTCGGTTTCGAGATTGCGCTCGGCAACGTAGGTCGAATGCATACCGCCATCGACCAGCACGTGATACCACGGCGCGTCTTTCGGAGGTCGGCTGCGGGCCATCAGCTCATACCATTCCTCCGAGCCGCTATACGTCGCGTCCACGTCGACAATGACGCCACGGTAGTCGAACTTGCGGTGATGGATGATTTGCCCGATACCGAATTTCGGTGTCGCCACGATGCCCCCGGGCCGTGTTGGTCTGCCTGTGGTCTTATTACTTGTTCTTCGGCAGGTACAGATCCGTGATCGTGCCTTCGCCGATCTCTGCGGCGAAGGCGACCGTCTCCGAGAGCGTCGGATGGGGATGGATCGTCAGTGAGACGTCCTGGATATCCGCGCCCATCTCCAGCGCCAGCGTCGCCTCGGCGACGAGGTCGCCCGCATGCGGGCCGGCCATGCCGGCGCCGAGGATGCGCTGCGTGTCCGGATCGTAGAGCAGCTTGGTGACGCCGTCGTCGCGGCCCATGCCCAGCGCACGCCCGGAGGCGGCCCAGGGGAAGCTGGCCTTCTCGTAGGGGATGCCTTTGTCTTTCGCCTCGTTCTCGGTCAGGCCCATCCACGCGATCTCCGGATCGGTATAGGCCACCGAGGGAATCGTGCGGGCGTCGAAGCCGGATTTCTGGCCGGCGCAGACCTCTGCTGCGACCTTGCCCTCGTGGGTGGCCTTGTGGGCGAGCATGGGCTGGCCGACGATGTCGCCGATGGCGTGGATGTGATCGACGTTGGTGCGCTGGTGTTCATCGACCGCGATGAAACCGCGCTCATCGACGCTGACGCCGGCGTTGTCGGCACCGATGTTGTGGCCGTTCGGGGTGCGGCCGACGGAGACGAGCACGCGGTCGAAGACATCGGTCTCCGCCACCTTGTCCCCCTCGAAGTGCACCTTGATGCCCTGTTTCTGGGCCTCGGCCTTCGCGACCTTCGATTTCGTATAGATATTCTCGTAGCGCGACTTGATCCGCTTCTCCAGCACCTTGACCAGATCGCGGTCGGTGCCGGGCATCAGCCCATCCGCCATCTCGCAGACCGTGACCTTCGAGCCGAGTGCATCGTAGACGCAGGCCATCTCCAGGCCGATGATGCCGCCGCCGATGACGAGAAGGCGCTTCGGGATCTCTTCGAGTTCCAGCGCGGCGGTGGAGGTCATGACCCGCTCGTCGTCCCAGGGCAGGTTTGGGATCTTGACCGACTGGGAACCCGCGGCGATGATCGCCCGCTCGAACCCGACTGTCTTCGTGCCGTCCTTCGTCTCGACGGCCACGCTGTTCGGCGAAGTGAAACCGCCGTCGCCGTGGACGACCGTCACGCCGCGCTGCTTGGCCATCGACTTGAGCCCGCCGGTGAGCTTGCCGACGACCTTGTCCTTCCAGGCGGAGAGTTTCTCCGTATCGATCTTCGGCTTGCCGAATTCGACGCCGTGCTCGCCGGCGCGCTCGGCACCGGTGATGATCTCGGCGGTGTGCAGGTAGGCCTTGGAGGGGATGCAGCCGACGTTCAGGCAGACGCCACCGAGCGAGTCATAACGCTCGACCAGAACGACCTCGAGACCGAGGTCCGCGGCGCGGAAGGCCGCGGTGTAGCCGCCCGGACCGGATCCGAGCACCAGCAACTGGCACTGGATGTCCGTATCCGAGGGCGCCGCCTTGGGTGCCGGCGCCTCTTTCTTCGCGGGGGCCTCTTTCTTCTCCGTCTCCCCGCTGTCGGTCTTTTCCGCGGGCTTCGGGGTTTCCTGCGTATCAGACTCGGCGCCGTCGTTGTCCCCGTCGTCACCATTGTCCGAGGTCGCACCGGCTTCCTCGGCCTCGAGCGTGAGGATGGTGTCGCCTTCCTTCACCTTCTGGCCGACCGACACCTTCACCTCCTTGACCTTCCCGCCTTCGGGCGCGGGGATCTCCATCGAGGCCTTGTCCGACTCGAGCGTGATCATCGAATCCTCGGCCGCGATCGAATCGCCCGGGGAAACCAGCACCTCAATGATCTCGACCTCGTCGAAATCGCCGATGTCCGGTACGGGAATATCCTTGGTCTGGCTCATGGTGGTTCCAGCGTGCAGAGCTTTGCGTTATTGGCCGAATCCGGCCCCGTGATGAGAACCACAGATGGACACAGATAAACACAGATGAGGCAGATCTGCATCGAACCGGGAGTCAGCAGCCCGCATGGCGTGTGTGTCACGGCACGGCACGCGTGCGAACGCCTCCGTCACTATCTGTGTTTCTCTGTGTCCATCTGTGGTTCTTTCCGCTTCAAATCACAACAACATCCGCCGCGTGTCCGAGAGGAGGCGGCCGACGTAGGTGGTGAAGCGGGCGGCGTCGGCGCCGTCGATGACGCGGTGATCGTAGGACAGCGACAGCGGTAGCATCAGGCGCGGGACGAATTCCTCGCCGTTCCAGACCGGCTCCGTGCTCGCCTTGGACACGCCCAGGATCGCGACCTCCGGTGCGTTGACGATCGGCGTGAACGCCGTGCCGCCGACGCCGCCGAGGCTCGATATCGAGATGCAACCGCCCTTCATCTGTTTCGGCGAGAGTTTCTTGTCGCGCGCCGCCTGGCTGATATCCATCAGTTCGCGCGCGAGATCATTCAGGCTCTTGCGATCGACGTCGCGCAGGACCGGCACGACCAGCCCATCGGGCGTGTCGACCGCCACACCGACATGGAAATACTTCTTGAAAATCAGCTTCTCGCCAGCCGGGTCGAGCGAGCTGTTGAAGCGCGGGAACTCGCGCAGCGCAGATACCATCGCCTTGATCAGGAACGAGACCAGCGTGATCTTCACGCTGCTGTCCCTGTTCTCGGCGTTCAGTTCCTTGCGGAAGGCCTCGAGATCGGTGATATCCGCCTTGTCGAACTGCGTGACGTGCGGGACCGTGACCCAGTTGCGGTGCAGGTTCTGACCGGTCAGCTTGTTGATCTTCGTCAGCGGTTTCGTCTCGATCTCGCCGAACTCGCTGAAATCGATCTCCGGCATCGGCGGCACGCCGAGACCACCACCGGCAGCGGCGGCCGGCGCCTCCATTGCCTGCTTCACGTGGGCCTTTACGTCCTCCTTGAGCACGCGCCCCTTGCGCCCGGAACCGGTCACCTGCGTGAGATCGGCCCCGAGTTCGCGCGCGAACCGGCGGACCCCGGGGGAGGCGTGGGCCTTGAGGTGTTTTTCCTGCTCGATGTGGGCGGTCGGCGAACCGCGCTCGCGCCCGGCCGGCTTCGGCGGTTCGGTCGGTTCCTCGCCCGCCGGGGCCGTATCCTTCGACGCAGCCTCTTCCTTGTTCGCGCCGGGGGCCTCGTCGTCGGCCTTTTCCGAAGTCTTCTCATCGGCGGATTCCTCCGCCGCCGGCTCCGCGTCGCCCCCATCCGAATCCGCTTCATCACCGCCGCTCGCACCTTGTTCGCCGGCCTCGAGCGTCAGAATGGTGTCGCCTTCCTTCACCTTCTGACCGACCTCCACCTTCACTTCCTTGACGGTGCCGCCCTCGGGCGCGGGGATCTCCATCGAGGCCTTGTCGGACTCGAGCGTGATCAGGGAGTCCTCCGCCTCGATCGTGTCACCCGGCGATACGAGCACCTCGATGATCTCGACCTCGTCGAAATCGCCGACGTCCGGTACGGGAATGTCCTTGGTCTGGCTCATGGCGGTTCCAGGATGCAGAGCTATGCGTTATCGGTCGAATCCGGCCTCATCGTGAGAACCACAGATGGACACAGATGAACACAGATATTGAAGGAGCCTTTGGCCCGCGTGGTGATCATTGGCAGACACCCCGCTCGGGTCGCTGACTCGTGTTTCAGTCGAGGTTTGCCTCATCTGTGTTGATCTGTGTCCATATGTGATTCTCTCGCGGAAGTCGGCCACTCACGGCGGATCGGTGGTATCAGACCGTCAGCGGATTCGGTTTTTCGGGGTCGATGCCGTACTTCTTGATGGCCTCGGTGACGCGTTTGGCCTCGATCGTGCCTTCGTCCGCCAGCGCCTTGAGCGCGGCGACGGCGACCCAGTAGCGGTCGACCTCGAAGAAGCGGCGCAGGGCCTCGCGGGTGTCGCTGCGGCCGTAGCCGTCGGTGCCGAGTACGCGGAAGCGGTTGTTGATGAACGGGCGGATCTGGTCCGGCACCGCCTTGATGTAGTCGGTCGATGCGACCACCGGGGCGTCGCAGGCGCCGAGGCACTGCTGGACCCAGCTCGTGCGCTGTTTGCGCCCCGGGTGCAGCATGTTCCAGCGATCGCAGTCGAGGCCGTCGCGGCGCAGCTCGCTGAAGCTGGTCGCGGACCAAAGGGTACTGGCCACGCCCCAGTCATCGCGCAGCAGCTCGGCGGCCTCGATGACCTCGCGGAAGATCGTGCCGCTGCCCAGCAGCTGCACTTCGGGGTGCTTCTTGTTGCCTTTCGGCTTCACCGAGTCGAACCGGTACAGGCCCTTGCGGATGCCGTCCTCGACGCCTTCGGGCATCGCCGGGTGATGGTAGTTCTCGTTCATCACCGTGATGTAGTAGAAGACGCTCTCCTGATCCTGATACATCCGGCGCAGGCCGTCCTGGATAATGACGGCGAGCTCGTAATTGAAGGTCGGGTCGTAGCTCACGCAGTTCGGGATCACCGTCATCGTGAGCTGGCTGTGCCCGTCCTCGTGCTGCAGGCCCTCGCCGTTGAGCGTCGTGCGCCCGGCGGTGCCGCCGAGCAGGAAGCCGCGTGCCTGCTGATCGCCGGCGGCCCACATGAAATCGCCGACGCGCTGATACCCGAACATCGAGTAATAGATGTAGAACGGGATCATGTTGGTCCCGTGCGTGGAGTACGCGGTGGCCGCGGCCAGCCAGTCGCACAGGGCGCCGGCCTCGTTGATGCCTTCCTCGAGGATCTGGCCCTTCTTGTCCTCGCGGTAATACATGATCGAGCCGGCGTCCTCCGGCGTGTACATCTGCCCCACGGGCGAGTAGATGCCGAGCTGGCGGAACATGCCGTCGATACCGAAGGTGCGCGCCTCGTCCGGCACGATGGGCACGATATTGGGGCCGATTTTCTTGTCGCGCGTGAGCAGCGTGAGCCCGCGCACGAAGCCCATGGTGGTCGACATCTCCCGATCGCCACTGGACTCAAGCAGGGGCTTGAAGGTGTCGAGCGTCGGTACCTTGAGCGGGGTCGCCAGCGTCTTGCGCTGGGGCAGGTACCCGCCGAGCGCCTTGCGGCGCTCCTGCATGTACTGGATTTCCTCGCTGTCGTCGCCCGGATGGAAGTACTCCGCGTTGCGGGCCGCCTCCTCGCTGATCGGGATCCGGAACCGGTCGCGCAGTTTCACCAGTTCATCGGCGTCCATCTTCTTCTGCTGGTGCGCGATCATCTGGCCTTCGCCGGCCTGACCCATGCCGTAGCCCTTCACCGTCTTGGCGAGGATGACCGTCGGCTGGCCGGTATGCTGCGTCGCCGCGTGGTAGGCGGCGTACACCTTGTGCGGATCGTGCCCGCCGCGGTTGAGGCGCCACACGTCCTCGTCGGACATGTTCGACACCATCTCCTTGAGCTTTTCGTACTTGCCGAAGAAGTTCTCGCGTACGTAGGCGCCGTCCTTCGACTTGAAGGTCTGGTACTCGCCGTCGACGGCCTCGTCCATGCGCTGGCGCAGCAGTCCGTCGCTGTCCTTCGCGAGCAGCGGGTCCCAGTAAGAGCCCCACACGACCTTGATGACGTTCCAGCCCGCGCCCCGGAAGATCGCCTCCAGCTCCTGGATGATCTTGCCGTTGCCGCGCACCGGGCCGTCGAGGCGCTGCAGATTGCAGTTGACCACGTAGACGAGGTTGTCGAGTTTCTCGCGCCCGGCCAGCGAGATCGCGCCCAGCGACTCGGGCTCGTCGACCTCGCCGTCGCCCATGAAGACCCAGACCTTGCGGTCCTGGGCGGCGGCCAGTTCGCGGTCGTTCATGTATTTCATGAACCGCGCCTGGTAGATGCCCATCATCGGCGACAGGCCCATCGACACGGTCGGGAACTGCCAGAAATCGGGCATCAGCCAGGGATGGGGATAGGAGGACAGCCCCTTGCCGTCGACCTCGTGGCGGAACTCGTCGAGCTGGTCGGTATTGAGCCGGCCCTCGAGGAATGCCCGCGCATAGATGCCGGGCGCGGAATGGCCCTGGATCATCACCAGGTCGCCGCCGTGCGAGGCGCTCGGCGCCCGGAAGAAGTGGTTGAACCCGACATCGTAGAGCGTGGCCGCGGATGCGAAGCTCGCGATATGACCGCCGATGCCCTCGCTCTTCTTGTTCGCGCGCACCACCATCGCGGTGGCATTCCAGCGGATGTACGACCGCAGCTTCCACTCGAGGTCGTGGTCGCCGGGGCTGCGCTCCTCGCGGTGCGGCGGGATCGTGTTGACGTAGCCGGTGCGCGGCGAGAACGGGATATTGATCCCCGCGCGCCGCGATTCATCGATCAGTCGCTCCAGCAGGAAGTGCGCGCGCTCGCCGCCGTCCGCCTCGATCAATGTGTCCAGCGAGTCGAGCCATTCCCGGGTTTCCTGCGGATCGATGTCGTTCTCTTCGGCCATGATGTACCTCGTAAGCGGCAGGCTCGGGGCGGGCGGGGTGGCCCGACCGCCGTCCGGCGCGCGGGCGGGTTGTCGCCCCGCTACGCGGAACCGGTTGGATTGTGCCACGCGCCCCCGCGGGGTGGCTACTTGACGCCGTCGTCCCTGCCAGGAGGGTGCCGCCCCGGCTTTGGATGCGTGCCGGCACGCGGCGGACCGGGGACCGGTGCGCCCGCGCTCTGTAGTAGAATCCCCGGTTTTCGGTCGCGGACAGCGGGAGCGAGACAAGATGGGGCAGATTCGAAAGGCCGTGCTGGCGTATTCCGGGGGGCTGGACACCTCGGTGATCCTCAAATGGCTGGAGGAGGAGTACGGCTGCGAGGTGGTAACCTTCACCGCCGACCTCGGCCAGGGCGAGGAGGTCGAGCCGGCGCGCGCCAAGGCCGAGGCGCTGGGCGTGAAGAAGATCTATATTGAGGACCTGCGCGAGGAATTCGCCGCCGATTTCGTGTTCCCGATGTTCCGGGCGAACGCGATCTATGAGGGCGAGTATCTGCTGGGCACCTCGATCGCGCGGCCGCTGATCGCCAAGCGCCTGGTCGAGATCGCGCGCGAGACCGGGGCCGATGCCATCTCGCATGGCGCCACCGGCAAGGGCAATGACCAGGTGCGCTTCGAACTGGGTGCCTATGCGCTGTCGCCCGATGTGCACGTGATCGCGCCGTGGCGCGAATGGGACCTGAACTCGCGCGAGCGGCTGCTGGCCTACGCGGAGTCGCACGGGATCCCGATTGAGAAGAAGAAGGACGGCGGCTCGCCGTACTCCATGGACGCGAACCTGCTGCATATCTCCTACGAGGGCGGCATCCTGGAGGACCCCGCCGCCGAGCCCGAGGAGGACATGTGGCTGTGGTCGGTCTCCCCCGAGAGCGCGCCCGACCAGCCGCAGTACATCGAGATCGATTTCGAGGGCGGCGACGCGGTCGCGATCGACGGCGAACGTCTGTCTCCGGCCGGGATCCTCTCCGAACTGAACCGTGTCGGCGGTGCCCACGGCATCGGCCGCCTCGATATCGTCGAGAACCGCTACGTCGGCATGAAGTCGCGCGGCTGTTACGAAACCCCGGGCGGGACCATCCTGCTCAGGGCGCACCGGGCGATCGAGTCCATCACGCTCGACCGCGAGGCGGCCCACCTCAAGGATGAATTGATGCCTCGCTACGCCGAACTGGTCTACAACGGCTACTGGTGGGCGCCCGAGCGCGAGATGCTGCAGGCGCTGATCGACCGCTCGCAGTGGCATGTCAACGGCCGCGCGCGCCTCAAGCTGTATAAAGGGGGGGTGAGTGTCGTCGGGCGCGAGTCAGTCAGCGACAGCCTGTTCGATGCGGCCGTCGCCAGCTTCGAGGATGATCGGGGTGCCTACGATCAGAAGGACGCGGAGGGCTTTATCCGCCTCAACGCCCTGCGCCTGCGGACCGCCGCGCGCAGCCGCCACGGGCGTTCCTGAACGACGCCAGCGGGCGACCGGACGCTTGAATGGTGTCTGAGCCGGGCGAAGATCGTTCGCAGAGCCTGGATCGGGCCCCGGAGCCCGACCCCGATCCGCCGCCGGGGCCGCCATCGCTGATCCTGCGCCTGGCGCGCGGGAGTTACCGGATCGCACGGCGCATCGTGATCGCAACGGTTGGCGCGACCGTCGTACTCGTCGGCGCGGTGATGTTCTTCACGCCGGGGCCGGCCGTAGTCGTGATCCCGATCGGGCTCGCGATCCTGGCCCTCGAATTCGTCTGGGCGCGGCGCCTGCTGCGCCTGTTCCGCGTCCGCGCCCGCCAGGCCGCGCGCGCCTACCGGCGCGGCGACCGCGACTACTGGCGGCGTTGGCTCTGGCCCCGCTAACCCGTGACCCCGGTGACCCGGGGCGGCGTGCACCCGCTTGGTGCGCTCAGGCCGCGGTCGCGCCATCCGGGTCGGGCGCGGTCTCGTCCTCGAGATCGGCGACCAGGCGTGGGGAGTATTCCACCGCTACGGCGCGGTCGGTATAGCTCAGCACCCCGGCGAGCCCGGCGCCGGGCCAGCAGCGTTCGGCCCTGCCCATCGCACGCGTCAGCTCCGCGATGTGGCCCCAGTTCGGACGGCCGCCGTAGACGTCGTCATGGGCCTGCACGAGCCGGATGGCGTCGCCATCGGTCGCGCGGTAGATCACCACGTCGGGGGTGCGAAGCAGCCGGATACCGTGACGCCCGCCCCGAGTGACCGCCCGAGCGCGGCCGCCCATACCGAGCGGTTGCCACTCGTCCATGGCCAGTCCGCCAGGCGCCGCCGTGTCATCGGGTGGCCTCCCGCCGCGGGCCTCGGCGGTGTCGTTGGTGTTCTGCGCGGCCGCGGCGGTCCGTCGACGCTGCAGCACCAGCAGGGCGATGAGGAGCAGCAGGGCCGCTCCCGCGGCGAGTGTCATGGGGACAGACATCAGGCGAACCTCCCTTCGGCAGTACCGGTCGCAGGCGGCGGCGATGGTGGAAATAATCGACACCGCCTGACGGTTTGTGACGAATCGTGTCAGCGCAACGCGCGGCCCGGCGCCGCGCCACTGCGTTCAACGGGTCCGCTTGCAGATGCCATGCCAGTCGCGGGCAGGGCGGTTTTCCCCGGCCGTGCGGTCGGGGCGTGGATGCGCGGAAACCGGCTGGCGAGGGACCAGCGCCGGGGTCAGACCGCCCGGCGCTCGACTTCGACGTCGAGGCAATAGCCTCGGCCCCAGACCGTAACGATGACGCGCGGCCGTGACGGCTCGGTCTCGACTTTCTTGCGCAGTCGTCGCACCTGATTGTCGATCGTGCGATCGAAGGGGCGCCCCTCGCGCCCGCAGGTCATCTTGAGGAGCTCGTCGCGCCCGAACACGCGTCCGGGATTGCGCAGGAAGACCATCAGCAGATCATATTCCGCCGGGGTCAGTTCGTGCCTCAGCTCGCCGGATGCGGATACGAGGCACTTCCTGCGGCGCTCCACGCACCACTGATCAAAGGTGATGAGCCCGGTCTCACTGGACACGGTTTCCGGCGGCGGTATCGCATGGAGCAGACGCAGGATTGCTCTGATCCGGGCGACGAGTTCGCGCGGGTTGAACGGTTTGACGACATAATCGTTCGCCCCGATTTCCAGCCCGACGACCCGGTCAGTGTCCTCGGTCTTGGCGGTCAGGAAGATCACCGGCGTCTCGCGCGTGTCACGCAGATGTCGGCAGAGTGAAATACCGTCCTCCCCGGGCATCATGATATCGAGCACGGCCAGATCGATATCATTGTCCGCGGCGATCGCTCGTGCCTGGACGGCGCTGGCGGCGGTCAGCACCTGGAACCCGTTGTGCTCCAGGTATTCCTTCAGTGAGTCGCGGATTTCCCGGTGGTCGTCGACGACCAGAATCGTAGTGACGCGTTCACTGGCCACACGCGCGCCCGGCCCGAGGTGGCCTGCCCGATTAACGCGGTTTTGGCGAGCATCTGGGTGGGAAGCCGGATGATCTTGGGTGTCCATCAGGACCTGACTCCGATCGCGAATCCGGGTAGGTCCGCGTTTTTGACATGAATGATTTGTAACCTCTTATATCGACTATTGCAAACGGATATGCGGAAAAATCGGTTTATAGACGGCGGACCAACTGCAAAATATCACGTGAACTCGTCAGAAAACCGGCAGTGGAGTCGATCCTGGCGGCTTGTCCGGTAAAGTCCGCGGGGCCGCAATTACGGGGTCATCCGGAGCGATCCGGGTGGCGCGTGGATGGACTCGCGGACGGTGCCATCGTGCACGTTATGAGTTGCGTCCGCGGTGCGATGGGTCGTGATCGATGGCGCGCCGAGTGCCCAACGTGCGCCAGGGCATTATCGGAATCCGGGCGGGGCCCTGCTGCTTGACGCTCGCCCCCGATCGTGTGCCAATGAAAACAAGCGCCGAGCGTTTTTCACGTCACTGTCGGTCAGCCACGCGCGGCGTGCGCTCCCGGCCCCGGTCGCCCATGCGGTCGTGCACTGAATTATCCGATCAACGACAACAATCGCGGAACGCGCACAGCCGCCGCGCGGTGCTGGAAAGAGGGTTTCATACATGGCCGAGATGTTCGACGCGGACCCGAAGGCCCTCCCGGCAGATTATTCCGCGATCTCGAATGAATTCGTCCACATGCTCTTCCAGAACGTCCCGCTGGTCCTCGTGCCCGCCATTGTGGTGATGGCGCTGACTGTGGGGCTGCTCTATCCGTATGTGCCGACCACCACCCTTGTGCTCTGGTCTGCCGCGGTCGTCGTGACGCTGCTCGCCCGGTGGCCGATCTACCTGGGTTATCGGCACCGGTCCGGGGACGCCTCGAGCCTCCGGCGCTGGGCCCACCTGTATACCACCGCGGCGTTCTGCGCCGGACTCACCTGGGGCCTGCTCCCGGTACTGTTCCTGGATATCCAGCAGCCGGCCGTGTTTATCGGTATCAGCGTCGTCGTGGTCGGGATATCCGCCGGGATGATCTGGTTTTACGCCTGTTGGCCGCCCGCCTTCATCGCGTTTACGACGCCCGTATTGCTTATGTACGCCCTGAGCGTCATGCGCTTCGGCGAGGCGTACACAATGATCGGCGCGATGGGTCTGGTCGTTTATGGGGTCTACATGTGGCTGGTGCTGCTCTCGTATGGCCGCTTGCGACGCAGCGTGCTGACGCAGTTCTACAACGAGCATCTCGCCAGGAGTCTCGGTGCGGAGAAAGCGCGTGCGGAAGAGGCGAATCAGGCCAAATCCCAGCTGCTGGCCGCGATCAGCCACGATCTGCGCCAGCCCCTGCAATCGATCCGGCTCTATACGGATCTGCTGCAGCAGAAATCGGCGGCCGCCGGTGTGGACGACCTGTGTGAAAAAATTGAGCACTCGGTCGGCGCGTTGACCGGGATGTTCAACCAACTCCTCGATATGACCCGCATGGACGCGCGTTCGATCGACGTCGAATTCCAGCGGGTCGAGCTTGAGCGCCTCGCGGAGCGTGTCTACTCGCAGTTCATTCCCATGGCCGACCAGAAAGGTATCGGCCTCGAGGTCGATTGCCCGGATGTATGGGCATGGGCGGATCCGGTCCTGCTTGGACGCGTCCTTGATAACCTGGTCACGAACGCGCTGCGTTACACGGAGGAGGGCGACGTCTGCGTCGTCTTCGCCCGTGTGGGCGGCTGGATCGAGATCAACGTCCTTGACTCGGGGCCGGGCATCCCGCTCGCGGAGCGTCAGCGTGTGTTCGAGGAGTTCTATCAACTGCACAACGAGTCGCGGCAGCGCAGCGAAGGACTCGGCATCGGCCTCGCCATCGTGCGGCGTCTGTGCACGCTGATGGACATCGGCGTCGAGATCATTCCGACAGAAGGGGGTGGCACGCGTGTGCGCCTGCGGCTGCCGGCCGCTGAACCCGAGCCGGTGCCGAAGGCGCAGGCGCCGTCGCCGATCGACAGCCAGCGCCTGGCTGGCCTGCACGTCATGGTCATCGAAGACGACCCGGAAGTCCGTGTCGCCATGGAGGAAACACTGGCCAGCAGCGGCTGCCACGTCTCGGGCTATGCCTGCGGCGAAACGGCGGTGGCGGGGCTGGATCCGGCCGATCCACCGGCAGCGGTGGTCTCCGACATCCGCCTGTCCGGCAATCTCGATGGACATCGCGTCGTGACGATCCTGAGCGAGCGTGTCGGGCGTGCAGTGCCCGCCGTTTTGATCACCAGTGGGCCAGCCCCCGCGGATATCGGTACCGGGGCGGAGCGCGGGCCCGAGATCCTCCTCAAACCGGTGCATGCCGATGCCCTGCTCGCGAGCGTTGCCGGTTGCGTTGGCGAGGGCTTGTGATCCCCCAATCGTGCACGATCCGGGGTTGCCGATTGGCGCGCCAGGGGGTAGCGTCCGCGTCCCGCTGCGCGCCCGACCCGGATGATGGCGTCAGCAAGGCGGTGGTGCGCCGGATTGCCGGTACCGCACCGTAGTTCGACGAGTCGCGCCCACGGGAGGCCGCCGCCATGACCCTGCTGTACGAGGCCGCCATATTTCTCGCTGCCGCGGTCGTCGCGGTGCCGCTGTTCCGCCGGATCGGCTTCGGCTCGGTGCTCGGTTATCTGGCGGCCGGCCTCGCGATCGGGCCGCACGGCTTTGGGCTGATCACCGACGTCGAGGACATCCTCAAGTTCTCCAAGATCGGCGTCGTGCTGCTGCTGTTCATCATCGGCCTCGAGCTGCAGCCGGCGCGGTTGTGGGTGCTGCGCCGCAATGTCTTCGGCCTTGGCTCGCTGCAGTTGCTCGCCTGCTCGGGGGCGCTCGGCACCGCCGCGTGGATGCTCGGGCTGTCGCCCGGTGCCGCATTGGTGGTAGGCGTGGGCCTGGCGTTCTCCTCCACGGCACTCGTGCTGCAGTCGCTGGCCGAGCGCGAGGCCCTGACCACGCGTCACGGCCGCGCCGCGTTCGCCATCCTGCTGTTCAAGTACATCGCGCTGCTGCCGCTGCTCGCGGTGCTGCCCATGCTGGGCGGCGGGGCCGACGGCCTGGAGCCGCGTGCGCTCGCGATCGACACCGTAATCAGCCTCGCCGTCATCGCCGCGATCGTGGCGGGCGGGCATGTCGCCCTGCGCCCGGTCTTCCGGCTGGTGGCGGCGACCGGCACGCACGAGACGTTCGCGGCCATGGCCCTGCTGGTGGTCATCGGTTCCGCGCTGGCGGTCGATGCGACCGGCCTGTCGATGGGCGTGGGCGCGCTGGTCGCCGGCGTGCTGCTGGCCGACTCGGAGTTCCGCCACGAAATCGAAGCGGACATCGAGCCGTTCAAGGGGCTGCTGCTCGGGCTGTTCTTCATCGCCGTGGGCATGTCGGCGGACCTCGGGCTGGTGGTCGAACAGCCGGCCGTGGTCTTCGGCCTGGCCGGCGGTCTGATCGCCATCAAGCTGGTGCTCATCTACTCGATCGGCCGAGCCTGGGGGCTCGGCGACGGCCAGGCGCGCTCGCTCGCGGCGGTCCTCCCGCAGGGCGGCGAGCTGGCCTTCGTCGTGTTCTCCTCCGCCGCCCAGGAGGGCGTGCTCAGCGCCACCGAGGTCGATTACCTGATCGCCGCGGTGACGCTGTCCATGGTCGCCACGCCGCTGACCGTGCTGTTCAACCAGCGCGTGCTGGCACCGCGGCTGGACCGCTCCGACGAGCGCATGTACGACACCATCGACACGCCCGCGCCCGGCGTGATCATCGCCGGCTTCGGGCGCTTTGGGCAGATCGTCGGGCGCGTGCTGCACAGCGCCAACGTCCCGTTCACCGCGCTGGAGATCAATCCGGTGCAGGTCGATTTCGTGCGCCGTTACGGCAACCGCCTGTATTACGGCGACGCCTCGCGCATCGATCTGCTGCGCTCCGCGGACGCCGGCGAGGCGCGCGCGTTCGTGCTCGCCATCGACGATGTCGAGGCCTCGGTGCGCACGGCCGAGGCGGTGCGTCGGCATTTCCCGAACCTGCCCATCTTCGCGCGGGCGCGGAACCGCCAGCACGCGTTCCGCCTGCGGGATCTCGGCGCCCGCATCGTCGTGCGCGAGACCTTCCCCTCGAGCCTGGAGCTGGGCGAGGGCGTGCTCGCCTGGGCGACCGGCGACGAGGAGGAGGCGCGCCAGGCGGCTGCCGGCTTCCGCGAGCACGACGAGGCGATCCTGGAGCGCCAGTACGCCGTCCATCGCGAGCGCGACGCCCTGCAGCTGTCGACCAGCCAGGCGGCGGACGAACTGGAGGGGCTGTTCGAGCGCGACGACGCCGAAGACACCACGCCGACCGATCCCGACGCCCAGCCCGACGGCGGGCGCTGAGCGCACCGCTGGCGGCCCGATGCCGCATTGCCTACCATCGGCGCGCGCCAGCGCGTGCCCGTAACCGGACCGAGCCGATGCATTACGATTTCGACGAACCGATCGATCGCCGCGACACCGCCAGCGACAAGTGGGACCGCTTCCGCGATCGCGACATCCTGCCGATGTGGGTGGCGGATATGGACTTCCGCGCGCCGCCGGCGGTACTCGATGCCCTGCACGCGCGCGTCGATCATGGCGTGTTCGGCTACACCAGCGCGCCCGACGAGCTGGTCGATGCCACCGTGGCGATGCTGCGCGCGAGTCACGGCTGGCAGGTCGAGCCGGAGTGGCTGGTCTGGCTGCCGGGGCTCGTCCCGGGCATCCATCTGACGGCCGCCGCCGTCGGTGGGCGCGGCGACGCCGTGATGACCTCCACGCCCGTCTATCCGCCGTTCCGGGCGGCGCCGGCGCGGGCGGGGCGCGAGCGCATCGAGGTGCCGCTGGCCGCCCCCGATGGGCGTATCGACTTCGACCGGCTCGAGGCGGCCGTCACCGAGCGCACGCGGCTGCTGCTGCTGTGCAACCCGCAGAACCCGACCGGGCGCGTGTATCGAAGCGAGGAACTCGAGGCGCTGGCGGCCTTCTGCGAGCGCCACGATCTGGTCATCTGCAGCGACGAAATCCACTGCGCCCTGATCCTCGACCCGGAGCGCGGCCACGTCCCGATGGCGACCCTGGGTCCGGAGATCGCACGGCGCACGATCACCCTGATGGCGCCGAGCAAGACCTACAACATCGCCGGCCTCGGCTGTTCGCTCGCGATCATCCCGGATCCCACCCTGCGCCGGCGCTTCCAGTCCGTGCGGGCCGGTTTCTTGCCCGGCGTGAACGCGCTCGGTTTCACCGCCGCGCTGGCTGCCTGGCGCGACAGCGATGACTGGCACGACGCGCTGATCGACTACCTGCGCGGCAATCGCGATCGCGTGGCCGCGGCCATCGCCGGGCATCCGCGGCTGCACATGGCCACGCCCGAGGCGACCTACCTCGCCTGGCTGGATGCGCGCGAGCTCGGCGTCGATGACCCGGCGGCCGCCGCGGAGGCCGTCGGGGTGGGCCTCTCCGACGGCGCCGACTTCGGTGCCCCCGGCTACCTGCGGCTCAACTTTGGCTGCCCCCGCGCCACGCTCGAAGAGGGCCTGCGCCGTCTGGCCCGGCTGTAGGCCGCGCGTGGCCGTGCCGTTAGACTGTCGCCCCGGCCCCCTCGCCTGATCACCATGCCCCGTTCCCCGTTGCCCGTCTTTGTCGCCCTGCTGCTGGCGCTCCTGTCGCCGCTGGCGGCGGCATCGGCCCATGCCGACGGTGCCATACCCGCGGAGGAGGTCCACCAGGCGGAAGCCCAACTCACGGCGATCAAGCAGGCGCTGGATTCCGCGGAGGCCCCGGAGCGTGCGGCCCTGCGCGAGTATCTCGGTGAGATCCCGGGCGCCCGGGATCTCGCCGCGGAATGCATCGAGCGCAACGAGAGCCGTCTGGCGAATATCGAGGAGAGCCTCGAGACACTCGGCGAATCGGGACCGCAGGAGGCCGCGGGGGTACAGCAGCAGCGGGCCAACTTCCAGCAGCAGAAGCTCGACGCCGAGAACCAGCTGCAGCTCTGCCAGGTGATCAAGCTGCGCGCCGACCAGCTGCAGGACCGCGTGACCCGCCTGCAGCAGGCCATCCTCACGGACCGGCTGGCCCTGCGTGAACAGCCCGCCTGGGAGATCATCGGGGAGAACCTGCGCGAGCCGGGGCGCCTGTGGAGTACCGCGCGCCTGTTCCTGCTGCGCGAGAGCGGCCTCGACACCCTCAACTGGATCGAGTTCATCGGCCTGCTGGGCCTCGCCCTGGTCGGCATTGGCGGCTCGCTCTATGTGCGCGCGCCGATGTTCGCAATGGCCGAACGCGTACCCGAGACCGGGACCATCGCCGCCGGCTTCCTGCGCTCGCTGCTCGCCTGCGCGGCGAACACACTGCCGGCGCTGGTCACCTCCGTGGCGGTGGCGCTGTACCTCACCGTGGTCGGCGTTCGCGAGGAGGGTTGGGCCTTCATCACGCTGCTGTCGTACGGCCTGTCCGGCTACTTCCTCTTCAGCCTGGCCGTGAGCCTGTTCCTGGCACCGTGCCCGCCGGCAAAGCCCTACCTGCCCGCTCCGGCGCCGGTCCTGCGTTCGCTGACGCGCCGCCTGCGCGTCCTCGCGATCGTGGTGCTCACGGTCTCGGTGTTCTCGGCCACGCTGGTCGTGGAGAGCTTCCCCGAACCGGTGCGCGATCTGCTGCGCCTGCTCGTGGCCACGCTACTCATCATCAATCTCACGCGGATCATCTGGCTGGCCGGGGATCTGCTGCACTGGCACGACACGCACCTGCCGCGCATTTTTCTCACCGCCGGCATGCTCATCGCGCTCGGGGCCGAGTGGCTCGGTTACCTGGAACTCTCCGAGTACATCATCACCGGCATCGCCGGCACTATCGTCGTGTTCTGGGGCAGCTGGTTCATCTGGCGCCTGTTCGGCGAGCTGTTCGACGGCCTCGATGAAGGCCGCCGCCGCTGGCACCGTTCCATACGCCGCTCACTCGGCGTGCGCGCCGATCAGTACATGCCCGGGCTGACCTGGCTGCGCGTGCTGCTGGCGATCGTACTCGGGAGCGGTTTCGTGGTGCTCACCCTGCTCATGTGGGGGCTCTCCGATACCGGGCTCGCGCTCATCCTGCCGATGCTCAACGAGGGCATCGCGCTCGGCGAGTTCGAGATCGTGCCGATCCGTCTGGTGTGGGGGCTGATCGCCCTCATACTGGGCATCGGGGTCACCGGCTGGTTCAAGCAGCGCCTGGATCAGCACTGGCTCCGGCGCTCGCGCATGGAGCGCGGCGCGCACGAGGCGCTGGTCACGGTCACCGGTTATCTGGGCGTGGCGCTCGCGCTGATTATCGGGCTCGCGGTGGCCGGCGTGCAGTTCACCAACCTGGCGATCATCGCGGGCGCGCTCTCGGTCGGTATCGGCTTCGGCCTGCAGAATATCTTCAACAATTTCGTCTCCGGCCTGATCCTGCTGTTCGAACGCCCCGTAAAGACCAACGACTGGGTCGTGGTCGGCCCGACCGAGGGCTACATCAAGCGCATCAGTATCCGCTCAACCCAGATCGAGACCTTCGATCGCGCCGACGTGATCGTGCCCAACTCGGAACTGATTCAGGGGCAGGTCACGAACTGGATGCTGCGCGACCCCTTCGGCCGCGTGATCGTGCCTGTGCGGGTGGTCTACGGGAGCGATCCGGAGCAGGTGCGCGATCTGTTGCTCGGAATCGCCCAGCGGCATTCGCAGGTCGTCAACGACGCGCTGCTGGCGCCCACGCCCGTCGTGCTGTTCATGCGGCTCGGCGAATACGCGATGGAGTTCGAGGTCCGCGCCTTCATCCGCGATATCGAGTATTTCCTCTCGGTGGTGAGCGACCTCAACTTCGAGATCGAACGCATGTTCCGCGAAAACGGCATCGAGATCGCTTATCCGCGCCAGGATATCCACCTGCACCGCGCCGCCGATGACGGACCGCGTCTGGAACGCGACCCCGGCTCGACCCGCCCCGTGCGCAGCGGCCGCGGCGGCGGCACCGGCGAGATGGGCGACGGCGACTCACCTGACGGCGGCGCACCCGACGGCTAAGAGCCCGTCCGGGGGGTCCGTGCCATGCGCGCAGCAGGCATATGGTTTCCCGGACAGGCTCCTGGGCGCATCACGCCACCGTCATGCACTCTCGTCGGTATGCCGCCGGAATTCCGTCTTGTGGCAGCGGGGGCAGGGCGGGATATGCCCTGGCTCATGGAAATGCATCAACTGCCCGCAATTGCCGCAGCGCAGCGTGCCCGGGCCGGTCATCTCGCCGCTGCGGTACAGCGGGCCGGATTTGAGTTCCCGGTTGAACGCCTCCATCTCCAGCCGCGTGCGATCGGCCGCGCGCACGAACAGGTCCACCAGCCCGTGCTCGACCATCGACAGATCGATCTGCGCCCATTCGCGCAGCTCGCGCCCCGTGCGCGAGAGGTAATCGCCGGCATCGTGCAGATCGCGCTTGAGATAGCCGGCGACCTGGTCCGCTTCTTCCCGCGTCACCTCACCGAGCTCCGTCGTGCTCTTGCGCGCACGCTCGACCGCATCGTGCAAAGACGGGCGCGTCTCGTTCTCCAGGATCTCGCGGGCGCGCTCGAGCATGCGGCGGTAGGCGCGTACAAGGTGCGGGCTGGTCACGTCCCCCTCGGTCTTATGGTCGTCGGCCATCGCTGTCTCTCCGTCAAACCGGTTCAATCACCACCCCCATTGTAGCGCCGGCAACCCGCGTTGTACCCCGGAACACGAGCGCCGCCCTCGCCAACGCCGACCAACGACCCGCCCCTGTAGGGGCGAGCTTGCTCGCGAACCGGCATCAGCCGCCGAACCCCGACCCAAGGCCATGCCGACCCGAAGATGCGCGCGTTCGCCTTCGGCGAAAACGCGCCTACATCTTCGACGCGTGATCGTAGGCCGGTTTTGCGCGGTGCGGGGCCCTTGATACCGCCCGGGGGCATCCCACCGCGCAATGCCGGCATTCCCCGGCGCCGGAGATTGGTCCATGCCCGAAATGCTCTGGGCGCCGGGGAAGGCCGGCCTACGCTGACTCCTTCGCCCTTCGCCCTTCGCCCTTCGCCCTTCGCCCTTCGCCCTTCGCCCTTCGCCCTTGGCCCGTTTGAGCCCCCGTCCCGGTGGTTTATCATGTCGCGCTCACCGCCCCGACCGCACACCGCCCCGTACGGGCCACACAGGCGACAAAACCCGATGGAAGCGAACTACGATCCGCACGCAATCGAGCGTGCCGCGCATGACGAATGGGCCCGCCGCGACACCTTCCGGGTGACGGAAGACCCGACGCGCGAGAAGTTTTACTGCCTGTCAATGTTCCCGTACCCCTCCGGGCGGCTGCATGTCGGCCACGTGCGCAACTACACCATCGGCGACGTCATCACCCGCTACATGCGCATGCGCGGCTACAACGTCCTGCAGCCCATGGGCTGGGACGCCTTCGGCCTGCCGGCCGAGAACGCGGCCATGCAGAACAACGTGCCGCCGGCGCAGTGGACGCGCGAGAACATCGAGTATATGCGCGGCCAGCTCAAACGCCTCGGCTTCGCCTACGACTGGTCGCGCGAGATCGCCACCTGCGACCCGTCCTACTACCGCTGGGAGCAGTGGTTCTTCACACGGCTGCTGGACAAGGGCCTCGTCTACCGCAAGAGCGCCGTCGTGAATTGGGACCCGGTCGACCAGACCGTGCTCGCCAACGAGCAGGTCATCGACGGCAAGGGCTGGCGCTCCGGCGCGACCGTCGAGCGCCGCGAGATCCCGCAGTGGTTCCTGCGCATCACGCACTACGCCGACGAGCTCCTCGAAGAGCTCGACCGCATGCCCGGCTGGCCGGATGCCGTGCGGACCATGCAGCGCAACTGGATCGGCAAGTCGCGCGGCGCGCAGATCCGCTTCGACGTCGATGCCGCCGGCGCCGAGCCGCTGGAGGTGTTCACCACGCGCCCGGACACCCTCATGGGCTCCACCTACATGGCGCTCGCCGCCGAGCACCCGCTCGCGCTGGCCGCCGCCGAGAACGATCCGGACATCCGCGCCTTCGTCGACGAGTGCCGCCACGGAACCACCTCCGAGGCGGATCTCGAGACGCTCGAGAAGAAGGGCGTGCCGCTCGGTCTCAATGCGATCCATCCGATCAGCGGTGAACGCCTGCCCATCTACATCGCCAACTTCGTGCTCATGGCCTACGGCACCGGCGCCATCATGGCCGTGCCGGGCCACGACGAGCGCGACCACGCCTTCGCGCGGAAATACGGCATCCTGATCAAGCAGGTCATCGACGCCGCCGACGGAGCGCACGTCGACATCACCGACGAGGCGTACTCGGACTACGGCCGCGTCGTGAACTCCGGCGAGGCCTACGACGGGCTGAGCTCGGCTGAGGCCTTCGAGCGCATCACCGCCGATCTCGAAGCGAAGGGGCAGGGCGAGGTCCGCATCAACTGGCGCCTGCGCGACTGGGGTGTCTCGCGCCAGCGCTACTGGGGCGCGCCGATCCCGGTCATCCACTGCGACGACTGCGGCCCCGTGCCGGTACCGGCCAAGGACCTGCCGGTCACGCTGCCGGAAGACATCGAAATCCCGAAGAGCGGCGGCTCCGTGCTCAAGCAGGATCCCTCGTTCTACGAGACCGAGTGCCCGCAATGCGGCAAGGCCGCCCACCGTGACACGGACACCTTCGACACCTTCTTCGAATCGTCCTGGTACTTCTCGCGCTACGCCTGCGCCGACAACGACGAGGCGATGGTCGACGACCGCGTCAACTACTGGATGCCGGTCGACCAGTACATCGGAGGCATCGAACACGCCATCCTGCACCTGCTCTACGCGCGCTTCTTCCACAAGGTCATGCGCGACGAGGGCCTGGTGGACTCGGACGAGCCGTTCACCAACCTGCTCACCCAGGGCATGGTGCTCAAAGACGGCGCCAAGATGTCCAAGTCCAAGGGCAACACCGTCGACCCGCAGGAGATGATCGACACCGTCGGCGCGGACACCGTGCGCCTGTTCATCATGTTCGCGGCCCCGCCGGAGCAGACGCTCGAGTGGAGCGACGCCGGCGTCGACGGCGCGCACCGCTTTTTGAAGCGCCTGTGGAAGGCGGTGCACGATCACCTGCAGGTCGGCTTGGTGGATGAGTCCGCCCGCGCGCCCGAGCGCCTCAACGACACCCACAAGGCCCTTCGCCGCAAGCTCCACGAGACGCTGGCGAAAGTCACCGATGACATGGGCCGGCGCTATACCTTCAACACCGCCGTGGCCGCGGTGATGGAACTCATGAACGAACTCGGTACCGCCAACGACGGCACCGCCGCCGGCCACGCCGTCGCGCGCGAGGTGCTCGAACACGCCGTGCTCATGCTCGCGCCCATCGTCCCGCACATCGCCAACGCCCTGTGGCACGAACTCGGTTACGAGGAGAGCGTCGCCGAAAAGTCCTGGCCAGAGGTCGACGAGGCCGCGCTGGTGCGCGATCAGGTCGAACTCGTCGTCCAGGTCAACGGCAAGCTCCGCGACCGCGTCTGCGTCGCGGCCGGCGCCAGCGAAGAGGCTATCCGCGAGACCGCACTCGCCGCCGACAACGTCCGCCGCCACACCGACGGGCAGACCATCCGCAAGGTCATCGTCGTCCCCGGCAAACTGGTCAACGTGGTGGTAGCCTGACCCCATGACCAAAACCCGGACTCACTGCGGTAACGCGGATTGGCCTCGAACCCGACAAAACGAAACGCGGACCTTCTGCGGGATCGCAGGTCGGGTTGTAATCCGACATGCCACGCATCGGCCCCGAACGCCCCGGATCGAAATCGCGACGCCCGATCCATCCGCAACCCGCGTTGCCCCCCGAAACGCCGCGGGCACCCCAATGTCGGGCTGTAAGCCCGATCCACGATGGGGATGCCTCGCGCCACGGCACCGTACGCTGCGCTCGGTCACCGTCGTCCTGCTGGTCACGGCCCTGAGCGCCTGCGGCTGGCAACTACGCGGCAGCTACAACCTGTCCCCGGGCATCACGCCGATCGCCGTCACGGGGGGTGGCGGCGCCGCCGGCGCACTGCGCGACAGCCTGCGCAGCAGCAACGCCCTTGCGCAGTCGACCGAGGAGACCGCCGCTTCCGACCTCGAGATCCTGAAAGAGGAGACCAGCCGTCGGGTCATTTCCGTGGATGCCAATGGCAAGGTCGACGAATATGAACTCCGCTACGCGGTGCGCTGGCAGCTCACCGCCGAAGGCAGCGACGACAAGAGCCGTCGCATCCTCATCGCCCCGACGACCCTCCGCGCGAACCGCAGTTACGATTACAGCGCCAATACCGTCCTCTCGACCAACGAGCAGGAACAGCGGCTGATCGAGAATATGCGCGACGACATCGCCCAGCGCATCCTCTTTCGCCTGCAGGGCGTACAGCTCACCGACGACGACTGATCCCCCACAGAGTAGGCCATACCTGGCCTGATCATTCGCCTGCAAGGTTTTCTGTCGCTGATGCGCGCACTTCGCATGGCACGTATCATGCTCGAAGGCTGGATCCGGACGCGGCCCGAGGGATCGCTTTGTCCGGCACGCAACGGTGGATCGATGCCATGGCCAGCAAACGAGGGCACGTGCATGTGCCCCATGACGTCATCGCCCGCCAGCGGCCAGGGTCGTGGACGCCGCCACCGGACAGTCCGGAGCAAACGCCTCAACGACAGGCAATCCTGATCATTCGTCTATCGACGCTCGGCGACGTCGCCCTGGCATCCGCCGTCATCGATCCGCTGCGGCGCCGATACCCCCACGCCCGGCAGGTATGGTTGGTATACCCGCAAGCCGCCCCGCTGATCGCCGGGAACAGGGCTTTGGACGACGTCATCACCGTCCCGCATGAGGAATGGGGTCGTCTGCTGCGCCGCGGGCGCTGGCTGCGTCTCGTGCGCGAGTGCAGGGCATTGATCCGCCGCCTCCGCGCGGGACGCTTCGGTCTCGCGCTCGATCTGCAGGGCCAGTGGAGCAGTGCGATCTGGGCGCGGCTGGCGAACGCGCCGCAGCGTATCGGCGTGGGGCCGCGCGACGGCAGTTCCGTTCTGCTCAACGCCCTGGTTGAACGCAACCCCACCCTGGCCACACCATGTGGCGAGTATGACCCGCTGCTGTGGCGGCTCGGCGCCGACCGGGTCCGCTCCCGTCTCGGCATCGCACCCCCGCCTCTCGCCCGGGAGGCGGCGGAAGAGCGGCTCGTTGGTGCGAATGTGAGCCGGGGCTTCGTCGCGCTGTGCCCTTTCAACGCGGACCGGCGCAGGCAATGGCCCGCCGAACGCTGGGCCGCGCTCGCGGCGCATCTGCGCGAGCAGACTTCGTTGCCGGTTGTCCTGTTCGGTGGTCCGCAAGATCACGACGCCGCGGCGTCCATCCTCGCCGCGCCGGGAGGCGAGGAGATCGTCAACTGGACCGGCGCCACCGACATCGGTGAAGCCGCCGCGCTGCTCGGTCGCGCGACGCTGGTGATCGGCGTCGATACCAGCCTCACCCACATCGCCGCCGGCCAGGGTCGCCCGACGGTTGCGCTTTTTGGCGCCACGCGCCCATGGCGGGCAACGCAGTCGCAGCCGATCCGCGTACTCGGTCAGGAATCGTCCGATGCGCCATCGGATCAGCGACCCACCGCCGACAGCATCAGGACCAGTGGCATGGAGGCGATCGCTGTGGAGGAGGTGCTGACGACCGCATACCTGCTGCTCGATCGGCGCGTTGACGGCGCGCGCGCGGATATGGAGCGCCGCGGCGCCTGAAGGGAACGCCGCCATTGCGCGGTGATGTGCCCCGGACGGGTATCCACCCCAACGGACCGCGCAAAGCCGGCCTACGGCGCTGTGGATGTAGGCCGGTTTTCCCCGACGTTCGCCGTGTTTCGCGCGTGCGTCGGCATCCGCCGCCGGGGAATGCCGGCATTGCGCGGTAACGTGCACCGGGCGGATATCCCCCACGGACCGCGCAACGCAGGCCTGCGTGCGTTGTCCGAAACGCCGAATCCCGTCAAACGCCGAATGCGCGCGTTCGCCTTCGGCGAAAACGCGCCTACGAACGGCGTAACGCGATACCTGTGCAGGAGCGAGCTCGCTCGCGATCGTACCCGGACACGGCTCGGCATCGACAACGGTCGCGTATGCCGGCCCGAATCCCCGGATTCCGCTTTCGGCTGCATCCGGGCTACGGTTATGCAGGATGGTTTCGAGTCTGCCGTAGCCCGGATGGCGGCGCCAGCCGAAATCCGGGGGAGCGTTTGCAAGGTGGTGGCTGATTTCCCCGCGGTATGCCCGCCAGCCCCCTCAGTTGATCCACCCCTTCCACCGATACCACGCCATGCCGATGTATTCGTGCAGTGCGCGGCCGGTCTGCCAGAAGGCCTCGCTGCTTGGGAGCCAGGGGTGGGTTCTCGCTTGGGGGCTTTGCACGATCTCGTAGTCGGTCGGTGCCGGGAATACGCGTACCTGTGCGGAGCGGAAGGTGGCCAAGGCGCGCGGCATGTGCAGGGCGGAGGTGACGAGCAGCACGCGGCCGAGCCCTTCGCGCTCGACGATCTCGCCGACGATTTGTGCATCCGTGTAGGTCCGCAGGCTGCGGCCCGGCGCGATGATGGCGTCCCCGGGCACGCCGAACGCCTGCAGTACCTCGGCGCCGGCCGCGGCGGCGGTCTGCCCCTGATCGGTGTAGGGGCGCATGCCGGTGGTGATGACCAGCGGCGCCTTGTCCGCCTGGTAGAGCCGGGCGCCGAACCAGATCCGGTCCGCGGAATGGCGGAGGTCGGGCCCGATCCGCGGCGGCGCCTGCGGGTTGACGCCGCCGCCGAGTACGACGATGGCGTCGGCGCTCGGGATGCGGTCGATGGTGGTCGGCGGGTACTGGCGTTCGAGCGAGTGCATCAGTCTCTGCGCCAAGAACGGTGTGGCCGCCAGCCAGGTGCCGGCGAGGGTGATCAGAAGGATGAAGATCGCCGTGCCGCGCCGGTTGAGAAACAGCAGCAGGATAGCGAGGGCCAGCAGGGCGAGGGTGAGCGTGAGCGGGTGCGCGAGGTGTTGCAGCATGGGGCCGATTCCCTTGGCGTCGCCCGGGGCGCGCGGCCCCGATTTTGACGATGCCGCGCATGGTAACGCGGGTTGGGGTTTGGCGCTCGTTAGCGGAATTCGCTGATGGAGTCGGCTGCGATGGTGTAGGTTGAGAGGCCGAGTTCGTTTTCGGTGGTGTCGATCTCGAGCTCGCCGACGACGTTGTAGGGGGCGTACAGGTCGGTGGGCATGCCGCCGGAGAAGGTGACGTGGACGATCTGGTTGGGCGGCGGCGGTGGCGAGTGGATGCAGGCGCCGAAATACGGTACGAGGAAAAAGCGGAATGGGTCGCCGTTTTCGGTATGCTCCAGCGGCACCAGGAAACCGGGGATGCGCACGTATTCCCCTTCGAGGTCGCCCCGCACGCGCGTCGACGAGAGGACCTCGGGCATCTTCACGTCGTCGGTGAGTTCGTCCTTGCCCGACTCGAGCTGTTCGCGGTTGAGTTCGGCCATGGTCTCGGGGAGCTGTTTCATGGCCTCGCGATCCTCCTCCGGGAGCAGGTCGAACCAGTCGAGGTCCCGGGCCTCGCGCGCATGGGTCGCGAGCGGTAATGTCAGCAGGCTGGCCAGGATGAGCGCGGTCGCGGTGCGGAGCGGGCGTGCCATGGTCGTGTCCGGCGACGGGAGATGAGTGTGTGAGTATGCCCGAAAGCGCCCCCCGCAACAGTGGCGCGGTCACACTGCGCGATGTGCGGTTCGCGTGGCCGCGCGCGGCCGAGCCGGTCCTCGCGCTCGAGTCGTTCGCCATCGAGCGCGGCGAGCGCGTGTTCCTGTGCGGCCCGAGCGGCAGCGGCAAGAGCACCCTGCTGGGCCTGATCGGCGGCGTGCTGCAGCCGGGTGGGGGTGAGGTCGGTGTGCTCGGCACGGATCTCGCCCGGCTTTCGCCGGCCGCGCGCGATCGTTTCCGCGCGGACCAAATCGGCCTCGTGTTCCAGCAGTTCAACCTGCTGCCGTACCTCGGCGTGGTCGATAACGTCCTGCTTGCGACGCGGTTCTCATCGCGCCGTGCGGCCGCGGTCGGAGGGGACGCCGCCGGCGCCGCGCGTGATCTGCTGGCGGTGCTGGGCCTGGAAGACGCGCGGCTGCTGCGCTCGCCGGTGACCGAGCTCAGCGTCGGCCAGCAGCAGCGGGTCGCCGTCGCGCGCGCGCTGCTGGGCGCGCCCGGTCTGGTGATCGCCGATGAGCCGACCTCCGCGCTGGACAGCGATGCCCGAGCCGCGTTCATGGATTTGCTATTCCGGGAATGCGTGCGTACGGGGGCGACGCTGCTGTTCGTCAGCCACGATCGTGCGCTCGCGGATGGATTCGATCGCGTGGTCGAGCTGCCGGCCCTGAACCGCGCGCCGGTGCCGGCATGAAGGCGCTGTTCGGGATCGCCCTGCGCAGCCTTGCGAACCGGCGGCTGACAGTCGGTCTCACGATTATCGGCCTGACGGTCAGCGTGGCGCTGCTGCTCGGGGTCGAGCAGGCGCGAAAATCCGCCCGCGAGGGTTTTACCCAGACCATCTCGGGGACCGACCTGATCGTCGGCGCGCGCAGCGGCCCGGTGCAACTGCTGCTCTACTCCGTGTTCCACATCGGCAACGCGACCAACCAGCTCTCCTGGCAGAGCTACGAGGAGATCGCCGCCAGCGATGCCGTCGCCTGGACGGTGCCGATCGCGCTCGGTGATTCCCACCGCGGGTTCCGGGTGATGGGCACCACCGACGCCGTGTTCGAACACTATCGCTACGCGCGCTCGCGCGAACTGCGCTTCGCGGAGGGCGAGGCTTTCGCCGGCGTGTTCGATGCCGTGATCGGGGCCGATGTCGCCGCGCGGCTGGGCTATGACGTTGGGCGAGAGATCGTGCTCAGCCACGGGGTCGCCACGACGAGCTTCCTCGACCACGGCGACAAGCCGTTCACCGTGACCGGCATCCTCGAGCGGACCGGGACGCCGCTGGACCGCAGCGTGCTGGTCTCGCTGGAGGGGATCGAGGCGATCCATGTCGACTGGCAGCAGGGGCGGCCACCGACGCCGGGCCAGCGGGTCTCGGCGGACGACGCCCGCGCCATGGATCTGCAGCCGAAGGCCATCACCGCGTTCCTGGTGGGTCTGGAATCCCGCGTTGCGACCTTCGGCCTGCAGCGGGCGATCAACGACTATACGGATGAGGCGCTCACGGCGATCCTGCCCGGGGTCGCGCTGTCCGAGCTGTGGTCGGTGATCGCCACCGTCGAGCGCGTCCTGCTGGCAATCTCCGCCTGCGTGGTGCTGGCGGGCCTGATCGGCATGGTCACGACGCTTTTGACCAGCCTGAGCGAGCGGCGGCGCGAGATGGCGATCCTGCGGGCGGTCGGCGCTCGGCCATGGCACATCTTCGTGCTGTTCATGCTGGAGGCGACCGCGATCGGGGTCGCGGCGGCGGTGCTCGGCAGTGCCCTCGTCTTCGGCGGCTTCTGGCTCGGGGCGGGCGTGATCGCCCGGGAGACCGGCATCCATCTTGAGCTCGTCGCCCCCGGGCAGAGCGAGGCCATTATCGTCGGGCTGGTGATCGCGGCGAGCGCGCTGGCGGGTGCCATTCCGGCCTGGCGCGCGTGGCGGACATCGCTCGCTGACGGCCTCTCGATCCGGCTGTGAGCCTCGGCGGGCGCCGTACATCGCCCTTCATTCCGGCCAACATGCAAATGCAAATCGTTCCTGTTTGTGCGACCATCGCCGGTCTCGATGGTAGGGGAGATGAACGATGAACGAGTCGGGTTCGATACTCGCCCTGCTCGAGGCCGGCGGTACCGTCATGTGGATCCTCGCCGGCCTCTCCGTGTTCGCGCTGGCGATCCTATTCAACAAGTTGTGGGATTTCGCGCGCGCCGGGATCTGGCGCCGCAAACCCGTGAACCGCGCGCTGGCCGAGTGGCAGGCCGGGCGCGATGCCACGGCGGTGCAGCCGCTGGAGCATGCGCGCGATCCGGTCTCCGATGTGCTGCGCGTGGCGCTGGCGGGGTGCATGGACACGGGCGTCGATGACGCCGCGGTGCGTGAAGAGGTGGCGCGCCGCGGGGCGGCGTGGCTGGAGTCGCTGCGCGGTGGACTCCGGCCGCTGGAACTCATCGGCACGCTGGCGCCGCTGCTGGGCCTGCTGGGCACGGTGATCGGCATGATCGACGCCTTCCGCGAGCTCGAATCCGCCGGCAGCCAGGTGGATCCGTCCGTGCTCTCCGGCGGTATCTGGGTGGCCCTGCTGACCACCGCGGCGGGGCTGTCGGTGGCGATCCCGGCGGTCGCGGCGCACACCTTCCTCGAGCGCCAGCTCGAGGGGTTGCATCACCGGATGCAGGACGCGGCGACGCGGGTGTTCAGCCGCTCCGTCGGTCGCGTCACGGCGTCCGAGCGGGCGCGCGGCGATACCGTGGCCGACGAGCGGGCGGAGCCCGGTGGGGCGAGGCTGGCGGAGGCGGCCGGTGCGGATTGATGTGCCCCGGCGCCGGCCGGTCGGTATCCGCCTGACACCGCTGATCGACGTCGTCTTTATCCTGCTGGTGTTCTTCATGCTGGCCTCCAGTTTCATGGACTGGCGCGGGTTCCGCCTGGACCTGCCGGCGGCCGATGCGACCCCGGATGCGGACGTCGATCCGCTGGTCGTGCGCGTGCTGGGCGACGGGGGCTACCGTCTCGGCGGCGTGGACCTCGCCGCGGAGGAACTGGTGGAGCGGGTACGCGCGGCCCGGGACGGGTCCGACCAGCGCCCCGTCGTTATCCAGGCGGCCCCGGACGCGCCGGTGCAGGCCATGGTGCGCGCGCTCGACCGGCTGCACGGCGGCGGTATCGAGGGGGCGTCGCTGGCGGGTGACCCGGGATGATCGTGCCGCTGCCGCGCAGCCGCCGGACGTCGGAGGACAACGTCCTGCCGCTGATCAATATCGTCTTCCTGCTGTTGATTTTCTTCATGATCGCCGGGGCGCTGTCGACCCGGCCGCCGTTCGAGCTGCAGCCGCCGCGCGCGCAGGCGGCCCCGCAGACGTCGGCGCCGGCGAGCGCCGGGATCGCGATCGCCGCCGATGGCCGCATCGCGTTCCGGGGCGAGGAGACCGCGCTCGAGGCGCTGGCGGAGCGCGCCCGCGCGTGGGCCGAGGGCCATGACGAAGACAGGGCGCTGACCCTGCGCGCCGATGGCGGTGCGGACAGCGAACGGCTGCTCGCGGTGATGACGGCCCTGCGGGAAGCGGGGATCGAACGCATCCGTATGCTGGCGGTTGGCGGCCAAGACGGAGCCGGCTGATGCGTGGTATCCGCTGGCTGCTCGTCGGCGCGCTCGCGCTCGCGCTGCACATCGCCGTGTTCTTCGGGCTGGCCCGGGTCGTCGATGACACCGGGGCCCGGGCCAGAGGGCGCGACGGGCTGCTGGTGTCGCTCGCACCGGCCGGCAGTGCGGCCGGAAACGCCGAAGAAACACGCCGTACCGAGGCGCAGGAACCCCACCCCGAAACGCAGGCGGAGCCGGAACCCGAGCAGGACTCGGAGCCGGAGCCCGAACCGGAGCCCGAACCGGAGCCTGAACCGGAGCCTGAACCGGAGCCTGAACCGGAGCCTGAACCGGAGCCTGAACCGGAGCCCGAACCGGAACCGGAGCCGGAGCCGGAGCCGGAGCCGGAACCGGAGCCGGAACCGGAGCCGGAACCAGAGCCGGAGCCGGAGCCGGAACCGGAGCCCGGGCTGGAATCAGAAATCGAAGCCGACGCCCGAGCGGAACGCGAATCAGCGGTCGCGGCCGCGTCAGGCGAGGAACCACCGGTCGAGGATCCGGACGAGCGCGAGACCACGGCGGGCGACGCGGGGCAGGTCGAGCCCGAGGGCGATGCGGGTTCCAGCGCCGATGGCGCCTCCGGTGGCGGTGACCCGGGCGCCCGCGCCGACTACCTCGATCGGCTGCGCGCACACCTCGGGCGTCACAAGGCGTATCCGCGCCGCGCCCGCGCGCAGCGCATCGAGGGGACGGTAACCGTGGGCTTCACCGTCCATCCGGATGGCCGCATCACCGATATGCGGGTCGACGAGCCCTCCGGTCACCGGATCCTGGATGAGGCGGCCGCGCGCATGCTCGAGCGGGCCTCCCCGGCGCCGTCGTTCGACGAGGATATGGATCAGTCGCCGATCACGCTGAGCCTGCCGGTCAGTTATGGGCTGCGGTAACGCTGCCTCCTGCCCCCCGAAGGCCATCCGCCCCCGAGTGCATTGCAACAGCCCGTGCACGTGAAACGACCATCCACCGGTCCTCTCTCCGGTACGCAATCGACTCAGGCACGGCTTCAGCATTCCCTGCGGCGTGCTGGCCCCGTGCTGTGTGCCTGGATCGTCGGTATCGCACGACGCGAGTCAAGTGACGGTTGGCAAATCCAAAGTAGAGCAATTGCATATCCTCGGTGGCCAACTATACGAATACGGCAGCGGTGCGGCGGTGGGATTCTCCGATCGAATCGACACCGGGCGGCTTGCGGGAGAGTTTGACAGTGATAGAGAAGAACGGGGAGCGCGTGCCGGTCATTGCCGTGCTGGGTCATTACGGCAACCGCAATCTCGGCGAGGAGTCGATTATCGCGGCAACGCTTTCCGGGTTGCGGCAGGCGATACCGGGTGTTGTGCCGTTCCCGGGCATTAACGCCGCTATAGGCAGACGTCTTCTCCAGAACAGCCCGGTCACCTTCGCCTGCCTGCAGAATCCGAACGTAGACCCCTGATCTTTCTGCAATTGGCTTTGTCGAGCGTTCAGTGGGCTCCGACCGCTGGAGGCGTTCGATGCCGAGGGCAGGATGGCTACCCTTGAACGAGTGTTCAATCCGCAATATCTTGCGCTTTTGCTGGCAGTGCTTTCCAGAGGGCGCAATGTAGGTGGCGGGCTGCGGCATTGCCGCAGCGATCGGCCGTTGCTCGCATGCAACCGAGGCTACCCGGGCAAGAGAGCGAAGACTCTGATGGACTATGATGCAGTGGTAGTCGGTGGCGGCCACAACGGCCTGACCTGCGCTTGCTATCTGGCCCGGGCCGGGCTGCATGTCCGCCTCCTCGAGCGTCACGACATCGTCGGTGGTGCGGCCGTGACCGAGGAATTCCATCCCGGCTTTCGCAATTCCACCGCCAGCTACACGGTCAGCCTGCTCAGCCCGCGCGTGATCGAGGAGCTGCATCTGCACGCGCACGGGCTACGGATCCTCGAGCGGCCCGTGGGCAATTTCCTGCCACTGGCGGACGGCGACTTTCTCGTGGCGGGTGGCGAGGCCGACACCGAGGCGCAATTCGCGCGGTTCTCCGAACGCGATGCCCGCAATCTCGCCGGCTACGAGGCCATGCTCAATCGGGTGGCGCGCGTGCTGCGCGAGATCACGACCATGACGCCGCCCAACGCCGGGGGCGGGCTGGCCGATCTGTGGCAGGCGCTGCGCCTCGCGCGGCGTGTGAACAAGCTCGACCTCGCCGCGCAGCGCGATGTGGTCGACCTGTTCACGCGCTCGGCCGCGGAGATTCTCGATCAGTGGTTCGAGTCGGAGCCGGTCAAGGCGTTGTTCGGCTTCGATGCCGTGATCGGCAATTTCGCTTCGCCCTATACCCCCGGTTCGGCGTATGTGCTGCTGCACCATGTCTTCGGCGAGGTAAACGGCAAGCCCGGGGCCTGGGGGCATGCGGTCGGCGGCATGGGTGCGATCACGCAGGCGCTGGCGCGCGAGGCCGAATCGCTCGGCGTCGAGATCACGACCGAGGCCCGTGTGACCCGGGTCCTGGCGCGCGATGGCACCGCGAGCGGGGTCGAACTCGCGAATGGTGAGAACGTCACCGCCCGGCGCGTGGTCGCCAACGTCACGCCGCATCATCTGTTCCACGATCTGGTCGACGAATCGCAACTGCCCGAGGATTTCCGCACGCGGGTCCAGCGCAGTCAGTACGGCTCGGCGACGCTGCGCATGAATGTCGCGTTGTCCGAACTGCCGCGCTTCACCGCGCGACCGGAACCCGGGCCGCACCTGTCCGCCGGGATCGTGATCGCGCCCTCGCTCGATTACATGGATCGTGCGTGGTTGGATGCGCGTGAACACGGGATCTCGCGCGAGCCGGTGGTCGAGATGCTCATCCCCTCGACCCTCGACGACAGCCTGGCGCCTCCCGGGCGGCATGTCGCCAGCCTGTTCTGCCAGCACTTCAGCCCGGAGCCGCCGGGCGGCGAGAGCTGGGACGAGCTGCGCACGCGGGCCGCGCAAACCGCGATCGACGCCGTCGAGCGCCAGGCGCCCGGTTTCCGCGAGAGCATAGTGGGCGAACAGGTGTTCACGCCACTCGATCTGGAGCGGCGCTTCGGACTCACCCGCGGCGACATCTTCCATGGGCGCCTGAGCCTCGATCAGTTGTTCTCGGCGCGCCCGGTACTCGGCCACGGCGATTACCGCATGCCGCTGAGCGGCCTGTACCTCTGCGGCGCCGGCGCGCACCCGGGCGGCGGTGTGACCGGCCTGCCGGGGCGCAATGCGGCGCGCGAGATCCTCAGGGATGCCGGGCGCCGTCCGCGGCCGCACTGAATGCGCTTTGCCAGCGAAACCCATCAACGGGAGTATCGGATTCAATGACCTGCATTGCATTCACACGCAGCGTGCCGCAGTCGCTCGCGCAGGCGGAGTTGACGCATCTGGAGCGAACGCCGATCGATCCCGTTCGCGCCCGGCAGCAGCACGATCAATACCGGAGCGTGATTGACTCGCTCGGTTGCAGTCTGCGCGAACTGCCCGCCACGCCGGAGTTGGCGGACTCGGTGTTCGTTGAGGACACCGCGGTCGTGCTCGATGAGATCGCCATCATCACACGCCCGGGTGCCGAATCCCGTCGCCCGGAGACCGCGTCCGTGGCCGAGGCTCTCGGCCCATTACGCTCGCTCGCGTTCATCGAAGCGCCGGGGATTATGGATGGCGGTGATGTCCTGTGCCTGGGGCAACGGATCTACATTGGCCGGACGCCGCGCACCAATGTCGAAGGCATTGAGCAGTTCCGGGCGATCGTCGAGCCGCTGGGCTACGCCGTGTACAGCCTGCCCGTCACCGGCTGCCTGCATCTCAAGTCCGCCGTCACGCCACTGGACGCCTCCACGTTATTGCTCAACCCCGCATGGATCGATCGCAATGCGTTTGCTGACTACCGCTGCATCGAGGTGGATCCACAGGAGCCATTCGCGGCCAATGCACTGTGGATCGACGACCAGGTGCTCTTGCCCGCCGCAGCGCCGCGCACGCGCGAGCGCGTCGAGCAGGCCGGGCTGCCTGTGATCCCGGTCGAGGCGGACGAGCTGGCGAAGGCGGAGGGCGGCCTCACCTGCTGCAGTCTGCTCGTGCGCGACTGAGGCTGCCACTGGCCCTTGATGAAGCGCTCGACGGCGATAATGCTTGCGGCGAACTGCAGGAGCGGGCGAGGGGATTTCCCCACGGCGGGCGCGTAGCCCTGGTCCGTGTCGCTATCGGGCGGTTCCACCCGCTGGCCGAACACCGGGGAAATTCCGTTCGACCGCGCGCATGCCGAGCGTGAGTACCATGGTCATCGCGATGTAGATGCCGGCGATCAGCAGCAGGGGTTCGTAGACCAGGAAGGTCTCGTCGCGAACGATGTTGGCTGCCTGAAGCAGGTCCATCACGGCGATGGTGGAGACGAGCGGCACCGACTTCAGCAACAGGATGATCTCACCCGTCAGCGTGGGCAGGCAGATCTGGATCGCGTGCGGCAGCCAGATGCGGTAGAGGATCTTGAAACGCGACATGCCGAACGCGCGCGCGGCCTCGAGTTCGCCGCGCGGGACGCTCAACATCGCGCCGCGGATGACCTCGCCCGCGTAGGCACCGACGCTCACCGTGAACGTGAGGATGCCGTAGAAGAACGGGTCGCGCAGGATCGGCCAGATCCACATCTCGCGGATGCCCTCGATCTGCGGCAGCAGTCGCCCGACGCCGTCGTAGAAAAAGAACAACTGCAGCAGCAGCGGCGTGCCCCGTACGACGGTGGTGATGCCGCGCGCCAGCCAGGCCAGTGGGCGCGGCCCGCTGATCTGCGACAGCGCCAGCGTGATCGCCAGCGCGAAGCCGAGGACGCCGGAGACCACCAGCAGGATCATCGTATTGATGAAGCCTTCCCACAGGTATTCGAGGTAAACCGGGTTGGTGAGCCAGGCGTAGTCCATGGTTCCCCCTCAGACGCCCGGTTGCCCGCGGCGCACGCGCCGCTCGACCCGGTTGAAGAAGACGTTCGACGTCATCGTCATGAGCAGGTAGATCACCCCGGCGGCGGCGTAGAAAATGAAATAGGAACGCGTGCTCGCCGCGGCCTGCTGGGTCGTGAAGAACAGCTCCTGGAAGCCCACCACACTGACCAGCGCGGTGTCCTTGACCAGGATGAGCCAGATGTTGGACATGCCACTGAGGGCATTGGGCAGCATCTCCGGCAGGATGATCCTGCGGAAACGCTGGCGGCGGGTCATGCCGAAGGCGTCGGCCGCTTCGATATGGCCGCGCGGGATGGCGAGGATCGCGCCGCGGAAGATCTCGGTGAGATAGGCACCCTCGACCACGGCGAGGACCGCGATCGCAGCGGCGAAACCGCTGATGTCGTATGTGCCCTCGACCTCGAGCCACTGCAGCAGCGCGTTCAGCGCCTGCTGGCCCGAATAGTAGAGGATGATGATCAACAGCAGTTCGGGCACGGCCCGCACGATCGTGGTGTAGCCGGTCGCGAGGCCCTTCAGTGCGCGGCTGCCGCTGAGTTTCGCGGTCGCGCCGAGCAGGCCGAGCACCAGGCCGATCAGATAGGCGGCGATCGCCATCTGTATCGTCACGAGCGCGCCGCTGAGGATTGGGCCCGTCCACTCGAGCAGGCCGGAGCTACCGAAGGTTTCCATGGCGTGTCAGTCCATGCGCCGGTCCGGGGAAATCCCCGGCGGCGCCTGCGCGCCGCCGGGGCATGGGACCGCCGGGGCCGTCAGCCGCCGCAGATGTCCTGGTCGAAGTACTTCTGCGAGAGTTCGCCGCAGGTACCGTTGTCGATCACGGTGTGGATCGCTTCGCTCAGGGTCTTCTGCAGTTCCTCCTCACCCTCGCGCAGGCCGATGCCGATGCCCTCGCCGAAGGCGGGGTGCTTCGGTGTCATGCCCTTGATCCCGTAGTTCTGCGCCTCGTCGCGCTTTACGAACTCGCCCATGGCGATCTGATCGGCAAGCATGACGTCGATGCGTCCGGCCATCAGGTCGCGGTTGACCTGCTCCTGCTTGTCATAGATGCGGATATCGGCCGCGATGTCGCGCAGTTCCTGGCGGGCGAAGTTGGCATGGGTGGTGGCCGCCTGCACACCGACGGTCTTGCCGGACAGATCCTCCGGCGGATCCAGGTTCATGCCTTTTTCCGCGACGTAGGCGCCGAGCGTGTAGTAGTACGGATCGGTGAAGTCGATCACCTTGTCCCGCTCCTCGGTGATCGACATCGAGGTCATGATGATATCGATCTTGTTCGAGTTCAGCGCGGGGATGATGCCGCTCCACGATGTCGGCGTGATCTTGCAGTCGTGTTCGATGCGTGCACAGATCGCCTCGGACAGCTCGACCTCGAAACCGGTCCAGCCGCCGTCGGAGGCCTTGTAGGTGAAGGGCGGATAGGGCTCGGCGGCGATACCGATCCGCAGTGTGTCGGCGGCCGCTGCCGGTGCGGATGCGCCAAGCATCAGCAGGGCGCTACCGAGAGCGGCGAAGAGCTTGTTCTTCATCGTGCTCATCATGTCTTACCTCCTGGGTTGATCGACCCGTGGGCCATCTTGCGCCGTGGCCTTGCGTTCAGGCCACGGCGGATACGAACTGCCGGCAGCGTTCGCTGTCGGAGTGCTCGAATACGTGTTGTGGCGAGCCCTGCTCCTCGACCTGGCCGTCGTGCAGGAAAACCACCTGGCTCGAGACGTCGCGCGCGAAGCCCATCTCATGAGTCACCATCACCATCGTCCGGCCCTCCTCGGCAAGGCCGCGTATCGCGCGCAGTACCTCGCCAACCAGTTCCGGGTCGAGGGCCGAGGTGGGTTCGTCGAACAGCAGCACGCGCGGCTCCATGGCCAGCGCGCGCGCGATGGCCGTGCGCTGCTGCTGGCCGCCGGAGAGGAACGCGGGATACTGATCGCGCTTGTCCGACATGCCGACCTTCTCAAGGTAGGCCTCGCCGCGGGCAATCGCCTCCTTCTTCGACATGCCGAGCACATGGACCGGGGCCTCGATGACATTGCCCAGCACGGTCAGGTGAGGCCAGAGGTTGAATTGCTGGAATACCATCGCGACCCTGGTGCGCAGGCGCTGCACCCTGCTGCGGTCCGAGGCGACGGCGAGGCTGTCCTGATCGCGCTCGAACCGCAACCGTTCGCCAGCGATCAGCAACTCACCGTGATCGGGGATCTCGAGCAGGTTGAGGCAGCGCAGAAGCGTACTTTTGCCCGAGCCGCTGGCGCCGATGATCGACATCACACCGCGCTCCTCGGCGGACAGTGTGACGCCGCGAAGCACCGATAACGGCCCGAACTTCTTCTCGAGGTCGGTGACGCGGACGGCCGGCTCCTCGGCGGGAGTATCCCCGCTTGCGGGGGCCGGTTCGTCCGGGGTGGTTCCATCCTTCTGCGGCATGTTTACCCCCTTTGACACGGATAGACTCGCACACAGTTGAACAACTGTTCAAGCGCTATCTCGGGCTCGCGGCCTCCCGGTTTACCTCCCGCCCGGCGCCGACGCGGGCGCCCCGTCCGCCGACGCGGTCGGCGACAGGCCGGTCGCGAGCAGGCCGTCGAGGCAGGCCTCGCAGATACGCACGGCCTCCGCGGGTGAGAAAGTGCGCGGGTTGAGGCACCACTCGACCCACAATCCGTCGAGGACCCCGGACAGGCCGATGGCCGTGAGCCGCACGTCCAGCGCACGGTTCGGGCGTTCGCTTGCGAGTTCCGCGAGGAGTCCCTCGAGGGTCTGCAGATACATACGGTAGGTGCGGTCGTGCACTGCGGCAACCGAGTGCGACTGATGGGTCATACTCCAGAACGAGAGCCAGACCCGCAGCAGGCCGGCATCGAGATTCACTGATGAGAATGAGGCCTGAAAGAAACCGGACAGGCGAGTGCGTGCATCGCCGCCCGCGCGGTCCATCTCATCGCGCAGGGTCGCGAGCAGATCGTTCGCCACGCGCTCGTAGACGTCGGCGATCAACGCCTCCTTGCCGCTGTAATAGTGGTTGATGAGGCCAACCGAGACATCCGCCTCCCGACAGATCGTGCGGATGGATGTCTTCTCGGCGCCGTGCTCGGCAAGGCAGCGCAGGGTCGCCTCCATGAGCGCGTGGCGGCGCTCGTCCGGGCTCTGTCGTCGGAACTTGCGCAGGGGGCCGTCCGCGGCAGTCTCGTCATTGGTCATCCTTCGCCGCTCCCGATGGCCGAGCCTGATAGGCGGCCCGACCGCATTTGTTGAACGATTGTTCAGTAGCCGGTTAGAATGCCGCTCGAAGGGCGCACCGGAGATCATACCGCATGGAGTACTCACCGCTAGTCGATCGCATCGCGGGAGAGGGCGCGGCTGCCTGGGATATCCACCAGCAGGGCGTCGACCGTCAGGCCAACGGGGAAGACGTCATCGTGCTCAGCGTCGGGGATCCTGACCTGGATACGCCGGCTCCGATTGTCGAGGCGGCGATCGATGCGCTCCACGCCGGTGATACCCACTATCCGCCCGCTCTCGGTGAATGGCCGCTGCGCGAGTTGATCGCCGAGCACTTCACGAGCACCGGCGCGCGTGTCGGCCCGGAGAATGTCGCCGTCGTCTCCGGTGCACAGAATGGTCTGTGCTTCGCCTCCATGTTGCTGTTCCAGCCGGGCGATGAGGTGATCGTCCTGCAGCCGAACTACGTGACCTACGAGGCCACGATCGCTCTCTCCGGCGCAACACAGGTGGGTGTGGCCACGCGCGAGGCGGACGGTTTCCGCCCGGACGCCCGGGCCATCGACGCCGCCGTCACGTCGCGCACCCGGGCGCTGCTGATCACCAATCCCAACAACCCGACCGGCGTGGTCATGACGCCAGCCGAACTCGAGGCGATCGCCGATATCGCCCGCCGCCACGACCTGTGGGTGGTAAGCGATGAGGTCTACTCGATGCTTACCTTCGACACGCCGCACTCCAGTATCGCTGCGTTGCCGGATATGGGCGATCGCACCGTTACCGTTTCCAGTCTGTCGAAGTCGCACGCCATGACCGGCTGGCGCAGCGGTTGGATCATCGGCCCGGCCTCGCTGATGAGGCATGCCGAGAATCTGTCGCTGTGCGTTCTGTACGGGCTCCCGGGCTTCATCCAGCGCGCGGCGATTGCGGGCCTTCGGCAGGCGAATGAGATCGCCGCCGACATGCGCGCCATCTACCGGTGCCGCCGGGACCAGGTCGTGGAATCCCTCGCGGCGGTGCCCAACCTGCGGGTGGTCCCCCCCGATGCCGGCATGTTTGTGATGCTGGATGTCCGTGACACCGGGCTCTCCGCGGCGGACTTCGCCTGGCGCCTGTTGCGCGAGCACGGCGTGTCCGTACTCGACGGCACGGCCTTCGGGCCCAACGCGGCCGGCTACGTGCGCCTGTCTTACACGCTCGATGAAGCCCGGCTCGCCGAGGGCTGCCGGCGGATCGAGGCGTTCGCCACTGCACTGGCCACGAACAGGGAGCATGCCGATGTCTGACAATGCGCGTCCTGGACCATGGATCCTCGGTTTGCTGGAATCCCGCGGCGTCGAGCGCGTGTTCGGGGTCCCCGGGGTGCACACGATCGCGCTCTACGACGGCCTCGCCGACAGCCCCATCGAGCACGTGACGCCGCGCCACGAGCAGGGCGCCGGTTTCATGGCGGATGCGTACGCCCGTGTCTCCGGCACGCCCGGTGTGTGTTTCGTGATTACCGGACCCGGGATGACCAATATCGCCACCGCGATGGGCCAGGCGTATGCCGATTCCGTGCCCATGCTCGTGCTCTCGAGCGTCTCCGATCGACGCCATCTCCGGCGCGGCCTGGGCCAACTCCACGAACTGCGGGATCAGCGGGCGCTGGCGGCCGGCGTGAGCGCATTCAGCCAGACGCTGCATTCGCTCGCCGATCTGCCCGCCGCGCTCGACCGCGCGTTCGCGGTGTTCACGGGGGAGCGCCCGCGCCCGGTCCATATCGAGATCCCGCTCGATCTATGGCACGAAGCGCCGCCGCCGGGCGCGCCATCCGCACCCGCCGTGCCGGCCCGCATCCAGCCGGCACCCGGACTTATCGCCGATGCCGTAAGCCGGCTCGCGGGCGCGGAACGCCCGCTGATCCTCGCCGGTGGCGGCGCGACCCGGGCACAGTCCGGACTGCGCGCGCTTGCCGAGCGGCTCGATGCGCCGGTGGTCATGACCGTCAACGGCCGCGGCCTGCTGCCGCCGGAGCATCCACTGGCCGTGCCGGCGAGCCCGTCACTGGAGGCAGTCCGGGAATTGATGGCGGCGAGCGACGCCATCCTTGCCGTCGGCACCGAACTGGGGCCCACCGATTACGATATGTATGAACGCGGCATGCCGGACCTGCCGGGGTCGTTGATCCGCGCCGATATCGATCCGGTGCAGATGACCCAGCCGCGCGTCGCCGATGTACCACTGACCGGCGATGCGGAAATCACGCTTCCCGCGCTGCTGGAAGGCGTGCGGGGTGAAACGGTGCGAGGGCCTGATGGCGCCGGCCGCGCGGAGCGGACGCGTGACGCCGCCAGGCGCAGCCTCGACGCGCCGATGCAGCGCGGTATCGCGTTCCTCGAGACCGTCCGGGATACACTGCCGGAGGCGGTCCTGGTCGGTGATTCGACGCATCCGATTTACGCGGGGAATCTGTATTTCGCCGCCAAACGCGCCAACAGCTGGTTCAATTCAGCGACCGGTTACGGGACCCTCGGTTACGCCCTGCCGGCCTCGCTGGGCGCCGCGCTGGCGGCGCCCGAGCGCCCGATCGTGTGTATCGTCGGCGACGGCGGCCTGCACTACACCCTCGGCGAGATCGCCTCGATCCGCGACCAGGACCGCCCCGTCATCGTGCTGCTGTGGAACAACGCCGGCTTCGGCGAGATCCGGGTGGCAATGGAGGCCGAGCACGTGACGCCGATCGGCGTGGATCTGTTCGCACCGGATTTCGAGGCGCTCGCCAAAGCCTATGGTTACGCCTTTGAAGCGCCCACCGGGATCGAGCAGCTGCCGGAGGTGCTCACGGCCGCGGCCAACCGCCGCGCGCCGACGCTCGTTCGCCTCGATGAGGCGCGCATGTTCACCACCGAGGCATGACCGTTGGCGCGTTTCGCCGAAGGCGAACGCGCGCGGCATTGTCTGGGGCGGTAGAGCGAAAAGCAACGTATGTAGGCCGGCTTTCCCCGGCGCCCGTTGCGTTTCCGGCATCCACGATCATCGGCCGCCGGGGGATGCCGGCGTTGCGCGGTGATGCGCCACGACCGGTATCCACCGCCGCGGCGCCGCGCAAAGCCGGCCTACATATTGCCACCTTTGCCCTGGCACGCCGCTGTTCGGCGCGATCCGGCAAACAGGCGCGTGTTTGGATCCGTACAGTACCCCGCTTGATCCCGAAACCGAACACGACTGGAGGTACAACGATGCAGACCGTGGCCTTTACGCGCATGGAAGACGGTACCCGGGCGGACTATGAGTTCCTGGACCGCCTCGCCGAGCAGCAGAAGGAATCGCTGGTCGACAACATCATGAAAGAACTGCACGCGCTCTCCGGGTCGTTCGAGGGCTACCAGATCGATCGCCTTGAACACGTCATCCAGAGCGCGACGCGCGCCTACCATGATGGCAAGGACGAAGAGTACGTTGTCTGCGCACTGCTGCACGACATGGGCGATCATCTGTCGCCCGACAATCACAGCGAATATGCCGCGGCGATCCTGCGCCCGCACGTATCCGAGGCGAACTACTGGATGGTGAAGCACCACGGCGCCTTCCAGATGTACTACTACGCCCACCACCTGGGCGGCGACCGTCACGCCCGCGAGGCCTTTCGCGACAGCCCGTATTTCGACCGCACGGAAGAGTTCACGTATCACTACGACCAGAACTGCTTCGACCCGGCCTACGAAAACCTGCCGCTCGAATTCTTCGAGCCCATGCTGTGCCGCATCTTCGCGCGTGAGCCGTTCGGGGAGCATGTGCACGCGTAATAAAAGGCGCCTCTCACCAAGGCGCCGAGCATTACCGAAAAATCCGCATGGCCCACTAGGAGCCTGTCCGGGAAATCTGCGCCGTAGCGAGCGCGTGGCACAGCGAGTGTATTTTCGCGATCGTGAAACGAGCATGGTGGGTGCCATGTGAGTTGAGCGATCGCGGAAAGACGCCGCTG